>Ga0134093_1000063_pt1 | contig 120059 bp, 99 predicted proteins | sample 4_1taG_FD_94452 | JGI IMG/M metagenome (GOLD analysis project Ga0134093, IMG submission 94452) | Switchgrass degrading microbial communities from high solid loading bioreactors in New Hampshire, USA - 4_13_20_68_A1 metaG | ecosystem: Engineered > Bioreactor > Semi-continuous > Anaerobic >...
TATTATTCATATATAACTCATGGTACTCCTTTGCTAATGTTTTTCTTTGGTTATTAAACATTTTACAATGGATTACCATGAGTTTTCTATATATTACGGCATTTTATTTTACAACTTCCCTTTATAGCACCATTATTACAATATAATTACACATTGGCAAAAAAACGAACTATTTTTGCAAATAAAAGTCTAATCCAGTGAAAAACAAAAAGGAGCTGATGGCATGAGGTAAAATATTACTCCCGCTTTGCTGCAATGCAAAGAGAAAAATATCTATGGACCGGTATTACAATATAATTACATATCAGCAAAAAATGAAACATTTTTTGCCAATATAAGTCTAACCCAGTGAAAAAACAAAAAGGAGTTGATGGCATGAGGAAAATTTCATTATTTATTGCTTCAGTTTTTCTTGTATTAACGGTATTTTCAACAGTAGTTTCCGCCCAGGAGGTTTCACTGTTTTTGAACAACGAGGAGGTTAAGCTGAGTGCGCCGCCCGTATTTGAAAATCAAAGGACAATGGTAACCCTTGATTCCGACTTTTTCAAAAAAGCCGGCGTTGTAACCGCGTTTGATAAAGAAACAGCAACGGTAACAATAGACGGGGATTATTCATCCGTTAAGTTTGCTATCGGAGAGAAAACCGCTTTGGTATACAGAAAATTCGATTTCACAGGATTGCCTGAAAAAGTTGAAATGGATGTGGCTCCGTTCGTACATGACAATGAGGTTTATGTACCGTTGCGTTTTGCCGCTGAAGGTCTCGGAGCACTTGTGGAATGGGACGGGGTGAAAAAATCGGTTATTGTCACTTATGAAAGGGATACACGCATAATTCCTGTTGAACGGCCTGTGGAATACGAAGAAATTAACATCTCAGATCTGGCCGAAGACGACGAACTGTATCTTTGGGTCATGGAAAACCGGAACAGCGAAGGTATTTATCATAAAACCCTGAATAATAAAAACTATGTGTTAATTTGTGCGGGTGAAAAACCTTCCGGAGGGTATTCAGTGGAAATAACCAGCGTTACTCTTGTTTACCCGGGAAGGGTTTATATTACTGCCGAAGTAACCGAACCATCCCCTGATATGTTTGTCACAACAGTAATAACATACCCGTGCAGGCTTATTGCCCTCGAAATTGACGGGGAGATCACCGTTGATGGCATTATCGGCCCTTCCAGGGGAAGTGATAATGCTGAAGATATCGTGTATGAAATTGTAAGCCTTGGTGAAATAGCAGCCGATGAAGAACTTTCGGCATGGGTTGACAGGTTCCGCGAAATGAAAGGGATCCAGGTAAAGGAAAAAGACGGTTATATATATACCCTTATAGCAGCAGGTCAAAGAAATTCAGGGGGTTACTCGGTAGAAATCGACAGGGTGGTGAAAGAAGAGTCAAGCGTTTATATTTACGCAACCGTAATAAGCCCCTCTCCCGACATGATAGTAATCACTGCAATTACCTGGCCGTATACCGTTATCAGGTTCAAAGGGGACGGTATCAAAATGGTTTCAGGAGAAATACAGGGTTCTGATCCTATTACCGATATCATATTATTCGAATAAAAACCTGATTCCAAAAGGCGGCGGGGAAACCCGCCGCTTTTTACTTTTTGTGCAGCCTTGTTTCAACTATTGCATAAACAACGGGAATTATAACAAGGGTTAATAATGTTGATACCGCCAAACCCGAAGCAAGTGATATTGACATAGGTGTAAACAGGTTGCTGCCCGACATTATCAGCGGAACGAGGCCTACCAGGGTGGTTATTGTTGTAAGCATAATGGGCCTGAAACGGCGTACAACGGCGTCAATACACGCTTCTTCAACACCCTTTCCTGAAGCCCTGAGGCAATTTATGTAATCAACAAGGACTATGGCATTATTTACAACAATTCCGAACAGGCTTACCAGGCCAAGGAAGGATGTAAATGACAACGGCTGCCTGAACAGGTACAGGCCTATTATTGAACCTACTGAAGACAGGGGTATTGTGATCATGATAATAAACGGGTGCGAGAAGTTTCCGAACTCAATAAGCAAAAGAAGGTATATCACAAAAACCGCCATTATCCCAAGAACACCGATATTGCCGAAGTATTTGACAATAGATTCCCTTTCGCCGTCGAAAACCACCCTTACTTCTCCCAAATCGTGATTTCTGAGTGCTCTCTCAACCTGCTTCTGTATATCAACTGAACTGTAACCTTTTCTTATATCGCTGTATACCGTTATCGCGGGAACACGGTCATACTTGTTGATCTTTGAAACCTTTGCTTCAAGCTCTATTTCAGCTACCTGCTTCAGCAGGGTTTTACGCCCTGTTGCCGCGGACTTCACAGCAAAGTTTTTCAGGTCATCAATGTTTTCTATATCGGATATTACCCTTACCGGGATCTGTTTGCCGCCTGTATATTTATTTACCTGTGAACCCGAGCCCAGGTTTCCGGCATTTCTGCCCATAAGCGCCGTATTCAGTTCCCTCTGCAGTTCGTAATTTGTAAGCCCCATCCTTAAGGTTTCGTCAGGATCAACTTTGATATAATAATCATAAACCTTATCGCTGTAGTCGTCCCTGACATTAATCGTACCGTCCGTGGATTTCAGTATGTTTTTAATTTCTTCCGAAACGCTTACAAGTTCGTCCTGGTTCTGACCGAGAACCCTTATTCTTACAGGTGCGCCAATTGGTTCGCCCTGTTCAAGAAGTTTAACCGTAGCAGTCCCGATGGCAATCTCGCTGTCCAATATATTCTGAAGGTAGGATGCAAATTCCTCGTTTGTTTTAAACCTTTCTCCGTTGCCCAAATCAACGGTAAACACCATCTGGGCATAGTCCCGGGCGCGCATTGCCGGCGGCATTGAGTAATACAGTTTCGGAAGCCCGTCCCCGACAGCAACGGTATACCCTGTAACCTCGGGCTGCTGCATGAGGATTCCGGCAACCTGGTCGGCCAGCTGTTCGGTTTTGCTTATGTCGTTCCCGTGCTCATACTGCATGTCAACCAGGATTTTGTTCGTATCGGCCTTCGGGAAAAACTGAAGGCCAAGTATTCCGGTCACCCATACGGTTACAGCAACCAATACCAGTGTTAAAAATACCGTTAACTTTTTCCGCTTCAATGCACCCCTTAAAAGGTTTTCAAACAATGTCCTTGCAATATGCCTTCTATCCCTGTCCCTGGACGGTTTAGAGAAAACATATGCTATTACGGGTGATATGAAAATGGCTGAAATATATGACGCAGAAAGCGATATGATAACGATCTGCGGTACGCTGCGTATGAACTCTCCTGCCATACCCGAAAGCAGCAACAGCGGGAGAAAGGCTCCCACCGTTGTCAATGTCGACATCAGGACCGGCATCGCAACTTCTTTCACGCCTTCAGCGCAGGCTTTCAGCCTATCCTCCCCATTGTCAATTCTCACCTGGATGGCGTCACTTACAACAACTGCATTGTCAACCAGCATTCCAAGGGCTATTATCAGTGCTGCCACTGAAATCTGGTGAATATCAATACCCATCAGCCTCATTGTTACAAAAGTGATTAATATTGAAAGCGGAATAGAGGTTGAAACAAGGATTGCATTTCTGTAACCCATTCCGACAAACACAACAATTATAACAAAAACAATTCCTTCAACAAGGTTCAGTATGAAATCATTAACAGCATCCTTCACATCATCGGGCTGGTACAGGACCTTGTTGAAATGCAGGTCCTCGGGCAGTTCTTTCCTGAAGGCGTCTATCCGTTTTTCCACTTCCCTGCCTATAATGATAACATTGCGCCCGCCCTGAAAATAACCTGTTATCAATACCGCATTCTCGCCGTTCGTCCTTATTTTATAGCTTGAGTCCTGGAGCCTGTAATAGACATCGGCTACATCCTTTACCCTTACAACACTGCCGTTTTCGGTTGAAGTCAGAAGGACAATGTTTTCTATATCGGTTATTGATGATACGTTTCCACCAAGTGTAACATTCAGCTTGCTTCTGTCATCCTCAAGAGAACCCAGCGGGATCTCGAGGAGCTGTGCCTGTATTATATTCGCCACGTCATCAAGGGACAGCGGCAGCGTGTTTAGTTTCCGGGTGTCTATCTCAATACAGACCTCGTTTTCCTGCTCTCCTACAACTTCAATCCTCGTAATCCCGTCAATGTCAATCAGCCTGTCCTTCAGTTTTTCAGCGAATGCTGCAAGCTCGCTGTATGAATAACCCGGCCCCGACAGGCTGATAATCATTCCTGCTGTCTGATACAAATCTGTATTGATGTTTATCTCTTCGCATTCCCCGGGGAGCTCGGGCTGTAATTCATCCATCTTCTGCCTTAACTGGTTCCATGCCTTGTCAGTATCGGTACCGGCCTCCAGTTCCAGAACAACTACCGACAGGTTGTTCTGCGACACAGAGTTTACCGTTTTAAAACCCGTCACTTCCATTACCTTGTCTTCTATTTTACGTGTTACAAGGCGCTCAACATCTTCCGAGGACGCCCCTGGGTATACCGTTGTTATCATCGCAACCGTGACGCTAATATCGGGCGATTCCTGCTTTGGTATTATGTAATAACTGTACGCGCCGAAAATCAGTGTCAGAATAACAGCGAATAACGTGATCTTTCTCTTTTTTATAACCATCTCAATTATCCGTACCATAATCCACCTCTTTTACGGTTACCCGGTCACCCGAACTTACGCGGCCTGTACCAGATATAATCAGCAAATCCCTGCTGCTAAGCCCTGTCACCCTGGCATTGAAGTTGTCTATTTCTTCAATCGTAATGTTCTTCCGTTCGGCCCGGTCCTGTGAAACAGTGAATACATAGTCAGAGCCGTCGTTCAGTATTGCCGAGATGGGAATATAAATTCCTTTAACCTGTCCCAGCGAGAATTGTACCGTAACAGTCGCACCAAAGGGTTCATCAAGTCCATCGCATTCAATCTCAATGTTATACAGACCAGTCATGGTATCTGGAATCCCGGAAATATGTCTTATCCTTGAAACAAACGTCCTGTCATCCTTTTCCACCACAACTTCGGTTTCAATTGTGAACTTCTTCAGTTCCTTTTCAGGCACACCTACATGAACTACCCTGTCTTCATTGCAAAGAACAATTACCGGGTAACCGGCACCTGCCATTTCACCTTCTTCACATAAAACATCAAGAACGATTCCGTCAATGGGGGAACTTAATGTTGCTTCGTTCAGCTGGGTTTTCCTGTAATTATACTCGGTCCTTGCACTTTCCACCTGGGCAGTAAGCGCCTGTATTTCCTCGTACCTTGCTCCTTTCTGAACCTGGGCCTGTATTTCCTTCGCCAGTTTAAGATCCGATTCCCTTATTTTAACCTCAAGCTCGGCCTGTTCATAAGCCTGTTTTGCTATTGTACCCTTTTCATACAAGTCTTTGGCTTCAGAAAACCTGTCCAGTGCATACCTGTATGCATCTTCAGCCTTTACCACGTTAAGCCTTGCCTGTTCAATATCTTCCTCGGTTGCTCCGTTAAAAGCCTTTTCATACTGTGCCAGCGCCATTTCCAGCTGTGCTTTGGCAAGACTTTCTGCGTACAGCAAATCTGCCTTATCAAGCAAGGCCAGGACATCTCCCTTTTTAACGGTGTCTCCTTTTTTAACGCAGATGCTTTCAACCCTGCCCCCGATTTTAAAGGAAAGATTGACAGTTTTATCGGGCTGAACCGTGCCTATATACCGGGATACACTCTGCTTTTCCCTTTCCGAAACCTGGTACACAACCACCGGAACCACTTTTTCGGTATTCCGTTCTGGTTCATTATCAGAGCAGGCAGCGGTAAGAATCAGCAAAACCGCCATAAATAATATCAAAACGTGTTTTCTCATAACCAATCCCCCATTCCGTTAATTCAGCTGACTTAAGATTTTAAGTCAATGCTGTATTCGGTCATCTCATTAATAAACAATAATAAACACTTGTTCATTTTTGCGTAAAAAAAATTAATCCTCTGGTTCAAATCTGCTGTTCAAGTGGTTGAAGTAGAAATCGTTCAACCGGTAAATCATCTTCTTCAGCTTGCTATTGTCGTCGGTTTCAGCTATAACCATTATCAGGCTGTCCAAAAACGAACGGGCCACTGTTTTTGAAAAGAATACCGCCTCATTATCTTCCATGTTCACTCTTTTAAACAAACCCTCGTACATACGGTTTTCAATCAGTGAAATCAATTCGTTTCTGATGTTTTCAAACCGTGTACCCTGGGTGCCCTTAAAAAGTATCAGCAGTTCAAGCCTGAATTCCTTGGTTATCTGCAGCATGTAATGGTTGATTTCGTTCCTGAAATCCTCGAAGGTTTTGCTCTCGCCGGCTTTTATGTAGCTCTCCGACAAGGCTATGTAATCCATGATTTTCTCATATACGGGAGACACAACCCCTTCAAGAACGCTTTCCTTGTTTTCAAAATACCGGTACACATTGCCTACCGTTATGCCCGAATTTTTTGCAATACCACGAATGGAGGCATTGTTGTACCCCTTTTCGTAAAATAGTTTTTTTGCTGCTGAAAGGATATTGGCTCTTACTTCGTCCTTTAAAACCTGCACAATAATAAACTCCTGTTCACTTTTAATTATATATTATCATATTTGCATGATTATTACAATACTTTTCAATAATTCGCAGACTTGCTTCAGAATAACGGCTTTGCTCTCCACTGAATCAGAAATTTACTCTCATTAAGCAACGGACTGAACTACTTGGTTCCGATTTCCGACCACATGTTGATGATAATTCTTATTGAAGCGAGCGCCAGCGATTTGTTCCGGGTTTCAATATACGCCGACAGCGCTGTGAATTCGGATTCTATATCGTTTACAATATCGTGATCCACTTCAATCTGCATGAAAGGTTTTATTCTCTCCCATTTTTTCATTGAAACGGCTAATTTTTCAGCTGCGTCATCATAGTTTTCTCCCGTTACGGCTTCTTCCACAGCGGACAGTGATTCGGAAAACCCCGTTCTTTTGTCGACCGGGTTTTTGAAAAGCGTACACCCTGAGGTCAGAATCATTATTAAAGCCATCATCGCAGATACTGCCTTTTTATTCTTTATCATATTCTCATTCCTTTGTTGGTATTGTGTAGGTTGTCTTGCTGTCTTTCATGTCAATGAAAAGATTGCCCCGGGTATCCAGCTGGGCAAGAAATACATCCTTTATATCCGTAATATTCTTTTTCCTTAACTGATACTCAAGCCATGCCTTTGACAATTTGACGGATTTCAAGGCTTCCATGTTAAGACATCCGTCTTCTATCAGGTTCGCTGGTAAACCCATGTATTGTGTTGGTATATTCATATCCTGCGGTGTTAACGGCTGTTTCTGGGATTTCAGCATAACACTCAGTTTTCCGTTTTGCTCGAGCACAGCAAATTCAACATCCTCTAAGTTGAATACATCCTTCGATCTCAGCATCATCAGTAAATCATCGGCTGAAAGCTTGTTTTTCCTCAGCACGTCTGTATTAATCTTTCCGTTCTGTATTACTATTTCAGGAATTCCTTCAATAACTTTTCTCATGTACGGGCTTTTTAGCCCCATAAGAGCAAGTGCTATGGCAAGAAAGGTCCAGACAGCCATTCCTGCCATTGTGGCCCAGGTGTTTTCATTAACCTGGACCGACAGCGTTGATGCCATCGATCCTATTGTAATGCCTACAATATAATCAAAAAAGGTAAGCTGTGTTACCTGCTGTTTGCCAATCAGTTTAACCAATACAAGCAGCAGGAAGAATCCAATGAAGGATCTTATTACCACAACGGCCACTATGGGCATAACAATCCTCCGTAATCAAGATATTTCATACCTTATCTTCCCTAAAATATTTATTACTTATTCAGTTTCAGACAGGAACCTATGCGGAATGCCAAACGACGGCAGGTTTAGGATCATCCCTTTATAACGGCTATAAACAGGTCTTGTGTTCGGATGACAAGGAAAAGCATAGAAAGCTGCAGGCATATTCACCTTGTTTTCTGACAACAAACAAAGGGACTACGCATGTAATCCCCTTGTACGATACAATTAATTGATATATATCAGTCTGATTGGTTTTTGATACGAATCTTTTTATTATATGACTTTTTTCATCTCGGTTAAAATCTTTTTTATACTGTATTCCGAAAGGCAGTACTGTTTCGACAGATCGGATATTCCTGCTCCATTCCTGTATTTTTTAACTATTTCAAGATTTCGTTTCATATAGAACTTACGTGTTCCGTTGGCTTCTCCCCATTTCAGTCTAACAGACTCCTTTTTCGGAATATACAGCACTTCTCCCTGTATGTATACCTGTACCTGTCTCAACAGCCATTCCGGCAACAGGTCCCTGGCATTGTTGTATTTCATCGTGCCACACTCCTTTTAATATTTTCACCCCTTACCCATTTCTTCCCAACCATTTCATGGCATGTGCAATATATTCAAGGAGATAAAAAATCCGCAGGAAACAACCTCTGCGGATATAAAAAAAGCACGATAACCTTTTACCGTGCTGACTTGTTAAGCATATGTACATTTCCGACCATTTCTGTCTGCAATAAAGCGTGGCATAAAACGGCTGGAAACATTTCAGAACTAATGTTTCATTATGTGCAGGCGTAGGGGTTATTTTCCTAATCACAGAAGGCAACCTTGCCTTCTCACCTATTCAGTTATTCTTTAACCACCTCAGTAATACTAATCGCAATTCTTATAAAACCAAATCTAATCATTTTTACACCCCTTTCCTGTTTTTTTTCGATACCATTTCCATTATATTTCAGTTTTATATTTTTATCAATATAAAAATTTCTTATAAAAAATTTATTCTCATCTGCCGTCTGGTATAAGGTATCTCCCCCATTTCTATAAAAGCAAAATCATGATATACTGATTATGTGACTAAAAACTAAATCCAGGAGGTAAAAATGGAATATCGTAAATTCAGCAAATTTGAAAAACCCGTTTCCCTGTTCGGAATCGGCTGCATGAGGCTGCCAACAGTGAAAAAGGGTGATGAAATCGTTGTTGATGAAGCTGAGGCTATTAAAATGATAAGGTATGGCATTGACCATGGTGTTAACTATGTTGACACAGCTTACGGTTATCATGGCGGGCAGAGTGAAGTTATTGTCGGCCGGGCTCTGTCAGACGGCTACCGCGAAAAGGTTTTTCTTGCTACAAAATCACCGGTCTGGCTGGTTAAGGAATATAACGATTTTGACCGTTTGCTAAATGAACAGCTTAATAAGCTAAACACTGACCACATAGACTTTTATCTCTTGCATGCACTGAACAAGGAGAGATGGAATTTTATTAAGTCCATAAACGTTTTTGATTTCCTTGAAAAGGCAAGAGCTTCGGGCAAAATCAGGTATATTGGTTTTTCATTTCATGATGACCATGATACCTTCCTTGAGATAATTGATTCATACGACTGGGATATGTGCCAGATTCAGCTGAATATAATGGACATGCATGAACAGGCTACCGTTGAAGGACTGAAATATGCAGGTTCGAAAGGTATACCGGTGGTTATTATGGAGCCCCTCAAAGGCGGTAAGCTGGCTATAAGTATTACGCCCGAAATAGAAGAAATATGGAACAAGGCAGAAGTTAAAAGAACACCTGTTGAGTGGGCATTCCGCTGGCTTTACAATTTCCCTGAAATAGCGGTTATTTTGAGTGGTGTAAGCAATATGCAGCAGCTCCAGGACAATATCCGCATTTTTTCAGATGCCAAGGCAGGCTGCATGACTGAAAAAGAACTGGAGCTTGTCGAAGAGGTCAGAAATGTATATCTCAGCAGAACCAGGGTTCAATGTACCGGCTGTGAATACTGCATGCCATGCCCCCAGGGCGTTTCAATCCCGCGCATTTTCAATCTTGTGAACACAGCAGCAATGTATAACGCCCTCGAAGGATGCAGAAGAGAATATAAAGGTCTTATCGGAAAGCAGAACGATTCATCAATGTGTGTTGAATGCGGCCAGTGTGAAGCTACATGTCCTCAGAATATAGCAATCATTGAAAAACTCAAGGAATCACATCTGTACCTGTTACAGGAATGATCTTTAAACAGCCTCGTATAAAGTTAAATCAGGCGGTTCGCAACATCCGCCTGATTTATTTTTATTTCGATAATACAGTTTACCGTGAATTAGGTTTATATAAACAGGATAAGGCTTACAGCCATCACCATCATACCTGCAATGAGACCATAGATTGATAAATGAGCCTCACCGTATTCCCTTGCCGAAGGCAGCAGTTCATCCAGTGAAATAAACATCATGATTCCTGCAACCGCAGCAAAAAGAATACCGAATACCACATCATTGAAGAACGGCATCAGGATCAGAAAACCTACAACAGCGCCTACAGGCTCGGAAAGACCGGACAAAAACGATAAAAGGAAAGCCTTCTTTTTACTTCCGGTTGCGTAATAAACAGGGATTGAGACCGCTATCCCTTCAGGGATGTTGTGGATTGCAATGGCAACTGTAATTGCAATTCCAAGGTTCGGATCTTTCAGGGCAGCGGTAAAAGCCGCAATACCTTCGGGGAAATTATGTATTGTTATCGCCAGGGCGGTCAGCAGGCCCATTCTCATTAAACTCTGCGATGTAGCTGGCTTTTTTTCATCCATTGCTTCAACCAGTTTTACCTCGTGAGGATTTTCACCTGAAGGAATCAATTTGTCTATTACCGCAATTATCAGCATTCCTGCAAAGAAAGCAGCTATGGTAACCCATGCACCTTTCTTGTCACCAAGAGCTGATATTAATGTGGACTGTGCCGTTGCAAATATATCAACCATTGACACATAAATCATTACACCGGCTGAAAACCCCATGGCAACCGACAGAAAGCGCGTGTTTGTTCTTTTTGCGAAAAAAGCAATGAGGCTGCCGATACCGGTGGACAAACCTGCGATTAATGTTAATAAAAAAGCAGTTAATACTTGATCTGTTTGCATGCTGCCACCCCGCCATTAATTACTGCCTTGATTTTACCACATTTATTAAAAATTAAACAGTGTTTCAGGCATCAAGGCTCACCGGGAAAAACGTACAATGCGTGCAAATGAAGCGGCTGTTTCCGAGAATTTACACGATATCTTTGTCTTCAAGTTTTTTGAGATATCGTGCAATGGCGGAAAATATTTGCATCGGAATGCGGAACCCCATTTATTGTTGAAATAATTAAGGAAAATCGTTAAACTATTATTATACCTTAAAAGCATTAACATAACATTTCCTGTTGAATTCAATTTGCTTGTTATCCTATGGATAACCGGCAGTTTAATTGTACGACTGAAAAGTTGTTTGTGTAATCAAAACACTTTTTAAGGAGACAACAGGAATTTCAACCAACTGCCGGATACTGCCCGCCACCTTGAAAATCGTGGCGGCGGTCTGCCTAAAACCGTTTGTAAAAACAATGCATATACTTGCCTGGAGGAAGATTAATGCCGAAAAAACGAACCGGAGCAAAAGTTTTTAAAAACTTCATATTGTCATATATCATTATCTTAATGCTTCCAATGTTCATCATGTCATTCATAGTGCTGTTTCATTTTGTAAATGTATTGAAGGAGGAAGTGGAAACCAATTTAAGGACGCCTTTTATCAAAAGTGTTGACAATTTCGATACCCAGGTCACCCAACTGACAAGAATATCTTTGCAGATTGAGCTGAATGATATTTTAAGAACCGTCAATGTCAATAAAAGGCCCTATGATGCAATAAAGGTAAAGAATGAACTTCTGAAGTACAACACAAATTCTTTCGTTGACGATATCTTTATCTATAACTATAACGACGATTTCATATCCTCGTTTAATTTCCTGTGCTCCCTTGAGGTCTTCAATGATTTTATTCTTGACAGGGAACTGACCGACTTCGATCTTATTGCATTCAAGGAATCGAACAAGCAATCGGATATGTATTTTTTCCCGAAAGACTCGATATTTCTTGCAAACAGGCAGAACCATCTGATGTTTCTGAATAAAATCCCTATAAACAACACGAATAAATACGGAATTATCATGTACATGATTTCCGAAGACGCTCTGCGGAATGTTCTTGCCCCCGCACTGAGCGAAAACAACCATATTTTTATTGTCGACCCTGAAACAAGGGAAATACTTTTCAGCTTTTCCGAGACCCCGGATTCCGAGCTGCAGCAGGTGTTTGGTGAAAAAGTAAAAGAGATTCCGGCAATTGTGGAAATCAAAGAAATCAAAACAGGACACGGCAAGTATTCTGCATATTTCCAGGAATCTGCCGCCCCATACCTGTTTGCTCAGCTGATGCCCAATGATCTCCTGTCGTCAAGGATCAACCAGATACGGGTTATTTACCTTATCAGCATGGCCGCTATATTTGTAATCGGCGGTTTTCTGATTGCCATATTAATGCGGATAAACTACAGCCCGATTAAGAAACTGAACAAGCTTATTGAAGAGAATTTCCAGACCCCGCGCAATACAGCGGGTGACAAGCTGAATGAACTGGAACTGCTTGAATATGCCCTTCTTCAGTATAACAGGGAAAACACCCACCTTAAAGAGTTTGCGGCTTCTAACAAAAATGTAATAAAGAATTACCTGATTGACTGTTTCCTCGCAGGACAGGCAAAGGAAATTGACAATATTATAGAAACCTGCCGGAGTGCCGATCTTGAGTTCAATATGGACTATTACTGCGTCATCATAATAAGGAGCAGCAATATCAATGATATTACCGATTCACAGGTGTCGGGCATATTGTCCTCGGTTATTCCTTCAGCAAACTCCCAGGTAATACTGCACCGTAACATGCGTTTCAACAGCATTGTTATTATATACGGCAGTTCAACCAATGATGAAAGCCATTCACAGCAAATGGCCCGTGAAATACAGAAACGCCTTAATGAAGAATATAATAGCGATATAAGGATAGGAATAGGTAATTTCTACGACAGTATATTCAATATAAGCTCATCCTATGAAGAAGCCCTGAGAGTGCTGGAGTATAACAGTATTCTTTCAAAGTCGGGAATTATATCCTTCAATGAAATCATGCAGAAAAGCGATCACAGTGTCGACTATCCCTTTGCACTCCTGGAAAAACTTGAAGAATCGGTACGAAGCAGTGATATTATAGGTATCCGGGACAACATAAACAGGCTGGTTGAACACATGAAAAACGAAAACTTAAGCCTGTTCTGGATAAAAAACATTTGCTACGACACTGTTAATACAATATCGAAGGAACTTTTAAGAAAGTTCAGGCATTCCCCGCTGCTTAACAAACCGTATATAGAAAGAATATACAGTTCCAACATCAATACTTTTGAAGATATCATAGAAATCATGAAAGAAATATCCGAAGATGTTACAAACTATTTAAGCGTGGACAAGGAATCCTACGAACTAAAGCTGCTGCAGCAGATAATCAAATATATACGCGAAAACTTCCAGGATCCCGACTTCAGCCTTCAAAGCCTTGCGGATTCTCTTCAGATGTCCACACCATACCTTAGCCAGTACTTTAAAAAGAACACCGAATACACAATTTCGGAATATGTCACCAGGTTAAGGATGGAAAAAGCAAAGGAACTTTTATTGAATACGGATATGGGTGTGAATGAAATTGCATACGAAGTCGGGTATTACAGCGTACCGAGTTTCATCAGGAAATTCAGGGAAAAGGAAAAGGTCACACCCGGACAGTTCAAGAAAAAGCATTCATAAGGGTAAACTTAAAACCAAATCTTTTCCTGATAAAAAAAGGTCACCTCAGTTTAAATCCTGAGGTGACTTGTTTTTAAATCAGTTCTTGTTCTCTGCCAGTTTATTTCTCTACTCTCTCGAATGCAGTCCTGTACAGTTCGATATATCTCTGCAGACCCAGGTTGTTGAGGTGAGCGACATAAGCATCCCATTCTTTCTCAATGCCGCCTTCGCTCATCCATCTGCTGTGAGTCTGGATTACGTACTGAACGATGTCTGTCTGCAGCAGTGACAATTCTTCAAGTTCTTCAGGACTGAACTTGAATGCATAGTTGTACGGCCACTTGGACAGATATGGCCTGTAAACTTCACAAGCCTCGGTTTTTGCAACGCTGGAAGCTTTCTCTGCAACGTATTTGTCCAGTGCGGTCTTTGTAAGTAAGGTACAACCCTGAGCAATCGGTGCTGACATGGGCCATTCACTTGGTTCTACACCTTCAGGACGTGCTCCGCTGTTAACTTCGTACTTGCCGGGTGCTGTTTCTGAAGGAACAAGCGCTTCGCTCTTATCCCATCCGGCTTCCTTGAACATACCGAACGCCATCTGTACCGAGTATTCTTCAGAGTTGCAGTGATCAATGAATCTGATTAATACTTCAGGGTTCTTTGCAGCTGATGTTATGGCAAATCCGCCTTCAGAGAAGAACTGTGAGCTTCCCCATATCTGTTTTCCGTCAGGAGATTTCAGTGCAGGAATGAAGGTGAACTTCTCCTGATCCTCTTCAAGAATCATGGACAGGTCTTTTCTGTAGTCGAAGTAAACACCGACATTCTTCTGGGTTCTCAGCTTATTGGTCAATAAGGTTCTGTCCTGTGTAAACACTTCTGTGTCGATCAGACCTTCCTGGTAAAGTTTGGCCATATACGCAGTAGCCTGTTTCCATTCTTCTGTGGTAGCAGTGAATACCACTTCATCATTTTCGTTGATCCAGATATAGAACGGAGTGTCTACAACGCCGAATGCATAGTAAATCGGTCTGAAGTCACGTTTAACTTCCCTGTTCAGGTCGTTACCTTCCTGGTAAAGGAAGCTCATCGGAATTTCGTCCTGCTTCCCGTTACGGTTCGGGTCATTTTCCTTGAATGCCTTCAGAACAGCATATAATTCATCGGTATTGGTCGGAACCTGAAGTCCAAGGTTATCAAGCCATTCCTTGTTGATTATTGACGAAATATGGCTGTCAAAACCTTCATCAGTAAAGCTTGCCAGCTGATAAATCTTTCCGTCCATGCTTCTGATGAATCCATCGTACAGAGGATATGCTTCCCTAATTTTATTAATATTCGGTGCATACTCATCAAGTAATGCCTCAATATCAATTAAGACTCCGTCCGCTCCATACTTCTGTACTTCGTCATGGGACAGGCTCTTGGGTCCGTAGAAGAAATCAGGATATTCACCACTGGCAACTTTCAGGTTCTTTGTTTCTGTCCAGGATGCCTGTGGAATCAGGTCCCACTCAATGAAAACATTGGTCTCGTTCATAATCTTCACAAACAGTTCTGATTCATCAAGATTACTGGGTCTTGTATTGTTCATCTGCAAGCCCATGGCGTAGTACTTGACAGGTTCCTTGACAATAGGAAGCCCTGTTTTGTACATATTCCCAACCATTTCACGCCCGTCGCCGTCCTGGGTTCCAGAACCCTGTTGAGGCGCATTTGTCGGTGCAGGAGTCGGCTTGTTCTGAGTACCTGTCTGTCCGCAACCGGCCAGCGCAAGAACAAACATGCAGCTCAACACAAGAGCAATTACCTTTAAAACAGTTCCTTTCTTCAGCATTAAAATACCTCCTTGAAATATTTATTGTTTAACCCCGGTACCGGGGAAACAGAACAGGTTAAGACTGCCGATACTGGCAGGATAATACTCTGTCAGCCCTTTACAGAACCCATTGTAATACCCTGAACGAAATATTCCTGCATTATAAGGTAAACAATCATCATCGGCAGCGTTGCCATTACAATAACTCCATATTTCATCTGTTCGGCAGCCCTCAGCATTTCTGTAAGTGCTTCCTGGTTCTCCATCAGGTCGTATATCGCTGATGAAATCTGGGCGGTTGCAAGCAGCTCCTTCAGAACAATCTGCAACGGCTGGTAATCGGGCTTGTCAAGATAAATCATCGCCCTGAAGAAATCATTCCACTGCCATACCGCATAGAACAGTACCATCGTTATTATTATTGGTTTTGAGATTGGCAAAAGAATCTTGAAAAAATATCCAAAGTGCGAACATCCGTCTATTTCGGCGGCCTCACTCAAACTCTCAATATGGTTTGTTTTGAAGTATGACCTCGTTACCAACAGGTTCCACACCTGAATTCCGTTTACTATCAGCAGAACGTAGGGTGTATTGCGAAGCCCAAGTTTGTTCACAACAATATATAAAGGTATCATACCGCCCTGGAAAAACATTGTTATAAGCAGGAATATAGTAAAAGGCTTTCGTCCTGAAAAATCGTTCTTGGACAGCGGATATGCAGCGAACAGGGTTAAAGCCGCACTTACAGCTCCACCGACAATCGCATAGAAAAACGAGTTCTTGTATCCGTTCATAAGATTTTTGAACTTGAAAATCTTCCTGTACCCGGAAAAAGTAACGTCTACCGGGAAAAGCGACAGTTTCCCTGAAATAACGTAATCGGGGTTGCTGATCGAAGCAATGATTATAAAGTAAAGCGGATATAACACTATCAGACACGCAATAATAAGCAGTATTTTTGTTACTATCTCAAAGACCATGTCTTCCCTTGAACTTCTTATTTTCCTGCCTGTAACACTCATTTTGCTCACTTCGCTCACCCCCTCCTACCACAGACTTTCCTCTGTAAGTTTTTTGCTTATCTGGTTTACAATAATCAGCAGGGTCAGGTTTATAACTGTTTTGAAGAGATCTATCGCAGTGGAATAACTGAACTGCGCATTTATCAACCCAACCTTATAAACATAGGTACCAAATATTTCGGATGTCACAAGATTTGTGGGTGCCTGCATAAGCAGTGTCCGCTGGGTGTCTACGTTCAATACCCTTCCGACTGCCAACAGCAGCATTGTAACAAGTGTCGGTGTTATTGACGGTAAATCAATATACCAAATCTTTTCCAGCCTTGTGGCTCCGTCAATTGTGGCGGCTTCATACAGGCCCGGATCAACAGAGGTTAATGCAGCAAAATAGATTATAGCCTGGTACCCTGTCCTCTGCCATACATGCGAGAACACGTATACATGCCTGAACCATTTTGCTTCAGCCATGAAGTAGACCGGTTCCAGTCCAATGGTTTCCAGTAACTTGTTTACCATACCCGATGTGGGTGAGAGAAACAGATGCAGCATACCTACCAGGACAACCATTGATATAAAATATGGTGCAAAGGTAACTGTCTGCGTAAATTTAACAAGCCTCTTGCTCTGTGTCTGGTTCAGTACCACCGCAAAGATAACCGGAAACGGAAATCCGACAAACAAGTCATAAAAACTCAGTACAAGAGTATTTTTAAATAACTGTGAAAACATCGGCGACTTTATAAAGCGCTCAAAATAAGTCAGCCCTACCCATTTTGCGTCCAGAATGGGCTTCGTTATACTGTAGTTACGGAAAGCAATCTGTATCCCATACATTGGAGCATAATGGAATATAATAAAGTATACCACCACCGGCAAAATCAAAAGATACAGCTGCCACTCACCCCGGGTTATAAGCCTGTGTTTTATTCTCTGAAAAAGGGTGGGCTTTGCTTTTGATTTTGAACCACCATTTGTAACCATAACGGATTTATTTGGTTGCAACTAAGTTCCCTCCTAAATCAAAATCAAAACAACTGAATTGTATTGAGAAACAGCCACATTGCACAACTCTATTCTATCGTGGACTATAAAGAAGTGTAAATATTCAGTATCATATCCGCTCCAAAGCCTTTATTTTCAGAATGCAAGCAAAACCGATTATCCTGAATTAACAGGAACATGCCTTGTATACAGGCAGAACAGGCGCCGATATTCAGAATATAATATACTGAAATGCTTAATACGACTGGATTTCAGTCATTAATGTTCAGTTTTTAACTGCAAAATAAAACCGGTTACAATTCAATAATTGCAACCGGTTTTACAGAAATCGGAATTAATAATTGTTTAAACGCTCTTCAAGGGCTTTCAGCTGATTCTTGAGCTCCTGCGGAAGTTTCGGTTCATAGTTCTTATAATGTTCCTTGATTGATTCAACTTCTTTCAGCCAATCTTCCTTTTCAACTTTCAGAAGTTCCTGCATGTCTTTTTCACTGACATCCAAGCCATCGGTATCTATCGCATCAGGTGTCGGCATATATCCAATCGGTGTTTTAACAGCCTTGCCTGTGCCGGTAACCCTTTCAAAAATCCATTTCAGCACGCGGCTGTTTTCGCCGAAACCTGGCCATAACCAGTTGCCATCCTTATCCTTGCGGAACCAGTTAACATAGAAAATCTTCGGCAGTTTGTCAGGATCAGCTTTTGCTCCGATATCAAGCCAATGCTGCAGGTAATCACCAACATGGTATCCGATAAAGGGCAGCATTGCAAACGGGTCGCGGCGAACCTTTCCGATGTTGCTGGAAATTGTTGCAGCGGTAATCTCCGAGCCCATTATTGAACCCATGAATATACCATGATTCCAGTCAAAACTTTCATGAACAAGAGGTATTGTTGTCGGACGGCGTCCGCCTACAAGAATTGCAGAAATGGGCACACCATTCGGATCCTCCCACTCCGGAGCAATTGACGGACACTGACTTGCAGGAGCGGTAAAACGCGCATTCGGATGTGCTGCAGGGGTCTTTGACTCCGGCGTCCAGTCCTGGCCTTTCCAGTCAATCAAATGATCGGGGGTTTCGCGGCCGATGCCTTCCCACCATACGTCTCCGTCATCGGTCAAAGCAACGTTGGTGTATATCGTGTTTCTGTTTATGGTTTGCATTGCATTAGGATTGGACTGCATTGAAGTTCCGGGAGCAACTCCAAAGAAACCTGCTTCGGGATTTATTGCATAAAGACGTCCGTCTTTTCCGAACTTCATCCATGCAATGTCGTCACCGATTGTTTCAACTTTCCATCCGGGAATTGTCGGAACCAGCATAGCAAGGTTTGTCTTACCGCAGGCACTTGGGAAAGCACCGGTAACATATATTTTCTTACCTTCTGGATTTGTTATGCGAAGTATTAACATATGCTCAGCCAGCCAGCCTTCATCCCTTGCCAGGACAGAAGCGATACGCAGTGCAAAGCACTTCTTGCCCAGCAGAGCATTTCCGCCATAACCTGAACCATAGGACCAGATAGTTCTTTCCTCAGGGAAATGGCTGATATACTTCTTCTCCATTGGAGCACAGGGCCAGGAACTATCCTTTTCTCCCTCCTTGAGAGGAGCACCCACTGAGTGCAGGCAGGGTACAAATTCCCCGTCCTCACCTAAGACTTCAAGGACTTCCTTGCCCATCCTGGTCATTATTCTCATGTTCAGAACAACGTATGCACTGTCCGTAATTTCAACACCAATCTTTGAAATAGGAGAACCGATAGGACCCATTGAAAACGGGATGACATACATTGTCCTGCCCTTCATGCATCCGGTATAGAGTTCTGTCATTGTTTTCTTGAGCTCGACAGGATCTATCCAGTTGTTCGTAGGACCCGCATCCTCCTGCTTTCTTGATGCAATGAAGGTACGATCCTCAACACGGGCTACGTCAGATGCATCACTGCGGAAAAGATAACAACCGGGCAACTTCTCCTGGTTTAATTTAATTGCCATGCCGGAATCAACCAGCTCTTTCAGCAGCCTTTCCTTCTCTTCCTCGGAACCGTCGCACAGGTAGATGTTATCCGGCTGACACATTTTAGCAATTTCTTCAATCCATGCCTGCAATTTCTTGTGTTTCAAATTCATTCTATTATCTCCTCCCAAAAATTTATTCCTTAAATAGGCTTAAGGTATATATTAACTAAAACTGCCATGTCAAAACAATAATAATATACAATAATATATATTGTTAATTTTTTCACTTTCGATAATAGCACAAAAGCGGTTACCTTTCAAGCAAATATTGAAATTTTGATTTTCAAATCCTTCATTTATAATTATTCCCCCAGTCCTGTGCATTATGTTTTTTCTTCGGTTCAGTTAAAGTTATACTGACAAATTTACGTGCAGCGGCAGACAAAGGTACGCTTTTCAGGAAACAAAAACCGACAGCCCTTTTTGGAATTTCCTCGGTCAGGCTTATTTTATATACCGCCCCGGTGTCAATGTAGTCAAGTGAAAATTCTTCAATAACACATGAAATTCCGAAATTAAACCTTGCAAATTCCAGGAGCAGGTCATGGGAACCCAGTTCAATTTCAGGCTGGATCCTTATCCCCTTCGTGATAAAATACTTTTCCACGTACTGCCTTGAATTTGATTTGCCTTCAAGAAGTATCAGCGGTAACTCTACGATTTCCTCGATACTCCTTGGTTCTTCGGACAGGTTCCTGTATTTTTCACCGCAGACGAAAATATCATGTATGTCAATACATTCCTGTATCTCCAACGCGGCATCCTTTACAGGCAAATTGCAAACAGCCAAATCAAGTTCTCCGCTTTTCAGCATCCTGCACAATTCCGGGGTGGTACGGTTGATAATATTCAGCTTTACATTCGGAAACTCACTGTGAAACCTCCCGAGATACGGCAATAAATAATACTTAGAAATCGTATCCCCGACGCCTATTTTCAGTTCTCCGAACTTAAGGTTTTTTGATTCCGAGAGCTTCTTCTCTCCCATTTCAATCAGGTTAACAGCAGAGCTTATATATTCATAAAGAAGCTGGCCGTCCGTTGTTAATGCCACTCCCTTGGAAGTCCTTGTAAAAAGCCTTGTCCCCAGTTCCTGTTCCAGATTCATTATTGCCTGGCTAACTGCGGGCTGAGTCATGTACAGCGCCTTTGCTGCCCTGGAAAAACTCCTTTGCCTGGATACTTCGTTAAAGACACGGTATGCATCAAGTTTGGATGTCATAATCTCACCTTATATCAAATATTCAATGTATTTATTTTACTTATATCACTTTTTCCTGTATAATACAATAGGAGATAAAAGCAGCATTAGAAGGGGCAAATATATACATAATAAATATGTTTATAAGGAGAAAAAACTATGGAAAGAGTTGTCGGAGTCATAGCAAGAGGTTTAAGGGCACCAATCATCAAGGAAGGTGACAACATCCGGGAAATTGTTACTGAAACGGTACTTAAGGCTTCAAAGGCCGAAGGCTTTAAAATACAGGACAGGGATATTATCGGCATAACCGAATCGGTCGTTGCCCGTGCACAGGGGAATTATGCAGATATTGATGCAATTTCGCAGGACATAAGTGATAAGTTCGGCAATGATACAATAGGCGTTATTTTCCCTATTTTAAGCAGAAACCGTTTTGCTGTGTGCCTCAGGGGAATTGCGAAGGGAGCCCGGAAGATCGTACTTATGTTAAACTACCCGTCCGATGAAGTGGGCAATCACCTCGTTGATGCAGACCTCCTCGATGAAAAAGGCATAAATCCCTATACCAATGTGCTGACCGAAAAACAGTTCAGGGAATGCTTCGGTTACCATAAACACACCTTTACCGGTGTTGACTACATTGAATACTACAAGTCAATTGCTGAAGAATCGGGTACCCCATGCGAAGTAATATTCTCAAACAACGCCGGAACAATCCTGGAATATACGAAAAGTGTGCTGGCTTGCGACATTCATACAAGAAAAAGAACAAAAAGAATACTCAGGGAAAGCGGCGCTCAAAAGGTTTACAGCCTCGACGAAATCCTCACGTCCCCTGTAAACGGCAGCGGATATAATGAGCAATACGGCCTTTTGGGATCAAACAAGGCAACAGAAACAAGCGTAAAACTCTTTCCAAGAAACTGCCAGGAGCTTGTGGACGGTATCCAGAAAGATATTAAGGAGAAAACCGGAAAAACAGTTGAAGTATTGGTTTACGGAGACGGTGCTTTCAAGGATCCGGTAGGCAAGATTTGGGAACTGGCCGACCCCGTTGTATCGCCGGGTTACACAAAAGGACTTGAAGGAACCCCCCATGAAGTTAAGATAAAATACCTGGCAGACAATGATTTTGCAAATTTGAAGGGTGAGGAGCTTGAAAAAGCGATATCCGAGTATATAAGGAAAAAGCAATCCAAACCCGCAGACGACATGGCTTCACAGGGAACAACACCCAGAAGGCTTACAGACCTGATCGGATCATTATGCGACCTAACTTCGGGAAGCGGTGACAAGGGAACGCCCATTGTTTATATTCAGAACTACTTTGACAGTTTCTCTGAATAATCCTGATTTTGAAGATACCTTCCGTTAAATGAGCCGGAACAGGACGATTTAATTTTCTGTTCCGGTTTTGTTTTCAAGTCTTTTTCTGCTCTGTACTGCATTTTTATGTTTCGTTTCCTGCATTGTCCACTCTTTTGTATTCAGGCCGAACATTTCCGGATAATTTGCTCTGATTCGGCAGAAAATAATGAAGATCATATTGGAAAGATATGTCCAGGTTCTACTATAACCTCATGAATCCGGAGGGTTGATAATGAACAGGGAAGATTTAAAGAACTTCAACAGGCTGCCTCAGTCATACTGGCTTGCATCAACCGCCCCGACCGAGTATCCTTCCCTCGGGGAAGACATATCGGTTGATATAGCTATAATCGGGGCAGGAATGGCTGGATTGCTTTGCGCCTATCTCCTGCACAGGGAGAATGTCAGCATCGCGGTTCTTGATGCAGGAAGAATTCTGTGCGGAACAACAGGCCACACCACGGCAAAAATAACATCCCAGCACGGACTAATATACGACAAGATGAAAAGACAGCTGGGAACCGAACTTGCAAAACAGTATGCCGATGCAAATGAAAAGGCCATAAAGCAAATAAAAGAAATAATTGACAGGCATCATATCGATTGCGACTACTCGCCCCAGTCTTCATACATTTACACCGAAGACGAAAACAAGATCGAAAAAATTGAAGATGAAATTAAAACAGCATCCGAGCTTGGAATAAAGGCGTCATTTACAGACAGAATACCCTTTCCTTTGTCAATCAAGGCAGGCATAATGTTTGACGGCCAGGCCCAGTTCCATCCGCGGAAATTCCTGCTCAGGCTGGCCGAAATCATAAGCACGGCCGGTGTTAAGATATATGAAAACAGCAGGGCTGTGGACCTGGAATACGGTGAAAAAATAACCGTAACAGCCGGGAACGGAAAAAAGGTTACTGCGGATAAAGTCGTAATTGCATCCCATTACCCGTTTTATAATAAGCAGGGCATGTATTTTTCCAGGCTCTATACCGAGAGGGCGTATATACTCGCAGTTGCCGCGAAGGAAAAATACCCGGGCGGCATGTATATAAATGCCGAAAATCCTTCAAGATCATTAAGAGTCCTTGATACCGAAAACGGGCAGTTGATACTTGTTGTAGGCGAAAACCACAAAACCGGCCAGGGCACCGATATGGCAGAACACTACAGGAACCTGGTTGATTTCGCCGATAAACTGTTTACTGTTGAAGAAATATCGTACCGCTGGTCAACCCAGGACTGCATGACCCTGGACGGTATACCCTATATAGGCTTTTATAAACAGAATACGCCGAATATTCTTTTAGCCACAGGATTTCAGAAATGGGGCATGACTAACAGCATGGCTGCAGCCAATATAATAAGGGATCTTATTATTGAAGGTACAAGTCCGTGGCAGGATGTTTACAATCCATCACGCATGAATATATTAGGCTCTGCAAAAAACTTCATAGTTGAGAATGCGGATGTTGCAAAGCACCTGATATCAGGAAAAACGGCACCGCTGCCCGAGGATGTAAAGGTTGAGCCCGGTGAAGGGAAAGTCTTTGAAAATGACGGGGAAAGAACCGGGGCATACCGGGATGAACAAGGCAGGCTTTTCCTCGTTAACACTACATGTACCCATATGGGCTGTGAACTTAACTGGAATTCTGCCGAAAGATCATGGGACTGCCCGTGCCATGGTTCAAGGTTCACATATACGGGAGATATAATAGACGGGCCTGCCGTATCGCCATTAACTGCCGAAAACGATGTCAATACCGTGGAAAAATTAATCAAGGATGAGTTTTGAAGGACTGCTTCTGAGCATTCGCAGGATATCTTTACATCAAAGTGTTTGAAGACATCGTGCAAATGTAAGGAAACTTTCTGCGGCACTAAAAAACCGGAAACCAATAAGGTCTCCGGTTTTCTTCAATGTATTCATAATGTTCATCGTGCTGTGGGCAGATAAGGAATTATGCTCTTTGCAAACTCAGGCATGCTCATTGTCTGCAGCCATACCCTGCCGGGACCTGTTAATGTAGTCAGGAACAGGCCTTCACCGCCGAACAGAATATTCTTGAACCCTTTAACCATTTCAGCCTGGTACTGTACCGACTCTTCAAAGGCGGCCACATTACCCGTATCAACCTTGATTGTCTCGCCCGGGGCAAGTGTTCTTTCCACGAGGCTTCCGTCAATTTCAATAAACGCAATGCCTGTACCCGACAAGCGCTGCAGAATAAAGCCTTCTCCGCCGAAAAGTCCTGCTTTAAGCCCTTTTGCTACATATGTACCAAGTTCTACAGTAGTCTGTGCACACAAAAAAGCATTTTTCTGGGCTATAATCGGACCGCGTCCGACATCTATATCCAGAATGCAGCCGGGAAAAGTACTTGCTATTACAATTTCCTGGTTCGGTGCAGTTGAGGTGTACGTTGCCATGAACAGCGACTCACCCGTAAACATACGGCCAAGACCTTTCATAAGCCCACCGCGCATGTTCGTGTCCATGGTAATGCCTGTATCCATCCATGTCATTCCCCCCGCCTGAGTGTATATACTCTCGCCGGGGTCAAGGCGGATAGACACTGCCGGAAAATTACCACCGAAAATTTTGTAATTAAGTGTTTTTGATTCCATACATTTCAACCCCTTTTTGCTTGCATTATATCATGCATTTTTTGGCATATCAATCTTTTGAATCAATAATTGTAAAGTTCTTATTGTACATCATTTGAAAAAATAAACTCATTTAATTTCACGATTTCGAGGATTTATTTTGAATTTTTTCTTTTACAGGTAAAAAACTCCTTATACTTATAGAATTCAGGTGATTTTCGGCGGAATGTGTAAACCGTTTCTATATTAAAAGTAAGCGCTTTCTTATTGAATAGTTAATGGTAAAATGATATTATTGATTACGTTCGGTTATCTTTGTAATATTTGTTATAAAGAGGTGTTTTTATGAGCCAAACCGCTTTTGAGGTCTTGTCAATTGCTATCGCAGTCGCAGCCTTTGTGTTTGCAGCATGGTTGTACCAGTGGGTCAGGAAACAGCCGTCTTCAAACAAAGAGATTGCTGAAGTTGGCGAATATATCCGCCAAGGGGCTGCAACCTTCCTGAGGAAAGAATATAAAGTTCTTTCACGTTTCGCAGGCATTGTTGCCATTCTTATTCTTTTGTTCCTTCCGCGCCCGATCTGGCAGGGCAGCGTCCTGGATAACATCACTATGGCTGTCTCGTATATTGCAGGTACCGTATTTTCAGCCATTGCAGGAAAAATCGGTATTGAGGTTGCTACGATAGCCAACGTCAAGTCTGCAGAAGCTGCGAAGAAAGGTATAAAACCTGCATTTTTAACCGGCTTCCGCGGAGGCGCAGTCATGGGTATGGCTGTAGTAGGTTCCAGCCTTTTGGGTGTTTCCCTCGTACTGCTTTTAGCCGGTGATGCCACAGCAGTATTAGGCTTCAGCTTTGGTGCAAGCTCACTGGCACTGTTTGCCAAAGCCGGCGGCGGAATATTCACAAAAACCGCTGATATAAGTGCTGATCTTGTTGGTAAGGTTGAACTCGGAATTCCCGAAGATGACCCGAGAAACCCTGCGGTAATTGCTGATAACGTCGGAGACAATGTTGGCGACGTAGCAGGAATGGGTGCTGATTTGTTCGACTCACACGTTGCTTCCATGGCTGCAGCTCTTGTTATGGCAGCTGCCCTTGGCGGGAAAAACGTAAGCATGGTCTTCTGTTTTGCTGCGTTAGGGCTTCTTGCATCAATTATCGGTGTTGCAATGGCCAGGATGGGCAAAAGCGGTGATCCTACGAAGGCATTAAATAACAGTACTTATATTACAACCTTTGTTTATATAGTACTTACAACAATTGCAACATTTGTATTCGGATTTGAATGGAGAATCTGGGGTGCATGTGCTGTCGGTCTGCTTGTCGGTGTTATTATCGGTATTGCCACCGACTATTTCACCAACGACACCAGGAACCCGGTACGTTATGTTGCACGGGCTTCAAAATCAGGTCCGGCATTTACAATCCTGTCGGGTATATCCTACGGTATGTTGAGTGTCTTCCCGGCAATGATCGGTATTGCCGTTGCATCATTGCTGGCATACAAGATTTCCGAACCGTTGGGTGCAGGTTATGCAATGTTCGGAATTTCAATGTCTGCTGTAGGAATGCTTTCAATAGTGGGAATGATCATTTCAAACGATGCTTACGGCCCTATTGTTGATAACGCCAGAGGTCTTGCAGAAATGGGCGAACTCGGAGATGACGTTCTTGCAATAACAGACGAACTTGACAGTGCAGGTAATACCGTTAAAGCTATTACAAAGGGTTTTTCAATAGCTGCCGCAGGTCTTACGGTAATTGCGTTACTGGGTGCATTTATGAGTGAAGTAAATACCACAGCTGCAGAGCTTGGAAAAGCAGGCCTTGAAGGCTTCGATATAGTTAATCCTCTTGTATTCTTCGGTTTAATTGTTGGTGCAGCAATTCCCCTTATTTTCTCGGCAATGCTCATGCTTGGCGTTGACAGAAACGCCCAGAGAATGGTTGAAGAAATACACAGGCAGTTCAGGGAAATTGTCGGTTTGAAGGAAGGAAAACCCGGTGCGAAGCCTGAGTATGAAAAATGTATTGAAACTGCCACTACAGGTGCCATAAAAGAGCTTATTCCCGCAGGTCTGATGGCCATACTGTCAACCGTCGCAGTCGGAGTTATCGGCGGAGTCCAGGCAATCGGCGGTTTCCTTGGCGGAAATATTGTAAGCGGTCTTATTTTCGCATTATTCATGTCCAACTCGGGCGGCCTCTGGGACAATGCAAAGAAATACGTTGAAGCTGGCAATGAAGGCGGAAAGGGTTCTGACGCCCATAAATCTGCAGTTGTCGGGGATACTGTGGGAGACCCGTTCAAGGACACAGCGGGACCTTCAATTAATACCCAGATAACCGTTGTTTCACTGGTTGCTTCATTACTGTCAACCTTGTTCCTGACAATTTCAATCTTTTAAATTAATTCCGGGCAGACATATCGGTCTGCACCTTAAGATACACGGGCGGGCGGACTGTCCTGACCGGCATTGAAAAATCTGCAGCCCTGGGATCAATATGATAGTCCAGGGCTGTTTTTATTTGCAGCATAGATTTAAGCCGTATTTGCAGTACTACGGCATCCGGATATATTACGGACAGCCTGAAGCATCTGCCTCCAACGCATTTATGGTTAGACTGCCCTCCCGTGCACCGGTTTACCGTAAAACCCAGATTAGTTACCCTTTAGGTAACATAATAACTACCTGAAATATTACGGAAATCCTTCCTCGCTTCAGATTAGTTACACTTTAGGTAACATAATAACCCACTAATTTCAGGATTATGTAAAACGGCTTCCAACTTCGAAAAAGTCGCAAACTTACTTTTCCTGAGAACTTGACATGATTGTATAAAAATAATAAAATAACTTAAATTATATTTCACGTACAGAGGTAATTTTAGGAGGGATCAATATGAAAAAAATACTGGCATGTTTACTCATCTGTGTTTTAACCGCATCCATGCTGACGGCATGCTCACCTGGTTCAGGTTCCGATCCTGATGAAATCAGGATCGGCATCAACTACGAACTGTCCGGCGATAATGCTACATACGGGCAGGGTTCGGTTGAAGGAATCGAAATGGCAATTGAAGAGATTAATGCTGCAGGTGGAATTAAGGGCAAAAAGATAAAGCCGATAAAATACGATAACGAGTCTAAGCCGTCTGAGGCAGCAACTCTTGCCAACAAACTGGTTTCACAGGATAAAGTAGTTGCTATTTTGGGTCCTGCCACCACAGGTGCCTTCACCTCCCAGATCCCTGTTGCCAATAGAAACAAAATACCCATTGCAACAGGTTCCGCCACCGGTGATAACCTGACTTTTGCAACCGATGGTTCGGTCCATCCGTATGTATTCCGTATCTGCTTCAATGATTCATTCCAGGGTCGTGTAATGGCCAACTTCGCTTTTGAAAACCTTTCAGCAACAAAGGCTGTCATTATTATGGACAGCTCCAGCGATTACGGTAAGGGGCTTGCAAGCAACTTCAAGGAAACCTTTACTTCCCTCGGCGGTACAGTTGTAGCTGAGGAAGCCTATGTAGCCGGTGATACCGACTTTAATGCCATATTAACGAAGATTAAGTCCATGGATTTCGATGCAATTTATATACCGGGCTATTATAATGAAGCAGGCCTTATTATAAGGCAGGCCCGCACCCTGGGGATTGACAAGCCGATACTCGGAGCCGACGGTTTCGACTCCCCCGATCTGGCCAAACTTGCAGGAAACGATGCACTTAATAATGTATATTTTACAAACCATTATACATCAATTAATGATGATCCGGCTGTTCTGAAGTTTATTGCCGATTTTGAGGCAAAATACGGAAAGAAGCCGGACGCTTTCAACGCACTGGGTTATGACCTTGCAAAATTTGTTGCGGACGCAATTGAACGTGCTGAAAGCCTTAACGGTGAGGATATTAAGAATGCTCTTGAGGCAACCGAGAATTTCGTTGGAATTACAGGTACATTAAGCGTTGATGAAAACCATAACCCCGTTAAATCCATATTTGTTATTGAGTTAAAGGACGGGGTTCAGCATTCAAGTATAAAAGTAAATCCTTAATTTTTGAAGCATGAGGGCATTTAAATGCCCTCATGTTTTACGTATAATTATACATAATATTTGCTTCCGTTATTTTTGCGGTTGTGTTAAGATAGAAGTATCGCAGCGCTGTATTTTTATAATCTTAAGCTGCGATAAGCTGTTTTTATTGACGGATTATAATCTTTTATAAAAACTACAAGTTTTCATGAAAGAGGGATAACTTTGGAACAGTTTTTACAGCAGGTAATCAACGGTATTTCATTAGGCAGTATCTATGCCCTTATGGCCCTCGGTTATACAATGGTCTACGGCATAATCAAACTGATTAACTTCGCCCATGGAGATGTGTACATGATAGGCGCTTATGTGGGCTATTTCTGTATGACGAATCTCAGGCTGGGGTTCTTTCCTTCCCTGCTGATCTCAATGCTTGTTTGTGCCATACTGGGTGTTGCGATAGAAAAAATAGCCTATAAACCATTGAGGAACGCCACAAGAATTGCAGTGCTGATAACCGCAATTGGTGTTTCACTGTTTATTGAGTACGGAACAATGTACATTGCAAGTCCCAATCCCCGCTCATACCCTCGTTTGACAGGATTTATGGCAAAGAGTTACCAGGTTGGCGGCTTAACTTTTTCAGCACAGCAGATTCTCATAATTATTATCACTGTTGTATTAATGATACTGTTGCAGTTAATTGTAAAGAAAACCCGCATAGGAAAAGCAATGCGTGCAGTCTCTCTTGACAGGGATGCCGCACAGCTTATGGGAATCAGCGTAGACAATACGATTTCATTTACTTTTCTTTTAGGTTCGGCCCTTGCCGGTGCCGCAGGTATATTGGTCGGGATTTACTACAATTCAATAAATCCCCTGATGGGAATGATGCCGGGGCTTAGAGCATTTGTTGCCGCAGTATTCGGCGGTATAGGAATAATCCCCGGTGCAATGATTGGAGGCTATTTTATCGGCCTTGTTGAAGTCATGGTGTCAGGGTACGTAAACTCAATGTTCAGGGATGCGGTGGTTTTTGCCATATTAATCGTAATTCTAATCGTAAAGCCTTCAGGTTTACTGGGCAAAGAGACAAGAGAGAAGGTGTAGCTTATGGGAAAGAATATTCAGGCTTCTTCAGGAAACAGAAAATGGATATCAACTGCCGGTAAATTGCTTTCATTGGTGCTGTTCTTTGTTGTTTTTCAGCTCCTGATTTCTTTTAATGTTGTTAACGACTACCTTTTCTCAACCCTTGTAAAGATAGGGATTAATATTATACTTGCCGTAAGCCTTAACTTAATCACAGGATTCACAGGGCAGTTTTCACTGGGACATGCCGGCTTTATGTCAATTGGTGCATATGTATGCGCTATTATCACACTAAGGTATTACTCGGTGTGGGGTTTTGTCTGCGGACTTCTCGCAGGTGCCGTTTGTGCAGCAATAGTGGGAATCCTGGTCGGGCTCCCGACACTCAGGCTGAAAGGAGATTACCTTGCAATTGCCACCCTTGGAATGGCGGAAATAATAAAAATTCTGTTCAGAAATGTTTTGGATAAATGGACAAACGGTGCGGCAGGATTAAGCGGAATTCCGCAGTTTGTCAGTTGGCCTTGGCTTTTTGTTCTTACCGTCGGCACTGTTATTCTTGTCAGCAATTTTATTAATTCCTCCCATGGAAGGTCCTGCATATCAATACGCGAGGATGAAATCGCCGCAGAATCAATGGGAATCGGTTCTACAAAATACAAGGTAATGGCATTTGTTACCGGGGCATTTTTTGCAGGCATTGCCGGTGCGATGTATTCATCCTATTTCTTTTATATTGATCCCGATTTGTTTGGTTTCCAAAAATCCATTGATATACTTGTGATTGTTGTTCTGGGCGGTATGGGAAGCATTTCAGGTTCGGTTATAGCAGCCGTGGTCCTGGAACTTATCTCAATGTTCCTGCAGGCATATCCCGAGCTTAAAATGGTAATCTACGGGGCACTGCTTGTTTTAATCATGCTTTTCAGACCGCAGGGAATCATGGGTTCAAGGGAACTGTCCCTTTCCTTTTTGAAGAAATGGACCGGCCGGCTCGGGCAAAAGAATGGGGGTGCTGCATAATGCCCATCCTTACTGTAAATAAGCTGACAAAATCTTTCGGCGGCCTTATGGCAGTGACAAATGTCAGCATGGAACTGGAAAAAGGCGAGCTTGTGGGGTTAATCGGCCCGAACGGAGCCGGGAAAACAACTGTTTTCAACCTGTTGACAGGAATATATCCCCCTACTTCAGGCACGGTCACGCTTTTCCGTGATGATAAGGAAGAGCGGCTTGAGGGGTTGAAGCCGCATATAATATGTAAAAAAGGCATAGCAAGAACATTCCAGAACATACGTCTCTTCAGGGATCTGACCGTATTGGACAATGTCCGTATTGCCATGAACAAAAATGTCAAATACGGCCTTTTCTCAACATTTTTGCGTACGAAATCCTACTTCAGCGAAGAGAAGGAAGTACTTGAAAAAAGCATGCAGCTGCTTGAAATATTAAAACTTGCTCATAAGAAGGATGAACTGGCAAAGAATCTGCCCTATGGCGAACAACGCCACCTGGAGATAGTGCGGGCCCTGGCAACCGACCCGTGCATACTTCTGCTTGACGAGCCTGCAGCAGGAATGAATCCTGCAGAAACCGCCCAGTTAACCGAAATGATCGCGTGGATACGCGAAAATTTTGATCTGACCATTTTGCTTATTGAGCATGATATGTCTCTTGTAATGAAGATTTGCGAGCGAATATATGTATTGGACTACGGTATGGTTATTGCCGAGGGAACTCCGTCAGAAATAAAATCCAACAAACGCGTTATTGAAGCTTACTTGGGGGAGGAAATGGGAAATGCTTGAAATTACCAATTTACATGTACATTTTGGTGTTATTCATGCCATAAAGGGAATCTCCCTTACCGTAAATGACGGTGAAATCGTAACACTCATAGGAGCCAACGGTGCCGGAAAAACCACCACCCTCAGAACCATTTCCGGGTTGAAAAAGCCTTCTGAAGGTACTATTTTTTTTGATGGCAGGGATATTACCAGCTTAAGCGCCCAGGAAAGGGTTAAATTGGGCATTTCCCAGGTTCCTGAAGGCCGCCGCGTATTCAGTTCGATGACCGTGCTTGAAAACCTTGAACTGGGAGCATATCTCAGGAAGGACAGGGATGGAATCGCAAAGGACCTGGATATGGTATTTGAAAGGTTCCCTATTCTTGCCGAGCGGCGTAAGCAACAGGCCGGTACGCTTTCCGGAGGCGAACAGCAGATGCTTGCCATGGGCAGAGCCCTTATGAGCCGTCCGAAACTCCTGTGCCTTGATGAACCGTCAATGGGTCTTGCACCCTTACTCGTTCAGGAGATTTTTGATATAATAAAAGATATAAACGAAAAAGGTACAACTGTACTGCTTGTTGAGCAAAACGCAAGCATGGCGCTTCAGATAGCACACAGGGCTTATGTTATGGAAACGGGTAGAATAACCCTTTCAGGGACCGGCAGCGAATTAATGCAAAGCGAAGAGATTAAAAAAGCATATCTGGGAGGTTAGATTATGTTTGTTAAAAATAAGATGACTACCAATCCATTCACGATTTCACCCGATCAAACCATACCTGATGCCCACGAAATTATGACAAAAAATAATATCCGCAGGCTTCCGGTTGTAAAGGACGGAAAACTGGTAGGCGTTGTATCAAACCTTGACATCAGCCGCGCTTCACCGTCAGCGGCAACTAGTTTAAGTATAAATGAGCTCACTTATATACTTGCAAAAACAAAAATAAGCAGGGTTATGACAAAGAACCCTATCACCATTTCGCCGAATGCACTCCTGGAAGAAGCAGCAATCATGATGCGTGATAGAGGTGTCAGTTTCCTGCCTGTTGTAGACAACGAAAAACTTGTAGGTATTATTACCGAAAGTGATATATTTGATGCCTTTATAGAGCTTTTGGGCTTCCGTGAAAAGGGGACCCGCCTTACCATCCAGGCTGATGACGAACCCGGTATCATGTCCCACCTGGCCGGCATTTTTGCAAGACACGGCGCGAATATCAGGAACCTGGCCGTATACCGCGGAGGCGCCAGCGGCAAAAGTGACGTTGTGATAGGTACAAACAGTGAGGATACTTCGGAGATTGAAAAGGAAATTGAGGCTCACGGTTACAAAATTATTTATAAACTCCGGAATATTTGAAGAAGTGTTTTTTGTAAAGAACGAAGGAGGTGATTCCGAATCAGAATCACCTCCTTTTTATTGTTAATCCTTCTTTTTGTTCCCTATGCTCAGAATAAGGTTCAGTATAATTCCAAATAATGCGGCTCCTGCAACGCAGGGAACATTAATACCGAAGAAGGGTATGTTTCCTCCGAAGGCATATTGTCCGCCAAGGCCGATTATCATGATTGTAGCAATTATTGCTATGTTTTTTGAACTGAACAGGTCAACCTTTTTCTCCACCATTATGGCTATTCCCTGTGCAGCAATCGCACCAAACAGGTATATTTCCAGACCGCCGATAACCGCAGCCGGAATTGAATAAATGATATTAACCAGCGGTGTAAAGCAGGATATAATCATTGCTATAATTGAAGCAGCTATCAGTACCGGTACCGAGAATACCTTTGTGATGGCCATCGCACTGATGTTTTCTCCATAGTTTGTTCCGGCGGGACCGCCGATAAATCCGGCTACTATATCTCCTATTCCGTCACCTACCAGGTTCAGACCGAGTTTTTCAGCAATATTGTACTTCTTTCCTGACCCTTTCTTCCTGGCAAGATCATTTACATATATGTCCAACTGATATACATGGGCCGTGGATTCGGGTATTGTTGCAATTGCTATCGGCATAATGGCTGCAATCGCCATCAGGGTCGGCTTCGGCAGGGTAAATACCGGAAGCGCGAACAGCCCGCTGCCTGCAGTTTCCGGCAGAACCTTGAAGAGATTAATGCCTGTTGCAAGTTTAATGATATAAGTTACAATACATCCGACTATCGGGCCGAGGATCAACGGCAGTTGCCCAAGGAACCCCTTCAGATAAACCGAGAACAGTATTGTTGAAATCAGGGTTACAAGGGATATAATCCATGCCATGTTTTCAGCCATTGGAACAAGCTCTGCAGATACCAGAACATTACCAGCACTGTCAATTACTATCGAATTGGCATCACTTAATGCCGTACCGGCAAGAGTAAGCCCGATTACCATTGCAATCGGGCCTGTAATAGAAGCTGGAAGAACTTTTTCAATTGAATCTTTTCCAAACCGGTTAACAATCAATCCTGCTATGATTGAAACCAAACCCGACATAACAATTCCGAACTGCGCCACTGCGATCTTTTCATTCAGTGAATACGAAGCAAGAGAATCCGAAAGCATTAAACCTTGAATTGCAGCAATGTACGAGAAACTTGAACCGTAATAAAGCGGAATCTGTCCCTTCGTAACAAAAATGAAACACAGGGTGGCAAGACCGCTTGCAAAAATTGTTGTGGAAATGTGGAATCCTGTAATCAGCGCAACAGCCACTGTTGCCGGAAACATGACTATAACCTGCTGGATTGCATAAAGCAGTAGTTTCCATATTGGCGGGCACTCATCAGGCAGGTATCCGATTGACGACGAATTTCTCTCCATAAGAAAACATCCTCCTTGGGCAAAGAATTGATTCTTGTATGATACATAAAAATTTAACCTGTTATATTGTAACACAGACTTAATAATTGTCAAAACTAATTTTATATATTTGCATTCATTTTTATGTACAGAAATCCAAAAAGCCCGAAAATTATTGTATAAATTTTCTTATTGTAAAGAGTTTTCCGAAAAAATGGTTCTTTTAAGGTATATTTTGAATGCCGGAAGGGAAAAATACTGAACGGGTGCGGGCCATAACCGGCTTGCCCGAACCTCCCTTACATACAGCACACCGCAATTAATTTAACAAGGAGAAGGAGGATACTATCATGAGTCTCATACAGTGGAATCCTTTCAGGGAAATCGACCGTGATATGTTCAAATTCATGGAAAACCTGCCGTATGGTTTTTCAGGAAGAAGCATTTCTCCAAGAGTTGATGTGTATGAAACCGACGATAAAATAGTGGTAAAAGCGGAAATACCAGGCGTTTCTAAGGAAGATCTGAATATTTACGTGAATGAGAATTCAATTCGCCTGTCAGGACAGACAAAAAGGGAAAGCGATTTTAAGGATGAAAATGCATATCACTCTGAAAGATACTACGGCAGCTTTTCAAGGACCATTCCGCTGCCTGTTGAGGTTAAGTCCGAAGCAGCCAATGCTTCATACAAAGACGGTATTCTGTCAATAACTCTGCCGAAAGCAGAGCCTGCCAAAAACAGGGGCAGGAAAATAGACATACAGTAATGAACTAAAAAGGGACAGGGAACCTGTCCCCCTGTCCCTATACCCATCCGCGGCTTTTCACTGCCTGGGCAACACGGTTAATTGCAATGACGTATGCTGCATCCCGCATATTCAATTTTTCAGCTACCGAAAGTTCATAAACCGAACTAAATGCAGAAGTCATCTTTGTATCAAGTTTCGACAGCACTTCTTCCTTTTCCCAGTAATAATTCATATTACACTGAACCTGTTCAAAATAGCTGCATGTTACGCCGCCTGCATTGGCAAGAAAATCGGGTATGAGGAAAATTCCCCTGTTCTGAATGACCTCGTCGGCATCAGGCGTTGTCGGGCCATTTGCTGCCTCAATTATTACTTTTACCTTCTTACTTATATTGTTTACATTCTCAATTGTTATCTGATTCTCCAATGCTGCGGGTACAAGTATATCTACTTCCTGCTCTATCCATGCATCGCCGGGAAGTACTTCATACCCCATAGCGGCCGCCTTTTCCTTGTCTATTGAACCGAAAGCATCGGTAATATCAATCAGGGCGTTATAGTCAACACCGTCCTTTTTACGGAAGGTGTAAGCAGTTTTGTCTTTCTGATTCCAGCAGGATATTGCTATAACAGTTCCTCCAAGCTGCTGGTAAAGCTGAACAGCGTATCTTGCCACATTTCCGAAGCCCTGGAAACTTGCTGTGGTCTTTGTTATGTCAATTCCGAGTTTTTTCAGTGCTTCGCGCAAAACATATATAACACCGTATCCCGTTGCCTCGGTTCTTCCAAGGGAACCGCCCATCCCTACGGGCTTTCCGGTAATAAACCCGGGATACTTTGCCCCATGAATGGTTTCATACTCGTCGAGCATCCACAGCATATGCTTAGCAGATGACATTACATCGGGTGCAGGTACATCGGTGAACGGGCCTACATTTTTAGCCAGTTGACGGACATACCCGCGGCATAACTGTTCCTGCTCACGATCCGAAAGGTTTCTCGGGTCGCAGACTATGCCGCCTTTTCCTCCACCTAAGGGAATATCTACAACGGAGCATTTCCAGGTCATCCACATTGACAGAGCACGGACCGTGTCAATTGTTTCCTCGGGATGAAAACGAATTCCACCTTTTGCAGGTCCTCTTGCATCGTTATGCTGGACACGAAAACCTTTAAAAACCTGTACGCTTCCGTCGTCCATACGAACAGGAATCAGAAAATGGTATTCCCGTAATGGCTGGCGGAGAAGTTCACGAGTGGCCTTATCAAGCCCTATTTGCTCTGCTACCTTGTCAAATTGCTGCTGAGCAATTTCATAAGGGTTATAAGATGTAGTACTCATTTACAAGACCTCCAATATTAATTATGTTCAAAAAAGCATATAGCCTTATTTGATCCTAATCCTTTCTGAAGGAAATTCAAGTCAAACTTGCATTAAAGCCCCCTTTACAAAAAAAAAGCAGGAAGCATTAAACAGCATTAAAAAATTCTAAACCATTATACCAATTGATACTATTCATGTCAATCAAAGAATGGATTAGACAAATGAAATGAAATCTGGAAACATAAAACCGTCATTTTACGCTCAGATACTAAGATAAAAAATGATTCCTGCAAGAGAGAAAAACAGTGATATTATGAAAGTTATGCGCAAACGGTCTGTTCTCCTTTTCAGTCGTATTGAGTTAAGTATCAGGGAAATCAGGCTGAATATTGACAGAAATACAAGAAGATAAAATGCCATATCCAAAAGAGTAAAATCTGTCACTTTTCTTAATTCCGCGTCAAGAAGCCGATCCAGAAAAGTCTCCTTCTGGGGCTGCGCAAAATGCCACAGTGAGAGCAGCACAAAAAAGCCAAGCCATACAATGACAACTGCAATCTCAAGATACATGCAGACAATATCCGGCTTTTTCCTGCGATCCTTTATGTATTTGATTGGCTCATTACTGTACATATCCCTTTCCTCAGGCTTAAAAAAATCAATTACATAAAATATATCGGACAAACTGGAGCTTCTATTTTAATTTACCATAATCCTTCCGGTTGTCAATTATCAGTGTGTAAAGTCAATATCATGCATGACTGGTTTTATACCGTAAATCATCAGGCAAACCATAAAAGGAGTGGTTGCCCGGGCATATGCAATTTGAACCTGTCCTGATGACGCATTCAGCAGTTAATTGATATATATGCCTGTTCAGGAAGTCATGAACAGTTGTGGAGAATAACATTGTACCAGGTTTGCTGAATAATGTTTACAGGGTTCGTTTATTATATGTTTTATACTTATTATTTTGAAGGGAGTTGTTTTTATGGCCGTTTTTGGAAATCCATTCACCGCAAATGTTGAACGCAAAATAACAAAAGAAGAGCTTATCCAGGCAATACGTATGGATATAGCAGGCGAACTTGAAGCAATCTATATCTACGATGCCCACATACAGGCAACCGATGACGAGTTCACAAAGAAAGTACTCGGTGACATCAGGGACGAAGAAAAGGCACATGTTGGTGAACTGATGACACTGTTAAGGTACCTGGATCCGAAAGAAGCAGAACACTTTGAAGAAGGTGTACAGGAAGTCAGCAAAATGATGCAGGAACCGGGTATTCAAGCAAATCCCCGGTCAACAGTAGGCAGCCTGTTGAAGGAATAACAGGACTTTGCATCAATTCCGATCACAGTGAGCATAAGGAGGGATAAACATATGGATTTTCTTGCACGTGATACAGTGTCATTCTCCGACGGTTTCTGGGCAAATATTGACAATACCGTTGTAAGTACTGTAAGAGCGAATATAATAGGGCGCCGTTTCCTGTCACTGTTTGGCCCCATAGGTGCTGGAGCAGTCAGTATAAACATAGATGAAAACAATGCACAGGAAGAATCGGATAACGGATTTACAAAAACAAGCGGAAGAAGGTTTGTGGAACTTCCCCAGATATACGAGGATTTCACCCTTAACTGGAGAGATATTGAACACAGCAGTTCCACAGGACAGCCGCTGGATCTGTCAAAAGTCAGGCAGGCAGCCCAGGCCATCGCACTGAAGGAAGACTCGCTTATCTTTTTCGGTAACGGTTTTCTGGGCATTGAAGGGCTGCTAACGGCAGAGGGCACCGTTAAAATGTCGAAAAGCGACTGGACAGCCGATGACAATGCTTTCAGGGACATAGCAGCAGGTTTATCCCTGTTCAGGAGCAAATACCTTATAGGCCGTTACTGTCTTGTATTAAGCCCGGATTTGTACGTTCAGCTCCAGCATATCCATCCAGGCCTCGGTGTTATGGAAGAAGAAAGAATAAGCAGAATGCTTAACGGGCATCTTTACAATGCACCCGTTCTTGGTGACAACAAGGCGGTACTTGTATGCGCAGAGTCCCAGTATATGGACCTTGCTATCGGCAAGGACATTGAAACAGCATACCTCGAATCAAAAGACCTTAACCATGTATTCCGCATTCTTGAAACAATTGCCCTTCGGATTAAAAACAGGGAGGCAGTTATTGTTTTTGAATGATTGCCCGGTTTCCATATTGCTGTTCGGAAAATACACTCCGGTTTCTTTTGGCCGGTGTGTATTTTTTTGCCCTTGCAGCGGAAATAATAAGAAAAAGTGAATAACCACCCCACAGGAGGATGGAATTGAGAAAGTGTTACAGGTATATATTGACTGCTGTTGTTTTTTTTCTTTTCGGCGCAGTTCTTTTGTACGTACCTTCGGTTGCAGGACTTGCGGACAATACCGATTTCATCAGAGTCACCCGTCCTCTTGGCATGATTCCGGACAAAAACCTGAGATTTTTCTACTTCCAGCGTAAATTTGAATATATAAGGTCATTTGATAATTTGGGCCATTTCCTTAAGTTTGTTTTATATCCCGGTGTAAACGAAAGCAGTTTCAAATCCACCCAGTTTGTGTTTGTAAAGGCAGCCCAGGTCATCAGCGGAGTGATTTCATACCTGAAAACGAACAGGATTAGCCATTTCGATATTACAGCACTCTCTTCCATGTTTCTTGCGCTGCACAGCATCTCGGTCACATGGCTTTTTAAAAATCTGAGAACCGGAAAAAAGGCCTGTGATTTTTTTCTGCTGCTGATAATCGTAACGGTATTCTTCTGCATGGGATATCTTCTGTATTACAACTCGCTATTCGGGGAATCGGTGATATTGTGGAGCTTTTTACTCTGGTTTTCGGCTCTTGTCCATCTGCTGAAAAGCGGTAAAAGGAGCTACTCTGCATTAACGCTGTATTTCATGAGTGCCATTGTTTTCACAGGCGCAAAGGTGGCCAATATACCGCTGGGATTTTTAATTGGCATTTTCTCAATATACTTCTTTTTTAACACCGAAACAGCAGGAAAAAAAGTTTTGGTCATTCTTGGAGTTTCAGCGGTATTTGCGGCCTCTGTTTACTTTTATACCGCAATACCCAGCTGGATGAAAAAGCCGAACAATTACCATTCCATTTTTTTCGGCATCCTTAAGAATTCTGAAAATCCCGAAGAGGATCTCGAAAAACTGGGTATTGATGCGAAATATGCCGTTCTTGCGGATACAAACGTATATGTTGACCTGAAAGGGTTTGATGTTTTCAGCCCGGAGTTTGAAAAAGAAGTTCATGACAAGGCAGGCCCGGTCGAGGTTACGCTGTATTATCTGAAAAACCCGGGAAGGATGATGGAAAAGCTAAATATAAGCGCCGAGGCAAGCCTTTTCATACGTCCTCCCTACCTTGGAAATTACCAGGTAGAAGATAATGCCGAAATACTGAAGTTTGCAGGCCGGAACCTTGTCTGGGAATGGCTGCGGAAACAATTTACCGGCCATGCTTTTGCGGTGATTACCCTTGTGTTTGTATTATATACATCGGTCATTGTCCATGAATTCCTTTTGCATATGAAAACCAAATGCACCTCATACTCCCTTTTTCTTCCTGCAAAAATACTTCTTATGGTTTTTGCGTTAAGCCAGTGGATATTCCCGGTTATAGGAAACGGTGAGGCAGACCTTGTAAAGCATATGTTCCTGTTCAATCTTCTTTTGGACACAATGATCATTGTACTTGCGGCCGATATTGTAAAACTTACAGCCGGAAATCCTGCAAACAGGCGTTTTATCTTTCCATTGCTCGGTCTGCTGGTCATTTCTGCCGGTCTACTGGCTGCTGACAGCAAAATCTGCAGCAACGGCATCACAACATTCGGTAAATATAATGGAAAGGCGATTGAATGGGAAATACTGGATGAATCAGGTTCGCATTATTTCCTGCAGCAAAGGATATTGTCGATTACCGGACCTTTTCATCAGAAAGCAACTGCTGGGCGGTATCGGATATACGGGCCTGGCTCAACGATGACTCCGAAAACGGTTTTTTGTCTGAGTTTTCAGAAGATGAAAAGAAAAGGATTGAAACGATAAAAAGAACAACTTTGTTGCCCCCGGCCTTAAAAGACAGGAAGAAATCGGTGTCCCAGCCCCATTACTGGTTTTGCATTCCCGGATATGCTGCACAGAATTATGATGATGCTTACCAGGAGGAAAATGATGAAAGGGTTTTTCTGTTAAGCATCAGGGAGTGGGAACAGTATGATTTTAAAAAAAGAAAAGGTGTTCCTTACTGGCTCAGAACACCTTATACAATCGATTCAACCGTAAGAGTTGTGGGTGAGGATGGTTACGTATACCATAAAAAAGCCGATACCGAAAGCATTGGCGTGCTTCCGGCAATAATAATCAAAAAGTAAACCTAACCTTCTGTTACCCGCATTCATATTTCAGAACAGGCTTACGGGCTGCCCTTGCCTCGTCCAGCCTCAGCACCGGGGTATCCAGCGGGGCATTCAGAAGTTTTTCGGGTTCGTTTTTCGCTTCATTGGCTATTTCAATCATCGCGTTTATAAACTCATCGAGAGTTTCCTTGCTTTCGGTCTCGGTAGGTTCAATCATAAAAGCCTCCTTCACAATAAGCGGAAAATATATCGTAGGAGGATGATACCCGAAATCCAAAAGCCTTTTGGCTATGTCAAGGGTTGACACGCCGAACTCCTTCTGCCATTGTCCCGAGAAAACCACCTCGTGCATGCAGGTACGGTCATAGGGCAGGTGATAATATGCCTTCAGCTTTTCCTTTATATAATTCGCATTAAGCACGGCGGCTTCGGACACTTTTCTGAGTCCGTCGGCTCCAAGGGAGCGTATATACGCATAGGCCTTCACCACAACGGAAAAATTCCCGTAGAAGGATTTTACCCTGCCTATGGACAGCGGCCTGTCGTAATCAAAGTAATACCTGCTGTTGTCATATTCAACCACAGGCCTGGGCAGGAACGGTATCAACTGCTTCTTAACGCCCACCGGCCCGGAACCCGGCCCGCCTCCGCCATGGGGTGTACTGAATGTTTTATGCAGGTTCAGGTGCACAATATCAAATCCCATATCACCCGGTCTTGAAATGCCAATGATTGCATTTGCATTCGCGCCGTCATAGTACAGAAGCCCGCCCGCATCATGGACGATTTCAGCAATTAAATGGATATTTTCGTCAAACAGCCCTAAGGTATTCGGGTTTGTAAGCATAAGCCCTGCTACCTCATCGCTCATCAGTTCCTTCAATGCATTGATGTCAATGCCGCCCCTTTCGTCGGACCTAACCTCCACCACTTCAAAACCTGCTGTTGCTGCAGATGCAGGATTGGTGCCGTGGGCCGAATCAGGCACAATGATCTTGTTACGTTTATGGTCGCCGTTATTCTCATGGAATGCTTTCATTATCATTAACCCGGTCATTTCACCATGGGCACCAGCAGCAGGCTGCAGTGAAAAACGATCCATTCCTGTTATTTCGGAAAGGAACTTATCGGTCATGTAAAGCAGTTCAAGACATCCCTGCACTGTTTCTTCGGGCTGATACGGATGGACCTTTGAAAAACCGTCCAGCCTTGAAACCTCTTCATTAACCTTCGGGTTATATTTCATCGTACAGGAACCCAGCGGATAAAACCCCGAATCCACGCCGTAATTCTTCTGCGAAAGATGGGTAAAATGCCTTACAACATCCACTTCACCCAGCTCGGGAAGGTCAGGATCATCTTCCCTTAAGAATTCTTCAGGAATCAGGCCGGTGATTTCTTTTTCATCCACATCGCACCCGGGCAGCAGGTTTGTATATCTTCCCGGTACGCTCAGTTCAAAAACCAGTTTTTCTTCCTTTTTCAGCATGCAGAAATCACCTCCGATACAAACCTGTCAATGTCTTCCTTCGTTCTTTTTTCAGTAACCGCAACAAGATACCCTCCTTTGAACTCGGGATAGTACCTTTCAGCAGCAAATCCCCCGATTATGTTCCTCGAAAGAAGGTGTTTGTTCAACTTATCCACGTCTCCATGATAAATGAGCAAAAATTCCTTAAAAAACGGGCTTTCGAAGGCAGGCGAAAAACATCCGGTTTCCAATAGCCTGTTATAAGCGTAATGGGCTTTCTGAAGGCACAGTTCGGCCGCTTTTTTAAGCCCGTTTTTACCCATCGCCGACAGGTAAATTGTTGCTGCAAGGGCGTTCAATGCCTGGTTTGAGCAGATGTTCGACGTTGCTTTTTCCCTCCGGATATGCTGCTCCCTTGTCTGCAGCGTCAGAACATAGCCTCTTTTACCGTTCCTGTCAACCGTTTCGCCCACTATTCTTCCGGGCATCCTCCTTGTAAAATCCTTTTTCGCTGCCATAAAACCCAGGTATGGTCCGCCGAAACTGACGGGATTGCCAAGCACCTGTCCCTCCCCTGCAACTATGTCGGCCCCCAAATGGCCCGGGGCTTTGAGAATTGCAAGGGATATCGGATCACAGCTTACAACAAGCAGGGATTTGTTTCTATGTGCAATTTCAGCAATTTCCCTTATATTTTCAACAGCACCGAAGAAATTCGGGCTTTGAACAAGAACTGCCGCGGTATTGTCGTTAAGCAGTTCCTCAAGGTTCTTAAGGTCTGCCACGCCATCCTTTATTCCGCATTCGGATACAGTCATGCCCTTAAACCTTGCGTATGTAGACACAACCTCGCGGCTTTCGGGATGTATGCTTCTTACTACGATTATTTCAGTCCGCCTTGTTGATTCGCAAGCCATTGAAGCAGCCTCAGCAAGTGCGGTTGCCCCGTCGTACAGTGACGCATTTGATACGTCCATCCCTGTAAGGCTGCATATCATTGTCTGGTATTCAAATATTGCCTGCAGCGTTCCCTGGCTGATCTCCGGCTGGTATGGAGTATAGGCGGTGTAGAATTCCTGCCTGGACAAAAGGTTTGTCACAACGCTTGGAATATAGTGGTCATATGCTCCGGCGCCAAGGAAGCAGGTATATTTATCAAGACTGATATTCTTTCCGGCCATATCCTGCATATGCGCTTTCAGTTCAAGCTCTGACATTGCCTTCGGAATATCCAGTTCTTTCTTAAGCCTTACGCTTTCAGGGATATCGGCAAACAACTCGTCAATGCTGACTGCGCCAATCTCGGCAAGCATCTGCCGCTGCTGTTCACCGGTGGTTGGAATATAAGACATGTTATTCCTCCTCCTGGCAGAACCTTTCATACTCACGTGCATCCATCAGTTCTTCAGCCTCGGACAGATCACTCATTTCAATAACCGCAATCCAGCTTTCATAAGGATCCTCGTTTATCTTTTCGGGACTGTCGGCCAGTTCTTCATTAACCTCCGCCACCTTACCCGATACAGGGGCATAGACATCGGAAGCAGCCTTTACAGACTCCACAACGCTTAATACATCTCCCTTGTTAAGCTCCGATCCCACCTCGGGAATTTCAACAAAGACTATGTCGCCAAGGGAGTGCTGCGCATAATCGGTAATGCCTATATAAGCCTTATTCCCGTCAATCTTAATCCATTCATGCTCTGCTGAATACTTAAGTCCATCCAAAACTTTCATATCAATCAACCTCCATATTTTAATGACCTTAATTATAACAGGCGGGGAAATCCATTTTCAATTCCGCCGCGCTGTCCGGTTATAAACTAAACATAATACCGCCTTAATCATTTCGTGTATTTTTTCGTATAGAAGGGCAGTACTGTAATCCTTGCCTTTAATGCCCTGTTTCTTATAGCTATGTCCACCTCAGTACCCGGCTCTGCATACGCTGTCTCAAGGAGGGCAATGCCAAGATTCTTTTCAAGGCTCGGTGAATAGCTTCCGGATGTAACAAAACCTATTTTTTTACCGTCAGCCAATATATCATACTGTGCTCTCGGTACTCCCCTGTCCACCATTTCAAAGCCGGCAATCTTTCTTTTTACACCTGTTGATTTCTGTTCGATCAGCGCATCCTTACCGATAAAGTTTTCCTTATCCAGTTTTACAAAGCGGTCAAGCCCGGCTTCGAGGGGTGTAATATCCGGGGAGATCTCATGCCCGTACAGCGGCAGCGCAACTTCAAACCTTAAGGTATCCCTTGCACCAAGCCCGGCAGGTACAAGCCCGCAATCCTTTCCTGCCTGCATAAGCGCATCCCATAACTCGTTTGCGTAATCGCTTTTTATGTATATTTCAAAGCCGTCTTCACCGGTGTATCCGCTTCTTGATATAACAGCCTTATGCCCGGCAATTTCAACTTCAGGAGCAAAATTGAAGAACTTCAACCCTTTCAGGTCAATGTCAACGAGTTTTTGAAGTATTTTTTCAGATTCAGGCCCCTGGAGCGCCAGTTGCGCATAGTAATCAGAAACATTCCTTATTGTTGCTTTGCCTTCAATGTTTTGGCTGAGCCAGTCATAGTCCTTTTCGGTGTTTGATGCATTAACAATCAGAAGATAAAACTCGTCGGAGTACTTATATATAAGTATATCATCCACCACTCCGCCGTCGGGGTAACACATCGGTGAATACACAACGCGAAAATCCCTTGTTTTGCTGATATCGTTCGTTATAATTTTCTGGATGAACCCGGTTGCATCAGGACCTTCAACTATAATCTCGCCCATATGGGATACATCAAAAAGCCCTGCAGCATTTCTCACCTGCCTGTGCTCCTCGATAATTCCCGAGTACTGAACAGGCAAAGCCCAGCCGTTGAAATCTATTATCTTTCCACCCAGTTCACAATGCTTGTCATATAATGGTGTCCTCTTCATATCCAACCTCCTGAAGTTTAATACGAATACCCGCGTTATGCAGCATTCTCCATTTTCCCCGTGCCCTGCCGGCAACAGCGGTTACCGTATTCTATCATATTATTCTATCAGGTCCCGGGCTTTATTCAAATTTAAACCATGCAAAATCAAAACTGGTTCCCGGCAGAAACAGGAAAGTAACATCCTGTTTGCCTGTCACTCTTTCCAGTTCAAAGGTCCGTTCGGTGTATTCAACTGATTTTTCAAATTCCACCAGCTGACTGATTTCGCCATGGTCGCTCCTGAACCTTATATGTATTGTGTTATCGATGGCCGACCTTCCCGAAATCGTAATCCCGGATATACCCTTGTCGCCAAAGTCCATATCCCTGAACTCCAGCGATACATTGTTCCCTATGCCTTCAACATTGCTGCCGCTTATTTTGTAGGTATCACCGTAAATATTATCGCAGTCGGCTGCCATGTTTTTTTCAAAGGCCCTGTTCTTTTTCACGAAGACAAAGCCTTTCAGATGCAATTTCTGATGAAATACGAAATATATTGACGTGATACCCCTGAGCGTTTTTGACAGGCGGTAGGTTTCCTCCTGGTATACATTCCAGATTGATTCCTTTTGGTAAACCACGTCAGCAAGCAGTGTGCTGCCCTCCTCATACGGCACGCCTTCCCATACCTGGAACGGGTGCTCATCACCGTTAAGGGCGAAAATCGGAACAGTAACCGTATCCGAGCCGTCACTGCTGAAGTCGATATTCTCAAAACCAACCTGGGTCTCCCCGTCCCGGCTTGTTGCTATTCCCTGTTCGTTTCCGCTTCCTATACCGCCCTTGCTGTAATCGTACAACCCAGCTGATATGAATTCATATGGATTCTTGTACGCAACCCCGAGACCCGTTGCACTGAATTCAAGCTGGGATATGATCTTTGTTTTGTCCGTTCCGTTTTTGCTTGTACAGCGGATTCTGAACTCACCGTCGCCTATCGCGGTTACTTTCGCCTTAAGGCCCATTGGCTCAACCTTAGCAATATTCGATTTTATTCCGATTTCGTTAACTGCCTTCCATTCCACGTCGCGGTATGAAGTATTCTCGGGATACAGCCTGGCCTCAACGATTATTTCCCTGTTTGAAGGATTTATAACGTTTCCTGAATGACTGACGAGCTCTATCCTGCGAAGCGGGATTTCGTCAGGGCTGCCCATAACACAGGGCATTTCCCTGTTTCGTGTATTTGCCGAAACGCCGCTGATAATACCGCCCCGGTAAGGAAGTGACTGGAGTTCAATGCTGCATCCGTCGAGATCTTTGGATGTTACCTCCACTGTAATGCTTCCCGGTTCGAGTGTGGACGCAATAATAGCCATCAGTTTACCGTTGAAAAGCCTTCTGCTTAAGCCCTTGTACTGGTCGAAATCGGTACTGTCGCCGTTGTCAAGCCCTACAAGGCGTCCTGCACCGGTAACATTTACAAACACACGGTTATTTGCATTCTCCACCTTGTTGCCGTTTTCATCCTCAGCGGTGATTTCAACGAATATCAGATCCTGGCCGTCTGCAACCATTACCTCTTTATCGGGCTTCAGGCAAATACGCTTTGCGTCTTTGAAGGTTCTTCTTACATCGGTTGCAATGACTTTTCGGTTTTCGTCATAGGCTATGGCTTTCAGCTCGCCTTCCTGGTATGGTATTTTCCACCAGCCGACAAGCTGTTCTCCGTTTTCAAAATCGATATCATGGGTTCCGACGGTGACCCCGTTCAGCTGCAGTTCAATGCGCGGGGCATTGGAGCATACCCTTACGTCAATTATCTGACCTTCGTTTAAATCCCAGTAAGGGAAAATATGTATCATGGGGTTTGTTTTGTAATGGGTCCATGCAGCCTGGAAAACATAGAAGGAATCCTTCCTGAACGTAGCAGTATCAAGCTGGCCGAAATATGAGTTCTTTGTATGGTAAGGCGTAGGCTCGCCGATATAGTCAAACCCCGTCCACAGGAACTGGCCCAGTGAGAAAGGGGCATCCCGTTCTGCAAGTATGCACGCTTCATAGGACTTTGCACCCCAGCTTACGGTACTGTTACCCAGGGCCGAACACTGTTCGTCCTCGTCCGACAGGATTCCCTTTTCGTACGGGAAGTGGTAAACACCCCTGCTTTGTACAACAGACGAGGTTTCACTCCCGAAAATAACCCAGTCGGGATGTTCTTTATGATGCTTGTGATATAAATTCTCTGCATAATTGTAACCTGCAATTTTCAATATATCGGCACATTTCTGCGCATTCTCCCACGCCATGTAGTTTGATCCTATTGTGATCTGTGCATTGCACTTCGGATCAAATTCCCGGACATAATTCATAAGCATCCTGGTTATTTCCTGTCCTCTTTCATCGGCATGGGTATCGTAAATCTCATTGCCGATACTCCACATTAAGAGGCTTGGATGATTCCTGTCCCTTCTCACCCAGCTTCTTACATCCTTATAGGCCCATTCACTGAAGAACCTTGCATAGTCGTATGCGGTTTTCGGCCTTTCCCACATATCGAACGCTTCCGAAAGAACTAAAAACCCCATTTCATCAGCTAAATCCATAAGCTCGGGCGCCGGCATATTATGGGCGGTGCGTATAGCATTTACGCCCATTTCCTTAAGCAGCGAAAATCTTCTCCTCAGAGCCGTTTTATTGAAAGCCGCTCCAAGGGCACCCAGGTCATGATGCTCGCAGACACCGTTCAGCTTGATTTTTTTCCCGTTCAGAAGCAGACCCTTTTCGGGATCCAGGACAATTGTCCTGAAACCGATATTCTGGGTTATGCATTCAATGCATTCAGCCGCCCTGTTCCTTTCCCTGCCGGTTTCAACAAGCTCCATCATGGTGACCAGTGTATATAAATAAGGCTCGTCGGGACTCCACAGCAACGGGTTTTCAACATACAGTTTCTGTGTATTCACGGCGCTGCTGTTTTCTCCAGCCTTCACAATTTCGTCCGACGAGGCCACTATCCTGTCTTCACGTATTATTTTATGGGAGATCCGGACATCACAGGCTATGTTATACTCGGTATCAACTTCCACTTCCCACCTGTCACCGTCAAACCTTGAAGATATATAAATGCCGTCGGTAACTATGTGGTTCCTGCTTCTCTCCTTAAGCCATACATTACGGTAAATTCCTGCACCCGAGTACCATCTGCTGTTCGGACTCCGGTGCACAACCTTCATGACGATTTCATTGGTCCCTTCCTTTAAAAAACCCGATATATCATGTTCAAAAGAGGAATATCCGTATTTCCATTCTCCTGCTGGCTGTCCGTTGACGAAAAGGGTGGAATCCATGTAAACACCGTCAAAATAAAGAAGTGTCTGATCATAACTGCTATTAACGGTAAATTTTTTACGGTACCAGCCTATGCTGTCCTCGTATAGATTCAGTGTATTATAGATAAGCCAGTCGTGGGGAATATCCACAGGTTCAAATTTCAATGAACTGATGTCGCCGAAGCTAAAGTCCAGTCCGCTTTTTGCAAACTCCCATCCGTCATTGAACAGTGTTTTCCTGTTCATCTAATCTTCTCCTTTCAAGCCGCTGCGAAATCATAATTAATAATCATATTTTACTCCCGGTATGGTTTTGATGTTTTTTTATATTCAGCGGATTTTTTCCGAAACTCTAAAAACCCATTTCCTGAAGAAGCAAAACAGATGCCTCAATGGCCCTGGGACATACCTCTTCCTGCCGTCCCGGGTTCTTTTCCCTCGCGGCATTGTCACGTATATCATATCCCAATAATTCACGGCACAGGACCGTTCGGTTCCGTTTACCGAATTTGTCCATAAACTCTGATGTAATCCTGTTACATCTTTCTTTCGAAGCCTTGTCTCCAGCAACGGACTGGCCGTATTTCAACCCGATTACCATAACAGCACCTGAAACCGCACCGCAGACTTCGCCGCATCTCATTCCGCCGCCAAACCCGCCTGCAATCTTCAGAAGGAGCTGTTCGTCATAATCAAAGGTGTCAGAAAATGCTCCGACAACAGACTGTGCACAGTTGAACCCGCTCTCAAACAGCTTCAACGCTTTCTGAACCCTTTCATTCATATCAAAATCCCACCTGAACCGTAATATGATATAACGAGTATATTATAGCAGACTTTATTGAACATTGTTACCATATTTTTAACAACAGGTGTGGACTCAGCTCCTGCATATTCAGCAACTGTTTCCGGTTTTGCATGGCAGCTTAACCTTCAGGTTTTAGAAATATCATGTAATGTAAAGAAATTTTTAGCGGAGTGCAGCTTAGAGATGGGCGGAAAGAAGCAAGGACAAGCAAGCCGACGGAGCAAAAATGCTGCATACATATTCGTTTCATATGCATTTTTCTAATTTCGGCTTGCCCGAGCTGAACCGCACAGCTCTTGCAAACGAAGCGACTGTTTCCGGGCATTGCACGGTATCTTTTCTTTACCATAACAGATTAGGTATTTGCAGATATCGTGCAATGCTCCAAAATGTATCCTGCGATACCGAAGTGCAAATTTGCATGTGATATTATTGGTTTAATGGGTAAAATGGTATTGAAGGAGGGTGTACTATGGAAAAACGCATTAAAAACATAGAATTTTCAAAAGCACTGAACATGGAAGACCTGGTAGCCTACCAGGAAGGCCAGGTTGTAAGCAGAACCCTGTCACAGGGCAAAAATGTAAGTTTAACCTTGTTTGCCTTTGATAAAGGTGAAGAAATCAGCTCACACTCATCTACCGGGGATGCTTTGGTTTACATTCTTGACGGGGAAGCCGAAATAACAATAGGTGAAGAAGTGTTTAACGTAACAAAGGGAGAAACAATAGTAATGCCGGCAGGTATTCCTCATGCGTTACTGGCAAAGGAACAGTTTAAAATGCTGCTGGTTGTGGTCTTTAACCCGTAACCGGCTTACTTATATACAGGTGGAGTAAAAAACTCCACCTGTTATTATGTACCGGCCTTGCTGATAATATATCCCGGCCCGCATTACAGCAGGTTTTATACAATTTCAAGTTCAGCACTGAATACAGGCTTTTGGTCCGCTTCATTTGCTCCTTCAATATAAATCAGGTTTGAACCGGCTTTCGATACATCTTTATAAAGAATTAATGCATCCCCCGGGAAAACCTCTTTAATATAGTTTACCTGGATTGATTTCACGGTATGTTTTTTATGTTCCTCCATCGAAAAACAGTCCATAATGTAATCAATATACCTTGCATTGTTAATATGCCCGTTTACATCGGTGTCGCTGTAACCGATAACCTTCCTGTAAACTGAATTTAGCTGTCCGAAGGGCTTCAATTTACGGAGGCGGCTGTTCAGCGCGCGTTCTTCGATAAAGTCAAATTTGGGATAATCTGAAAAAATAACGTCGCTCTTTTTTATCTCCCTTGTATTAATGTCCAGCAGTACCCAGTTTGATATTGCCGAGGCTATTATGCCGCCTTTTTCGTCCCTTACCCTGAAATCCCTGTCAAACTCATACTTCTTCGGCTCATGCGGCCAGGTTTCGACTGTAATTTTCTCATTCCAACCGGGGAACCTGTTAATCTCCACCAGTATTTTGGTCAGCACCCATGCAGCCGAATATTTTTTTGAAAGAGTTTCCACTCCTATTCCAAGGCTTTCAACATTCATGCCTGCAGTGTCCTGGAAATAACCAAACAACGCGCTGAGCCTCAGGTTCCCGTTAAAATCAACATCCCGGTAGCCGATGGTATAACTGTTTTTATATAGAGTTTCAGGTATCAATGCAATCTCCCCAATCCTGATTATTTTCAGTCAACTGCAAAAATTTGCCTGCGAGAATACAAAAAGAAGCAGCTGGCTGAATTTCATTTACTGCTTCAAAATTGCCATTTCCTGATAATCAGGCCATATCTATTATGTAATAAAAGGTATTTCATTTCAACCCGTTTTTTATACAGTATGTTGAGTTTTTGCTCCGCCGGCCTGCTAATCCTTGCTCAGGCTGTCTATCTCCAATCCGTATTCTGCTGAAAGTTTCCTTACATTGCACAAATATCTGTAAGCGCATTTGACAGTTCAGCACGAGCAAGCAGAAATTCGCAGAAATATTTTAAAACCAAAAAAGTATGTAGCATTTTTGCTCACGTCGGCTTGCTTATCCTCGCTTCCTTTTGCTCATCTTTAAGCCGCACTTCGCTGAAAGTTTCCTCGCATTGCACGATATCTTAAAACACTTGTTCTACTTAAAACACTTGATCTATAAAAAAAGATATCGTGTGAATGCCCAGAAACGGTCGCGCGAATGTGAACCGCTACCGTACTTTCGGAACCATACGGGTTGTCATTCCATACCCGCTTGTATATTTCCTTTGGTGAAAAAACCTGGCCAGGGTTTTCCATCAAGAGTTTCAGTATTTCATATTCCTTCGGGGTTAAACTTATCATATCGCCGTCAACAGTTACCGCTTTTGCCTTATCATCCATCTCAATCCCGCCGATGACGAGATGCGAAGGCTTTACATTACCGCCTCCAAGCTGCATGTACCGCCTGAGCTGGGATTTAACCCTTGCAAGTACTTCAACAGGATTAAAAGGTTTTGTGATATAATCATCGGCGCCGATGTTAAGACCAAGTATTTTATCCGTATCTTCACTTTTGGCAGTGAGCAGTATAACAGGAATATTGTACTTTTCGCGAAGTTTTACCATTGCTGTAAGCCCGTCCATCTCCGGCATCATTATGTCCATCAGCACAAGATGGATATCATTGTTTTCAATAATCTTTAAAGATTCCTCGCCGGTGTAAGCCTCAAAGGTATTATAGTTTTCTGAAGACAGGTATATTTTAAGCGCTGAAACGATATCCTTCTCGTCATCACAAATCAGCACATTATATGCCATGCATTCAACCCCCGCATTAAATTCTGATATTGTCAGGCCGCTTTCCTGGATTCCAGGTACCCTGTTTTTCGTTTTGCTTTCCTGGCCTCGATAAATGCAAGGTACAGTCCGCTGAAAACAATATTGAAATAATAGGTAAGAATTCTCCATATAAGTATCACAGATACAACAGGAGTCCTTGTAAAGAAATTCCTGAAGAAGAAATAACTTATTCCTTCGGTCCCGCCGGAAGCACCCGGAGAGGGTATATAACTGGTTATCTGTCTCAAAACCGCCTGCGAGGTTATTATGTCCCAGAAATAACCGTATTTCCCTTCGAGCGAGATAAGGAGAAAATATGGAACAACATATATAAAAGACAGGTTCAGCAGCTGGTAAAAAATAACCTTTGCGATAACGCGGGCATCGGTGAATATCATCCGGCTTGCCCTGTTAAAACATTCAAGCCCTTCTTCCTTTTTCTTGCTGTATTTTTCAGGGTTTTTTATTATACGGCATTTCGCAAGCAGTTTAAAAACAAAGTTTACGGCTTTTCTTGCAGCATTTTTGTTTACGAGGAATAATACAAAAAACAATATAACGGTAAAGTTTATCGCAGCCCCTGTTATGAAAAACAGGCCGAACTTGTCTACCAGGCGGTTCAGTGATGCTGCGTTGAAAATTAAGGCAGCAATACTGGTAAGGAAAACTGATGCCTGGTAAACCGTGGATTTTACCATGATAATGTTTGCACAGCTTCCCATTGGTACCCCGTATTTCATAAGACAGTTTACCTGGAAGGGTTCTCCGCCGCAGGCAAACGGTGTTACCGAGTTAAAATATACACCAGCCATCGTAACACGAAAGGAAGTGCGCAGTGATGCTTTTCCGTGTATTTTTTTGGTTATCTCATAAAAACACATCATTTCGGATAAGTATGAAAAGAGAATACATCCGATCGCCGCAAGCAGCCACCCGGTTTTCAATTTCAGGAATAAAGCCTGTATTTCACTTATACTGTAGCTTTTGAACAGTATAAGAATCATTACAGTCAGGATAAATAGGATAAAAGCTCCACTTACCAGTGATTTCCGGTTAATATGTTTTATATTTTCAATATGCATAAAACAATACGCCTCCGTATAGGGTAATTCCCCCTAAGAACCATCTGATGCCGCCGGCAAAAAACCATATCAATTATATTACGTAATATTGCTGGATAAGTATGGTACCGTATTCATTAAATTACTGCATCCTTCTCTATATACCATTATGCACCTCAAAAAATTAAAATCAAATAGGACAAATCATTAAAATTTTCTTAAGATTCCATTAGTAAGCTATAATATAATGACTTTTTCCACAACTGAGAGATGCAGCCTCATAAATGAAACTGTCTGCAGGAAGGGTAATACCAAACCCGTAACCGGTTTTTTCATATGCATCAGAAAAGGCACAGTTTGTGAAAACTGCGCCTTCTCCTAAAAAACTGTTACCTGTATAATGAATTATGCTTTGCCTGCACAACCAAGAACATTAATCAGTTTATGCTTTACAAGTTTTTTAATTTCTTCCCTTGCCGGCCCAAGGTATTTTCTCGGGTCGAATTCAGCCGGGTTCTCCGCAAATACCTTGCGGATTGTTGCGGTCATTGCAAGGCGGAGGTCGGAGTCGATATTAATCTTGCAAACTGCCATTGATGCAGCCTTGCGGAGCATATCTTCGGGTACTCCCTTTGCACCGGGCATCTGTCCGCCAAACTTGTTGATAGTTTCTACATATTCAGGAATAACTGAAGATGCTCCATGCAGAACTATCGGGAATCCAGGAAGCCTTCTCTGTACCTCTTCAAGGATATCGAAACGAAGTTTTGCTTCGCCCTTGAACTTGTAAGCGCCATGGCTTGTTCCAATTGCTATCGCCAATGAGTCAACACCGGTACGCTCTACAAACTCTTCAACTTCCTTTGGATCAGTGTAAATTGCATCTTCTGCGGCTACCTTTACATCGTCCTCAACACCGGCCAGGCGTCCCAGTTCAGCCTCTACAGCAACACCCCTCGGATGGGCATAATCTACGACCTGCTTCGTCAGCTTTATGTTTTCTTCGAAGGGTAGATGCGAAGCATCTATCATAACCGATGTAAATCCTCCGTCTATACAGGATTTACAAAGTTCGAAAGAATCACCATGGTCAAGGTGCACTGCAATCGGAAGATCTGTTTCGATAATTGCTGCTTCAATCAGCTTCATAAGGTAGGTATGGTTTGCGTACTTACGTGCGCCTGCGGATACCTGAAGAATCAGAGGTGCATTAACTTCCTTTGCTGCTTCGGTAATTCCCTGGATAATCTCCATATTGTTTACATTGAAGGCGCCGATGGCATAGCCTCCTTCATATGCTTTTTTGAACATTTCCTTTGTTGATACTAACGGCACTTCCATTCACTCCTATTCATTCAAAATATTAAAACCTAAACAAAGATTTAAGTTTGTTACAAATTTATCATATTAATTTTATCAGACCGTAGAATAAAATCAAGGATAAATTCCCCAAAAAATATACCTGTACCTTATTATTCCACAATTACAGGCTATACCGTCCCTGTAAAATTTTTATGTATATCCCCGTCATTCAAAGTTTAGCACTAATCCAGCTCGGGGTAAAGGGTTTTATATACAAAATAAATCCTGTTAACACGGACAAGGTATTGTTCTGTCTCTTTATACGGCAGTGATATTATACGGGAATCTTTCCATTCAATAGCACCCGAATCAAGCCACCTGTTTACCGTTCCCTCACCCGCGTTATAGGCTGCCAGCGCCAACTCGCTGTTCCCGTTGAACCTTTTCAACAGGTACGACAAATACCAGCAGCCGAACATGATATTCAGTTCCGGATCGGTAAGCGCATCGGCTGTAAAGCCGTGTACCCCCAGTTCGGATGCTATCCATTCACCGGTAGGCTCGGTGATTTGCATAAGTCCCACCGCGCCCTTCGGAGAAACCACGCTGCTTCTGAACCCGCTTTCCGCCTTGATCACGGCATACACCATCGTTGCCTTTATCCGGTTGTCCCTGGCGTATTTTTCAACGAAACCAAGATGCGGGGTCGGAAACATGCTTCTTAATATTGCAGGACCCACGGCAAAAACCAGTATAAAAAAAATTAGAATACCACCAATATATGAAAGCCTTTTTTTATGGCAGGCTATAATTCTCATCCTTCAACAAACCCCGGACTTTCTCCTCTAATTCTTCCAATGAGCCATTGTTATATATTATTTGATCAGCAATTGATATATACATATCATCCGACATCTGGGACTTAATCCTTCTTTCGGCTTCTTCATACGTCATACGGCTTCTTTTCATAACCCTTTCAATTCTTGATGACTGGTCTGCCAGAACCACCCAGACGGAATCGACAAGATCCAGGAAACCATGCTCAACGGGTACGATGGCTTCAACAACAACCATTTTGCTCCCGGAATTACGATAACCGTCTACCAGTTCCCTGATTCTTTCCACCACAATTGAATGGGTTAATCTGTTCAGAACCTGTAGTTCGGCACTGTCTGAAAAAACAATATCGGCCAGTTTCTTTCTGTCAATCCTTTTGTCTTCCCCGATTATACCGGCGCCGAAATGTTTGATGATTTCCTTATATGCAGGCATACCCGGCTCGGTCATTTCCTTTGCCACATCATCTGCAAAAATCACGTCGGCCCCGTATTTCTGGAGAATACGGACAACAGTACTCTTTCCTGAACCAATGCCCCCGGTAACACCTATTATTAGCAAACCCATCACCCGTTTCCGTCCTGCTGAATATCTCAGTAAGCCTCATACCAGTTTCGTCCTGTCGAGACATTTACAATAAGCGGAACGCTCAGTTCTGCCGCCTCTTCCATGCTTTTTCTCACAAGCTGTTTTACGGTCTCAAGTTCATCCATGAAGGTTTCCACAACCAGCTCATCGTGTACCTGCAAAATCAACCTGGATTTTAGGCCTGATTCTTTCAGCGCTCTGTAAACCTTAACCATCGCAATCTTTATTATATCGGCGGCAGTTCCCTGAATGGGCGTGTTCATCGCAACCCTTTTCCCGAAAGAACGCTGGTGGAAATTCTTCGACGCAAGCTCGGGAAGATATCTTCTTCTGTGGAACAGGGTTTCCACATATCCCTGTTCCTGACCGATACGTACAATTTCATCAACGTATTCCTTTACCTTCGGATACTTTTCAAAATATCCGTCAATATACCGTTTTGCTTCTTTCCGCGTAATCCCCAAGTCCCTTGCCAGGCCGTAGTCGCTGATACCATACACAATGCCGAAATTCACCGCCTTGGCTCTTCTGCGGAGCTCGGGCGTAACATGCTCGCTGTCCACTTCAAATACCAGCGATGCAGTGGAAGTGTGGATATCCTCCCCGTTTCTGAACGCATTTATTAAGGCTTCATCGCCGGTTATATGGGCAAGAACGCGCAGCTCAATCTGAGAATAGTCGGCATCGACAAAAACTGCATTTTCCGAAGACGGAATAAAGGCCTTCCGGATTTCCCTTCCCATTTCATGGCGGACGGGTATGTTCTGCAGATTGGGTTCGGTACTGCTGATGCGACCGGTAGCAGTTACAGTCTGGTTGAAGCTGGAATGTATCTTGCCTGTAACGGGATTTATCACCTTTTCAAGGCCTTCGGCATAGGTTGTATACAGCTTTGTAAGCTGGCGGTATTCAATAATACATGGGATTATTTCGTGCTTGTGATAAAGCTCTTCAAGGACTTCCACATCGGTGGAATACCCGGTTTTGGTCTTTTTTACCGCAGGAAGGTTCAGCTTTTCAAACAGTATGGCTCCGAGCTGTTTTGTGGAGTTTATATTAAACTCTTCCCCTGCCAGCATGTAAATTGCCTTTTCAAGAGCCTTTATCCGGGTTGAAAGAACCTCCCCGTACTCGTGAAGTATTCCGGCGTCCACCTTGAATCCATGGTACTCCATACTGGCAAGAACGGTCACAAGGGGCAGTTCTATGTTGTTGAACAAATCTTCCTGCTGATTGTCCCTGAGCACTTTTTTCTGAAGCTGCCACAGGTCATAAACGGCTTTTACGTTATGGACACTATACTCGCACAGCTTGTCGGGCGAAATCTCTGAATACTTTTTCAGCCCTTTTCCCTTACCGAGGAGCTCATCCAGCGACGGAACGGTACGATTCAGGTATTTCCACGAAAGGTTTGTTATCGGGTAGCTGCTTCTGAGCGAGTCTATCAAATACTCTGCAATCATTGTGTCAAAGATAAGTCCGTTAAAATCAATGTCATGCCTGAAAAGCCAGGTTATGAACTCCTTGATGTTGTGCCCTGCTTTCTGGATATTGCCGTTCTGCCACAATTCCTTCAATTCTGATGCAATAAGCTGTTCAGGAAGCTCATTGCCTGTTTCAATATAGAGTACTTTGTCACCAATGCATATTGCAAGGCCTGAAAGGCTGGAACTGAATGAATCCTCCCTGTCCATCAGCTGGAGAACTGCAACGGTTTCCTGTTTCAGAAGCCAGGGAAGCCATTCAGCCAGTTCCTCCCTCGTTCTGATACGGGTTATATCAAGTTCCTTCAGTGTTGACGGCAGCTCTTCGTCCCTTACAGACAAAAGATCCATTTTGGAAATCAGGCTGTCAAACTCAAGTTTTCTGAAAACATTTAACAGCTCTGCGCGGTTTATTTCTTTTCTTTTCAGGTCCTCAAGGGAGCCGCAGCATTCCAGATCCCTGCATATTGTGCCAAGAGTACGGCTTAAAAAGGCCTGTTCCCTGTATTCAACCAATGATGCCCTGAGTTTCGGCTGCCTGATTTCATCAATATGCCCGTAAACCTCTTCAAGGGTTCCATAGGCAGAAATAAGGCTTAATGCGGTTTTTTCGCCAACTCCCGGTACTCCCGGAATATTGTCGGAAGAATCACCCATAAGCCCTTTCACATCAATAAGCTGCTGCGGAAGAACCCCGTATTTTTCCAGGATGGCCTGTTTATCATATACATTCGTTTCTGTTCTGCCGGATTTTGTGGAAGGAAGGATCACCTTGACCCTGTCGCTTATGAGCTGGAAAGAGTCCCTGTCCCCTGTCAGAATTAATACGTCAAAATTTTCTTTCTCGGCCTTAAGTGAAAGGCTTCCGATTATATCATCGGCCTCATAGCCTTCCTGCTCGATTATTGTGATGTTCATTGCGCGAAGAACCTCTTTTACCAGGGGAAGCTGCATTGCGAGCTCATCGGGCATACCCTTGCGCTGCGCCTTATACTGCTCGTACAGTTTATGGCGGAAGGTTTTCGCCTTCAGATCAAAAGCAACGGCAATATAACCGGGATTCTCCTCTTCGATATATTTGTTCAATATGTTTACAAATGCAAAAACCGCATTGGTATATAAGCCTGTGGACGTAGTCAGCATTGAACGTCCGGAAAGAGCATAAAACCCGCGGTTTAAAACACTGTTTCCATCTATAAGAATCAGTTTTGAACTCATTAGTCCCTCCGGTAAAGATTTCTGGCGATAAACAACACAATACAGTATAACAGAACTCCTCCGGCAAGGAGGAGTTCCCTCATAACAATCATACACTATTTTTTCATTCGATAAAAGGTTTAATTTACTTTTTCTTTTCTATTATAACCGTTATACCTTCCTGTTCATCTTCCGCCTTTTCTTCCTTATCATCACCGGACGGGACAGGTTCTATCTGTATGTTGGGAAATGCAGACATCATTTTTGCAAGGAATTGTTGCTGAGCGTCTTTGCTGCCGTAGGTCAGTTTTAATTCAATGTATTCTTCTGTTATGTCTTCACTAAATGCTGCCCTGGTATCTTCAGGGGCAACAAAAGCATTTTCACCGTATTCATCAAGTTCCTTATCTATATCCTTTATCAGCTCAACAGCTTCGCCTATATCATCAACAACAACGGTAACACGGGTGAAATAGCTGCCTGTATCGCCGGGTTCGCCAAAAGCGGCGGGGGTAGAAAAAGTAACTTTATAGCCGTTCCGATCAATAGTAACATCCGAACCGTCAGCTTTATCCTGCATTCCGCCGGATAAGCCGAATCCGCCGCCAGTTACAGCATTGTCAGCCGATGTTCCGGACTCTGAATTCTTATTCGCTGAAATCTGTTGTGAAAGTGAAAATCTTTCCGATTCAGACTTGCTTCCGGCCATCGGGGCTGCGTCCGATGCAGTTTTCTGCCCCAAAAACCCGTTCCCGAAAAAGCCCGCACGAATTGCAAGCCCAAGGGTAATAACAATGACAAAACCGGCGGCAATCTGCGAGAAAATTTTCAGTCCTGGTGTTTTATTCCTTTCAGCAAGCATATCATCCCGTGCTTTTTCAAGCCGTGCATGCAGGGAGGAACTAAACCCGTCGGGTAATTCTTCTTCCAATTCATTACAGGTTGAAACAATGGCCTTCAGAATGCTGTATTCACTGGAACATGAATCGCATTCCTGAAGATGCTGTTCAATCTCTTTCATCTCATTCTCTGTCATTTCCCCGTCAATATAAGAAGACAGGTTTTCCAGGAAGTAATCACACCTGTTCATGAATTTCCCCCCTTTCTATCAAGTTTGACGAGATAATCCTTAAAAAGTTCCGTTCTTTGTATAATAATCTCCTTAAGTCCCGTTCGTGCACGATTGATCCGTGATTTTACCGTTCCTTCATTAACATTAAGAGTATCGGCAATCTCTTTATATGACAAATCCATCATATCCCTCAGGATCAAAACCTGCCTGTGCTCATCAGACAAGGAATCCATGGCATCACGTAAAAGTTCCTTCAGCTGGGCTTTTTCAGCCAGTTCTTCCGGTCCAGGAGTTTCTTCAGGTATTTGCATAGCCTGTCCGTTATCATTTGCCGCTGCACCCTGTTCCATAGAAATAAGGACAGCCTTGTTCCTCTTTCTTAAAAAGTCGGTACATACATTTATCGTAATCCTGTATAACCAGGTAGAGAAACTTGAGTCTCCCCTGAATTTCTTTATTGAAGTAAAGGCGCGCACAAGAGCATCCTGGGCAAGCTCCTGGGCATCCTCCGGATTCTTCGTCATTCTTAATGCTATATTGTAAACCTTTTTCTGATGGGACTGAATCAGAGTTTCGAATGCTTCAACATCCCCGCTGACAGATAATTCTACCAGCCTTTTTTCTGTAGCGTCCAATTCCTAACCCCCTCTGTTTATAATGTCCCAAACCTCACAACCAGTGTCCGGTTCACAGTTCCGGCCACCGGATTATAAACTGAAATACACGATATTGTATACCGTTTATGATTATTGTATAATAAAAATGTTCTGATTTCCATAATTATTGAGGTTTTAGTCTTGAAATAAGCTATAATATGGTTCAGCATTCACGTTTAGGTTTTTCCGAACGTGATATTTGTTTTATGAGAACAAGATCCAGGTTATACTCTATGTGAATCCGGTTTGCAGGATCACAACACTTAAGGAGCGGACCAATGAAAAGGATAATAAAATTATTACGTCTATATACGGCCCTGTTTATCGGCAAACTTGCAATATACGTATGCCGTATTGCGGGTTCGGGTGGTACAAGCTTTCCAGGCAGGATTGCAATGAAAATATACCCGGAAATATTAAGAACCATTGGATCCGGGTACAGGATTATAATGATTACGGGTACGAACGGGAAAACCACGACTGCAAGGATAATTGAACAGATCCTTCGGGAGAATCATATAAAGTATGTTGCAAACAAGTCTGGGGCTAACCTGGTCAGCGGGCTTGTTACAACTCTTATTTCCGATGTCAGGCTGAAAGGCACGCCATCATCACCCACAGCCCTCCTCGAAGTGGACGAGGCGGCTTTCAAAGTTGCATCAAAATACGTGCATCCTGCGGTCCTGGTAGTAACAAACTTTTTCCGTGATCAGCTTGACAGGTACGGCGAACTGTTCAGTGCGGTGGAATCTGTAAAGGAGGGTATCCTGAACAGCCCCGATACAACCCTTGTATTGAACGGTGACGATTCTTTATGTGCATCATTGGGCAGGGACGTCAAAAACCCTGTTATATACTACGGAATGGACAATATACCCGGATTTGAAGAAGAAAACGGCATAAATCTGAATAACGATGCTTCATACTGCCTTTTCTGCAAAAACAAGTATGAGTATCTATACCGCACCTACAGCCATTTAGGCTCTTACAAATGCCCAGGATGCGGGTTCCAGCGCCCCGAACCACTGGTACATATATCAAGGGTGCCGGCAATGACCGGTGAATTCACGACAGCGGTCATTAACACGCCGTCGGGGAACTTCGAAGCCAATATAAACCTGCCCGGCTTTTATAACATATACAATGCTCTTGCAGCAGTTACCTTTGCAGAGGTGCTCGGGTTTTCCCACGACAAAACGGTAAAAGCGCTGGCATGTTTTGAAAGCGGTTTTGGCCGCATGGAATCAATCCCGGTGGATGATAAAAACATCCAGGTTATCCTGATAAAGAACCCCACGGGGCTGAGCCAGGTATTAAAGTATCTTTCCACCGTTGACAGGCCCTTCGTTATCTGTTTCATGATCAATGATAATACCGCCGATGGAACAGATATATCCTGGCTTTACGATGTTGATTTCGAACCGCTGAAAAACATGCAAAACATGATCAGGCGGATTTTTGCCTCGGGCATTCGCGCGGAAGACATGGCAGTGCGACTTAAATACGCAGGCATTTTTACAGACAATATTGTAATTGAGAAAAACAATCCGGCAATGCTGGATGCTGCGCTAAACACGCTTAATGCAGGCGAAACCCTTTTTATACTTCCAACCTATACCGCACTGCTGGATATAAGAAAACTTCTGAAAAAAAGATTTGATTTGAAAAATTTCTGGCAATAGCAGGAAGGAATCATGTATGTATGAAATCAGTATTTGTCATTTATATCCCGATCTTTTAAACCTGTACGGTGATTACGGAAATATACAGGCACTGATCAGAAGACTTGAATGGCGTGGAATAAACGTACAGGTCCACCCTGTATCAATCGGCGACCCTTTTTCACCGGACAGCTATGACATTGTTTTCATTGGCGGAGGACAGAATTACGAACAGGATATTCTTCACAAGGATCTCCTGAAACAGAAAAAGAAGCCGCTGACTGAAGCAGTTGAAAATGGTACGGTGTTTCTTTGCATTTGCGGCGGCTACCAGTTAATGGGCAAATATTACAAGCTCAGCAGCGGAACAGAAATAGAGTGCCTGGGCGCAATGAATCACTGGACCATCGGCTATGAAAAACGCCTTACAGGGAACCTGGTATTTAAAATCGAAGGTTTAAAACAGCAGTCCGACAGCCTTGTTGTGGGTTTTGAAAACCATTCAGGGAAAACATACCTGGGTGACGGCGTAACGCCTCTTGGGAAAGTGGTTTATGGATATGGCAACAACGGCGAGGACGGGTATGAAGGCGCAAGATATAAGAATGTATTCTGTTCTTACAGCCATGGCAGCCTGCTTCCGAAAAACCCCGCCTTAACCGATGAACTGATTACCCTGGCGCTGAAACGTAAATACAGGGATTTTGTATCGCTTCAGCCTCTGAACGACAAAATCGAGGCCATGGCCCGTGAAAACATGATAAAAAGGTTAATCAGATCATAAGTCATTGATTTATATAAAAACAGGGCCGTCCTGTGCGACAGCCCTGTTCTATGTTTATTTCGTCTAAAATTTAAGGTTTTTAAGCCTTTCAATTGCCTTTACCGTATTCTCGCGGCTGTTGAAGGCTGTAAACCTGAAATATCCTTCTCCGCACGGACCGAAACCAACACCCGGTGTACCGACAATATACGCTTCTTTCAGCAGCTTGTCAAAAAACTGCCAGGAATCGTAGCCTTCGGGCGTTTTCACCCAGATATAAGGTGCATTTACACCGCCGAACACTTTAATTCCCAGGGCGGCCAAACCCTCACGGATGATTCCCGCATTTTCCATGTAGCAGGCGATAACCTCCCTGATCTGCTTCTGACCTTCTTCGCTGTATACCGCTTCAGCTCCCCTTTGAACAATATAGGCCACACCGTTGAATTTCGTTGAATGCCTTCTGTTCCACAACTTGTTCAGTTCAATTGCTTCACCGGATTTTGCAAAGCCCATCACGGTTTTCGGAACAACAGTGTAAGCACATCTTGTGCCGGTAAACGCCGCATTTTTCGAAAAACTTCTGAATTCAATTGCAACTTCTTTTGCCCCTTCTATTTCATATATGCTGTGCGGTATCCCGGGCTGTGTAATATAAGCCTCGTATGCCGAATCGAACAGAATGACTGCCCTGTTTTCCCTGGCGTAATCCACCCATTGCTTTAACTGTTCTTTTGTAAGGGTGGTACCCGTCGGATTGTTCGGATAGCACAGGTATATCATGTCAACCTTTCTGTCGGGCAGCGGCGGAATGAAATTGTTCTCTGCGGTGCACGGCAGATAAACAAGGTTGGTCCATTTTCCCGTTTTGCTGTCGTAATCTCCAATCCTGCCGGCCATGGCATTACTGTCAACATATACCGGGTATACGGGATCAGTTACGGCAACAACATTGCCGGTGCAAAAGATTTCCTGTATATTGGCAGTGTCGCTTTTAGCCCCGTCACTGATAAACACCTCGTCAAAGGACAAATCAATCCCCCGGGCGTTATAGTCATACTTTATTATTTTCTCAATAAGGAAATCATACCCCTGTTCGGGGCTGTAACCTCTGAAAGTTTCGGCTTTCGACATTTCATCCGTCGCTTTATGAATTGCTTCTGTAACTGCGGGTACCAGGGGAATGGTTACATCACCAATACCGAGACGTATTATATCGGCCTCAGGGTTTTCCTTTTCAAAAGCGCTGACTTTCCTTGCTATTTCAGCAAACAGATAACTGCCGGGCAGTTTCAGATAGTTCTCATTAACATATGCCATAACTTTATTCCTCCCATACTATATCCAAATATGCCGTTAATTCCTGCAAACAGCATATATTGCAGTACATATATCTTTGCCTGAAATGAGAAAACTGAGACCTTTAAGAACATTCAGAAATCAAGAAATCCTTTAAAGACTGAAACTGCCGGTCCTGTTTTGTACACACGGTTATTCTCTTCGTTCCACTCTATGGTTAAATTTCCTCCCAGTAATTCAACCGTAGCCTTTCTTTCAGATAAACCGTTCAGACAGGACGCTACAAGAACAGCACAGGCACCTGTGCCGCATGCCATGGTTTCACCGGCTCCCCTTTCCCAGACCCGCATTTTTAAATGGGTACGGCTCACTATTTCAACAAATTCAGCATTTATCCTCCTTGGAAAAAGGGGATGGTTTTCCATCAGTGGACCAATTCTTTCCAACGGAAACTCCTTAACATTGCCGACATAGGTTACGGCATGAGGATTTCCCATCGAAACACAGGTAACATGGTATTCCTCGCCCATTATTTCCACTGGTTCGTTAATGAATCTTTCCATTCCGCTGTCCACGGGAATATCCCGCGGATTCAGTATGGGTTCGCCCATATCCACTCTTACAAGATTTACCTTTTGGTCCTTACCTGTAAATAATTCAAGAATCTTTACTCCCGCAAGGGTTTCAACAGTTATCGTCTTTTTGCCTGTCAGTTTATTGTCATATACGTATTTACCTACGCATCGAATGGCATTGCCGCACATTTCTGCTTCAGAACCGTCGGCATTGAACATACGCATTCTGAAATCAGCTTTTTCTGAAGGCAAAATCAGAACCAGCCCGTCGGAACCGACGCCGAAATGTCTGTCACTTACAAACCTTGCCAGTTCCGACGGGTTTTCAACTTTCTCTTCAAAACAGTTAATATAAACATAATCGTTGCCAAGACCGTGCATTTTTGTAAACTGCATAATATCTCCAATCAGATCAAGATTTGCTTCTGTTAAAACTCCGCATGGTTTACGGTTCTTGGGAATGGTATCACGTCACGGATATTCTGTATACCCGTTATATACATCAATGCCCTTTCAAATCCGAGCCCGAAACCTGCATGCCTGGTACCGCCGTATTTTCTGAGCTCGAGGTACCACCAGTAATCGTCCATGTTCAGGCCCATATCCTTGATTTTCTGTTCAAGAACATCGTATCTTTCTTCACGCTGGCTTCCCCCGATGATTTCACCAACGCCCGGAACAAGCAAATCCATTGCGGCAACTGTCTTTCCATCATCATTCAGCCGCATGTAGAAAGCCTTGATGTTCTTTGGATAATCGATAACGAATACCGGTTTCTTGAAATATTTCTCGGTCAGATACCGTTCATGCTCGGTTTGCAGATCACATCCCCAGTAAACAGGGAACTGGAAGTCCTGGCCGGCCTTTTCAAGAATCTTTACCGCATCGGTATATGTTACACGCTCGAAGCTGGAGTTCCTGACATGATTAAGCCGTTCAATAAGCCCGTTGTCAATGAACTTGTTGAAAAACTCCATTTCATTACCCGCATTATCCATTATATAGCCGATGATATATTTCATCATGGATTCAGCAAGTTCCATATCATCGTTCAAATCTGCAAAGGCAATCTCGGGCTCTACCATCCAGAACTCTGCCGCATGACGGGCCGTATTGCTGTTTTCAGCCCTGAAAGTGGGACCAAAGGTATAAACCTTTGAGAACGCCATGCAATAGGTTTCTACAGAAAGCTGACCGCTGACTGTAAGATATGCTGACTTACCGAAGAAGTCTTCCGAAAAATCCACTGCTCCGTTCTTATCCCTTGGAGGGTTCTCCATGTCGAGGGTGGTAACCCTGAACATTTCTCCTGCGCCTTCACAATCACTGCTGGTGATAATGGGAGTGTGTACGTAAACAAAACCGTTATCCTGGAAAAATTTATGAATGGCATATGCCAGCATTGAGCGAATCCTGAACACCGCAGAAAAGGTATTTGTCCTCGGCCTCAGGTGGGCTATCGTTCTTAAAAACTCGAAAGAATGCCTTTTCTTCTGCAGCGGGTAATCGGGCGCGGATGCCCCTTCAACTGCTATTGATGTAGCCTTTATTTCAAAAGGCTGCTGTGCCTGGGGTGTCTCAACAATATTACCTTTCACCACAAGGCTGCTTCCAACGTTCAGTCTTGATATTTCATTAAAATTCGGCAACTGATCATCAAACACAACCTGCAGGTTCCGGAAGCAGGAACCGTCGTTCAGCTCAATAAAACCAAAAGTCTTTGAAAGACGTATTGTGCGGACCCAACCGCAGACTGTGTGTTCTCCTTCGGTATATTGAGATGTGTTTTCATAGAGTTTTCTAATCTCTGTTCTCTCCATTATTTCATCTCCTGTCTTCTTTGCTTGGTTCCACCTATTATACCATTTATGAAGCTGACATAACATAATAATATATTTTATAATATATTTTTACATTCAAAAACTCAATAATTTCTTTATGCACCGGGACCAAAATTTTCAATTTCAAAAGACTTGCCCTGCCAGTTCCTGAACGTTGCCTTATCCTTTCCAAGACACAGCAGATAATTCGGCATTATCGGCGTTTTACCGAGTCCTTTCGGCCCGTTTATGATATACGTAGGAATTGCAAGCCCTGAAGTTCTGCCGCGAAGGCTTTCCATTATCTCCAGCCCTTCCTCTATCTTTACCCAGAAATGACTTGTTCCCTTAACTGTTTTCGGATGGAAGATATAATACGGTTTTACCCTTATCGTAAGAAGTTTCTGGTTCAGTTTTCTGACAACATATTTATCATTATTGACTCCGTTCAGAAGAACCATCTGGTTTCCGAGGGGTATTCCGGCATCTGCAAGCATTTCACATGCTGTTTTTGCTTCGGGTGTTATTTCCCTCGGGTGGTTGAAATGTGTATTTACAAACACGGGATGATATTTTTTCAGAATACCGACGAGGTTTTTTGTAATTCTCTGCGGCAGGGTTACGGGCGTTCTCGTGCCAAAGCGGATAATTTCAACATGCGGTATTGCTCTGAGCTCTTTCAGCATCCAGTCAATCAGTTCGTCCGATGCGAGAAAGGCGTCCCCTCCTGTAATCAACACATCCCGGATTTCGCTGTTTTCACGTACATACTCTATCGCTGTCTGGATTTTTGACCGCGGAACAACCTTGTCGGTCTCTCCTATGAGCCTGCGCCTTTGGCAGAACCTGCAGAACATGCCGCAGACATTGGTTATTTTTATAATCAAACGGTCGGGATACCTTCTTGTAATAATTTCGTGTATTGCGGTTCCCTTCTCGTCCATCGGATCGAGTTCACCTATGTCGTTTAACTCTTCTGCCATAGGAATTGCCTGCTTTCTAATGGCGCAGCCAGGATTGTCGGGTTCGACCAATGACAGATAGTACGGGGATACAGCAAACCTGTACCTGGCTGCCACTTCATTAATGTATTTCGTTTCATCCCCTGACAGTTCAATAATCTTTGAAAGGCTTTCCGAAGACGTAAAGCGGTTTTTCATCTGCCAGTGGTAATCCCGGTAGTCATCTTCCGAGGCATTCAGATGTTTGAGAATTTTCTTTTTCTGATACTCTATTTTCTCATAATCCTCGATACCTGTTAAAATCTGGCCTTTAATACTCTCGTAATCCTGAATTTCATTTCTCAGCTTCTCAAATCTTTCTTCGGCTCTTCTTGCATTTTCCATCTTTTTACCTCACTTTCTGCTGAATTAAATATAAATACACCAGTCCTGCATGTTTTTACAGGATAATAAGCAATAGTACGAATAAAAAATAAATTGCCCGAACCAGATGCAATTTGCGGGAAAATTGCAATAATCGGTCTAATCCGGTATTACAGGATACATAAATTATTCGCGGTCAAATTGATTATGTTTCTTCTTTGAAACAGAAGTTAATTAAATCAGCAGATGAAATTGCCCGGCAATTTCAACATGGTCACAAAGGCATAAGGTCTCTGCCTGTTGTGAAAAAAGTACCTACAACCGGTAAGAGGTGCAGGATTTTTTGATTTTTTATTCCACCATAGGTTATTTATGTATAGAATCATCGGTATAGACAAAATTATAACAGAAAAATTGTGATTGTTCAAATTTTATTCCGATAAAAACGATGGTAATTTGCTCAGGAGAAAAGAAAGAAGGCAACCCGTTTTTTTCACGCGTCTATTTCCCCGGTAATTTTATAAAGGTTTCGCTGCCCGGGCTGAACTGCACAGCTCTTGCAAATGCACCGACTGTTTCTGAGCATTCGCACGATATCTTTACATATTCAGCTACCGTCAAGTGTTTGGAGATACGGTGCAATACAAGGAAACTTTTAGCGGAGTGCAGCTTTGAGATGGGCGGTGAAGAAGCGAGGATTAGCAAACCAACTGTTTGAGCAAAAATGCTTCTTACTTTTTTATTCTATAGCATTTTTGCGAGTTTCGGCTTGCCCAAGCTGAACCGCACAGCTCTTGCAAATGCAGCGACTGCTTCCAAGCATTGTACGGTATCTTTACCTTCTTTAAGTAATTGCAGATATCGTGCAATGCGAGGAAACTTTCAGCGGAATGCAGCATAGAAATGCACAGTCAGAGCGAGGACAAGCAAGCCGACTGTTTGAGCAAAAATGCCACTTACCATATTTTTTTATAGCATTTTTGCGAGTTTCGGCTTGCCTGAGTTGAACCGCACAGCTCTTGCAAACGCAGCGACTGCTTCTGAGCATTCGCACGATATCCTTACCTTTATGTTTCCGGAGATATCGTGCAATGCAAGGAAACCTTCAGCGGAGTGCAGCTTAGAGATGGGCGGTCAGAGCGAGGATAAGCAATCCGACTGTTTGAGCAAAAATGCTTCTTACTTTTTTATTCTATAGCATTTTTGCGAGTTTCGGCTTGCCCGAGCTGAACCGCCCAGCTCTTGCAAACGCAGCGACTGTTTCCAAGCATTGCACGGTATCTTTACCTTCTTTAAGTAATTGCAGATATCGTGCAATGCGATGAAACTTAAAGCGGAATGCAGCTTAGAAATGTGCAGTCAGAGCGAGGACAAGCAAGCCAACGGATCAAAAATGCACCTGATTTTTTTCTTAATTACTTTTCCAACTTTGGCTTGCCCGAGCTGAACTGCCCAGCTCTTTGCAAACGAAGCGACTGTTTCCGAGAATTTACACGATATCTTTACTTAAAGTGTTTGCAGATGAAACTAACCATCCAAGAATTTCTTCGTATTTTTCGGCACAGATACCGGCATAATTGAATACATAAAAACCATCCCACAACTCTGACAAATATGAATTGCAAATTTTCTTATTCCTATGCTTTCTGTCCGCTTCGATCAGAACGAATGTACCCGTGCCGGAAGAATGAATTTTCAGCCGTTCGGCGAAACGGGCAGCTGTCCGGTTCAGAATGTTCAGTTTTTCAGCGCATTTCTTTCTCATCCTGCGGAGATGTTTTTCAAACAACCCTTTATCTATATACTCGGCCAAAACAAGCTGGTCTGCGGTGGAAACAGTGGACCTGTATCCGCTAATAATGCTTTTGTATCTTTCGTTAAGAGTACCGGGCAGGATCATGTAGCTGATGCGTAATGAAGGCGCGATCACCGTTGAAAAGGAACCGATATATACAACACGCCCGCTGCTGTCAAGACTGTAAAGGGACGGAACAGGCCTTCCTGAAAGCCTTAGTTCGCTGTCATAATCATCCTCAAGAATATAGCCGTTGGTACTGTCTGCCCACCTGATAACCTCCATCCTCTTCTGAACAGGCATAACCAGCCCGGTGGGATACTGATGTGAAGGACTAATATAACAAACCGCCGCCCCCGATTCATAAAGGGATTTGATATCAATACCGTCCCTGCCGAGATTTACGGGATGCAGTTTATAGCCCCTCTTCAGAAAAACCGGCCGTACATCGACAAAACCCGGTTCTTCGAAAGCAACCTCCGGTTTTACAATACCTGCGGCGATATCACAGAAAATATGCAGAAGCGTCTGCACACCTGAACCGATAATTATCTGATCAGGGCTGCAGACAACCCCCCTTGCCTTGTATGTATAATCTGCCAGGGCTTTCCGCAGCTCTCTCTCGCCCTGCGGATCACCTTCAACAAGCAGCCGCTCCTTCTGTTCTCTCATCACACGGTTATATATTTTTCTCCATTCACCGAAATTGAAGATTTCGGTATCAATAAAACTCCCCATTTCCTCAGGCTTTTCATCCTTGATCTCTTTTTTCACGGGCAGGTTGCCGGCATTTATAAGGGAAGGATCCAGGCCTGCAGCATAATAGCCTTTTTGGGGAATACTGCATATATATCCTTCCACCATCAGTTGGTTATAGGCGTTTTCGACGGTGGTGGAGCTTAAGCCAAGTTCCTTCGACACCTGGCGTATTGAAGGCAGCTTGCAGCCGGGCTCTATATTCCCTTTCTCTATTTCTCTCCGTATGCAGAAATACAGTCTTACATACTTGGGCATGTTCTTGTCCCGGTATTCATACCATGCAGACTCGAAAACCATAAAACTGTCCCTTTCAATTTTTATAAAACTGTCACTTTTTTAGTGGTCAGTTATATGCTATATTCTATCATAACAAGAAAGGAAGGCAATACGGAATTATACTTACGATACGGGAGCTGACTGATATGAATAAAGAAAACTTTCGGCTTAAAAAAATTGTATTGACCGGGTTAATGACAGCCCTTGTTTTTTTATCCACGAGTATAATCAAAATCCCCACTGTAAATGGTTATATCCATCCCGGTGATGGTTTTGTATTTATCTCTGCCCTTTTACTGGGTCCGTTTTACGGTGCTTTTGCATCGGGTGTAGGTTCAATGCTGTCCGATATACTCTCCCCGTATGCACAATGGGCATTACCCACCCTTATAATAAAATCACTGATGGCACTGGTTATGGGGCTTGCTGTAAGGCACAGGACAAAAAAGGAGATCATGGTCTCTGCAGCAACAACCGTTACCGTATGGGTTGCTTTCTTAGTTGTAATTAAAAGCGCGCTAACAGGAGCGGTAAATTTCTCGGCGGATTCTCTTGCATCAGCGCTCGGGGATTCTCCCGATAACATTATCAAAACGGCTTCGGATATCCAGCGTTATTTGACAGCAGCAATCATTGCCGTTATAATTATAATATTTGCTGTTATTATTTACCTGGCGAAAAAGCAGAATGTAAAGGGTATTGGCGCGGGAGGCGTTATCGGAATGCTCAGTTCTGGCGCATGCATGGTAACAGGTTATTACCTGGCAGAGTTCATCCTTTACGGAAACCCTGTATCACCTGTTTTCAGCGTGCCGATGAATTTATTGCAACTGCTTGCCGGCATTGCAATAACAACAGCAATTGCACCCGCTCTGCTGAAAGCAAATGAATACTTTTTCGGCATGGATAACCCGAAATGACCGGTTTGACAAAGGGTTTACCCGGTTAAGACAGGCCTGCATCGCAGACCGCTGTTGAAGCAGGAGAATTCAAATGGATAAAACATACAGGATCATTGATATACACACCCATATCTTCCCGGATAAAGTTGCTGAAAAAGCAGTTTTTAATATAGGCAGCTATTATAATATTAAAATGTCCGGCAGGGGAACGGTTGCCGATTTATTGGAAAAAGGCGGGAGAATCGGTGTTGAAAAGTTTGTGGTACATTCATCGGCAACTCATCCCGAACAGGTAAAGGCAATAAATGATTTTATTGCAGAAACGGTAAAAAAACACGACAATATCATTGGTTTCGGAACTCTCCACCCGGGTATGAAAAATATTGACGCGGAAGTTCAGAGAATTATTTCCTTAAATCTTAAGGGCATTAAACTGCATCCCGAATTTCAGAATTTCAGCATAGATGATCCGGAAATGATGCCCGTATACGCTTCCATCCAGGGGGAACTTCCGCTGCTTATCCATATGGGAGATGAGAAGCGCACCTCTTCAAGCCCTGAAAGGCTTTCAAAGGTTCTCAGGTTGTTCCCTTCACTCACCGTAATTGCCGCTCATTTCGGCGGTTACAGGATGTGGGACCATTCGTTAAGGTACCTGGCAGGAAAAAACGTATACATGGATACATCCAGCACCCTTGCTTTCCTCGAACCCGAAAGGGCTGTGAACATGATCAGGAAGCATGGTGCTGACAGGTTTCTGTTCGGAACGGACTATCCGATGTGGGATCATGAGGAAGAACTGAACAGGTTCCTTCACCTGGACCTGACCGATGAGGAAAAATGTGCAATTCTGTACTCGAATGCAGCAAGGCTTTTAAACATCTGAAAACAGAAACATAATGAATGAACCGTTCGCCGTGAAGAAGCCCCGTCTATAACAGACCTACAATAAGCGGTGCGGTGATAATGGACAATATTGTTGACAGCATTACTGCTTTTGATGCAAATATGGAATCCTTGTCAAACAGCTCTGCGAATATCGTGGTGGTTGCCGCCACCGGCATTGCAAGGGCGGTAACAATAACAGACGTCACTATTTCACGCACTCCAAGCAGGTACAGTATACCATAGGCAAGCAGCGGCATCAGAATAAGTCTTACCGCCGAAACATAGTATACCTTCACATCATTTACAAGGTTCCTTAATCTCGTTGTACTTATAAGGGCGCCGATTATCAGCATGGACAAAGGCATTGTCATATCACCGATATAACTCACCGCGCTTTTGACTACGTTTGGTACAGGGATACGCAGAACAAAAATGACAACTCCGGCATAAACAGCTATAACAGCAGGATTCAGCAGCGCTTTTTTCATCATTTTCAACGTTCCGCCGCTTTCCTTTGCATTGCCGTACATCGTATAACCGAAAGTCCAGACGAAAATATTAAAGGCAACAATATAAAAAGAGCCCAGAAACACTCCATCGGGGCCGTAAAGTGCCTTCATCATCGGGAGCCCGATAAAAGCAGCATTTGAAAAGACTGCTGAAAAACGCATTATCGGTTTGACTTTTTCACTGAATCCTCTGAAAAGTATAGATGACAGGAAAATGCTCAGAAAATAAAAACCTGTGGCAAGTAACAATACCATTAATCCATTTTTCAGCTTTTCGGCCGAATACTCAAAGAAAAAAGAGCCCAGCACAAGCATCGGGTTGGTTACATATAACAAAAGCTCCGAGAGCTTTTTTGAAGCGCCGTCCGCAATTATTCCCGTTTTTCCTGCAATAACCCCGACAATCATAATAATGAGCAGTATCAAAACCTGCCCGAACACAATTTCAAAGTTCATTATGCCTCTTGTCCCCCTTAAAGCTGATAATACCGAATATTATAGCACAGATAAAGAACGATGTTAATATCAAGGGGCGGCAACCGCCACCCCTTGTTTTTACTCTATTCGGGTCACATCATACCCTGCGTCTTCAATCGCTTCCTTTATCACGTCATCGCCAACCTCGCGGGCAAGTTCCAGTTCTGCAAACTTCCCTTCAAGGCTGACCCTTACATCCTTTACCCCGTCAATCACGATTAATGCATCCTTCACATGCCTGACACAGTTATTGCATGACATTCCCTCAATGTAAACCTTTTTTGCCATTCAAAACACCTCCGGATTTATTATCTGTTATTCATTAACAGGTTTAAACCTTTTAAGTCTCAGGGCATTTGTCAATACCGAAACCGAACTGAACGCCATTGCAGCTGCAGCTATCATCGGGTTTAACAGCGGGCCTCCGAAAAGATGCAGAAAACCTGCTGCAACTGGAATTCCGGCCGTATTATATGCAAAAGCCCAGAACAGGTTCTGCTTTATGTTTCTGATTGTCCTTTTGCTTAACTGTATTGCGGTTGGTACATCCATCAAATCACTTTTCATCAGGACAATATCTGCCGATTCCATGGCTACATCGGTACCCGAGCCTATCGCCATACCGATATCTGCCTGTGCCAGGGCAGGCGCATCGTTGATACCGTCGCCCACCATTGCCACCTTGAAGCCTTCCTGCTGCAGTTTCATAACCTCATTCGCCTTGTCCTGCGGGAGTACCTCTGCCAGGACCCTGTCAATTCCAACCTGCCTTGCAATCGCATCAGCGGTTCTTTTATTGTCGCCCGTAATCATTGCAACTTTTATACCCATTCTGTGCAGCACTTCAACAGCCTTTTTGCTGCTTTTCTTGATCACATCCGCAACGGCAACAACACCTGCTTCTTTGCCGTCTACAGCAACAAACATCGGGGTCTTCCCTTCCATGGCCAGCCTTTCTGATTCTGTCACCAGGGTTAATTCAATATTCCTGTCTTCCATCAGCTTTTTGTTTCCAATAAGCACTTCTTTTCCGCCAACAGCAACTTTAATCCCTTCACCCGGGATTGCTTCAAACTGCTCAGCCGGAAGCAGATCCATGTTTTTTTCCACGGCATGGCCTACAATGGCTTCGCCCAACGGGTGTTCCGACCCCTTTTCGGCAGATGCGGACAGCATAAGCAGTTCTTCCTTACTAATCCCGTCTGCAGTTATAATATCGGTAACTACCGGCCTGCCTTCGGTTATTGTACCCGTTTTATCAAACACGATCATGTTTATTTTATGTGCCGTTTCAAGGGCTTCACCGCTTTTAGTAAGCACACCGTATTCAGCGCCTTTGCCCGTTCCCACCATTATAGCCGTCGGTGTTGCAAGGCCAAGGGCGCACGGGCATGCAATGACAAGAACCGAAACCAGTATTGTAAGGGCAAAGGTTAAGGATTTCCCCGACACAAACCATGCTATTGCCGAAATAACGGCAATAAGCATAACCGCAGGAACGAAATACCCTGCAATTATGTCTGCGGTTTTCGCAATCGGTGCCTTTGACCCCTGCGCGTCTTCAACAATCTTGATAATATTCGCAAGAACCGTGTCCTTTCCTACCCGTTCTGCAACAAACTTAATCGTTCCGTTTTTGTTTATACTTGCACCAACGACTTTACTGCCCCTGTATTTCTCAACGGGAATGCTTTCACCGGTAAGCATCGATTCGTCCACCGAAGTTCTTCCTTCGATAACCTCACCGTCAACAGGTATTCTTTCACCCGGTTTTACAACAAGTATGTCTCCGACTTCAACCTCTTCAATCGGGATTTCCATCTCCTTGCCGTCCATGATCACGGTTGCTGTTTTCGGCGCAAGTCCCATCAGCTTTTTAATTGCCTCTGATGTTTTTCCTTTTGACACCGATTCAAGGTATTTGCCCAAAAGGATTAACGTTATTATTACACCAATGGATTCAAAATATAATTCATGGGCGTATTCCACCCCTCCATTCAAGATCCGGTAAACCGCATACAGGCCATAAACAAACGCAGCGCCCGTACCTATTGCGATCAGCGAATCCATGTTTGGTTCAAACCTTACAAGCCTTGAAAAACCTACAGTATAAAACTTATAGCCTGCAGCCATTGCAGGTATAACAAGGGCAAGCTGAATCAGGCTGAAATTCAGCGGATGAGTATCGGGATTCAAAAATTCGGGTACAGGCAAATGTATCATGTGACCCATCGCAATATAAAAAAGAGGTATCGTAAACACTGCGGAAAAAAGGAACCTTGTCCATAACGATTTCCTCTCTTTTTCCCTGAGATCCTTTTCACGATCGGTTTTCTCGCCCGTATCAGCTTCAAGGGGTTTATATCCCGCTTTTTCAATAGCATGCCTGATTTCCGACAGCCTTGTTTTTCCGGGCTCATATACAACCTTTGCCCTTTCGGCAGCGTAATTAACGCTTACCTCAATCGTACCCGGCAGCCTGCTTACAGCCCTTTCAACGGCTTTAGCACAGGATGCGCACGTCATTCCCATTACGGGTATAACGACCTCCCGTTTCTCTGCCGTGTCCTGAACGCCGTAACCTGCTTTTATCACAGCTTCGCATATATTCGAAACATCAGTTACAGACTCATCATATTTGACGGTTAATTTTTCAGTGGCAAGATTTACATTGGCCGATACAACGCCGTCAACCCTGCCCACATGCCTCTCCACCGCTTTAGCGCAGGATGCGCATGTCATTCCGGTAATTATCAATGTTTCCTCTCTCAAAGTATCACCCCGGTATTTTATATTTAACGAAAAATCTATATGCTTCATTACATATTGTGGCAAACCATGTCAAAATACTCAATACATAGATTACCCTTTTTTTATATTCCTGTACCATAATTTAAGCGTTTTTCGTACCGTTAACGGGCCGATTCTGTTATTTGCCGTATAATCGTCATTTGAGGAAATTGAAAACCTGATTGCTTCAAAAAAGCCGGCATTTGAGCTGCCGGCTTTTACATCGTATTCGGGTTATAATTTATTCAGTACAGTCAATTAATTTAACACCTTCACAGTTTTCAACTGTAAATGTCTTTCCCTCATGGCCGGTAATTTTAACGCTGCTGAAGGTTGCATCCTTTACGTAATTAAGGTATATGCCCCTTTTCCTCATGGGTTCAAGATCATCCATCATCGCAGGTGTGTCGGGCTTTGCATCTTCCGCCATGTGTATATAAACATTGTGGAAACTTATATCCTCTATCGGCATTTCGGGAAGGCCGTAAAAGAAACCTGCGCATACCCCTGCTTCCCTGGCTGTTACATTGCTTAAATGAATCCTTCTGAAAGCAGGTGTTCCTTCATTTACAGGATGCGGGTTTTTATCCTTTACAATATCGTCCTTGCCGCCCTTTCCGCAGAAATAATACAGATTCATAACCAGCGGGCACATTACCTTTTTCATTATGATATTGTTTACGCGGACGTCCTCAACAACACCGCCGCGGCCGCGCCTGCTCTTTATGCGGATTCCCCTGTCTGTTCCTTCAAACACGCAGTTTGAAATTGTAATGTTTCTCACGCTTCCACTCATTTCGCTGCCGATTACAACTCCGCCGTGACCGTCAAGCATTGTGCAGTTTGTTATTGATATATTCTCGCACGGAATCCTGTATTTACTGTATTCAACACCCGATTTTATCGCGATGCAGTCGTCACCGACGCTGATGTAGCAGTTTGATATGCGTACATTTCTGCATGAATCGGGGTTTATTCCGTCGGTATTGGGCGAATCAGCCGGGTTTTTTATTGTAATTCCGTCGATTGTCACATTGTTGCATCTTACCGGGTTTATTGTCCATGCCGGGGAGTTTGTAATTTTCACTCCCTCAATCAGCACCCTTTCACTTTCCTGGAAACATATAAACCTGGGTCTCGGGTACTTAAGTTTTCTCTCCTTGTGCAGCCTCCACCAGGGTTCACCCTGGCCGTCCAGTGTTCCATGCCCGGTTATTGAAACATTTTCAACATTCTCGCCGTAAATCAGCGGAGAATATACTTCCCCCTCTTCTCCTTCCCAGCGGGAATACACCAGCGGATAGTCGTCCGGGTTCTGGCTGAACAACAGAACGGCACCGGCATCGATATGGAGATTGGTATTGCTTTCAAGGTGAATAGCGCCGGTAAGGAATCTGCCGGCAGGTACGTAAACCGTGCCTCCTCCTGCTTCCCGGCATTTTCCTATTGCGGCTTTAAAGGCATCGGTGCACAGGGTTTTCCCGTCGGGAACCGCACCAAAATCACATATATTGAAAACTGTTGTATAACTCATACTCTCTCACTCCTAAGCATGTATTTTATTTTTCCATTTCCGCGCATGCAAGTATAAAGGCGCCTACTCCCTTAAAGTCGTTGGTAACCCTCGGTTCGCTGATATAATATTCATAAGAGCCGTCGCGGTATGGATTGTTTCCGAGACCGGCCACCTTGCATGTATCGGTTAAATTAAGAAGGCCGTTTTCATCTTCCTTTACAAAACGGCTGATAATGCCTTCATAACCCTTTTCGCAGTATTTTGAATATTCGTCGCCAAGTATGCCAAGGCGTATTCCCTTAGCAATTGCATAAACAAACATCGAAGAGCAGGATGATTCAAGGTAGTTTCCTTCCCTGCCAGGCATGTCAAGAACCTGCCACCACAGCCCGGTTTCCTGATCCTGTACCTTTATCACTGCATCGATTACGTTTCTGAAAATATCGCATATCTGGTTACGCTTTTCATGGTTTTCGGGAAAGTTATCCAGGACATCCACTATCGCCATGACGTACCAGCCTATTGCTCTTCCCCAGAAATGCGGCGAGCAGCCTGTTTTGTCGTCAGCCCATTTCATTCCCCTTGACTCGTCATAGCCGTGGTACAGCAGCCCGGTTTTCGGGTCCTTTGCTTTTTCATACATTAATACTATCTGGTGCGCAACATCATCAAATGCATCGGGTTCATGGAACAGTTTCGCGTATTCGCAGTAGAACGGCGAGCCCATATAAATCCCGTCCAGCCACATCTGGTGCGGATATATGAATTTATGCCAGAAACCGCCTTCCTTTGTCCTCGGGTGGCGTCTCAGCTGCTCACGGATCAATCTTGCCGCAAGATTGTATTTTTTCTGCCCTGTATTCCTGTAAAGCATCAGGATTGTTCTTCCGTTCTTTACATGGTCTATGTTATATTCGTGGGGCTGGTAGTAGCCTATATATCCGTTGGGATCCACGTATACATCCATATTGTCCTTAATGTAATCGAAGTATTTGTTGTCCCCGGTTTTCAGCCATATTTTTTCCATGCCTTCAAACACAACACCATAATCGTATGACCAGGAAAAAGGCAGCAGGCTGTTCCTTTTCATAACCGAGTCACACATTCTTACGCCGTAATTGTTATCATACTTTTCCATATCATCACCTCTGTTTTATTGTTAAATTTTATGTTAATACAATTACTGCTTCATTTACCTGCGTTATCCGGCCTTTTAAACATAACACTGTCGAAATCGGAAAAACCTGCGCTGTCCTCAGCCGGATTCATTGCAAATATTCCAAGTTTCGCACCTACCCATCTTCCTGCCGTTGCATTAAACTCATTCCCGATTTTTATAAAGTCTTTGCCATCCCGGCTGAAACTGAATGAGCACACGGCTTCTTCCCGGACATCAACCCTCAGTATCACTTTTCCCGATTCGGCGGCACGGGATTCAATTGTTTTTTCCTCGTACCCGTCATCGGCAGGGGCTCCGTGTGTGCATACAATCCTGTTTCCTTCCCCTGTTTTTTCAACGGCAAGGTACATGTATTCATCGCCAAGGATTACCAGGCCTGCCTTATCACCTGTTTTATCCGGTGAGAACTCCAATTCTGCAAAGGCCGTGAATTCAGGGGCCTGGAATAACTGGGTCAGTATGTTCGGAGCATAATACAGCAATCCTGTTTCATTTGAATTATTAAAAGCATAAAGGCGTATACAACTCTCTCTTTCATTCAGTGAATACCATTCATCCCGCGGATTTGCATTCCACTGCCACTGAAGCCCCAGTGTACTTTTGTCAAAATCGTCGGAGGTTTCAGGCACCTGTACAGGATAAACTGCGCCCACATCTGGTTTCCTGTATTCTTTCACAGGTTCGCCGATGCCGCAGTCATCAATGTCCACTCCCATCACAGGCCAGTCATCAACCCACCTCATCGGCTGCAGATGAACTATTCTTCCGTAGGCATACCTGTCCTGGAAATGTATGAACCAATGCTCGCCCGATTTTGTTTCAACCCATCCGCCCTGGTGTGGGCCGTTGATGTCTGTACTGCCCTGGTGCAGTACTATTCTGTCCTCGTACGGGCCATAGATATTCCCGGAACGCAGAACAGTCTGCCAGCCAGGCTTCACCCCGCCTGCAGGAGCAAAAATGTAGTAATAGCCATTTCTTTTATACATCTTAGGACCTTCAATCGTAGGATGGTTAAGGGTTCCGTCGAAAATATGCACCCCTTCATCAAGGATACGGGTACCGTCAGGGTCCATACGCGACAAATGCAGAATGCTTTTAAACCCAATCCTGCTCTTTGCGAAAGCGCTTACAAGATAGGCATTGCCATCGTCATCCCAGAAAGGACAGGGATCTATCCAGCCTTTTGTCTTTTTAACATGAACCAATGGCTCCCAGCCTTTATGCGGATCGGTTGACGTAGACATGAAAATTCCTTCGTCAGGAGTTGCAAAGAATACCCAGAACCTGTTGTTATGATATCGTATGCTCGGCGCCCATACTCCTTTTCCGTACCCGGGCCTGTCGTAATTCGGGAATGGAAGCCTGTCAACAACGTAACTTATAACCTTCCAGTTTATTAGGTCCTTGGAATGCAGTACAGGCAAACCAGGCATGAAGTTAAAACTTGACGCCACGAGGTAGAAATCGTCATCCACCCTTATTACATCGGGATCGGAATAATCGGCAAACAGAATGGGATTCCTGTAACAGCCGTTTTGAAGATCAGCCTGCCATACAGCTTTTGATAAACTCATCGTCGTTTTACCTGCTTTCCGCTAATATTTCTGAATCGACTGTGACACCGGTTGCAGGAGAACAGCAGGCAATGCTGCATGCTGCTTACCGGTCTTTTTCAAAGGAACAGGCTTTCAGCTACGCCCTTTCCAGCAGCTCCTGTATATATAGCCGGCTGTATTCCATTGTTTCGGGTGTTGAATCTTCTATCAGTATTTCAATACCCGGTTTTCGCTCTTTTACAAGTTTTATAAAGAACGGGTAATCCAGCATGCCCTTCCCTATCGGAACACCTTTTTTAACCCCGTTTTCAATTATAAAGTCTTTTGCGTGGATAATGAGAATCCTGTCTCCGAACAGCTCAAAGGCTTCACTGATCATTTCCCTCTGACTGCCCGCATTATTCGCGTCCAGTAAATTGACAGGGTCAAAAAGAACCTGGAGATTGTTCGAATCTATCTCGTCCAATACCTTTTTCATTATTTTCGGAGTTGATACTGTATGGGTTGTTACCCCTTCAATGCATACAATTACACCGAATTTTTCGGCTTCACGAACCAGTTCTGCCACGCTTTCAACAATCATTTTGAAAGCCTTCGGCGTGTTGTTTTCCGGAGTGTATGACCAGTCATGGTCCAGTGAACCGGTTTCGGTGGCAACAATACTGCAGCCGAAGTCCCTTGCAAACCTGATATGCTCCTTAAACCTGTCAAGCTGTTCTCTTCTTGCTTTTTCATCCGGATGTACCGGATTTATATAACAACCGAGAACCGAGATTAAAACATTTTCTTTATAAAATGCTTCCCTGATTTCCTTAGCCATACCGGGATTCAATTTTCCCAGGGAAAAGTCGTAATCTGTAATGGCTTTCTGAAGAGCCAAATGGGTACAGTCAAATCCTTTTTCGGAAATCTTCCTTGCCAGCTCTCTTACCGGCATTTTTCCAAGATCATGAGCACGAATGCCAATCATTCGTTCCACACCTGCCTTTACTTAAGCGCATGATAGTCCTTAATATAATACATACCATAATAACCTGAACAATTCAACGTTTAGCAAAAAGTTTAACGAATATATGAAAATCAAACCACATCCACGGTTAAAAATCCCTGCAACCGGATATACTTTCTTATGCCCGATAATTCATACTCCAGGGGTTTTTACGGCAATGAATTTTCAATACCTGAAACTGAACAGTTTAGGAGCCGTTTCAATACCGGTTAAGGAGGTTTTAAAATGAACAATATAAGCATGGATGTACAGGTAAGAAATACTGTCGGAAACGGAAGTGCGAACAGGCTGCGCAACAGCGGATACATTCCCGGCGTGGTATACGGCAAAGACATGGAAGCTACTCCGATACAGATTGAAAGCTCGGTTCTGTCACAATATCTGAGGCATTACGGCAAAAACACAATTTATAATATTACACTGAACAATGAGAACATACAGACCGTTATACAGGATATCCAGGTTGATCCTCTGAAAAATGAGTATGTGCACGTGGATTTGCACCGCGTCTCGCTGAATGAAGCACGCGAAGCACAGGTACCCATCAAAATCGTCGGAAAATCCAGGCAGGAACGCTCCGGATCGGTGTTCAGCCAGCAGCTCAACCACATAACAGTAAAAGGATTGCCGCAGGATATGCCCGAATATATACAGGTAAATGTATCGGACATGAAAATCGGTGATTCTTTAAAAATCGGGGATTTATTGATACCTGGGAACCTTGAGGTTATAAATAATCCGAACGAAGTGGTAATATCGCTGACACCGGCCAAATCCGTCACCGATGATTTGAACCCGAAAGATGACACACCTGCTGATGCTGTGCCTGTTATCGGTGACGATGAAAGGGAAACCAACGCAACCTGAACCCTCCTCCATCAAAAGAATCAGGCTGTTGATGCATTCATCCCGATAAACAGAAAAAGGCTCATATTGAGCCTCCTTATTTTTATCAATATGGTTTTTGAAACTTCAGGGCAGGCAGAATTGCCTGCCCTTGCAACATTACAGCCTGCTGCATTCTTCAGGATAGTTTTCGCGGGCGGTATAATGTGTATGCAACAAATCATGAGCCTTATGGCTTCCGGGTTTCTCCAGGAACTCTTCGTAAATTTTCATCATTCTCGGGTTCTTGTGGGACTTGCGTACTGTCAATGCTTCGTCCTCGTTGTAGATTGCCTTTGCCCTTTCAGCCCTGATATCAATTGCATTTCTCACGCTTGCAGGCTGAATAGGCTGGCCTCCGCCGTTTACGCATCCGCCCGGGCAAGCCATTATTTCAATAAAGTGGTACTGTTCTTCGCCGTTGCGTACCTGTTCAAGCAATTTTCTGGCGTTACCGAGACCATGGGCAACTGCCGCACGTAAAGTCGGGCCTCCGGGCACCTGGACCTCTGTAACTTTTACGCCTTCTACGCCGCGTACGCTCTTATATTCAATATTGTCATTATCCTTACCTGTAAGAACGTCAACAACAGTTCTCAATGCAGCTTCCATAACACCGCCGGTGGCTCCGAAGATGACTCCGGCACCTGATGCTTCACCCATCGGATCATCAAAATTCTCATCAGGCAGGCTGTTAAAGTCTATTCCTGCTTCCTTAATCATACGGGCAAGTTCGCGGGTTGTTATTGAAACATCAACGTCAGGATATCCCGTTGAAGAAAGTTCCGGACGCTGAACTTCGAATTTTTTTGCTGTACAGGGCATTACTGACACAACAAATATTTTTGAAGGATCAATGCCCATTTTCTCAGCATAATAGGATTTTATAACAGCGCCAAACATATTCTGCGGCGACTTGCAGGTTGAAAGATTATCCAGCAAATCGGGATAATTATGCTCGCAGAACTTAATCCAGCCCGGACTGCAGGAGGTTATTAACGGGAGCTTGCCGCCGTTTTTAATTCTTTCAATCAGTTCGGTGCCTTCTTCCATGATGGTCAAGTCTGCTGCTGTATCGGTATCAAATACTTTGTCAAACCCAAGCCTTTTAAGTGCAGCCACCATCTTGCCGGTGCAGCGGGTTCCAATCGGAAGCCCGAATTCTTCGCCTATGGCCACACGCACTGCCGGAGCTGTCTGAACAACAACATGAAGCTCAGGGTTTGCTATTGCCTCCCAAACCTTGTCAGTGTCGTCTTTTTCACGAAGAGCCCCTACAGGACAAACATTTATACACTGTCCGCAGTTTACACACGGCGTATCTTTAAGCGCCATGTCAAACGGGGATGAAACAATTGTATCAAAACCTCTTTCATTGGTTTCTATTGCCGAAACTGTCTGTACATACTTACATACACTTACACATCTACGGCACAGTACACACTTGTTCGGATCCCTTACTATTGACGGTGACAAATCATCCAGAGGATAATGCTTGTTTTCACCATCAAAACGTATATCACCGACATTCAGGTCCTTGGCAAGTCTCTGCAGTTCGCAGTTTTCGCTGCGTACGCATGTCAGGCATTTCCTCTCGTGGTTTGAAAGGATTAATTCCAGGGTTACCCTTCTTGCTTCCCTGACCTTCGGTGAATTGGTTATAACCTTAAGGCCTTCTGAAACAGGATAAACACATGCTGCCTGAAGGCTTCTGGCACCCACATCCACAACGCACATACGGCATGCTCCGATTTCGTTAATATCTTTCAAAAAACAAAGTGTGGGTATATTTATTCCTACGGATTTTGCAGCTTCAAGAACGGTTGAACCTGCGGGCGCTTTTACTTCTATTCCGTCTATTGTTAATGTTACCATTTCACTCATTACCCCTCGCTCCTTTCCATCAAGCCATCTTTTTTACCGCACCGAACTTACATGCCTCGAGGCATGCACCGCACTTGATGCACTTCTCAGCGTCTATGCGGTAAGTCTTTTTAACCTCGCCGGATATTGCATTAACAGGACATTTTCTCGCACAAAGGCTGCAGCCCTTGCACTTGTCCTCATCTATGACATATCTTAACAGATCCTTACATACGCCGGCGGGGCATCTTTTTTCGTAAATATGGGCTTCATATTCGTCACGGAAATACCTGAGCGTACTCAGTATCGGGTTTGGAGCTGTCTGACCGAGACCGCACAGTGCCGATGAACAAATATTCCTTGCAAGCAGCTCAAGTTTTTCTATATCTCCGTCCTGTCCCTGGCCCTTTGTTATCCTGTCAAGGATTTCATACATTCTCTTTGTTCCTATACGGCATGAAGGACATTTACCACAGGATTCGTCAACGGTAAACTCGAGGAAGAACTTCGCAATATCCACCATACAGGTATCTTCATACATAACGATGAATCCGCCCGAACCCATCATCGAACCAATTGCAAGCAAATTGTCGTAGTCAATCGGAGTATCCATAAGGCTTGCAGGTATACAACCGCCTGAAGGACCGCCTGTCTGAACTGCCTTGAACTTCTTGCCTCCGGGTATGCCTCCGCCTATATCATAAATCATCTCGCGTACTGTGGTTCCCATGGGTATTTCAACCAACCCTGTATTATTAATCTTGCCACCCATGGCAAACACTTTCGTTCCCTTACTCTTTTCAGTACCAATGCCTGTAAACCACTCTGGACCTTTAAGGATAATTACCGGAATATTGGCATAGGTTTCAACATTATTCAGTATTGTTGGTTTCTGCCATAACCCTTTGTTTGCAGGGAACGGAGGACGGGGTCTTGGTTCACCGCGTTTTCCCTCTATTGATGTCATTAACGCAGTTTCTTCACCACACACAAAAGCACCCGCTCCAAGACGCAGTTCTATATCAAAGGAGAAATCGGTTCCGAAAATATTCTTTCCAAGCAAACCGTATTCCCTGGCCTGTTTAATTGCTGTTTCCAAACGACTGACAGCTATCGGGTACTCGGCACGAACATAGATAAATCCCTGGTTTGCACCGATAGCATACCCTGCAATTGCCATTGCTTCCAAAACAGTATGAGGGTCTCCTTCGAGGATGCTTCTGTCCATAAATGCACCGGGGTCACCCTCGTCGGCATTACAGCATACATATTTCTGATCTCCCTTTGCCTTCGCAGCAAACTCCCACTTCAGGCCGGTAGGGAACCCTGCACCGCCTCTTCCGCGCAGGCCTGATTTCTTTATTGTATCAATAACCTGTTCAGGTGTCATTTCGGTCAGTACCTTACCCAGCGCACGGTAACCGTCTCTTGCAATATATTCTTCAATGTTTTCGGGATTTATAACACCACAGTTTCTAAGAGCAATACGAACCTGGTGTTTAAAGAATCCAACGTCTTCAAGAGCCTTGGATACGTCTTCAGCATCCTTGTCACCCAATAACAGCCTTTTTACGATTCGTCCCTTTACGAGATGTTCCTCAACAATTTCCCTGGCATCTTCAACTGTAACTCTTGAATAGGTTGCACCCTCGGGGTATATAACAACAATGGGCCCCTTTTCACACAGCCCGAAACATCCGGTGTGTATAACCTTTACCTCATTATCAATTTTATTTTCACGGATAAGTTTATTAAGTTCATCTATAATATCCATGCTTTTGGATGCTGTACATCCTGTTCCGCCACAAACCAGCACATGTGACCTGTATATCATTTTAGACCCTCCAATCTGAAATTACCTATGGAAATGGTAAAAAGCAGTTTTATTCAGCCTCACCAATTGTGTATTCCTTAACAGGACGACCGTTAATCAGGTGTTCCACAACTATCTTTCTTGCCTTTTCAGGATCAAGTTTTACATAGGTCGTTTTTACTCCATCCGGTGTTATAACGTCAGCGATGGGTTCCAGCCTGCATGCACCTATGCATCCGGTCATTGTTACATTAACATTTTGGACATTCCTCTTGTTAAGCTCTTCTACAAACGCATTCATAACAGGTCTTGCCCCTGCTGCAATACCACAGGTTGCCATTCCTACAACAACCCTTGTCTTGCCTGTATTATCACGAAGGTTTATTTCCTTTAACGCTCTTTCTCTAATAGCTTCCAACTCAGCCAGAGATTTCATTCAGAACACCTCCAAAAACATCTTTCATTCCTTCACGTATTTTTTGTTCAATCCAGTCAATAACTTCAAAATTACTTATCGAAACACCGTTCAAATACTCTTTTATACTCCCTGTATCCATTTCAAAAACCGCCTTATCGCTCTTAAATCTTATTTCATAATCTATCTCAGGATTTGAAAGTATCAAAGCCTTCAGTGTTTCGTCAATGTCCCCCAGCGGAATCCTGTCAATACTGTCTGTGACAAATCGTGCCTCCGTAGTTGTACCTTCTCCTTTGCGGGACTCTATTTCAAAACTTCCGCCGGTCATCTCGGCAGAGAGTTTCAGTAATGGAATTCCCATGCCTGCTTCCCTTGTTGTCCTGGTTGTGATAAAGGGGTCTGTCACTTTTTCCAGTATTTCCTTATCCATGCCGCATCCATTATCCGACAACCTGAATACAAGGAAACCATCTTCACAGGCTATTAAAATGCTGATTTTCGTTGCACCCGCTGTAATGGAATTCTGTGCTATATCCATCAAATGCAGCGATATGTCTTTCATCCCATATCACGATACTTTTGAATCAGCTTTGGAACATCACTTGGTACAAGCCTTCCGTATACCTCACCGTTTATCATTATAACCGGCGCCAGACCGCACGCTCCTATACAGCGGCAGGCTTCAAGCGAAAACATTCCGTCTTCGGTAACTCCGTCTCCTTTTAAGCCCAACTCTTTCTTAAACTCCTCATAGATTGCGCCCGCCCCTTTAACATAGCAGGCTGTGCCTAGGCATAACTGGATCTGGTACTTACCTTTAGGATAAAGGGAAAACTGGGTATAAAAAGTAACAACTCCGTATACTTCTGCAAGAGAAACTCCCAATCCTTCAGCAATGGCTTTCTGAACATGAATCGGCAAATAACCGTAAAGTTCCTGGGCTTCGTGAAGAACCGGAATCAGAGCTCCTTTCACACCCTTATACTTATCAATAATCCTTTCAAGTTCCTGCGCTTTTGTATCTACACAAGTGCTTGAGCATTTGCAGCTCATAATAAAACCCCCAGTCTGAGAATGATTGTATTCGGTTTGTTATAATATTAACAAGTTACTTTGTTAATATTATAACAAAACTGCTCACATAAATCAACTCAAAACAGGAAATTTTTTAAAACCTGAAAACCCTTGAATTATAAGACTTTGAAGAAAAACCAGCAAAATGGTTTTTAGTATTTTGTATACAAAATTTTTTCCGGTTTAATGAACTTTTTTGAAGTGACTTTCAGTACGATATCCTTTCCGGGTGTCATGCCTAAAATCCGGGTATTCGGTTCAGTTGGCGAGAAACCCCGGCCGGAATATAATATCCGGGGAGCTTTTCCGGGATAACAGAACATTACCGACAGGGTTAAAAAAGCCGTATTCCCTGGTGATACCCAGGGGAATACGGCTTTTTCAACTGAGTTTTTACTCTTTCCGGGATTCTTCCCTTTCTTTTAATGCTTCAACGAGTTTAGGCTGTGATACCCTTATGCCGTTTCTGTTTTCATCCTCAAGCTGTTTTCTTCGTACCATCATACCGGTGTATTCTCCGTTTTTGAATGCATAGTAATATACGCCTTCAGTGTCAGGTACCAGTTCAACAACAATCTCCTCTCCGGTCTTCAGGGTGTATTCTATCGTAACATCCGGGTTTTCAAGCGCAGGTTCAATGTCAAGGTTCAGTTTGTCCATTGTAATGCCTATTATACCCTGGTAGTATTTCTTGTATGTCCTTATATAGTCTTCATCCTCTTCTCCTGTGAGAAGCGTTCCGTTAAACTCATAAGTGCTCTTTTCGTCGTCTTCGGGATCAACATTCATCTTTAAAACGTCAACCCTTCCGTCTATTTTCACTATCACTTCGCTGACTTCATTTATGTTCTGCAGGTGCACAAATGAGCTTATCAGTTCTTCCACCGGCTTGTCAAGGAAAGTGAACAGGCTCGAGGAAACCGTGAAAACAACATTTTCATCATTCATCATTGCATAATATGATCTTCCGTCGGTATGCAGTTTCCCAAGGGACAGTTTGTAATCCTTTCCGTCCAGGGTGTATTCAAAGATATAAGGAGGTTTTTCAAGACCATATTTATTCAGGTCTTCGACATTTTCCTCGATATATTCGGATACTGTAATACCTGCAAGTGATTCGACTATTTTATAAATATTCTCGTACCTCGCTTCAGCTTCTATCGGGTAGGAAAGCAGCCATTTTACTCCCGTTTCATCTGTTACCGTATCAAGAACAAGATTCTGGTTTCTTGTAAATCTTAAAGCCGTAAAGTCCTGCGCTGTATATTCCTTGTCATAGATGTCCGTTTCCACAAGATCAAATTTTGTTTGAATGAACTTTTCGGCTTCATAGTCACCGATGGTATAAACAGTGGGATCCCCTTCCTTTTGTGCATAGTAGGATCCGCCTGTGGGAGTCTCATTTCCTACAAACAGGATATAGCGGGTACCGTCATTCATTATAAAGGTCAGCTTCACAGGATTATCCAACCCGTATACCGACAGATCCGAAGGATTCTCGTCAATAATCTTATACGCTTTCAGTGTGTTCGCATTCCAGGCAATACTGTCTATGGCGCTGGAGCGTACATTCATGTCTTCGGGCTGAACTGGTACCCAGACATTCCTGTCCACCATTTTTTTCTCTACAGTGCCATCAGCGTTCGTGGTCTCCTGTTCAACCTGGATGGTTGTATACCTGAAATGCAAAGTTTCACCCTTGTTTTCCATGATAATCTCTACGAGACTGTTCTTATCAAAGTTGAATATTTCTATCAACTCCCGGGCTGTGCCGGTGTCTCCCTCATCTTCCTTTTCGGGAAGATTAGTAACAACAAGGTATACCCCAACAAGCAGCACCAACACAACTGCAGGAATAATAAGTTTTTTGAAATTGCTCATAGATGTCTCCTCCTTAACCAGACAAATACTCCTGCTCCCATTATAATCAACGGAACAACGATAATAAGTCCGATAAAGAGTATTGTCAGGGTCTGCTGTGTGACATTCTGAATCCGCGGTATTGAGTATTTCTTAACAGGAATATAGATATCGGCTTCCTTCTCCTGCATCCAGTTAATGCTGTTTACAAGGAACTTCTTTCCGGTATCTGAAATACTCATTCCCCTGTCGGAAACAAAGGTTGAGTTTCCGATAACGACTGTCTTGCTTTTCCTTGTATATCCGGAGTTCTCAACTGCAACGGCAATGTTCAGCGGACCGGTATTGTCTTCTTCACCTTCAAACAAAGCCTTTCCTATTGCTTCTGAAGATGTGGTCAGCAATGGTGTTGAAGAAATCCATTCCTTTTCATTCTTCAGTATTTCAATACTTTGGGCATATACCAACGTCAGGTTGAATTTACTGGGTTCCAGTACCGAGTTAATTGAGTTGTTCTCAACTGTCGGCATGAAATAGTAAGGCTGTCCGTATGCAGCCCTGTTTGCAGCCATTTCAAAAATGACATCATATCCCAGGGCAATATTGTACCTTGACAGGAACTCTTCGAAATTGGTCAGCCGTACATTGGTTTCCGGGGGATCAAAAAGGAATACCGTGTTACCGCCGTTTTCCATGTATTGGTAGAGTTTGTCAAGCTCGGGAGTTGTCAGATCCCATTTCGGGCTCGCAAAGAGAACTATTGATGCATCTTCAGGAATTTGCTCAACAGATGCAAGGTTTATCTTCTTCACTTCATACCCGTTCAACTCCAGGCTGGATACCAGTTCGGAATACTCTTTTTCGAGGTCGCCTTCCCCATGCCCTTCGGTGTAATAAACAGCCGGAATATCATCCGAAGTAACATACCGGATTGCGCCGGTGAATGCGTATTCAGCATTTAATCCTGTAACCTGGGGTATATAGGATGAGTTGTAAGTTATATCAAAAATATCATAGGTTGACAAAACTTTTGAGCGTTTACTGCTTCTTACGACGAAATCATATTTTGAAACACCAAGCAGGCCTTCAGGATCAAGTTCGTTCTGTATATATGCAGGGTTCTTTTCAGGATCAACATATCTTACGTCAATCAGGCTGCTTTTTGTTTCATACTGCTTGATAAACTCAATTACCTGGCTGTACGATGAGTCAGACATCTTGCTTTCATCAAACAGGCCGATGATTTCAACTTTCTCATTCAACTCTTTCAATACTTCGTCTGTTTTTTCACTCAGGCTGTATAGCTTGTTGCTGGTCAGGTCTATTTTAAGGAATTCCCTTATCTGGGTTGCACCGACAATTGCGTTGAGTATTATTGCGGCTGCAATAACAATTACAGTCAACACAAAGGAATATGACCCGAAGCGCAGACTTCTTTTGTTAAAGACAGGCTTCCTGGGTGGTTTATCCTTCCTGGCCTTTTTATCTTCCTTTTCCTTCATTTCTTCAGCATCTTTCATATCATTAATATTTTCTGCTTCATTCATGTTTCCGGCGTCATTCGTGTTTTCCGCATCATTCAAGTTTTCCATGTCCCTTACGTCTTCCATATTTTTCACATCATCCATGTTGTTCATATCTTCAATACTGTTATTGTTCATATCTTTTATTTCCTTGTCTTTCATGTCAATCACCCCTGACTCCAGCGTCTTTTATCGATAACTCTTGTTGTTAGGAATAGAAATACTGCCGTAAAGCTGAGATAATAAACAACGGATGTCAGATCCAGTATACCAGAATTTAGATCCTTGTACCTTGACAACAAGGAGAACATATCAAGCACTTTTGCTGTAAAACCGCCGACGAATGATGCGATGGGGTCTATAATGTTTATAACCAGCAGGATGGCAAAACTGATTATTGCTGCCACTATCTGGTTTTCAGTCAGGGAAGATGCGAAAACTCCAATTGCTATATATGATGCCCCAACCAGCAGGAATCCGATATATCCTCCGATAAGCATCGGAATTTCAGGTTTCCCGCCGAGGATATATATAATTGCAAGATAAATAAAGGTGGATGCAAACATTACCAGGAATACGGTTAAGGAAGCAAGGAATTTCCCCAGTACAATCTGGTAAACATCCACCGGTGATGTAACCAGCAATACTTCAGTACCGTTTTTCCTGTCTTCTGTAAGAATACGCATGGTAAGAATTGGGCATACAAACGTAAGAATAAAAATTATACTTGAAAGAAGATTGTTCAGTTCGGCAGCCTGTGATGCTATTGTACCAAAAGTGAAATATATTGACGAAATCGCGAAAAAGATTCCAATCAGAATATAAGCAATAGGCTGGTAAAAATATGCCTGAACTTCACGTTTCCAAATGGCTAACATTTCAGTTTACCTCCTTCTCCTCGGTTGTCAACTGCAGGAATATTTCTTCAAGGGACAGGCCCAAAGATCTCAGTTCAAGAATCGGGTAACCTGCCTGGGCTAACTTGTGGAAAATAGGCTTTCTGACATCTATATCCTTGTAAGCCTCAATAATATAACCAAACTCATCATTCTTGCCTGTATTCTGAACTTCAAGATACTTAACGCCGTAAACCTGCTGGATCAGTTCCTTTACCTTCTTTTCCGGACCGGCAATTGTCATCTTGAATTTTGTGAAATCTGCAAGATTCTTTGACAGGTTTTCGGGGGTATCAACTGCTACTATCCTGCCCTTGTTTATAATAACAACCCTCTCGCATACTGCGCTGACTTCAGGCAGAATATGCGAACTTAATATGATTGTGTGATTTTTCCCGAGGGCCTTGATGAGCTTGCGGATTTCTATAATCTGCTTGGGATCAAGTCCCACTGTAGGTTCGTCGAGGATAAGAACCTCAGGAGCACCGACAAGAGCCTGAGCCAGGCCGACTCTCTGCCTGTATCCCTTGGAAAGGTTTCTGATTAACCGGTGCTGTACATGGGTTATCTTGACCAGTTCCATTATATCGTTCTTCTGGCTTTTCCATACTTTTTTGTCCACATCCTTAAGCTGGGCACAAAAGTTCAGGAAATCCGATACTGTCATATCCAGATATAACGGCGGCAGTTCGGGCAAATACCCTATCCTTTTTTTCACTTCCCCGGGATTGTCCATTATGTCATACCCGTCAACGGTTACGGTACCTGACGTCGAGGGCATATACCCGGTAATAATGTTCATTGTAGTGGTTTTACCCGCCCCGTTCGGTCCTAAAAAGCCGAGGATTTCTCCTTTGTTGACAGTAAAACTTACATCTTCTATGGCTTTTATTTCGCCATAATGCTTTGTAAGGTTTTGAATCTCTATCATAGTGCTCCTCCAATCTTTCAAAGATTTACTGCGGTGATACATTATTGCTGGTTATAGCACTGTACAACCTATTTAATTATGCAGTATTCATTTGAACAAAATATGAACAAATTGTAAAAATGCAAAAGGCAATAAAGGAAGCATCTGCTTCCTTTCATGCGCCCAGTATACTGAATCCCGAATCCACGTAAATAATCTGTCCGGTTATACCGGCTGTATAATCGCTTAACAGGCATGCAACAGTGTCCCCGATATCTTTCTGCGTCACATTCCTTCTGAGCGGTGCCCTTTGTTGCACAATATCCAGAATGCTTCCGAAATTCTGAATTCCCATTGCTGACAATGTTTTTACGGGACCTGCGGAAACTGCATTAACCCGTATGTTCTGCATACCCAGATCATCGGCAAGGTATCTTACAGACGACTCTAAGGCCGCCTTTGCCACTCCCATTACATTATATCCCTGGACAACCCGGTTTGAACCCTGGTATGTCAGTGTAACAATGCTTCCGCCGTCTTTCATCAGGTCCTTTGCATACCTTGATACCGCAATCAATGAGTATGCGCTTATATTCATCGCATGCAGGAAACCATCCCTGGACGTGTTTATAAAGGAATCTCTCAAATCCTCCGTCCTGGCATGAGCCACAGCATGCACCAGGCCATGAACAATGCCGAAATCCTTTTCCACTTTGTCAAAAAGCTCCTGTATCTGTTCGTCGGATGAAACATCACAGGGATAGAGCCTTACCCGTTGCTCATATTCCCCCTGTACAAGTTTCTCTATCGATTCTTTTTCCCTTTCGCCAAGATAGGTGAGAATGATGCCTGCGTTCTGCTCAAGACATGCCTTGGCTGTTCCCCATGCTATGCTCCACTTGTTCCGCACTCCCATGATTATAATGTTTTTATTTGTCAACATACTGCGTCTTCAACTCCTGTTCCATAATTTTAAACTGCTCCCTGAAAAGACAGGTAAATTTTCGCAACGCTAATTATATAATATATTAACCGGTTTTCGTCCTCTCAGTCAAACCCGGGCAAATTGCAGTAAAACAGGGCATGTTACCGGCACAAAACAGAAAAATACGGAAATATTTCCTTCCCTTTATGTGCCGTAATCAGGCTGTATGAAAGTTTAAAGGTCTTTCTGCCCGAAAGGTTGTTTTTTCAGAAAATTGACAAATATACCCATGCATTTTATTATATTAACAGTAACATACATTTACCGTCAAGATTTTACATAAGGAGGTATAAAGGGGGGAATACAAAAGATGTCGGAGTTAAAAAAGGTACGAAAGGAACTCCACGAGGTCATTGAAACCGGTTCCAGGAAGCAGATCGTGGAAGTCAGCCAGGAACTGGATAAAATAATACTCAGGCATATGTACAGCCAGATAGGCAAGAAGCATTTATGAATTCAAAAAAGGACTAAGTTTCCATGAAATAAAAGTGCGAATCACAATTCGCACTTTTATTATATTCAGAATTTGGATATAAATCTGCCTGTACGCTTAATTGCTTCAATAAGTTTCTCGGTTGATGTGGCGTATGTCGCTCTTACAAAACCTTCTCCGCATTCACCGAAAGCCGAGCCCGGAACCATTAAAACCTTTTCCTCGATAAGCAGCCGTTCACAGAATTCGTCGGAAGAAAGCCCGGTTTTACTGATATCAGGGAATACATAGAAAGCTCCAAGCGGCTCAAAGCAGTCAAGGCCGATTTTTCTGAATCCGTCCACAACCAGCCGTCTTCTCCGGTTATACTCATTAACCATCGCAGCCACTTCTTCGTCGCCGTTTCTTAAGGCTTCAATTGCTGCATACTGGGCTGTTGTCGGTGCGCACATAATGGCATACTGGTGTATTTTTTTCATTTGCTCAATAATATACCTGTTTCCGCAGGCATATCCAATTCTCCAGCCGGTCATCGCATAAGCCTTTGACAGGCCGTTCACTACAATGGTCCTGTCCTTCATTTCTTCAAAATTGGCAATTGATACATGTCTGCCCGAGTAAGTCAGCTCTGCATAGAGTTCATCGGAAATCACCATTATTTCCTTGTCTTTCAGGAAATCAACGATCTCAATGTAATCCTCATATTCCATTATTGCCCCGGTTGGGTTGTTCGGATAGGCAATAATGAGGATCTTGGTTTTGTCGGTAACCACTTTTTCCAGGTCGGCGCGTTTTAAGCGGAACTGGTTTTCAGCCTTAAGCCTGAGGGGTACCGGTACAGCGCCTGCAAACAGCGTACATCCCTTATATGCAACAAATGACGGTTCGGGTATAATAACCTCATCACCAGGCGAAACCAATGTCCTTATCGCCACATCAATGGCTTCGCTTCCACCTACGGTGACAAGCACTTCAGCAGCAGGTTCATACTGCAGGTTAAAGCGTCTTTTCATATAGTTGCATATCTCCTGCCTGAGTTCAATGAACCCTGCATTTGACGAATAGTTTGTGTAACCCTTTTCAAGGGAATAAACACCCGCTTCACGGATGGAATAGGGCGTAACAAAATCAGGCTCTCCTATTCCCAGGGAAATAGCGTCCTTCATTTCATTGATAAGATCGAAATACTTTCTTATGCCTGACGGAGGAACAGATGCTATATGAGGGGCTATCATGTTCTGCACATTCATAAAACCACAGCCTCTCTGTTGTCTTTACGCTTTTGATTAAATATAACGCCCTTATCCTTGTATTTTTTCAGGACAAAATGGGTGGATGTGCTGAGAACCGAATCTATGGTTGCAAGTTTTTCAGCCACGAACAGGGCTACATCCTTCATGGATTTCCCTTCAACAACCACAAAAAGGTCGTAGCTTCCCGACATTAAACTGCACGATTTAACCTGGGAAAACTGGTAAATCCTTTCGGCTACATCGTCAAACCCTCTGTCCCGCTGCGGCGTCACTTTAACCTCGATGTATGCCGAAACTGTGTCATTATCGGTTTTTTCCCAGTCGATCAGGGCAGGATAACCCAATATAATGTTCTTGTCCTCCATCTCTTCAATGGCCCTGGCAACTTCCTCCTCTTTTCTGCCAAGCATCACGGCTATCTGCTCATTGGTCAGCCGGCTGTTCTGCGAAAGAATCTGTAGAATTTCCCTGTCCATAAATAACCTCCATATAATCAATTATCCGGCACAATCCTCTTCCATGTTCACATGTTCATGTTCATCCCGGGTTTCATCCTGATACCCGTCCTCGTTATTATATTCATCCTGTTCAGGTTTATAATACTTTTCACGCTCTTCAATGTTTGTAATCATTTCGTCTACCTGGTTTTCATACCTTGAAAGGATCTCTGCAATATTGCTTTTCAGCTGTTTCAAATCAAGTTTTATGTCTACTATTTTTTCTTTTTCGGATTCAAGCAGCTGGTCAAGCCTCATTTTTTCTTTCAGGGCATAATCCTTCGCATCCTGCAGTATTGCTTCGGCTTTTTCCTGCGCCTGCAGCAGCGCACCCGCTATCTTTTCCTTGTCTTTCATCAGCGACTCCGCGTCTCTGGACAATTGTTCATATTTTGCCCTTAATTCATTTAGTTCATTTTTAAGCTGGGAATTCTCCTCTTCCCTTTCCTTAAGCCTCTGATCAAACTCCCTGATTACATGTTCCAGGTAAGCATTGACATCAGCCCTTTTGAACCCGAACATCGATGTTCTGAACTTCTTTGCACTTGAACCTGCCACACCAATACCCCCTTCCGGCATAATACCTGACCATCAGTACACCGGTCATTTCAATTAACAGGTATTACCGCAAACAGTCCTGTTCCCGGTAATAATAATGTGGAATAAATAACCTTATTTAAATTGTTTTTAGTATAATGCAAAAGCAGTCAATTTTCAATATGATTCTTTCATGCGCCGTTTATTTAGCAGTTTTTTACGAATACTAAAGAATAACTGTGTAAGCACAATACAATCCGTTCATTTTTAAGGAAAGGGTGAAATTGCTTATGCAAATAATTGGGAAAATAAAAGTAACGACCGAATTACCTGAAGAAATCTCAAAACTTAATGATTTGGCCTATAACCTGTGGTGGACCTGGAATCATGATGCAGCTGAACTGTTTCGCGGGATCGATCCCGATTTGTGGAGGAAAACAAACAAGAATCCCGTTCATTTTCTCCAGGTGGTAAAGCAGAATAAACTGGCAGAAAAAATATCGGACCGGTCGTTCATGGAGAGATACACCGATGTAATAAACAGGTTTGAAGGATATATGACACGGAAGGACACCTGGTTTGCCCGGAATTATCCTGACAAATTATCGGAAAATATTGTATATTTTTCTGCCGAATACGGACTGCATGAGATACTTCCGATATATTCGGGAGGTCTTGGCGTACTGTCGGGGGACCACTGCAAAACCGCCAGTGATCTCGGACTTCCTTTTACTGCGGTAGGCCTTTTGTATAAACAGGGCTATTCCAACCAGCGAATTAACCGTGACGGCTGGCAGGAAACCAGTTTCACCGATATCAACCTGTCCCGCCTTCCGGTACAGCCTGTTTTGACACAGGACGGCAACCCGCTGTTAATCCGGGTTGAAATCCTTGGCAGGATTGTTTATGCGAGAATATGGAGAATTGCAGTCGGGCGGATAAATCTGTATGCAATGGACACCGACATACCGGAAAACAACCAGTATGACAGGGCTATAACCTACAGGCTGTATGGCGGAGACAGAGAAACACGGATACAGCAGGAAATCCTTTTGGGCATCGGCGGAATAAGGCTCTTGGATGCACTGAACATAAAAGGAACGGTTTATCACATGAATGAGGGCCATTCCGCATTCATAGGCCTCGAGCTATGCAGGAAACTTATTGCCGAATCCGGCCTCTCCTTTGATAAAGCGAGGGAAATGGTATCGTCCTCGTCGGTATTCACTACACATACGCCTGTACCGGCAGGAAATGACGTATTTCCCCTTGATATGATGGACAGGTATTTCGGCGGTTATTACAGCCAGTTACACCTGAGCCGCGATGAATTCATAGCTCTTGGTTTAAAACCCGGGGACCCGTATAACTTTAATATGACAGTTTTAGCACTGAACATGTCGGGAAGGAGAAACGGAGTAAGTGAGCTTCACGGAGCTGTTTCAAGGAATATATACAGCAGCCTGTGGCCAGGCATTCCCGAGGATGAAATACCCATTCTTCACGTAACAAACGGAATTCATACAATGACGTGGTTATCGCCCGAGTTTGAACAGCTCTATAACAAATACCTGCCCGAAAACTGGCAGGACAGGATTTATGACGCTGAAACCTGGAAAGCGGTGGACAGAATCCCTGACAGCGAAATATGGGATATACACTGCAGGCTGAAAAGGAAGATGATAGACCATGTCAGAATGCTGCTTAAAAACCAGTTAAGGCTAAACGGCGTGCCTGCTTCGGAAGCTGACGAGTATGTGTCGCTAATGGATGCAAATGCTTTCACTATCGGGTTTGCAAGACGTTTTGCGACGTATAAGAGGGCGGCCCTGTTGTTCAGAAATATGGCAAGAATAGAAAGAATACTTAACAACAGTGAAATGCCCGTACAGGTTATCTTTGCCGGGAAGGCTCATTCTGCAGACAGGCCGGCCCATGAGGTGATAAAGCATATCCATGATATTGCAAGACGCGAAGGTTTCAGGGGTAAAATCTTTCTTATCGAAAATTATAACATGGCCTTGGCAAGGCACCTGGTACAGGGAGTGGATCTATGGCTTAACAATCCGAGGCGCCCTCTTGAGGCAAGCGGTACAAGCGGGCAGAAAGCGGGCATTAACGGAGTGCCGAACTGCAGCATCCTGGACGGCTGGTGGTGTGAAGGCTATAACGGCAAAAACGGCTGGGTTATAGGCGACGGCACACCCCATGACAGCGAGGAGCAGCAGGACGACGCGGACAGCAAGTCGCTGCACTGCCTTCTTGAAAATGAAATAATCCCGCTCTATTTCAACAGGGATGTAAACGGTGTTCCGACCGAATGGGTGAAAATAATGAAAGAGTCGATAAAATCGGTAACCCCCATGTTCAGTACCCACCGCATGCTGCTTGATTATACGCGTGATTTTTATGACCCATGCATTGACAGGGTAAGAAGAATAAAGCAATCAGGTTTTGAACCGTTAAGAATCCTGTCATCCTTTAAACAGAATATCCGGAGTTCTTGGCCTGATGTAAGGATCATCGCAGACTCAAACCAGTATTCACTGCCTGAACACAGTGTAAAGTCCGGAGAAAGCATTATGCTGAATGCAAGGGTATACCTGGGAAGCCTGTCACCTGATGATGCTGCCGTTGAAGTATATTACGGCCCGGTGGTAAACAATCAGATCCGCCATGGTGAAACAGCTGAAATGAGTGTCGTAAAGCAGGCCGATTCCTCTTCCTTCTATTATTCGGTTAACCTCAGCATTGCCGAAGGAGGGGAATATGGTTATACATTCCGCGTAATTCCGAAACACAAAGAACTTTTCAACAAGCATGACATCCCGTTTATCAAATGGGCAAATACATGATCATAATGAAAAAACTTCAGGGACGGATTCTTCCCGTCCCTGGCTTTTTCTTATGCCTATTCCTGTATTTCTGACTTAAGATTAAGTTTTTCAATGGCTTCTTCCCGAATCCTGTACTTAAGGATTTTTCCTGCGGCGTTCATCGGGAACTCCTTTACAAACATGATATACCGCGGTGTTTTATGCTTTGCAATATTGGACCGGATATAACATTTCAGCTCATCCTCGGTGAGGTTTTCCCCGTCCTTCAGGATTACGCAGGCCAGTATTTCCTCGCCGTACTGCTTGTCGGGCACGCCTACGACCTGAACGTCCTTTACTTTCGGATGGGTATAGATAAACTCTTCTATCTCCTTCGGGTAGATGTTTTCCCCGCCGCGGATAATCATATCCTTGATTCGCCCTGTAATCCTGTAATTGCCGTTCGAATCCCTGCGTGCAAGATCGCCCGTATGGAGCCATCCGTCTTCATCTATAACCGCAGCGGTTGCCTCGGGCATTTTATAATAGCCCTTCATGACATTGTAACCCCTGACAACAAACTCGCCGTCAACATTGTCGGGCAAATCCTCGCCGGTTTTCGGATCAACTATCTTGCATTCAATCCCCGGCAGCGGCCTTCCAACAGTATTTACCCGTACTTCAAGCGGATCATCCGCCCGGCTTTGCGTACAGCCCGGTGATGCCTCGGTCTGGCCGTACACAATGGTTATTTCCTTCATATTCATCCTGTCCACGACATCCTGCATAACTTTCACAGGGCATGGGCTTCCCGCCATTATTCCGGTTCTCATATGCGAAAAATCGGTTTTTTCAAAATCCTCATGCATCAGCATCGCAATGAACATTGTCGGAACACCGTTGCAAACGGTGATCTTCTCCCTGTTTATGCAGTCAAGGGCCCTTTTGGGCGAGAAATAAGTCAAAGGACACATCGTTGTGCCATGGGTGACCGAAGCCGTCATTGAAAGAACCATCCCGAAGCAGTGGAACATGGGCACCTGTATAAGCATACGGTCGGCTGTTGATAAATCCATGCAGTCGCCTATTGTCTTGCCGTTATTTACAACATTATAATGGGTGAGCATTACCCCCTTCGGAAAACCGGTTGTACCCGAGGTGTACTGCATATTGCACACATCATGCCTGTCAACCGAAGCAGCCCTCCGGTACACTTCCTCAACAGGCACGCTATCGGCAAGTTCCAGTGCCTCTTCCCAGGTTAAGCAGCCCTCCGTTTTAGTACCGACGGTTATAATGTTTCTCAGGAACGGCAGCCTTCTTGCATGAAGCGGCTTGCCCGGCTCGGTATCCTTCAGCTCGGGGCAGAGTTCCTTTATTATTTCAACATAATTTGAGTCCTTGTATCCTTCTGTCATGACAAGGGTATGCGTATCGGACTGGCGAAGCAGGTATTCTATCTCATGTTTCTTATACGCAGTATTGACGGTTACTAGGACCGCGCCTATCTTTGTCGTCGCCCAGAATGTGATAAACCATTGGGGAACGTTTGTTGCCCAGATTGCAACATGGTCCCGCGGTTTCACGCCCAATGCTATAAGCGAACGCGCAAACCTGTCCACGTCGTCCCTGAACTCCGCGTAGGTTCTTGTATAATCCAGTTCTGTGTAACGAAAAGCATACTGATCGGGGAATTCCTCAACAACCCTGTCAAGCAGCTGCGGGAACGTTAAATCTATAAGTGTATCTTTCTGGAATATGTACCTTCCCGTTTTTGTCTTGTTATAGAACAGCCCGCCGCTTATTTTCTTAGACTTGATATATTTCCTCATGTAGTTTTCAAACTGGGGGAAAACAATCCCGGCATCACTTAAATCCGCTGCCCATCTCTTAACCCATTCAAGGGTGATATATCCCTCGTAGTTAATGGAGTTTAACGCCATCATCGCATCGTGAATGGGCAGATCTCCCTCTCCCATCATCCTGTAGTGTATTTTCCCATTTTCGGCCACAGAGTCCTTAATATGTACATAGCGTATATAGGCACCCAGGTTTTTCACTGTTTCCCCGGGGCTTTCGTTTGCAAACCGGTATGGATGGTGAATGTCCCATAATGCAGCAACATGGTCGCTGGCCGCGTGGTTCAGAAGATTGCAAAGCCGTGAAGTATCGGCATACACTCCGTTCGTCTCTATCAACAGCGTGACATTGTGCTTTTCTGCAACAGGAATTAGCCGCCCCAGTACCTTCAATATGACGTCATCGTCCACTTCACCTTCTGGTTCGGGATTGCGGTCTGCCAGTATCCTGACAAACGGTGTGCCAAGTTTTCCTGCAAGTATTATGTACTGTGTAATTTCAGCTACATTCTCCTCTTCCTTCTCAGGGTATTTAAGGCAGCAGCCCGAGGACAGGCAGGGAATTTCAAGGTTAAGGGATTTGAGTTTTTCAACGGTTTTCGGCAGCTGTTCATCGGTAAAGGGTTTGGCTTTTACTGCAAAAATGTCATCTCCGAGTCCTCGTATTTCAATACCGTCAAACCCAAGATCCTTAGCCATGGAATATATCTCCGCCCAGCTGAAATTCGGGCAGCCTAAGGTAGAGAAAGCTAACTTCATATTGAACCTCCAAATTCATTTTTTACTGTTATATCATTTCATATCCTGAAAACATACAGCAAAAAAGCCTTCATCTCAAGCTATCAGCAAGAGACGAAAGCTTAACTTCCGCGGTACCACTCTTATTGGCAAGCAACGAGCTTACCCACCTCATTCGAATAATGCCTTTTCTGATAACGGTGACAAACCGTCCTGGCTTACTTGTCAGCGGTAAAAGGATGTTCAGCCAGGAAACTCGGGGGCGAGCTATTACTGCATCATGCGCTGTTTTCCACCTTACAACAGCTCTCTGAAGCATGAAAAAGCAGCTTTTCTCCCCGTCATCGCTTTTGCAGTATTTTTTTCAGATTACCAGAAAATATATGAATTGTCAATTGAGATTATCAGCATCGGCTTCCATCCTGACATGCTCAATTCCGGCTTCGATGAAGACACCGCTCGTTACCGAGAAGCCTAATTTCTCATAAAAGCCCGACGCCCTGACCTGGGCATCAAGGACAAACTTCCTGGCTCCTTTATCCTTAGCTATGCTGATAAGTTTCTCGCATATCAGTTTTCCGGTACCCTTCTTTCTCTCCTTCGGCAAAACCGCAACACGGCCGATTCTTGCATAACCGTCCTCGAAAAACACCCTCCCGCAGCCTACAGGCTCACCGTCCCGCAAGGCAATTACATGATCCGCGATATCGTCAAATTCGTCAATTTCTATCTGTTCAGGAACATTCTGTTCCCTTACAAATACCTCAATCCGTATTTTAAAGGCCTGTTCCAGTTCAGTTTTGTTTTCCACCAATTTAACAGTCAGCATAAAACATCTCCCTATCCGTTCAGAAATTCAAGTTCAGCATATACAGATAATTATAATACGGTATCGGGCTGAATCAATACCACCCTTGCAGGAGCGCCGTCGGATCCTTTTATGAGCATCGGCATGCAGATATACTCATATTTTCCGGCTGTTACACCTTTAAGGCATAAGCCCTCCACAATCAACACTTCCCTGCTTAACAGGGTCTTGTGGACAGTAAAGCCGCGCGAGTCATACCTTTCAACAGATAACGTGTCAATTCCGACCACCCTGACACCTGTTTCGGTCAAAAACTCAGCCGCATCGGGTTCGAGGTCGGGGTAATCGGTATCAAAGGACCCTGTTAACGGGATATTGCTGTACAGTGTCTTGAAGAAGACTGCTTTGCAGTCATCTGCCAGGATATCTGAAATCAACCTGCGGGTAATGCGCCTTTCATTCCCGGTATCAATTACAGTCACCGTCCCGGTTATCAAATTAATGTCCAGCTGATCAATGCTTTTACCGCCGTCAATAAAATGCAGCGGGGCATCCACATGGGTACCTGTATGAACACCTATGCTGATCCTTGACGTATTCGCTACATCCTCGCCGTTAATACTACCCGTCCTTTCAATCAAAACTCCCCCATCGCCCGGCCATACGGTCATGTTTTCGAATACCGGTCGGGTTATATCGATAATTCTCATAATACCACTCCAGGATCTGCATCAAAATTATATCAACTTAAAGTATATCACCTTTTAATATACCAGGCATATTCAATTTACTTTTCGGCTATTATGGAAATTTGATACCCAATGACATAATTTTTTTGAACCAACCACATAATTCAGCATAGGATAATAGTAAGTATAAGGCAGGTGATTGTTATGCCGCTTTCAGCGCGTGAAATGTTTGCACGCATGATACGGTGCGAAGCCGAAGGCGAAGGGGACAGCGGAATGAAGTCAGTAGCCACCGTCATTATGAACAGGGTCCATGTTCCATACGGTGAATATATGCGGGTTTGCCAGGGTGATTTGAGAAAGGTTCTGCTGCAGCCGTACCAGTTTACCTGTGCCATGGAAACAGTGTATGGCCAGTATAATCCGCAGAACATTTACAACATTCCCGCAAGACAGGAGGATTATGAAGTAGCTGACTGGGCCCTTTCGGGGAACAAGCACCGGGGGGTCGGCGAATGCCTGTGGTACTATAATCCCTTTGCAGATAGTTGCAGTACATACTTCCCTGCAACAAGAACAGGCGTATATTTCAACCGTATCGCGCAGCACTGCTTCTATTCGCCCACTCCAAGTTATGCTGAAACTTAATGAATAACATATATTGATTATTTTGGAGGTATAATTATGAACGAGGAAAATGCAGCCAATATCAACAGACCGGTGAGCCCTTCAGCCGGTGATAAAGAGTTTAGGCAGCCACAACAGAAAAAGGAGCAGGATATGTTTCAGCCTGCAATGCAGCAGAGAGGTTTTTACCAGCCCTATACACCCCAGGAAGGTATGCTTCAGCAGACAACACCGCAGCCAGGCATTTTTCAGCCACAGCAAACGCAGCAGATGATGCCTCAGAACGGGATGCAGCAGAGAACAAGCATCATGGCGAGCGGACGCGGTGTACGAGACAGCGTGCTGAGTGACATTAATTTCACGCAGGGCTTTTTAAAAACCCAGATTGGCAGGCATGTAAAAGTGGAGTTCCTGATCGGCATGAATATGTTTGTCGACCGTGAAGGAACCCTGGTTATGGTAGGAACAGACTACATAATAATCCAGGAAACCGAGACCGACGACTATCTGCTCTGTGACATATACTCCATAAAGTTTATAAGGTTCTATTACTGATGGTATTTCCGGTTCTTTCATTGCATTACAATATGTAATGCAATTTTTTTATCTATTCGCTGCCATTGCAAATAACAGGGGTGGATGAAAAACCGTTCCCAAGCCTGCTGACGCCCATATCCAGGAATTTGCGTGCCTGCTCAGCGTTACGTATACCGCCCGAAGCTTTAACCAGGATCCTTCCCCCGGCGGCCTTAAGCATTGCCTGTACGGTTTTTTCGGTTGCGCCTTCCCCGTAAAACCCGGTGGAGCTTTTTACAAAGTCCGCACCGGCATTTATTGCACACTCCGTTGCTTTCATTATCTCATCTTCGGTAAGCTGTGATGTTTCAAGGATTACCTTAAGCAGCACCTTGGCCGGCCTTGTAACCCCGGATACGGCTTTGATATCCCGTTCAACCTCGTCCCACATTTTAGAACGGATATAGCCGTAATTCACCACCATATCGATTTCATCCACGCCTTTTTGTATATAGAGTTCTGCTTCCATTCTCTTTATTTCAGGCGGGACGGTGCCATGCGGAAAGGCCAGAACGCAGGATACCCCTGTTTCAGTCCCTTTACACATTTCCACCGCCATATCAATATCACAGGGCCTTACACAAACGGTTTTCACTTTATAATCTATTCCAAGCCTTAATGCATCACGAACTTCATCACGGGTCATCTCGGGCTTAAGCACAGCATGATCAATATACCTGTTAAACTCGTATTTTTTCAACAAACCGCACTCCTTCATCTTTTGTCCTTTTTCTTTATGTATTTGCCTTTGTTGGTTTTCTTACTGTCAGTTTCCTTATTGTTCTCTTTATTATTACCAGGACCGCTTTGGTCCTTTTCCCTGTTCTCAATCATCTTTTCGCCGGCATCCTGGCCTTTGTTCTTAGTTTTTTTGTCGCTTGCGTTATTTTTATCAGGGGTTTTCTTTTCGATGCCGTCCTTATTTTTCTGAGTTTCTTTTTTGTCCTTGTCCTTATTATTAATCTCTTCTTTGCCGTCGTTCTTCCTGTCCTTGCCAGGCGTACCTGTACTGTCATTCTTATCGGCTGTTTTATTCTCGTCTTTTATCTCTTTGTTATCCGGCCAATATTTTTTCCATACATTTATATCCCATCCATAAGATTTTTTGCTGTCGTGTTTCTTTTGTATTTTCCCTTCCTTATCCTTGTTGCCGCTGTCGCTGCTGTTTTCCTTTTTCAGATTTTTATCCCGGTTATCCTTTTTCTTCCCGCTGCTGCCGTCACTGTCATTAATCCTGCCGTTGTCGCTGCTTTTCTTCTTTTCACCCTTTTCCTTGACTAAACTGCCATGATTGTCTTTTATACCGCCCGTTTCAGCGTTTTTGCCGTTCCCTCGCTGGCTGCCCTCAATCTTTTCTTCCTCTTTTTCGTCCTTTCTTTCACTGAAAACCGATATATCCTTTTTATGCTCCTCAACATAAGTGCTGTCGCTTCCTGCAAGAATCTTTTCGTCACCGGTTTCATCTACAGGCCAGCTTTCCTTAATTCTCATCATCAAATCCTTTACCGGTATGGCCGCAAGCTCTTCACTGCTTAATTCCGTACCCGTATCAAGAACCTTGTCAATAATCCTGCTTTTTCCGGGTGACAAACCCTTTTCAGCAGACAGTTTATGAGCTTCGGTGTCAAAAGTCAGAATTTCTATATTCTCAGCCACTTTTTCCTTTATTTTTTCCTGGGTCTTTTCCCCAAGTTTCAAATCAGAAGATGAAATACTTATCAGTATGTCGCCTTCTTCCTTCAGATAGCCTAAATTCCTGGCGGCACTGATTACTTCACTGATACCTGTCTCATAATGCCGGGCGTTTACAGAAATACTTTCAGCAATCCTCCTTCCGTCATCATTCAGTGACTTTACCTTTATAATCCGGTCAAAACGGTTTATCATCAACTCTACTGACGGATTTATATCGATATTGATATACTGTACCGGAGTTGCCCACAAATATATACCGGTTCCGAGGAACGCAGCAAGAAACACTGCAGCAACCATGGATACCGCCTTTTTCATTGAAAAGGAATCCTCTTCGGTAAGCTCGTCCGCATTTATTACATCTCCGACTTTGTGGGACCTGCAGTTTTTGATATTTCTGAACGTTCCGTCCGACAGGAGAAGAACCGAATGGTCCCGACCCTTTTCCAGTATTATGCCTTTCATACTTTTCACCTTCTTCCTACTTAACGTACTCCTCCAGGCACGGATAATCCCCGGACAGAATAACAAGTACGGCCATTATATACTTTCTGTGCCTTTCAAATTTCTTTCTCTTTATGCGAAGCCCGTTTTCAATCTGAGCCAAAGGAAGAATTCCGCTGGTCACTGCCTGATTAAGAAGCTCGGGATTGCTTTTAATATACGAGATTACATCCTTGCATATCTTTTTTGTATTTTTATTTTTCGGACTTGCTTTTTCCAGATCAAAAAAATCAATATCAAACTTTGCAAGTTTATCTTTAAGCTGCTGTATTTCAGAAATCCTTTCCCGGCGCAGTCTTTCCTCGTCGTATGCGGCAAGTGAGACCTGTGTTTCAATCTGATCCTCGGTTTCATTGTCTTCTTTATGAATATATATAATCTTTCCTGTCTGCCGTTTCTGTTTCCTGTAGTAATCAATGACCCTGTTTCTTATTACTGTGGCCGCATAACTTAAAAACTCGCCGTTTTCGGTACGGTAACCCTGTACTGCCTGCACAAAGGCCATCATTGCAACTGAAAGTTCGTCATCTGAACCATATTTCAGGTATCTGCCGGACAATTTTTGGGCGCACGAAACTATGAATGGCTTGTATGCTTCGATCAAGTCATTCATTTTCTGCTCGTTATCTTTGCTTTCCAGAACCAATTGTTCCAGCTGATTCATGTTCATTATTTCTGTCCGTAAAGCATCAGACTGCATAATACTGATTCTCTGTCATAATTTTATCATATACACTCATCATTCTAAAGCAATTATTCCCACTCATTAACATTATACGCATATCATTACGGAATTTTTAAGGTAGGCTGAAAATTTAGATAAAACCAGACAGTCACCAAACAATGCCTTAATGCATAGAATATATAACCTGAATATTACGGCAGGGTGGTGAAATGGCATGTTTACAGGTGCTTTTACGCGAATATTGAACGAAATTTTTACAGCCGTGTTTTTTACCGGATATATAACCAACTCCCAATCCTTTCCCCATCCCTTGAGTGTAGAAGAAGAAAAAAAGTACCTTGAACTTTTCAGCCAGGGTGATGAAGAAGCAAGGAATATCCTAATTGAAAGAAATCTGAGACTGGTTGCCCATATAGCAAAAAAATATAACACCGGTAATATAGATAATGACGATATGATATCAATAGGCACTATCGGCCTTATAAAAGCAATAACAAGTTTTGACCCGAACAAGGGAATCAGGCTTGCAACCTATGCTGCAAGGTGCATTGAAAACGAGATACTGATGTATCTCAGAGCAACCAGGAAATTCCAGAACGAAGTGTCATTGCACGAACCAATCGGTACAGACAAGGAAGGCAATGAAATTTCGCTCATGGACATAATTGGAAGTGAAGACAGTGTGGATGACAAGGTAGCATTAAAATTCCAGGTAAAAAAGCTGTACAGGAAAATTGCAGAGGTTTTAATGGGCAGGGAAAAAACTATCATAGAGCTGAGGTACGGGCTCAGCAACGGTTCAAACAAAACCCAGCGGGAAATTGCCAAGATGCTCGGAATATCACGTTCATACGTCTCCAGGATTGAAAAGAAGGCAATAACCAAGCTAAACAAGGAACTGCAAAATTTAAACCCCTGACATTAATCAGGGGTTTTCATTATTCCTTTTGGTAACCGTTATATCCATTGTGTTTTTCTTTTCAGGCACAGGTTTCATGTAATAACTGAAAGTGTTCTGCAGCCATTTTTTAATCTCGTCGGTCTTAAGTATGGTACCGAATATTGTCTTCAATATAACCATTAATACCGGTCCGACAACCATGCCGATGATTCCGAACAACTGCAGCCCCAGATACATTGAAAACAGCGTCGCAAGGGGATGCACCCCAATCTGGTGACCGATAATTTTAGGTTCAATCAGCTGCCTTACAACAAGTACAATGATGTATAGCAAAAGCATTGAAATACCGCGCTGGTAATTACCCGAAATAATGTCTACAATCCCCCACGGGATCAATACGGTACCCACGCCGAAGACCGGCAGCGCATCAACTATTGCAATAATCAGCGCAAGCAAAAAACCGTTCTGAATGTCCAGTATCAGGAAGGCAATTGCCAGCTCTGTGAAAGTCACCGTCATCAGTATAAGCTGGGCCCGCATCCATCCGAAAAGGGCCTGGAATAAGCGGTTCACCACGATGCGAGTTTTTTCCATCCACTGCACCGGGAACTGCCTGTCAAGGAATGAGTTGATTTTATTCCTGTCACTGGTCATAAAATAAGTGGCCAGAATCGTTACAACAAGGAAAACCAGTACTTGAGGCAGACTGAGAGTAAAGCTGGTCAGTTTTTCAATCAGGGGTTTCATAACCTCTTTTGCGCTGCTTGCCGCCTCGGCAAAATACTGATCGACGGTATCACTGATGGTCTTGGGCAGTGATATATACAGCCGGTTAACCCTTTCTATCATGTCTTCAAAGAAAAGCTGCATGCCGCCGAAAATCACGTTTATCTGTTCGTAGACATTTATAATCTCCTTCACCAGCCTTGTAATTATCAGGCCAAGGATGGTACCGAGAATGGATAATACCAGCAGTATTGAAAAAACCGCTCCAACCTTTCGCGGTATCCGGACTTTTTTCTCAAGGAAATTTACCAGGGGCTCAATCAGACTTGACAGCATAAACGCAATTATAAACGGGATGCAATAGACACTAAGCCGCAAAAGCAGGAAAATCCCCAGGATTATCAGTATTATAATAATTATCCGCATTGCTTTTCTTCTGTTAAATGCAGCCATCAGTTAACTCCTTTATTATCAGTTTGACTTTTTATAAAGTATTGCCTGTTAATTACAATTTACCATTTACAAGCGTATTATGGCAACATAATATTGAAATTTATTATAAAGCGTATTTCACTGAGTATTACGGCATATCTTACTTTTTGTCTGCACTCAGCACACTGACCATATCCTTTTGCAGCAGTTTCAGTTTCCGTGTTATATCTTCAAGCCTTCTGTCATCCACACCCTGTATCATTTCTTCCATGAGCATTGCAGCCATGTCACCAATGCCTTCCTTTACATCTTCAAGCAGGCTGATAACAGGCAGATAACGGAACCTGCCGGTGGTTTCCCTTTCGAAACTGCGGCTGATTTCCTGATTGGCTTCGATGACAAACGACTCGTCGCGCAGCGGAATAATGGGTTCGATATCAAATTCTTCCTGTATCCTGTCCGACAGTGAAAACAAGGCTTTTTCTTCACCGTGGACAAGGAATATGCCTTTTGGCATTTTCCTGAAATTTTTAAGCCAGTTTATAAGCCCCACGTAATCAGCATGCCCGGAATACCCGTCAATTGACTCTATGCGTGCATTAACGCTTATTTCCTCTCCGAAAATGTTAACCTTTTTTGCACCGTCCAAAAGCCTCCGGCCAAGGGTTCCTTCGGCCTGGTACCCGACGAAAAGTATTGTTGATTTTTCACGCCACAGGTTATGTTTCAGGTGGTGCTTTATTCTTCCGGCTTCGCACATTCCGCTTGCCGAAATAATAATGCATCCGCCTGTTATCTGGTTAATGGCCCTTGACTCGTCAGCAGTTCTTGAAAAGTGAAGGTTCGGGAAATCCAGCGGATTATCGCCGTTTTCGATATACCATCTTGCCTCTTCATCGTAACAGTCAAGATTCCGCCTGTAAACTTCGGTAGCACTGATGGCTAACGGGCTGTCTATGTACACGGGGGTATTCAGAAGCCTTACCACCTTTTCAGCAGGAAGGGTGAGGGTTTTGTTTATCTCGTATATGATTTCCTGTGTCCTCCCTACTGCGAAGGACGGAATAACAACATTGCCGCCCCTGTCCAGTGTATCAAGTACAATTTCGAGGAATTTCTCGGCCTTGTTCTCTTTTTCACTGTGAAGCCTGTCACCGTATGTGGATTCCATTACAACATAATCTGCCTCTTCTATAGGTTCGGGATCCTTCAGTATCGGCATGTCCGTGTTTCCTATATCCCCGGTGAACACTATTTTTTCTTCCTTGCCGTTTTCCCGGATCCACATTTCAACAAACGCAGAACCAAGCATATGCCCGGAGTTTTTGAAACGCACTCTTATATCATCAGTCAACTGAATTATCTCATCGTAGGATACTTTTTTGAACAGTTCCAGGGACTCCTCGGCCTGTGCCGCTGTGTACAGCGGTACCACCGGCTTGAGCCCCGCCCTCATTCGCTTCCTGTTTTTCCATTCTGTTTCAAACTCCTGGATATAACCGCTATCAGGAAGCAACAGGCTGCACAGCTCAACAGCCGCTTTCTGCGCTATTACCTCCCCTTCAAACCCATTTACGTAAAGCCACGGTATCCGGCCACTGTGATCAATATGTGCATGAGTCAGCAGTACATAGTCGATCTCAGCAGGCGAAACAGGAAGCGGCTGTTCGTTCATTGCCTCTTCCTTAGCTCGGCCTTGAAACATGCCGCAGTCAATCAGGATCTTCGTGTTCCCCGTCTCAAGCAAAAAGCATGAACCCGTTACGGTTCTTGCAGCACCCAAAAACGTAAGTTTCACATCTACACCTCCAGGATAATAATGGTTTTACAGAAATCAATCACCGGTTGTTTATTTGCTCTTCAATAACTCCGCCGCCAAGAACAATATCACCGTCGTAAAAAACCACCGACTGACCGGGGGTTACCGCTCTCTGCGGACAGGTAAATTCAACCTTTACCTTGTTGTCTGCTATCGGGGTTATTACAGCTTCGCTTTCCTTCGCAGAATAACGTATTTTTGCCATAGCCCTTAACGGCCCGTCAGGTTTTGCGAAAGCTATCCAGTTCAGGTCTGAAGCAATCAGCCCGTCTGAATACTCTTTCCCCGATTCCCCCAGTACCACCCTGTTGTTCCCGGCATCAATACTTACGACGTACATTGGTTTCCCGACTGAAATACCAAGGCCTTTTCTCTGCCCTATTGTATAGTTGTAAATACCCTTGTGCATGCCCAGGATGTTTCCCTCGGTATCAACAAAGTATCCCGGTTCACCCGGCTCTTTCACCCTTGAAGTGATAAACCCTGCATAATTATTATCGGTTACAAAACAGATTTCCTGACTGTCGGGTTTGTCCGCGACGACAAAACCGAGCTCCTCGGCAATCTGCCGAACGGTTTCCTTGTTATAGTTTCCTATCGGGAACAAAGTCCGTTCGAGCTGGTACTGCTTCATATTGTACAGGGCATAGGTCTGATCCTTTTTGTCTGTAACAGATCTTTTCAGCAGGTATCTGCCCCTTCGTGCATCATACTCAATCCTTGCATAATGACCTGTTGCTATATAGTCTATTCCCATTGAAAGGGCTTTTTTCAGCATTGCGTCAAACTTTACATAGCGGTTGCATGCTATGCACGGATTGGGAGTCCTTCCTTTTGTATATTCATCCACAAAATAATCTATAACATTTTTTTCGAAAATCTCCTGAAAATTCAGTACATAGTACGGAATATCCAGCTGAAATGCCACCATCCGGGCATCTTCAACTGCTGTAAGCGAACAGCAGCCGCCTTCGGGCTGGGGGCCGGGCAGATCATCGGGCCAAATCTGAAGAGTTACCCCTATAACGTCATATCCTTCCTTCTTCAGAACAGCCGCGGCAACCGAGCTGTCAACACCGCCGCTCATTCCTACCATAACTTTTTTCTTCATGCAACACAACCTTTCATTCTGCTGATACCATTCATGTATTTAAAATTCTTCTCCTGTAAACGCAGCGACCGTTTCCGGGCATTCGCACGATATCTTTACCTTACAGGTCAACTGTTTGAAGATATCGTGCAATGCGAAGAATCTTTTAGCGAAGTGCAGCATAGAGGTGTGCGGTCAGAGCGAGGATTAGCAAGCCGACTGTTTGAGCAAAAATGCCACTTACCATATTTTTTTATAGCATTTTTGCGAGTTTCGGCTTGCCCGAGCTGAACCGCACAGCTCTTGCAAGCGCAGCGACTGCTTCTGAGCATTCGCACGATATCCTTACCTTTATGTTTCCGGAGATATCGTGCAATGCGAGGAAACTTTCAGCGGAGTGCAGCTCTTGGAAATGGAGCACCTGTTACCGTGCATTGCCCGATATCTTTGCTTAACCGGCAGAATCCGCGCAGATATCGGATTTATACCTGCAAAGATACACCAGTTTTCCGTCAATACGCGTACTTTCCATGAGCGATATGCTTTTTACGCTAAACTTATGCTGCAGTAACCTGACCTCATCCATAATCTTTTTTATATCACCATTGGGCAGGAACTCCCTTGCCAGTGTTATATGAGGCCTGTATGGCCTGTTTTCCGGGCTGAACCCGTGTGCTGCAATCTCATTTTCCAAATCCCGCTGAAGACTTATCAGGTTTTCATTCTTTTTCACTCCTGCCCATACAATATATTTATTCCCTCTTTCAAAAACCCCGGCTCCTGATATTTCAAGCATAAAAGGATCGTGCCTTTTTGAAACCAGGTCCTGGATCCTCTGCAAAACTGGAAATTCCGGGTCAGCCACTTCACCCATGAAACGGAGGGTTAAATGCAGGTTTTCCTTTATCGTAAAATTTGCTTTAACCGCATTGGGCTTAAGTATGTCCTGTTTTGCAACCAGAATATCCTTTGTTTTCTGATCAAACTCAACAGCATAAAAAAGTCTCATGACAAAATACCTCTTAATTCAAAAGGCGGCAATAACGCCGCCTTTTTACTGTGAAACAGGTTAAAATCGGAATACACTTGCAAAGACCCTTGCAGCGGCCTTCGCTGCAGAATGAATACAGCCGACCTATTCGGCCGGTTCGGTTTCACACCTTCTGCAGCAGCCCGGGCACTGATGGTCATTTTCGTTATCATATCCGTGTCTTCTCCTGTAGTCAGCAATAGCAGCAGCCACTGCTTCTTCTGCCAGCACCGAACAGTGCAGTTTGGCAGGCGGCAGTCCGTCCAAAGCCTCAACTACGGCTTTGTTTGTTACCTTTAATGCTTCTTCCACGGTTTTGCCCTTAATAAGCTCGGTAGCTATACTGCTTGTTGCGACAGCGGCACCGCATCCGAAAGTTTTGAATTTGGCGTCTACAATAACGTCATTCTCTATTTTCAGATACATTTTCATTATATCACCGCACTTGGCGTTGCCAACCTGTCCAACACCGTCTGCGTTTTCTATTTCACCCACATTCCTCGGGTTCATGAAATGATCCATAACTTTTTCACTATACATGTAAATCACCCCCAGCACATCATGCTGTTAACCTTTCCTTGATATTTTAATTAATTATTTTCCGCTCTTCCTAACAAAGTCCTCGTACAGCGGGGACATCTGTCTGAGCTTGCCCACAATTTCCACCAGGTTTTCAACTATATAATCCACTTCTTCCTCGGTGTTTCTCTCGCCAAAGGTTATTCTTAACGAACCATGGGCTGTTTCGTGGGATAACCCGATGGCAAGAAGCACATGGGAAGGATCCAGCGAACCCGATGTGCAGGCAGAACCACTTGAAGCCTGAATTCCCTTCATGTCGAGCATAAGTAAAAGTGATTCCCCTTCAATAAACTGAAATGAGAGATTCACATTACCCGGAAGCCTTTTTTCCCTGTCTCCGTTTAATCGTACATAGGGAATCCTTTCCATAACGCTGTCAATGAGCCTGTCGCTGAGCTTACGCAGATGCCTGTTATATTCCTCAAGGTTTTCATAGGCAAATTTCAGGGCTGCTGCCATGCCAATCACACCGGCAACATTCTCTGTTCCTGCCCTCTTGTTTCTTTCCTGTGCCCCGCCGTGCATGAAATTATTAATGCGTACGCCTTTCCTGATGTACAAGGCTCCTACACCTTTAGGGCCATAGAACTTATGCGCCGACATGGAAAGAAGATCAACACCGAGGTCGTTCACTTTTACGTCTATATTGCCCATTGCCTGCACAGCATCGGTATGGAACAATACACCCTTCTCCCTTGCTATTGCGGCAAGTTCCTTAATGGGCTGTATCGTACCGATTTCGTTGTTTGCAAACATAATGCTAACCAGTGTGGTATCGGGTTTTATTGCTTTCTTAAGATCATCAGGGTTCACAAACCCTTTCTCATCCACCGGAAGGTAAGTCACTTCAAAGCCTTCCTTCTCCAAAAACCCGAAACAGTGAAGAACGGCGTGATGTTCTATCGCTGAAGTAATTAAATGCCTGCCTTTCTTTATGTTCGCATATGCAGCACCTTTAATTGCCCAGTTATCGGCTTCCGTACCCGAGGCGGTAAAGTAAATCTCGGTAGGATGCGCGCCCAGGCAGAAAGCTATCTCGGATCTTGCATTCTCTACTGCTTTCCTGCTTTCCCTGCCAAGAGCGTATATGGATGAAGGGTTCCCGAAGAGCTCGGTAAAATAAGGCTTCATCTTTTCAAACACTTCGGGTTTAACATAAGTTGTAGCTGCATGATCCACGTATATTATATTTTTATCCATTTAAACACCCTCTTTTGTATATAAGCATTAAAAAAGTATCCAATATCAATTAAAAACAAAAAATGCATTTTACTGCATTTTTTGTTAATGCACCTATTCTGCATAAAGAGTATCACTATGATTTTTAAAAGTCAATTACAGTTTTTTGGCTTTTTTGCTTTATTATAATTTTTACCCCTTCATATATTAAATAAACCTGTAATTTTGAACACATTCTCCGCTTTAAAAGGAGGGTATGTTCACATAATTTCACAATAACCATGTACTTATTTCATAAACCTGAACCTGTCCACGATATTTTTAATAATTGTGAAGTTCTCATACTCATCAACCTGGTAGGTTACCTCCCACTCCCTCGGAACAATTATAATGCCCAAATCATTTACACCGTCGGGGTAACATTTATGTTCGTAGATTTTTATCTGGCCGGAAGGATCCTCGGTATGCATCCATATAAAGGTGGGACTGCCTGACAAAACATGCCTTATTCCATCTTCGGTCTGGACGGGTTTTCCGTTTATATTCAGTATCACTTCTCCCCGTTTCATCTTCATTTTGTCGGCCGGCCCGCCCGGGATGATTTCCAGTATCCTGACCCCTCGCTTAACAGCAGTATACAAAGGCTGCTTTTTTCTCTCCACGTAAAGCCCGTGCCTGTATATCAGCTCACGGTACAGCAACGCAAAAATGGTCCCCGCCCATTTCACAGCCTCGTTCTTTATTGAAAAATAGGCAAGAACAAACAGTATCAGGCTTCCGATAAGGAATTTAACCGAGTCATTTCTGCATTTTTCCTCCGGAGGCGTTGATATTGCCACCGACGAATAATTGGTTACGCTGATTGCACCGACAAGGAAAAAAGCAGCAGCGGCACTGATTGGGGCAAAATCATAATTAAACATTGTGCTCCATTTCAATGAGATTTTGTTAACCAGAAGCGAGTATGGCGCGATTGAAAGAGAGAGAAAAATGAAAGGAACAGCATAATACTTCTGTTTTATAAATGCACCTGTTATCTGTCCCTCGTGCTGTATGAATATCGGAATGTTGTCCTCTCTCCTCGTCAGATATAGCAAAACAGATTCAATAATCTGCACTGTGGCTATTAATACAAGCATTGACGGAATATGAACCTTGTCGTAATCAAAGATTAACGTGTAAAGGCAGACAAGACCTCCTGCGTATGATGGATTCACAAAGCGGTGATTGAACAGTGCAAGAACAACCATTGTGACCAGAAAGGCCTGGATACCCTCGGGTTCAATATAAATACCAAGGTAAACGGTAAAGATTCCGCCGAAGAACCCTGTAAGAAGCCCTGCCAGCAGAAGCTCCTCCATTGTCTGACGAAGACTTTTTGTTCTGCAGCCATGAATGCAGTGCTCAAAACCATATATAATCTCGAGTCTTGCCTTTACTATGATATATATAAACAGATATATGGCTATATACTTATAATCCAGGAATATTGAAAATACCAGCTGCCTTGCAACCGCTCTTATAATCTCCAGCATTCATCCCACCATATACAGAATTACAAAATCAGTTTGCCCATTATATATATCACGAATCCGATTTGCTTCCGTATTTATTCCTTTTTGCTATTAATTTCTTATATTATAGCACGTTTTATAATATTAATAAAAGCCATTACCTACGCTCCGGTATAATACCCGCAAAGCCGCTGTTTCCAGGCATTGCACGATAGCTTTCTTTACTGAGCAATTGTTTGCAGATATCGTGCAATGCGGGAAAACTTTTAGCGGAGTGCAGCTTAGAGATGGGCGAAAGGAAGCGAGGACAAGCAAGCCAACGGAGCAAAAATGCTTCATACTTTATTTATTTTTAGCATTTCTGCGAGTTAGGCTTACCTAAGCTGAACTGTCAAATGCGCTTACAGATATTTGTGCAATGTAAGGAAACTTTTAGCGGAGTGCAGCTTAGAGCTGTGCGGTCAGAGCGAGGATAAGCAAGCCGACTGTTTGAGCAAAAATGCTTCATACTCTATTTATTCTAAAGCATTTTTGCGAGTTTCGGCTTGCCCGAGCTGAACCGCACAGCTCTTGCAAACGAAGCGACCGTTTCCGAGCATTGCACAAATATCCTTGCTTTACCTGCAATCTTAAAGCATTTTTGCAAGTTTTGGCTTGCCCGAGCTGAACCGCACAGCTCTTGCTGACGAAGCGACTGCTTCTGAGCATTCGTACGATAGCTTTTCTTTACGGATCAACTGCCTGCATATATCGTGCAATGCGAGGAAACCTCCAGCGGAGTGCAGTTCGTACACGCAAATAAAAAAAAGCCGCAAAAGCGGCTTTTTTTATTTATCTTCCACCAAGAACATACTGGTTCAGGATTGACTCCAGTACTTCCTGTCTGCCCGATGTAATTTCAGGCTCACCGTTTTCAAGGATATATGCTTCAAGCTCTTTGAAGCCTACCTTTCCTTCCACGATGTCCTTACCGATTCCGGTCCTGTAGCTTGCATAGCGTTCTTCAATGAACTTGTCGAAAACTCCGTCCTGAACGATTCTGTATGCTATCTTGAAGCCCTGTGCAAAGGCATCCATACCTGCTATATGACCGTAAAACAGGTCAACAGGCTCAAAGGATGCTCTTCTTACCTTGGAATCAAAGTTCAGGCCGCCTGTTGTAAATCCGCCCATTTTAATAACTTCCATCATTGCAAGGGTTGTTTCATAGATATTGGTCGGGAACTGGTCGGTATCCCAGCCAAGGAGCAGGTCTCCCTGGTTTGCGTCTATGCTGCCGAGTGCATCATTTATTCTTGCCACGTGCAGATCATGCTGGAAGGTATGTCCTGCAAGGGTTGCGTGGTTGGCTTCAATATTCAGTTTGAAATCCTTGTCAAGACCGTGAATCTTCAGGAAGCCAATTACTGTTGCTGCATCAAAGTCGTACTGGTGTTTTGTGGGCTCCTTCGGCTTGGGTTCAATTAAAAGCTGGCCTTCAAAGCCGATTTCCTTCTTATAATCCACAGCCATGCGCAGGAAACGGGCAAGGTTGTCAAGTTCAAGTTTCATGTCGGTATTAAGAAGTGTCTCGTATCCTTCACGGCCGCCCCAGAATACATAGTTCTGACCGCCAAGTTCCTTGGTGATTTCCATGGCTTTTTTAACCTGGGCAGCAGCATACGCAAACACTCCGGCGCTGTTCGAGGTTGCGGCACCGTTCGTAAAACGCCTGTGGCCGAATGCGTTTGTTGTACCCCAAAGCAGTTTAACATCGCTGTTTTTCATCCTGTCCTTAATGCAGGCAACAATCTCATCAAGGCGCTTGTTGGTTTCCCTGAGATTGTCGGCTTCAGGTGCTATGTCCCTGTCATGGAAACAGAAGAACGGAACGCCAAGTTTTTCACAGAACTCAAAATTTGCCTCTACCTTTGCCTTTGCAATGTCCATCGGATCGGTGATATGATCCCATGGTCTGATAGCAGAACCTGTTGCCCCGAACGGGTCACTTCCACGGCCCTGGAATGTGTGCCAGTAGGCCACTGCAAAACGCAGATGTTCCTTCATGGCTTTGCCGCCGATTACCTCATCGGGATTGTAGAACTTAAATGCAAGGGGATTATCCGATTTCGGGCCCTCGTACTGGATCTTTGGAACGTTTTTGAAATATTCGCTCATTTTTCTTACCTCCTGTTAATTATTTTTTTAAAGCCGGAACGGCCTGTATTATTTGCCGAAAATCTTCCGTATCGGGATCATTGCAGCTCCCAAGGCTGAAGAATTCATGCCGAATTCCGAAGTAAGCATTCTTACCTTGGATACCGGGTATTTTAAAGATTTCTCATTAACGGTTTCAACCAGTGTATCCATTACCAGCGGTGCATAATCGGTAAAGCATTTCCCCAGGACAATGGCCTCGGGATTCAACGTATTAACAAGGAAAGCAACGGCATACCCGATGTAAACAGCCCCTTTTCTGAGGACTTCGTTGCATAATTCATCGCCATTATAGGCTGCATCCACCGCCTGGCTCCATGTCAGTGCGCCGGTACCGGGTTTTATCGCATCGGATGAATACCCTTTCCGGATTCTTTCGTTTATATCTTCAAGCATATGGCGTATCGACGCATATGTTTCAAGGCATCCCCTGTTGCCGCATCCGCAGGGTCTCCCGTTTTCTCTGACAATCAAGTGTCCGATTTCGCCTGCGCTCCCGGTGTATCCCCGGTATATGGAATCGCCGATAAAAATTCCTGCCCCGATTCCCGATTCAATATTAATGCATATGAAGTTTTCGATATTTGAGCACTTGCCAATCCAATGCTCACAGATTGCCGAACACATTGCTTCATTTTCAATAAATGCAGGCATACCTAAGGCTTCACTGACCTCGGTGCCTAAATCCACTTCATTCCAGGACAGGTTCGGAGCTATTATGATTTTATTCGTATTCCTGTCAAGAATACCCGGGATGGACAGACCGCAGCCAATAAACTTATCGGTGCTCAGCTTTTCACTGTCAATAGTTTCAAAGAATTTGTCCCTGATTAATGCTATGACCTTTTCGGCAGAAATCCCGGGGCTGTATTCAAAATTCCGCTGCAACAGAATACTTGCAGTTATGTCGGCTATAACCATTTTAAGCTCGTTCATTCCGATATCAAAACCGACAGCATAGTACGAGTTAGGCTTAAGCTCAAGCATTACCGGCTTCCTTCCACCGGTGGA
>Ga0134093_1000064_pt1 | contig 119310 bp, 109 predicted proteins | sample 4_1taG_FD_94452 | JGI IMG/M metagenome (GOLD analysis project Ga0134093, IMG submission 94452) | Switchgrass degrading microbial communities from high solid loading bioreactors in New Hampshire, USA - 4_13_20_68_A1 metaG | ecosystem: Engineered > Bioreactor > Semi-continuous > Anaerobic >...
GTTTTACATGTTCTTTTGATAATGTCGACATAAAATTCTCCTCCTTAGCATTCTCTTTTATTGATTCTTGCCAAGAAGGAGAACATTCAGTCATCTATACACAAAATTTCTTACATCCTCTTTCCGGATTCAGAAGAAATTATTACTTTTTTATCGCTGTATCCGACATACCCAACCAAATGATTTTCTGTTGAGCTTATTGCTTCCACAGGAAAACTATTACTCAATTTTCCCTTATTCGTGTTAGCTACTATATTAAACGCCGAGTTCTCCGGTATCACTAATTTCGTATCTCCCGAATTTACTTTGATATCAACATTGTTATTAAAATGTTTATACTCTATACGAACATCTCCGGAATTAGATTCTACATTCACATTACCGCTAAAATTAGTTATTGCAACTCTGCCTGATGAAGTTTCAACTGACACATCATTAATAGTTATATTATCAAGGTTAATATTTCCCGAATCAGATTTAAACACAAAGTTATTTACGTTTATGTTCTTTAGTTTCACATCGGCAGATGATGAATTAACCGAAATCGCTTCTGCATACGTTTTCGGAATATCTATAGTAAGCGAAAGGTTATTTTTGTAGTACAATGCCCAACCTTTTTTTCTATTCACTTTTATTGATAATTTGCTACTTTCTTCACTTATTGAAAGTTCAGGAACCATCTCTTTATTAGTTGATGCAACCTCTCCGGAAAAAACTACTTTAATAGAATTCGAATCCGTCGGGTTAAAATGTATATCCACATCATCCGCATCAATATAAATCTCTTTCTTATCACCAATTACAAACTTTTTTTCTTGATTAAACATAGTTTTTTCAGCAACAAACCTCAGAACAATACTTGCTCCTCCGACAAAAATAACAGCAATCGCTGTAACAATTAATATAAACAATCTTACTTTTTTCAATTATTTATGCCTCCAATACGATATTTTTCAACACAATCTGTGCATTGCGTTAATTATACAATATAATTTCCCAATTGTCATCCAATTTATATTTGAAATACCCAAAGCTCCTATAAATTTTCGAAGCTTTGAGTTGCCACCAAAATATATTTTCAGCTTTTAACATTATAAAACCCTTACAACAACCATAGCGGTTTTGTAAGGGTTTGCGAAATTTACAACAGTAGTTATTGGCCTAGCAAACTTTGAAACAGAAAACAGCCCCTGCTCTAAAGTGGGAAACCTAATTTCTTCATTACCTCCACAAGCTTTTGAGTATCGATGGGTTTTGAGGCATAGGCTTGGCAACCTGTTTCAAAGGAATCGAATACGTTCTTTACATCATTTAGAGCTGTGGTCATTATTATCTTAACTCTTTCTCTTTCATCAATTCCCTTTTCATCTTCAATTTCACGAATATTTCTCAAGACTTTTATTCCATCCATTTTAGGCATCATTATATCAAGGCAGATAAGGTCATAGGGCATACCTTCATCATGAGCCAAAGAAAAAGCTTCAATTGTTTCCTCCCCATCAATAGTCATATCGCATTCTCCATATTGGGATAAAAATTTGAACAAAAACTTCCTACTGGCAAAATCGTCTTCTGCAATCAGTATCTTCATTTTATTCACCTCTTTGGTTATTTGTTATTTCTCCAATAAGCATGTCATAGTACGTTTTAATCGGTTCGATGTTGTCCCTTCTTGCCATAAGTTGTATTTTAAAAGCCAAACTTTTTACCTTGTCGTTCGATTTCCGGCTTGCAACATCCTTAATAAGAGCTGCTATTTTTTCAATCAAATTCATATTTTTAGCTTCAATTGCTTTGCCCAATTTACTCATATACTTGTCATAACTATCTTCAAGGTCACCCTTTAATATATCCTGCATACTGTCATCAAAATAACCTATTAATGAGTTTATATCCTCAATGACCAATGTATCGAAATTTCTCTTTACTTTTATTGTTTCAAAAGTATCACTCTTCTTTTCTTCCTGTTGATTCGATTCATTTACTGTAAATAAAGCCGTAAAGGAGAAAACGCTACCTTTGTTCTTTTCACTTTCGACAAAGATTTCTCCCTTCATCAATTCCACCAACTGCTTCGATATAACAAGACCCAAGCCTGTTCCCCCATACTTTCTGGTTATTGAACCATCCACTTGACTGAAACTCTTAAATAGCCTTTTCTTTTCCTCCTCGCCAATACCTATTCCGGTATCAGAAACAGAAAACTTTAGTAATAATTTTTCACCGTTTCTTTCTGCTATATCGGTTGAAATATTCACTTCTCCAAAATCGGTAAACTTAATGGCATTGGAAATTAAATTGTTCAACACCTGCTGAAGTCTTTTGGGGTCACCGACAAGAAGTCTCGGAATACCTTCATTCACTTGGCATTTATAGTTGAGTTTTTTCTCCCTGGCCTTGAACAAATGAGCTTTATAGGTATTGTCTATAAGCTTGTAAAAGTCAAATTCTATTTCATCTATGGTCATCTTTCCGGCTTCAATTTTGGAGTAATCCAAAATATCGTTGATTACACTCAAAAGAAGGTCCGCACATGAGCTGGCAATGTCTAAATTCTCTCTCTGGTCTTTTGTCAGAGCCGACTGCAAAGTCAAATTAAGCATTCCTATTATACCGTTTAAAGGCGTCCTTATCTCGTGGCTCATGTTTGCCAAAAACTCGCTCTTTGATCTGCTTGCAATTTCTGCTGCTTCTTTAGCCTTCCTTAGATTTTCCGTTACCTGTCTTTGTTCGGTTACATCCATACAAACACCGATGAATCCGGCAAAATCTTCTTCGAGATTTGAAAAAGGCCTTCCTTCGTTAACAATCCATCTATATTCACCATCGGCTCTTTTTAGGCGGAACTCCACTTCGAAAGGTTTTTGCTCCGAAAGTGCTTTGTCGAAAACTTTATTAAAATTCTCAACATCATCGGGGTGCATATTCTCAATCCATCTTCCGTTTAACTCTTCTTCAATTTTTCGTCCGGTAAACTTAAGCCAAGTCTTATTGAAATAGTAAATCACGCCATCCTTCCCCGATTGCCAAATTGAAGCAGGAAACTCTTCGAACAAAGTAATATAGAAATTTCTTGACCACTTTAAAGCTTCCTCTATCTTTTTCTTGCTTGTTATATCTTCTACAACTACAAGGGCACATTCTTCCTCATCGATAATTACCGATACTGCATTTATTGATACCCATAAAACCTCGTTTTTGTCTTCAGAACTAAAGGGATAACTGAATTCCTGACGCCGGATTTCGTTCTTGTTTTCAATTATGTTATATAGTCCTTTTCTAAATTCACATTTTTGACATTCAATATCGTCACCGCAATTCCCATTAGCGATAAAGTTTTTGCAACGAATTGCCTCTCCTATAACCTTACCGTCGATTTCCTCCATAGTTTTATGCAATATATTGGCCAAGGAAAAGTTCGCTTTTCTAATACACCTATTTTTGTCTATAATCAACATCCCTACCGGTGCCGTATCAAATATGGTCTGTAATTTTTTTTGCTCATTAGCCAGCTTGTCTTCGTATTTCTTTCTTTCGCTTATATCCTCGGAAAGAGCCAGCCAGTTGGTAATGTTTCCATCCGAATTCTTTATGGCTGATATAGCCGCCAATTGCCATGTAATTTCACCGTTCTTCTTTTTTAGCATCAGCTCTCCATGCCAATCGGTATCCTCTGCCATCTTAAAAAAATCTATATTTTTCTTATCTATAAATTCCAAGAAACCATTTTCATTTATCTCGTCAAGGGAATATCCCAATACTTCCATAAATTTGGGATTGATATATTCCACCTTTCCGTCGGCATCAGCCATCATTACCAAACTTGGACTATGTTGTACAACCATTGAAAGTTTTCGAAGCTCGTCTTCACTCTTTTTTATTCTCGTAATATCTCTAAAAACTACAACTACCCCAATTATAGTATCTTCAACATCTATAATAGGAGCAGTACTTGCAGACACAAACATTTCTCTTCCTTCTTTAGATATCAAAACCGTATTCTCTTTAAGTCCTAGAGAACGTCTCTCCCTCATTACCCTGTCGAAAGGACACTCAGCAGTATTTCCGGTACTCTTGTCAATAATATTAAAAATAGAATTTAAAGGTTTTCCTATAGCTTCATTTCTAGTCCACCCTGTCATATTAATGGCAGCCTTGTTTATCATTATTATGTTACTGTATTGGTCGGTAGTTATAACTCCGTCACCAATACTTTCAATGGTAACTGCCAGTCGTTCGATTTCTTTTACCATTTCCTTTTCAAAGCTATCCAGGCCTTTTTTCTTCTCAATACAATTGAGTTCTTTGTATATTACAAATCCTAAAAAATCTATATCCCCTCTAAAGCAATAATTATCGAAATCTTCTTTTATTATTTTGTAAACCTCTTCGAAATTCCCCCTGTCTAAAATTGCAATAAACGGAATATCTTTAGCATAGTTCCTGCTTTCTCTTATAAATTCCCTATATGATATGCATGAATCCATATCAAACAAGACCATGTCAAAATTATTTCTTTCAATAGTTCTTTTAAAAGTAATAACATCCGTCACATTTTCCATATCAAAATCAAAGTCGGTCTGTTGTAAAGCTTTGCTTATTTCACCTATTAATTCTTTATTGTTTCCGACCAACAAGAACAATAGCTTCTTTTTCAAAATGTCACCTCATCTATTCCTCTCTAAAGCATTGAAAATATAGTTTGCGGAATGGAATCTAACGAAACTTGTCTTTCAACGGCACCTATATCGTAAGCTACTTTAGGCATACCGTACACAACACAGGATTGTTCATCCTGCCCTATGGTATGGGCACCGCTTCTTCTCATAGCCAACAAACCTTTTGCACCGTCTCCCCCCATACCGGTAAGTATTACACCAATGGCATTTTTCCCTGCAACCTTTGCGACCGACTCAAACAATATATCCACTGAGGGACAGTGTCCGTTTACCTTCTCACCTTTGAAGCATTCAACTATATAAATATTTCCGGCTTTCTTAACTCTCATATGGTAATCCCCCGGGGCAATAAGCACTCTTCCGGGTAAAACCCTGTCACCGTTTTCAGCTTCTTTAACTTCCATCGCACAGGAATTGTTTAACCTTTCCGAATACAATCTTGTAAAAACCGGAGGCATATGCTGTACTATAACCGTTCCCGGCAAATCTTTAGGCATTGCTTTCAGCAAACTATAAATTGCCTCCGTTCCGCCCGTCGAAGCTCCTATTGCAAGTATCTTGCTAGTGTCACATCTTTTAATTGTACTAATATTGTTTCTAACTGTTCCTTCAGTTTTCCATTTTCCAACCTTGGCAGTGGAAGCAATTTTAATCTTGATTATAATTTCATTTATAAAAGTCCTCATACTCAATTGACTTTTCGAATTCGGCTTTGTTACAAAATCCACAGCACCTGCATTTAAAGCATTGAACACGTTATCACTGACTGCGCTTATTACTACAACAGGAATGGGATATTGAGGCATTAACCTTTTCAAAAACTCAATTCCATTCATCCTGGGCATTTCAACATCCAGTGTCATTACATCCGGTTTATATTTCAAAATTTTATCCCTTGCACTAAAGGCATCAGCCGCAGTTCCTACAACCTCAATGGCTGCATCCTGGGCAATTCCCTTTGCAAGGGTTTCCCTAAATAGTAGTGAATCATCAACTATCAAGACCTTAATCCTTCTCTTGAAACTGGTTCCGGTTCGATCCATGTCAACTATTCCTTTCTATATACTGCTGGCATTACATATTTGTATTTTGTCTCTTCCCGATTTAAAGATTCGGAATGCCCTATAAAAAGATATCCACCTTTTTCAGTATGTTCATAGAACCTGTTGACTAGTTCTCTCTTTGTTTCAGTATCAAAATAAATCATTACATTTCTGCAAAATATAACATGAAATTTTCTCTTGAAAGGAAAATTAGGATTCATTAGATTAAAAATCCTAAATATTATCTCATTTTTTATTGTGTCCGAAATAACACTTTTCTCCTCGTTTATTTTGCTAAAATACTTGTATTTCCAAGCTTCCGGCAGACTTTGCAGACTTTCATTGGAGTAAACTCCTCTTTTTGCCTGTTCCAACACCTTTGTAGATATATCAGTGGCTAGAATTCTCGTATCCCACATTATTTTCTCACTGCCGAAATAGTCTGCAATTATCATTGCAAGGGTATAAGGTTCTTCCCCCGAGGAACAACCGGCACTCCAAATTCTTAAATCTCTAAAACCCCTCAGTTGTTCACGCCAATAGGGAAGCACTGTATTTTTGAAGTAATTAAAATGTTCCGGTTCCCTCATAAAATAAGTGTGATTAGTAGTTATCTTGCTTATAAGAGTTCTAACAGCATCACCGGTCTTATCTGACATAACATAATCGATATATTGTGAAAAATTGATAAAATTCTTTTCAGCCAGCAAATTTTGAAGTCGTCCGACAACTAAAGCCTTTTTCTTCTCACTTAAGTTTATACCGTAATTTGTCTTTATAAAGTCGGAAAGCCTATTAAACTCTTTATCGGTAATAAAAAGCATAGTATTCACCATAAATAAGTAATGTTATGATAGTTTCAGCAAACTGTCGCAGAAATCGTCAGATAATAGCCTTCCGCAATCCAACAAAAGTTTTACATCTTCGCCTACTTTCCCTATTCCTTTTATATACCTGTTGTTAAATCCTGTATTTGTATCCGGTGGAGGTACAACATCATTTTCCGATATGGATATAACTTCAGCCACACTATCTACAATAAGTCCGACCGAGACATCTTCTATATCCACAACGACAATACAGGTTCTGTCATTATATTCTTTAGCTTCTTTTCTGAATCTCAATCTGACATCCATAACAGGAATTATCTTGCCTCTCAAGTTTATGATCCCTTTTATATAGTCCGGTAGTTCGGGTACTTCAGTAATTTTTTGCATGTTTATTATTTCGGTAACATACTTTATTTCAATACCGTATACTTCTTTGCCTATTACAAAGGTCAAGTATCTTCCCTTCTGGGTATCTTCAACAAGTTCCTGTTCTATGCCTATGCCTACTGTCTCAGCCATTTCAATCCCTCCAGATATTTTTTTGCCATTTTTCAAAATCATAGTTCAAGCATGCTTCAAATAATCTAGATAATCTCATCGATATTAAGAATAAGGCTTATATCGCCGTCACCTAAAAGAGTGCATCCAGCTATACCGTTAACCTTTTTGATGTACTTAGGTAAGGCTTTTACAACTACCTGCTGCTGACCTAAAAGGGCATCGGCAAAAATGCACATACGTTTATCCTCACCTTCAACCATAATCATAATGCCTTCCGAAAAGTCTGTAATCTCTGTATCAATCCTGAAACGTCGGTGAAGTCTGACAATCGGATAGCATTCCCCTCTTACCATTATCATTTCATTTCCCATCTCGTCTTCAAATATGGCTTCACTCTTAACCTTAAAAGATTCCAATATTGACACAGTGGGAATTGTGTATTTATTACCGCCTACTGCAATAATCATTCCATCTATAATTGCCAATGTCAGCGGAAATCTCATTGAAAAAGTTGTTCCCTCACCCGGAGTACTGTCTACATGAACAGAACCTCCAACCATTTCAATATTTTTAGTTACTATGTCCATTCCCACTCCGCGGCCTGAAAACTCTGTAACACTATCCTTTGTCGAGAATCCCGGCAAGAAAATGAAAGAATATATCTCACGGTCTGTCAGTTCCGATTCGGGTTTAAATATAAGGCCGTTTTCCCTAGCTCTTTCTAAGATTTTCTCCTTATTTAAACCCCTTCCGTCATCTTTTACAATTATCCATACCTCTCCCCCGGCATTTTTGGCTTCCAAAATCAATTTCCCGGTGGGAGGTTTACCTATTGCTGCTCTCTCATCGGCCATTTCTATTCCGTGGTCTATCGAATTTCTTATCAAATGTATCAAAGGGTCTGTTAAACGTTCTATTATATTTTTGTCAACTTCCGTTTCTTCTCCAATTATTTCGAGTTCCACCGATTTATCCAGCTTTTTACTCATATCCCTTACAATTCTGTTCATCTTTTGAAATGTAGTAGATAAAGGAACCATGCGGATAGACATTACTATATCCTGAAGCTCGGTGGTTATTTTATTAAGTTGCCTTGCCGCCTTGTTAAAGTTATTCAATACAAGACCTCTGAGATCGGGATTTTGAGTAACCATTGCCTCTGCAATGACCAGTTCTCCCACTAAATCCATTAATCTGTCCAACTTCGCTATATTTACACTTATAACACTCTGTTTTCCGGCATTTTTAGCTTGTTCTTTGCCGTTTTCCTTGTTATTTTCTTCTACAGCTTTATTGGATTCCAACTTCTTATCGAAAGTCTTTGAAGGTTCTTCAACCATACCATCTAGTACTATATTCTTATCCTCGTTAAGAAGCGACGGCTCATTATTGCTGTTAGATGTTCCATTATTGAATTCAAATCCTTCAAGAACGTCATCGGTCAAGTAGACCTGCAAATCTTTCAATAAAACTGTCTTACTAAGTATTTCCTTAACCTCATCCAGGCCCAAATCAGTTTTAAAAACCACTTTAAAACCTTTTTCTCTTATTTCCAGAACACTATTATTACTTTCCATTATATCCTGCGGGTAGTAACTTACGATTTCAGCAATACTTTCCAAATCGTGAACTACAGAAAAAGCCCTTATATTTTCCATCTCACAGCCGTCTTCGAAAAAGATAACCGCTTCATATTTATTTGTCATTAGCTTTTGAGCATTTTTATCCGAGCTAATGTAGTACTTTTGCTCATTATCACTTTTACTATCTTTTTTTGACTCATATTTCGAATTGTTGGAAGAAGGGTTTGACTCTTTTAATTGCTCAAGGTATTGCATGGTTTTTGCTTTCAGTTCTTCCGAACTGCCGTCGGGAGTAAGTCCGCTTTCAATCTTTGCTGTCTCTGCCTTAATAAAATCCAACCCTTCAAAGACAATGTCTATTATTTTCGATGGGTCAACATTATCCGGCCTTTCTTCCCTTAAATAAAAGAATAGGTCTTCTATTGAATGTGCCAAAGTAGAAATATTGTCATATAGCATCATTGCCGAAGAACCTTTAATAGTATGCATAATTCTGAATATCTCATTGATGGAGTTTTCAAAACCACTACCCTTTTCACAATCCAAGAGTGCTTGCTCCAGCTGATCTATCAACTGATTTGTTTCAAATATAAACAACTCCAGCATAGGCTCGCGATCCATATTCTCGGCCAATCAGAATCACCTCGATTACATTAATGATGTCAAAACCATTGTGCTCTTAGCAGTTATTTCAACCACTATAGCTTAGACAAAGTTTCAATAACATACTCTTCCTTGAAAGGTTTTACAATAAAACCTTTCGCACCGGATAATATTGCTTCCTTAACAAAACATTCCTGTCCCATTGAAGAGATCATAATTATCTTCGCATTTGGGTCAAACTCTTTTATCATCTGTACTGCTTTAATTCCATCACATACAGGCATTGTTATATCCATAGTTACAATATCGGGTTTTATTTCCTTATATTTGCTTACTGCAACCAAACCGTTTTCAGCTTCACCGGCAACTTCAAAACCGTTTCTCTCAAGCATCATTCTTAACGATGTTCTCATAAATGTTGCATCATCAGCAACAAGTACTTTTTTCATGTTGTTCACACTCCATGCAATATATTTTCATTTATTTATCGGAAAAAATCGCTAACGTCTAAATAGAAAATTTTATTTGAAGTTTTTAAGAACTTTTATTATACTTAAAATATGGTATTCTTAGAAAAATTATCTGATAATATTAATTTTAATACCATATATTTAAAAATTTTCAAACAGAGGTATATTTTATGCTAAATTTTCTTGGAATAGGCAGTGCCTTTAACACAGAATTGGGTAACACATGTGCATTTTTCAAAAGACAATCTAGCATACTTTTTATTGACTGCGGCAGCAATGTTTTCAGTAGAATTAAAAGACTTGATATGCTAAAGGACATAAGTAACTTGTACATAATCATAACCCACACACATCCGGATCATGTAGGTAGTCTTGGAGAATTAATTTTTTATTGCCATTATATTTTAAACAAAAAACCGGTAATATTTTTTCCCGATTCCTGCCTTTTAAGTTCAATACTTGGCAATATGGGTGTTAACACTGAATTCTATCAAATAAATTCAGCAACTAGTGCCAAAATACAGGATGATTCTTTCGGTATCGTTGACTTAACTTTCATTCCGTCTTCCCATGTCAACAATATACCCTCTTACGGTATTTTGTTGAAAAATGACGGGCAAAAAATATATTATAGCGGTGATTCCAATGAAATATCCCCTTCGATTTTAGAGAGTCTTGAAAAGGGAGATATAGACTATTTTTACCAAGATACATGCAGTATCGATTATGAAGGTAATCCCCATCTTTTTATAGGCAAGTTAGAAGAGTACATAAAACCTCATCTTAGATCTAAAGTATATTGCATTCATATTGATGAAAAATTTGAAAAAGGGAAAGCTTTGGACTTAGGATTTAATGTTGCAAAACTGGTTGAAGCTTAACAAATTAGAGTGTACCGATTGTCACAACATAAAAATAAAATTCATTACAGAAGGAAAAAGTATTCTCTTTATCAAACTCATTTTATCATAAAAGAGCTGTTGAATAATATAACCAGTATATATTACCAACAGCTCCTTATATGAATTCCAAATATTTTGAGGTCTCTCGACAATTTCCATGCATTAGCTTATGCCAAACGGTATAAGCATTAATTGGCTATTTTCATTTCCAAACGTAACTTGTCTGCTACCATTGCAATAAATTCCGAGTTAGTCGGTTTACCCTTTCCGAGATTGATGGTATAGCCGAACAACGAATCTATTGTATCTACCTGTCCCCGACTCCATGCCACTTCTATGGCATGTCTAATAGCCCTTTCCACTCTGCTGGGTGTTGTATTGTATTCTCTTGCTATTGATGGATATAAGAGCTTTGTTATTGAATTTATTACATCAAGATCTTTGACAACCATCATTATTGCATCCCTTAAGTACTGATATCCCTTTATATGTGCCGGCACACCAATCTCATGCATAATATTTGTAACTTCAACTTCAAGATTTCTAGGCTCGGAATGCTGATACTGAGGCTTAACTTCATATCCATAATCGGACCTTATTACATTGGACTGGGTAACATTCTTCAACTGACGAATTCTAGACACCAAAACATCCATGTCAAAAGGTTTCACAACATAGTATTCCGCACCTAAAGCCAAAGCTCTCTGTGTAATCTTGTCCTGTCCAACTGCAGACAGTATTATGAATAAAGGTCTTTTACTGAGTGGTGTGGAACCTATCTTCTCCAAAACCCCCAATCCGTCCAGATGCGGCATGATAATATCTAAAATTGCAATATCGGGCATTTTCGATGTAATAAGGTCAAAAGCCTCTATTCCGTCTCTAGCTACCCCAACCACTTCTATATCGCATTGGTTGTTGAGATATTCATAAAGTATATCACCAAATTCCCTATTATCATCTGCAATTACAACCTGAATTTTTTTTGAAGACAATGTACTTTCCCCCTTAACCTTTGTAGAAACTTATCTATTTATCATAAGTATATTATATTTACCGTTCGACAAAATTACAAGAACTTATATACTATTTTTTAACAAATTTATATTTACATATCCAATTTTTCAAATCAAATATATCCTGAAAGTCTTGCAGCGAATGGATTTCGCCTGTTTACTCAAATCCTGTACCCCTATTGTAAAAACTAAAAAATTTCCCGAAAACACAACGAATTTCCGGGAAATATCTCCTTTCATGGTAATTACAGAGATTGATGCTTTCATAATATTAGAAATAATACTAGAAAAATTTCTATGATGCCTCATTTAAGCTGTACTGCGGTTCATCAACAGCATTCTTCAACATATTTTCAATAAATATTCCGTAACCCCTTGTGGGATCATTAACAAGTACATGGGTTACCGCTCCTATCAATTTACCGTTTTGAATGATTGGGCTTCCCGACATTCCTTGGACTATTCCACCGGTTTTTTCCAAGAGCTGGTTGTCTTTAATTTTGATAACCATTCCTTTTTGCTTGTTTGAAGGTTTTTTTGAAATTTTTTGAATTTCTATCTCAAACTCATCTACAGTTTTGCCGTCAATGTTTGACAATATTGATGCTTTCCCAAGCTCTACTTCATTCCTTAAGCCAACAGGATACAGTCTGTTGGGAAACTTGTGGAGCATATCGTTGTTCAGTACTCCATATATGCCATATAAGCTGTTCTTTTTGATGATCCCCAACTCTTTCCGTTCTTCAATAAGTACTCCTTTTAATTCTCCCGGACTTCCTGCTCTTCCCTTAATTATTGTTAATATATTAGACTCAACAATTTCTCCATTTTCCACCGGCATTAATGCCCCGGTGTCGACATCGGTTATACCGTGTCCTAAAGCTCCAAAGGTATTATTCTTCGGATCATAAAAAGTTAATGTACCTATTCCTGCAGTACTGTCCCTTACCCACATCCCCAAATGATACTTATTGTCTTCAACAGACTTCTTAGGTTTTACTGTTATGAGTTCCATTTTTTTGTCCCTTTTGTACTTAATCTTCAAATCTTCTCCATTACTGTTGTCAATTTCTTTAATCAATGCTTCTATATTATCAATTTTCTTTCCGTTTACTTCAGTTATCAAATCTCCCGGCTTGATTCCCGCATCTTTTGCCGGCAATGCTTTTTTGCCTTCAACGGTTTCAATATCCGACAATCCTACTACAAGAATACCTTGAATTTTCAGCTTGACTCCTATAGTATTTCCGCAGGCAACAACTTCCCGATACGGCACTACATCCACTTTCACTGTTTTTATAGGTATAAGCCCCAAAATTCTCATACTTAAATTTACAGTTCCCATCCTTTGAGGTCTTATCAAAATCGGATTTATTAGTTTCACCAAACTTTTCTCTTTCGGTCTATTGTTTTCAAACTTTACAATATCGCTCTTGTCAGCCTGTATATCAACCAAAAACGGACTTTCCAGATAATATACATATTCCTGACTTTCAAAAAGTGTTAATTGATTCGGTAGATCAAATATCGCTCTTGCATAGGTTACTGCCATTACTAAAAAACAAATTGCAAGGAAGATACACAGCTTCCCCTTTGTCATTTTTATATGCTTCATGGCCCATCACTCTCCTGCCGCCTTTTTATGTTAACTACTTCCAAATATCCTTACATCAATGAATGTAAATAAATCAAAAGCTTCAGTGCATCGAACCCTTCACTTTGACTTCTTTCACTTCGTTCGAAAGAAGTCAAATAAAATCTCAGGGGCATCGTGTCTTTTCGATTTCTAAGCCTTTCATTTCGTTCGAAAGCCCCTGAATAAATATCACGCTTTTATAAAGGGATTTTAAATAAAGCATCGCGATAAAACGCCATTATTCCGTAACCCTAAAAGCGTGATGACTGATTTTAATAAATATGCTATAATTACCAAAGCTGTTTTGAGGTTTCTGAATGTCTAATCATAAATTAACCTATATCAAACTTATTTATTCAACCAAATTTATTCAAACAAAGTATCATGGGGTTTTGATGAGATTCAAAAAGACTATTTCCAATAAACACAAATTGTGTATGCTATTTATATTAAAAAGTAAAAACAAAAGTAAAAAAACCGAGATATTCCCAAACGGAATTCCCGGTCCTTTTGACATGATATAAGAAAACAAGACGATGAAAAATCATCCAATACCGTTATCCTTTTTATATTTCCTTGCATACTCAATCATTTCTTCTGCATGTTTCAAAGTTATCTCCGATATATTCGAACCGCCTATAATCCTCGCCACTTCGCTTTTTACCTCGTGTTCATCCAATCTTTTGACCTTTGTACTTGTACTGTCAGCCTTTGCAGACTTTTCTATATAATAGTTATGATCTGCCATACATGCAATCTGTGCCAAATGTGTAACCGAAATAACTTGATGATTTTTAGATATATACGACATTTTTTCACCGACTTTTTGTGCTGCCTTTCCGCTAATACCTATGTCAATTTCATCAAATATAAGTGTAGGAATTCTATCCACATTAGCCAGGATTGTCTTAATGGCAAGCATAATACGCGACATTTCTCCACCGGAAGCTATCTTTGCCAAAGGTTTTAAAGGTTCGCCCGGATTGGTTGAAATCAAAAACTCAACCTTGTCCAATCCATTATGATTATACCTTCTTTCGCCGTTTTCATCAGTACTTTCATCAAACTCGACAATAACCTTTAGCCTTGAATTTTTCATTTCCAAATCATTTAGCTCGTATCCTATCTTTTCTTCCAACAACTTTGCAGCCGCATTTCGCTTAACATTTATATCTTTTGCTAGTTTGAAAAGCTCTTCATCAACTTTTTTCAGCTCATCCCTATATTTATTAACAAGCTCTTCATTATTTACAATTTCATTCAGCTGTTGCTGGGCATTTTCCATATACTCCTTGATTTTATCAATGGAATCCCCATACTTCTTTTTCAGCTTATAAATCAGGTCAATCCTTTCTTCTATCTGCTCGAGCATCTCCTGATCATAATCGATTTCATCCCTGCTGCCTCTGATTTCTGAAATAATGTCCTCCAGCTCAAAAGATAAACTTTCAAGCCTTTTTGACACTGCAGCATACCTTTGATCAAACTTAGATATTTCACTTATAATAGATACGGCTTCACCTATGCTATCGGAAGCCGACTTCCCGGTTTTGCTTCCTACACCCAGCAATTCATAGGCTTCAGACAATGCTTCAATAATCTTCTCCGCATTCCTGAGAATTATTCTCTGCTTGTCCAATTCCTCATCCTCATTGGGTTTGAGTTTTGCCTTCTTTATCTCGTCTATCTGAAATTTCAGAAAATCAATTTTCCTCTCCCTGTCATTTGGATCTCCCGACAAAAGTTTTAATTTGTTTTTTAACTCTCTATACTCGTTTAATTTTTGATTATATTCATTCTTTAAAATACGGATACTATCATCACCGAAGGAATCAAGCAAATCAACATGACTTTCGGTTCGAAGCAATGATTGGTTGTCATGCTGACCATGGATGTCAATCAAAAACTCTCCTATTTGCTTAAGCATGGACACTGTTGACATTTTCCCGTTTATTCTGCAGTTATTTTTACCGCTCAACGTAAATTCCCGGGAAATAATCAATGTTCCGTCTTCTTCCGGCTCAATACCGAATTCCTCGTAAAAATCTTTCAACCTATCATCCTCAACTACAAATACAGCTTCAACTACAGCTTTGTCCTTACCGGTCCTAATCAAATCCTTAGAGAGTCTTTCGCCCAATATGGCTTTTATTGAGTCAATAATTATTGACTTACCTGCACCGGTTTCACCGGTCAGGACATTCAACCCCTCTTCAAGTTCAATCTCAACCTTGTCAATAATAGCTATGTTTTGTATTTGTAATCGCTGAAGCACAAAATATACCTCACTTTATCAATTATTTATCGTCCGATTTCATCCTTGCCATCCTGTCAAACTTGTTAACAAGCTCTTCAGCAATTTTCTCAGCCCTGCAAATTATCATTACAGTGTCATCCCCGGCTATTGAACCGACAATTTCAGGCCAATTCAGAGAATCAATTGCCGATGCCGACGCTTGAGCCATTCCCGGCAGTGTTTTAACAACTACTATATTGTTTGCATAATCACTTGAAACATAAGATTCGGCAAATATAGTCATAAGTTTGTTGTAGACAACATTCTCGGTCTTTGAAAAAGGTGCATATCTGTAACGTCCATCATGGGACATAACTTTGATCAATCTAAGTTCTTTTATGTCCCTTGATATAGTAGCCTGAGTAACATCCATGCCCATAGCCTTAAGTCTCTCGGCTATTTCCTCCTGTGTCTCAATAACTTCCGATTCTATTATCTCCAAAATTTTTGCCTGTCTGTTGTACTTCATATTATTTTATCTTTTCTCCTCTGTCATATATTTTGCTTCTCAAAACGTCAAAGAAATTTCTGTCACTTAATCTAATCATCTTTAAACATTGGGTGGATTTTTTGGTTATTATACTGTCCCCACCCATCAATTCGTATCCATTCTGACCGTCTACAGTAACCATTGCACCGTGACAGTTATTTTCTACCACCAATACTTTGAGAACTCGTTCACCGGTAGTAATAAATGACCTAGAGTACAAAAGATGAGGACAAATGGGAGTAACAATAATAAGTTTCATATCCGGTTCTACTATAGGTCCGCCGGCTGAAAGCGAATACGCTGTCGAACCTGTAGGAGTAGAAATAATTAATCCATCTCCGGGATATAAATCCACAAACTGGTTGTTCAAATAAGTTTTAAGGTGTAATATTCTTGACATCCACCCCCTTGAAATAACTACATCATTTAAGACCATATCCTTCATAATTTCTTTGTCATTCCTGATAATAGTTGTTTCAAGCATCATTCTTTCTTCAATATCATATTCACCGTTAACCAGTCGCTTTATTGCAGCATCAATTTCGTTCTTGTCAACTTCGGTTAAAAACCCCAAGTTGCCGAGGTTTACACCCAAGATAGGTATTTTTCTGGTAAACACTCTCCTGGCACACTTTAAAAATGTCCCATCACCACCGAGACACAACATTATGTCAGACTGCATTATAACATCATCTTCATTAAGATTTTGCTCTTTTTCACCGATATCGGCAGCAAGAGCATCGGACAAAACAGGTTGTGCCCCATTGTCCTTAATACTTTTTACCAATTTTGATGTAACTTTTAGTCCTTCATCTTTATCTCTGTTTGAAATTATTCCTATTCTTATCATTTTATCCTCACAGTATTTAATTTTTGTTCTTGATGCAATTATTTAGTCCCATTTAATCATTATTTGGCGAATAACACATATCACTAAATTACAGAGTCTAAACATTTTATCGAAATAATTATATAAAATTACTGGCCAAAGCACAATATTATACAATTATATACAAAAATAAATAATCCTTTCTCTTTCTCCACACATGAACAACATCGGAAAAACCGAAAAATATTCAATCGTTCCCTTCATCCTCGGTTTGAACATCCGGCATATCCTTATTGGCTCGTGCCGCTTCTTCTTTAGCCCTTCGAATCTCCTCCATCTGTCTTAAGTAGTTGATCTGAGTTTCAGTCTTGCCGTAATACTCATAACTGTCCTCGGGATTATTCTCAATGGATTTTTCCCTGCCCGGCAGTTGTATAATTTTACCTCTTTGTACTCTATCCATCTGTTTTTTTCTTTCAATCTGTTTTCTTCTATTAACCTGTCTTATTTTATTTTCTATATCACTATAACTCTCTAAAGACTCTTTCAACTCTTTAAATTTTTCATTGCTTATCACAAACCCATAAGAACAAACGGGACATATCACTAAATGTTCTGTGGAATACGGAATAACCGGAATAAAAAACAACGTAAACCATGTACGCCTCGTATACAACACCCAATAATCCGTATTGTTACAGCGTTCACACCGTCTTTTCAACACAGGCCCGTGTTCTTTTAACGTATTCCTTCCCCATCCGAAAATAATAAACATATCCAATCACCTCACGATTTAAGTGCCTCTTTAAGCACGATTAACAAACTCATCAAATAAATAGTCGAATCTATCTTTCATGTTAAAATCACTCTTGCAAGTCATTGCTTTATTGAACCAGTATTGTGCTTTTTTAAAGTCACCTTTTTTTATACTGCACAGTGCCAAATAATAATAACTTACAATACCCGGTGAAGTCTTTACAGCCTCTAAGAGATTATTTTCCGCTTTGTCATACTCTTTCATTTCAAAATAAACAATTCCGAATAAAATGTTCATGTTTAAGTCTTCATTTTCAAAATGCTTTTTAGTCACAACATTGTATTTATCATTATCTTGACCATCCAATATCTTTTTCTCAAGCAAAACCAAAAGCCTGCTTTTGCATTGGGAGTTGGCAAGATGGATTTTTTTTCTCAGTACTGAAATCGGTTCTTCCACTTCTCCCAAAGCTATACCGGCAACCTTCTCTAAACATATTGTCTGGGCATTTTCCTTGTCCATTTCATTTGACTTTTTAAAATTTTCAAAAGCTTCTTTGTAATTTCCATTATCATAGTGTATAATACCTAGAAATGAGTAGTAAACCGAATTGTCGGGTTTCAATGAAATTGCATTCCTTGCAAGCTCACATGCTTTATCATATCGTCCAAGTTGTGATACCAATAGTGCTTTATGAATAAGCAGTTCACTGTTCTTTTTATCTAAAGATATGGCCTTGTCCAACAATTCCAATGCCATATCATAATTCTCCCGACCGGCAAGCTTCTGTGCCTTTAAAAGCAAAATCTCGGATTTCAATCGCCCAAACATAAACACAACCTCCTGTAAATGTAAATCGGCAAAAATTGCAAAAGCCTTAAATTAACAAGCAAAATATGTACTTTCAAGTAAAAAAGTTTCAAATTTCCGAGAGTATTTATCAATTATAATTATTTTACAATGCAATGTTTTTTTATTATATCATACTTTAACAATTCTTAACTACTGATTTATTGCATAAAAAATCTAAGGAACATCGAGTCCTCTCTATTTGGCAACTTTCACCACCTTCGAAAGATCCAATATAAAAAATCTCTGCGGCTATCTACGTCCCTTTGTTTATGCAGTTTTCTCGACCTTTGGAATCCCCTAAAAAAAGCTACGAAGTTAATTTCCTCCGTAGCTTTTTTTGTAATTATTACCAATACTATTGACATTAGTAATTTAATCCAAATCCATATTCGAATAACGGTTCCTTACCCTGCAAATCATCGTTGTTTATCGGAATCTGCTCAACACTTTTCGGCCATGTAAACGAAAGCTTGCCGGAAAAATTGTAATCACCGTATAGAACATCGGCCACTGCATCTCCTTCAGTTCCGGGCAGCCATGCTGCAACAAAGGCATCCCAGTCTCCAATTTCTTCTGTTACGATTCTAGGTCTTCCCGATAAAAGAATGGTTACTATCGGCTTACCTGCTTTTTTAGCCTCTTCAACAGCTTTTTTATTTTGGTCATGGGCCAGGCCGTCAAACAACCCAAGGGTACCATCATCACCGGGGCCCTCGGCATAGGGCTTTTCAGCAAGAACCAACACAGTAATATCGGCATTTTTTGCATTTTTAGGCTCAGTAATTATAGTTCCGCCGTGAGCTTGTGCGACTTTTTTAAATCCGTCCAAAATGGTGGTCCCCCTCATCCACCTGTTTTTTCCGGAATCTGAATCCCCCTGCCATGTTCTGGTCCAACCGCCGCACTGTAGCCCTATGTTGTCAGCCCCAGGCCCCGTGATAAAAATTTTTGCATCTTTTTTTAACGGAAGAACATTATTGTTCTTTAAGAGCACCAAAGATTTTCTTACTGCTTCCCTGGCAATCTCTATGTTTTCTTCCATTCCTAAATCTTGAGCAGCCAAACTTTGATCTCCCAATGGGTTTTCCAAAATTCCCATCTCCATCTTCACAGTAAGGATTCTTCTTACTGCGTCATCCAGCCTATCTTTACTTATATCTCCCTTTTCTACCGCTGTTTTTAAATGGTTGTAACACTCTTTCCACTGCATTGGCTCCATGAACATATCCACACCGGCATTAACAGCAGAAACCAACTGTTGATAAAAGTCCTTGTTTCTTATTTGATGTACTCCTTCCCAATCAGATACAACAAATCCCCTAAATCCCATTCTCCCTTTTAATACATCTTGAATCAGGTATTTATTTTCGTGCATTTTTACCCCTTCAAAACTGCTGAAAGAAACCATCACAGTTTTGACTCCAGCTTTTACAGCTTCTTCATATACCGACAAATGAATCTTTTCAAACTCCTCCTTTGATACTTTTGTCTCTCCCTGGTCAATAGAATAACCGCTATCCCCGGTACCCCACATCGTACCTCCGTCTCCGGCATAATGCTTGGCACATGCTATCACGCCATTCTCCTGCAAACCGTTTATGTAGGGTACAAGAAGTTTACTTACCAATTCCGGTTCTTCACTGTAACTTTCATAAGCTCTTCCCCAACGTTCATCCCTCGAAACAGCTATGCAAGGAGCAAAATTCCAGTTAACTCCTGTTGCCAACATTTCCTTGGCAGTAACAGTTCCGATTTTTTTCATCAACTCCGGATCGTTTGCCGCTCCCAATCCTATGTTATGAGGGAATACCACTGCACCGTAAACAGTATTATGTCCATGAACCGCATCAATACCGTATATTATCGGAATTGCCAATCGGGTTTCTTTTGCTGCCTCTTGATAATCGGTATTCATTTTAATCCAATCTTTTTTGGTATTTCTTCCCGGTGATGAGCCTCCCCCACTAAAGACCGAGCCGATAAAATAGTCTTTAACCTGGCTTGGATATATATAGCGTCTTTCAGCCTGAACCATTTGTCCTACCTTTTCTTCCACCGTCATATTTTGCAGGATTGTTTCCACCAACTCTTCACTGCCAGCCAACGATACCGGCATATTCGAAGTTATTGGTAATGCAGTTTGAATAGGTTGAGGACTTTCCCGGTTACTTGACACTTGGCAGGATACAGCAAGTATGGACGCTATTGCCAATACCAGTAGTTTTGCCCGGCTTCCGATGAACTTTTTCATTTCAAGCCCCCCTTTGATTATGCATTGAAATTTCAGTTCAGCAGACTAATTGTGCATAATTTCCCAAAAAGAAAGAAGTGTGATTACCTGGCTGTCTCGAGAAATCTACAGCACTGCGAAAGTTTAATTGATATCTCTATACATTTTTACTATAGCACAACAGTAAATACGAATGTTTACGAATAGGTTAAAAAAATATTTTAATTTAAAATCTTTCAAAGGAGCGAAAAAGCAATTAAAAGTCTTCAAAAATACCATTGGGCATATATTTTTTCAAAACAGACATACTAAAAGATAAATATATTTATTAAAATATTTGTTAATCTATTTGACAATATCTTTTAACTCAAAAAACTATTTATGAGGTGAAGCTATGGCTAAAGCTGGTATGAGAAGACCTGACCCAAAAGATCCGCATGGAACGGAAAGCAATCATAAAATGCACCTTCCAAAAAACGATGTACGCCCTGTTCCGGAAATACAGGGTAAGGCTAAATACGGAAACAAAAAAGCAAAACCGATAGACTAAAACAATATATAGTTTCAATCTTTCGCCCTTTATGTTTTTGTTCTTTCAATTTATACCGTAAGGATAACCGAACATAAAGGGCAATTTGTCTCTCAATTCCAAATCAAATTGCTGCCTATTTTCCTGTATGGTTATAAATTAAAAAAACTCTTTTCCGTTTAAAATATAGAAGGTTTTTTAAAAAATATGTAGAATATATATAGGATAGCACATAATTACATCTTAAAGAAATACTTCTTTTACACACTTTATATCTTCGCAAGCAATTATAAAAATCTTTTCTTACCTAAGATAAACCCAATAAGGTATTCTCAAAGTTTACGGCAATCATTGTCATAAAAACCATCCTTTGTGCATAAGGTTTTATGGAATGCTTGTTCATTCTCTTTTATACTATTTAGTGCTTGAAAGGAGGAAAGCAAGGGGTTTTTTATCCTTGCATATTTCCATGAAAAAGTTAGTTACGTTCTCTATCTATTTTTTGTGCCTGCTCGTATTTTCCCAAAACATTCTATATGCAAACACCGACTACTTAAATAGTGCACTTGACAATGTATATTCCTGTGTTTTAATTGAAGCATCATCTGGAGAAATTTTATTCGGTAAGGATGAGAACCAAATTAGACATCCTGCAAGTACTACAAAAATAATGACTGCAATCATTGCCCTTGAAAATGCAGACTTAAACAAAATACTGACGGTTTCTCAATCAGCAGTCAAGGAAATTGGAGCAGGAGGTACAAATGCTTCTCTTATTCCCGGTGAAAAAATTACTCTTGAAGATGCCTTAAAACTTATGCTTGTAGCCTCTGCAAATGACAGTGCCAATGTGATAGCTGAAAATATCTTCGGAAGCAAAGAAGAATTTGTTCAAAAAATGAATGAAAAGGCAAAAGAAATCGGGGCTATAAATACTACATACACAAATCCCATCGGTTTAGACAACTCAGACGGTGCCCAATATTCAAATCAGCTCACTACAGCATTCGATCTCGCACTAATTACCCGTTATGCCATGAATATGGAGGAATTTCGACGGATTGTATCAATGAAAACTGTCACTGTTCCGCCTACCAATATGCATAAGGAAAATAGAACTTTCCAAAATACCAATAAATTATTGAATAATACCTATCAAAATTTCAGTATAACAGGTGTGAAAACCGGATATACATTAAGAGCAGGTAAATTATTGGTATCTTCAGCGGTTAACAATGATGGAATAGAATTAATATCAGTAGTTATGGGAACCGACAGCGATACAGTTTTTAAATGCACCGAAGCCTTGTTCAATTTCGGTTTTTCCAACCCTAACTTGATAGATCTTTTCATGAGAAACAAACCCTACAAAGTTGTAATAAGCGGTAATACATTGTCAACCGAGCCGAAAGTGTTTGAAAATTCTGTGATGGTACCCATAAAGGAATTGGCACAACATCTTAAAATCAACCTCGATTGGATTGGAGAAGATAAGAGCATAATTCTCGAAAAGTATGGAAAAAATATTCACTTGGGAATTGGACGAGAAACAGCTTTTATCAACGGGAATAAAATTCAGCTCTCTTATGCTCCCTTCATAGAAGACGGACTTAGCTTTGTACCAATAGAACCTATTGCAGAAACCTTCGGTTACGAAATAAAAATAGACTCAAGGTATAAAACGATTGAAATCGACAGTCTACCCTTTATGGAAAGCAATCTTAGCGTATCGGAAAGCGTTTACTATTATTGCAATTCGGAACCCATTGAGTTTAAAGACATCAAAATCATCAATGACAAAGTATATATTGACAGCATCTATACCGACGCACTACTGAAGCAACAGCTTAAGATGCAATTTTTCCCTGAAAGCCGAATCGTTTATATTGACACTCATCCTACATATCTTGACCTTAGAACAGAGAAATTTGAAAATTCAACCTATGTTCCGCTATCAGCTTTAGCAAATCTTCTAGGTATTAAAATATACTGGGCTCCAAATACCAAAACCGTCCATATGTACTATGAACAACTGTCGGCAAATCCAGGTAGAAAGGTTGAAGATTTGGTTCCCGAGCACTTTGTCTATGCCACCGTCAAAAACAATACACCCATATATCCCTCAATAGGTGCGTCAAAGGCAAGCTCCTACATCAAAGGCGGCAAGGTAGAAATTGTAAGAGATAAAGATTATAAATGGTATTATATCAAAAACGATACCATTTCGGGATGGACCAAGAGTGAATACCTGTCCATAGATACCAAATTCAACCAATTGAATGAGAAACTATATCCTTCTGAAACAGAATTTTTTGTGAATAATTTCTTCAAGTTGAGCAGTCCAACGGATTATCTTATATGGGTGGATTTAAAGAGACAGCTTATCAATATTTTTACACGAAACGAAAACAGTTGGAAACTATTGAAGCAAATTCCCTGTGCCACAGGCAAAAATATCTCACCAACCATTAAAGGGACTTTTGCAATAAATAGCAGTAGAGGAACATGGATGCCTGCAGGGGGAAATATTTGGGTAAAAAATTATGTAGGCTTCTATTCATCATATTATTTCCATTCGGTGAAAGTAAAACGGGACGGTTCCATATACGACAGCACTGTCGGTACGGTAGCATCGGCAGGCTGTATAAGAATGCCACTTGATGAAAGCGAATGGTTCTCGAAAAACATTCCTATAAACACAACCGTATTTATACGATAAATTAATATAATAATACCGAACCGCATCCACCGGCTAACTTCCATAAATTCCGGATAGAATACGTCTAAAAGCCCTTGAATATCTAATTCAAGGGCTTTCATAACATTATTTTTATTTGAAAATATTTTTAATGGTTGAATTTTGCTGCTCAATAATAAGTTGGGCTTGTCTAGCAGTATCTTCTTTTATACTTTTTATCTCATTCTCAAGTTCCTTCTTTATTTTTTTAATCTCCAAGTCTTTAGTTTGAGGACTTTTACTCTCATCTCCTACTATTGAACAGACCATATATCTTTTTTGCTTAATGGCAGCATCTATTTTGGTTTTCGTGTTGCTTCTCAAAAGGGATAATTTTTGCCTTGCCTTTTCCAATTCATAGTTCACTTGTGAAAGTTTTAAGTCAAAACTCACTTCATTGAATAAATATTTCAAAGCTCCCTCATCTTTTACCGTATTCCATTGAGGGTCAATTACTGTATTTTCATTTTTATGTATATTTACCAAAAATGGATCATAATAATAGTAGAATGCCCAAGGATTAAATCCCATATATGGCACCATTGACGTATATGGCGTTATCCACGGATTATATCCGTAATAGGGTATTGGTGTAACCTCAGATTTTGGCATCTCATACTTCGGCATCTCCCATGGATTGTATCCGTAATTGGGTATTGGTGTAACCTCGGGTTTCGGCGTCTCATACTTCGGCATCTCCCACGGATTGTATCCGTAATTGGGCATTGGTGTAGCCACAGGCTGCGGCACCTCATACTTCGGCATCTCCCATGGATTGTATCCGTAATTGGGTACTGGTGTAACCTCAGGTTTCGGCGTCCCGTAATTCGGCATTTCCCATGGATTGTATCCGTAATTGGGTATTGGTGTTATCTCGGGTTTCGGCGTCCCGTAATTCGGCATCTCCCATGGATTGTATCCGTAATTGGGCATTGGTGTAGCCACAGGTTTCGGTGTCTCATACTTCGGCATCTCCCACGGATTGTATCCGTAATTGGGCATTGGTGTAGCCACAGGTTTCGGTGTCTCATACTTCGGCATCTCCCACGGATTGTATCCGTAATTGGGTATTGGTGTAACCTCGGTTTTCGGTGTCTCATATTTCGGCATTTCCCATGGATTGTATCCGTAATTGGGTACTGGTGTAACCTCAGGTTTCGGCGTCCCGTAATTCGGCATTTCCCATGGATTATACCAGTAATTGGTCGTTGGTGTCACCTCAGGTTTCGGTGTCTCATACTTCGGCATTTCCCATGGGTTATACCAGTAATTGTTTGTCGGTATTGCCTCTGGTTTCGGTGCCTCATAATTCGGCGTTTCCCACGGATTATACCAGTAATTGGTCGTTGATATTGCCTCAGATTTCGGTGTCTCATACTTCGGCGTCTCCCATGGGTTAGTTCCGTTGTACGCTAATGGTGCTGCTTCCATCTTATATTGTGCCTTGACCGAAGGATTATATATTTCAATATCAGTATAGGTATTCGTTAAAAACCAGGACTCATTACTTGGTTTAAAAGTAACAGGACTAGATTTTTGACTATATTCCGCTTCGTTTACATAATTATATTCAAATTTATATGCTACATTCTGACCGTTTTGCGATACTTCAACATTAGAATCCTTGGCCATAACGTTGTTCCCTATGATGTTAAATACCATTATAGCTATTATTGTTATAATGCCAAGTCTTTTCACTTATAGCCCCCCATTCACAAAAAACACATACTTCAAATATAATTATACCATTTAAAACATAATGATACCAGTATTGGCTAAATAATTATCAGTTAATCTTAGGTAGCATATCTTTTACTTTCTTTTCAAGCTTTACCAATTCCGCTTGTGCTTTTTCATTACCGTTTTTCTTAATCTCATCAATCTTTTTGATTAAGTCCATTTCAATTTGCTTTATTTTACTATTCTTTTGGTCATTACTCAATTTCGGATCGTTTCTTATTTTGGAAATCTCATTATTTGCCTTTTCCGTCTCAACAGCTATATCTTTGTTTACCTGTTGCTGTATTTCCTGTATTACCTTTTGAGTTTCAATATTTGCAGCCTCAATAGATTTAATTATTTCAATGTCATCAATATCACCAATAGATAAATCCAAATCTTCACCGATATAAGGCTCACTTCCGTTACTACCGGTATTATTTTCTGTATTTGTAGGATTCGGATTAACCGCACCGGAATTACCCGTGTTTTCATTAAGCTTTCTGTCTATGTCCACCTTTTCAAGAATATCATTAATCTGATTCTTCTTCAGCTTCTCCAAATCCAGCTCCATTCCCTGTTCTTTACCGATTTTATATATTGAATATCTTCCCATTGAGATATTATTATCGGCGGCAAGCTTTCTATCTTCCTCTTTTACCTCTAAAAAAAAGGGCTCTATATTTCTGCTTAATAATTCTTCTTTAATTTTACTATAGGACTGCTCCAGATTTTTAAATCCGATCTTGTCAACTTGTTTCCCGCCCTTTTCTTGTAGACATGCTGTGATTAAGGCTTTATTACGGGATTTCAAATCAATCAAACCCTTCTGGTTCATCTTTTCAACCAAGTCTACAAGCACATTCTCCAGCGGTTTTGATTTGAAGTTCAAATCCTCAATCAAAAACTTATAATCGCTATCGTTTACCTTAACATCTATAACTCTGTTATTTTTATCAACTACCAATTCCCAACTTGTATTTATGTCAACATCTACATAAGCGTAGATCTGATTTGAATTAAATACATTAACATAAAGCATTATCGCAATAAAAACAGCTGCTACGCTGGCAATAACTGCAGAGTATCTGACGTAGGAATTTGCATTTTTTACTATTTCCGAGGAATCAAAGGCTACTTCCATTCCTTCATACATACCGGGTTGTTTCTTAATGCAAACAACTTCACAGCTATCGGTTATTAAATATGCCTTATTCTCTTTTATTTCAAGTACTACCCCTAAATATTCCATTAATTCATTCACCCCGCTTATTCCAAATTTCTAATGTAGTTCTTTATTATATCAAGATCGCTTTTTAGAATTAGAACCAATGCGATGATGTATTTTCTGTTGCGTTCTACGGTTCGTTGGCTAACCTCTACATATTTCGTGATATCTTTAAATGGAATAGTCTTCTTTGCTTTAAACTTATCAAATAAGCTGTCATCCTCAGCTATAAGTTTCGCTATTTTTGCACAATTTTTTCTGGAATCTCTGTGTTTGGGCATATTTTTTACCAAATCATCCATGGTTATTCCGAAATCCTTCATTCTGTTCACAAAAGAAGCAAACTCTTCCCGGATCTCAAAATTATATACATGGTCAGTATCTTTCTCTACCAAATACTTATATTCAAAATCGTAAGTTTCCTCCCCTTCAAAATACGAAAACGGATAAGTTTTCGACCCTTTTTCGTTTTTTCTTTTATAGTCTATCAACCTTCGCTGAATAACCTGGTATGAAAATTTTTTAAAACTGCACTTTTTAGTTTCATCATATTTTTCAATAGCTTCATTAAAAGCAATCAACCCAACACTATACTCTTCACTGTTCTCTATATCTATATATTTATTGTTGAGTATTTGGGATACAGATTTAATAATGAAAGGCTGGTAATCACTAATAAATCTGTCTTTTAAAAATTTGTCGCCAGACTTAATTCTCTTCAATATATCTATGAAGGATCTCTTTTCGGGCGTGTGCTTACCCAAAAACCACATGTCCACTTACAAATCACTTCCCTTTAAAGTTCATTCGAAATTTTATTATTTTTTTGTCGGTGTGTATTACACTCAATTTTTAGCCGGTTACCTCTTCTTAAAGCAACAGCCTTGTGATTTTTACAGTGAATACCAAAACTTTTGTATACAAGTTGCCAATTTATTTAAATGAAGCAAATTAAAAACAACATCCCATGTGAATTGAGATGTTCATACTACTAAAATAAAAACAATTCCTTTACAGAACAGACCTTTTATAAGACTAAAAACCCAATAACCAAATTTCCATATACTTTGCATCTCAAAATATCAAATTGTATATCTAAAACTTTTGCCAAATTTTAATCTAATTATTTTGCTACTACCCTAGTGGGTATTAGGCTTCTGTCAGAAAAACCCACTGTCATAACCCCGCTTACATTGCTTCCCACACCGATGACAGTGCCGTCATTCATCAGTGCCAGGGTAAAATCAATACCGGATACAATAGACTTGCATCCTTTAAAGACATTTATCTTTATAGGTTTCAATTTGTTCTCAGTAGTTCCGTCACCCAACTGTCCGCAATTGTTCTTTCCCCATGCCCAAACTTCTCCATCTTCAGTTACGGCAAAGGAACTGTCTTTCCCTGCAACAATTTTCACTACATTTTCAAGACCTTCAACTTGGACCGGAACATTGGTTTTGTTGGTTGTTCCGTTACCCAATTGTCCGTATGTGTTATCGCCCCAAGCCCAAACAGTTCCATCGTCTTTCAATGCCAAATTGTAGTTATTTCCTGCCGATATTTTTCGAATATTTTCAAGTCCTTCAGCCCGAACCGGTACCAAGCTAAAAGTGTCATTCCCATGGGCCAACTCACCAAATTGATTACTTCCCCAGGTCCAAACGGTTCCGTCGCTTTTCAAAGCTACAGAATGCTCACCGCCTGCAGCAACAGCAACTACATCTGTAAGATCTTTTGCCACAGTCAAATTAAAAGTTTCGGTATAGTTGTTATGATGTGTTTGAGTACCGTCACCCAATTGTCCCCAATAGCTGTTTCCGGCAGAATATACATATCCGTCTCCCTTCAGGGCAAGAATATGATTTCTCCCCATTGAAATCTCTTGCAAACCTTCCAGTCCTTCAATTTTATACGGATTATAAACCGATTGACCATCAGCGGAAACTGTTGACTTAGCAGCATAAATCCATACTTCATCATCTTCATAAACAACCAAAGTACGATTAAATGCCGCTGCCACATTCTTTACAACCTTTTCAGACGTTACTATAAACGGAGTGCAATAGTCTTTAGTGCCCGATTCTTCCGACAGGTCAACATCGTTAATCAACTGGAGACAATCGTTATTTCCCCATGCCCAAAGAATCTTGTCCTTTCCAATGGCTAAGACATGTTTTCCTCCACAGAATATCTCGTCAATATCGGACATACCCTTTAGAACAATTGGCTCTGTAATATAGTCAACGGCCCCGTTGCCAAGTTGTCCGTATTTATTATCCCCCCATGTCCACAAAGTACCGTCACGCTTAATCAGTGCCCCATGAGTTTTACCGCAGGAAATCTTCGCTATATTTTCAGCTCCTGAAACCATTGTGGGAGTTTCAGAGTCTAAAACTTTACCTATACCAAGTATTCCATTGACATTTTTCCCCCAAGTCCACAATGTACCGTCATTTTTTAATACTGCCGCACAATATTGAGAAATTTCTATTGTTTTTATATCTGTTATATCTTTTCTTTGAACAGGAATACTATTATTTATTCCAGCATTTCCCATTATTCCATAGGTGTTGTCACCCCACATCCACAGTGTACCGTCTTCCTTCAATGCCGCAGAAACCATAGTACCTGCACTTATAGACTTTACATCGGAAATACCGGTCAGCTTTACCGGAATTCTTGACATAGATACAACAGTCCCGTCTCCAAGCTGCCCTTTGGCTCCTGCACCCCAAGCCCAAACATTTTTATCTTCGTCCAATGCCAATACATGTTCATCCCCGGCAGCTATCTCGATTATATTGCTCACTCCCACTGCCGAAAGAGGAATATTGCTGTTAATTCCCGTACCGCATCCTATTTGTCCTTTATAGTTGTATCCCCATCCCCATACTGTTCCGTCATCTTTTAATGCAACGGAAAAGAAGTCTCCGGCATCAATATCCTTAATGTCTGACAATTCTTTGACTTGAACGGGCGTATTTTTCGATGTGTTTGTTCCGTCACCCAACTGCCCATAATAATTATACCCCCATGCCCATACCGTTCCATCGCTTTTTAGGGCAAGAGAATGCCTATTGCCGGCTGCCACTTTTACAATCCCCTCAAGTCCGTCGATTTTTTTCGGAGTTCTTTCAATTTCATTTGCTTCACCGATACCCAACTGTCCGTAGGAGTTGTATCCCCAAGTCCATACCGAACCGTCCTTCTTCAATGCAATTGTATGGTATTCACCGCATGCCACCTGGACAAAGCTCTCAAAAGTATTTTTAGGAAATTCGGATATCAAACCGAGAAGCATCTTTCTCATATATGCATAATCTATAGAATCTATATTTGTATCGCCGTTAACATCTGCCGCATAAAGCGGATCTTCAACATTAAAACCCTTAATCTTCCCTAAAATAAACATTCTCATTAAGGCAATATCAAGAGAGTTAAATTGGGAATCTCCATTCAAATCCCCTACCACTTGTTTGTTGGATGTCACAGTAGTGTTCACTTCTTGAGCAAACACAGAATCAACCGCTACTGCAGCAATAATCGATATGAGAACAAACAAAGAAATTACTCTTCTAAGCATAAAATTGTCTCCCTTTATACTTAATAATAATTTTGCATTTCCTTTAGAAGTCCAAATTATTTTATAGACAGTTTTTTGTATTAATGTACTTAACTTTTCAAATATTCATCTAAGTAAAAACTATTGAAACCGGATATATAAAAAATTGAAAAGACTTGGTTTAAGTGTACTATATGCCCCACAAAAAAGTCAATGTATTTGTAATCATACGGCCGGTTCAGCCCGAAAGGATATTGTACCTCCTTGATATAAATTTTATACTTTATTTTAACGATAATACCGTTATATTGTCTTGCTTTAATTGTATTAATATATAGAAACATAAAACCGGTTTTAATTAATTTTGTGAGGTGAACATTCTTTTGGAATTGGAACAAACATTAATTGAAAACACCTTAAAGGGAGATATGGATTCATTTTCATCTTTGGTCCTGGCCTATAAGGACAAGATATATGCTTTTCTTCTCAAAATGACTTTGTCAAAAGAAGACGCCGAAGAACTGACACAGGATGTTTTTATAAGTGTATATAAAAATCTTTATCGCTACAACAAAAACTGGGGCTTTTCCACATGGATATATAAAATTGCCTCAAATTCTTTCAAAAATTACTATAAAAAAATCAAACGCAGTAGAGTCACACAAAATATATTGGATATAGAAGACCTATCCTGTAATTTCGACGACTGCCCGGAGATAATTCTAGAATCAAGGGAAGACTATCTAAAAGTTGTAGAATTGATAAATAAATTAAATCCCGAACAGAAGGTGGCTTTAGTACTAAAGCATATGAAAGGCTTCTCCTACAAGGAGATAGGAAAAATCCTCGACATATCCCCTGAAGCGGCTCAAATGAAAGTTCAAAGAGCAAAAGAGAGCATTTGCAAACAATATAAGAAATTGGAGGAAAGGAGTTACTGATTATGAAATGTAATTATTGCATAGAAGATATTATAAAATATGCTGAAAACACAATATCGGAAGAGTCCAAGGCAGAAATAAAAAAACATATTGAGAATTGTGAATCCTGTAAAAAAACATATACTGCCCTATTCCTAACCGAAAAGTTTTCGAACGCCGAAGCTACAATTAATGAGAATTTCCATTTGGACATTATAAAACAATTGGACAGAGGCAGATACTCAAAGAAGAATTTATACTTTTATAAGATTAAAAACAAGCTAAAACCTGCCCTCTCCATAGCAGCTTGCCTTGCTGTCGTACTTACTTGCTTTATGTTCAGACACAGCATATATGACTTTTTTAACAGTTCCAATATCAATATTCCCGGTTTGAACAGCAATATGCCCCAAAAAACTGACTCTATAAAAAATTTCGATATCCTCGAAGCCGACAACATATACATTGACCAACCGTCAAACACAGCTGTTATCAATCCATGTTTCGGAAAGAAGGGTCCCGGAGAGGAATACGACAATGTTATAGAGCTGCCCTACGGAAGGCTAATCAGTATTTTAGGCCGTTACAAAGAGGATAGATTTTGGTTTCTTGCAACACTGACACCGGGAGTTGGAGATAAAGAGCCCGATACACTTTTTTGGATTAACATCGACAACCTTAGCATGGACGCACTTTATACCGTTACCTTTAAAGACTGCAATACATCCTATGCCTCAATGTTTAACAGTATTATAGTTGATCTCTCCGAACAATCCCCGGAAACCCTCAGGGCATTACCCGACGAAAGCAGTGTGCCGGTCTGCAGTATTAAAAACGGCGATCTTGTTAATGTACTAAAAGAAGACGAGGAATGGAGCCTTGTAAGAAAACTTACCGACAAAAATGAAAACTTCACTTCCTATACCGGTTGGATACGCAATGAAAACTATATCTTCTGTAAACCGGGCAGTAAAACAAACCAAGGATTTATTCAAAAGAGCTCTATCATATACGAAGCTCCCGATGAAAATTCCAAAGTTTCCAATCATTTCGCAATAAAAAGTCATTTAGCACCTGTGGTGATTGAATCTACCGAAGGAGAATGGACCAAAATTGCAATTGGGATTGATGAATATATGGGAATATATCCTTTATATTCTTCCCTCGGAATAAGAACTGATTTGCTCGAAACAGACGATATCCCTTCAACATCCGAATCCACAGCTTACGGCTGGGTAAAGACAAATGAACTTATAACCTCGTTTGAAGGAATAGACTTGTATGCCCTTGACAATCCCGAAATTGACAAGGTAGACTTTACAAATAAAATAAGAACAGAGATTATGAATTGGGATATTCTAACTCTAAACGCCTATGACATCGGACTGTCTATTACCCTTACCGATTACCAGAAATCGCTCCTGGCTGAAAAGCTTACAGCTATCTATGATATAGAATTTTTTGACGGTGATATTATATTCCAAAGAGAGGCAATATACCCATTCTATTTCCTTGAACTGAAAACAAGTTCGGCACCGGAACTTGGAAGCTACAAATTTGCTGTTGCCGGAGAAGACAAACTGGCAATAATCATTCCCGACGAGAGGTATGAATATTATGATTATTTAGATTGGAAAAGAGTTCCTGTCAGATTTATAAAAGTCAACAGGGAGTTTGTCCAATATATTAAATCCTTGCTCCCGCCACCTGCCAACAATGACAAAAACAATACAAACTATCTTCTCAATGCACAAAGAGTTATTGTTACAGATGAAGATTTTTTGGGACAACCGGTAGAAGGTGTCGGTCCTCAGGTATACAAATGCGTAAGAATGTTAAGAGAAGTTATGGGAAATGAGATAAAACCTTCTTATATCGAAGATTTCAAAGAAGATGCAATATTTAAATTTATCTTTGAGGATTCAAGCATATCGGAAATTGTTTTATCCGACAGGTATATAAGATACAACGGGAAATATTATGAATTAAAAGAGCCTTCTAAAACTGTAATGACAAGGATATTTATAGCATACTTTTAGCATAAAAGAACTAGCTGCATCAAAAAAGCAGCTAGTTCTTTTAAACTACCTTATTATTTTGCTTGTGTCGGTTTATCCTTGTAAAAACCTTTTGAAATCCTATTCGTATCTTCAAGTTCCTGTGTCTTATGCTTCATAGGATCGGATTTTTTACCTTTGGTTTTGTTCTTACCCATAAAAATCACCTCTTTAAATATATCTTTTCACTTTTGCCGTTTAATATTTTGCTATTTTTTTCAGCATTGAAAATAGTTTTATATTTACATTCATCGGTATACATTAAATAAAACTGATTTTTTACGAACCTTTCTGGAAATATTTTTTAATCTTTTAATAATTTTGGAAAAGTGGTATTATATAAAATACTTCTAAAATTTATCGTTTGTTGAAAGGTGGAAAAAGTAATGGCTGCAAAAGATAAAGTGAATAACATTGATGCCCTCATTGAAGCTACAAAGGATGAAAATATCAATGAAAGAAAACAGAATTGGGCTGCTTTTGTTGAAAGTACCGTGGTAAACTTTTTTATCGACTGTAAACTCGAGAAGCTCAATATTGAAGACGGAAAAGGCAACAAGGCAAAACTGGTTCGTCAAAAAGACGACTCAATAAAAGTTGAATATACCTCTACAACAACTCTATAGTACATAATTCATAAATTTCAGGGGCTATCTACGCCCCTTCTATTTTGCACCTTTATAATTTGAACGTATATAAAGAATATGATATAGTTTAATTGAGAAAACGCATAGACATGGTCTTTAATAGCCCCAATCCGTTTCTTATGTCCATATGAAAACATTTAATATGGACCGAAAATACATGAAATAAAAACAGGATGATTAGTATCGTCAAATGGATAGTTTATAAGAATTGGTGTTTTAAATAATGTATGATAAATTATGTTATAAACGCCTCTTAAACATCAATTACCGACAGGAAGGTGTTTGTATGCCAAAGAAACTGATTTATGTAGTAGAAGATGAAAAACATATTCAAGAATTAATAGAATTCAATTTAAAGGAAAGCGGTTATGAGGTCAAATGCTTCGACAACGGTGAAGCCATGTTCGATGAATGCCAAGTCAAGAAGCCGGATTTGTTTGTCTTGGATATAATGCTTCCGGGGATTGACGGCTTTGAGATTTGCAGAAGGATCAAAGAAAATTCAGTAATGAGAAAAATACCGATAATGATGCTGACAGCCAAAAATGATGAGTTCAATAAAGTTTTAGGTCTTGAATTGGGTGCAGAGGACTACATTACCAAACCCTTCAGTGTTAGAGAGTTTATTGCCAGGGTAAAAGTGATTTTCAGAAGAGAGGCGGAAACTCACGGAAGAGTTCCCGAGGTAATAAAAGTGGGCAAAATAACCATTGATGTGGCAAGACGTGAAGTTTATAAGGATAAGACATTAATTGAAATGACTTTAAAGGAATTTGAACTTCTGAAACTTCTTGTATTAAATAAAGGTTTGGTCATGTCCCGGGAATCGTTATTGGAAAAAGTATGGGGATTTGATTATTACGGTGAAACAAGAACTGTTGATGTGCATATCAGATATCTAAGGCAGAAAATTGAGGATGACGATAATTCACCTACCTATATTGAAACAGTCAGAGGTGTAGGATACCGATTTAGCGATAAAGGAGACAAGGAATAATTAGCTATGAAAAAGAAAATTCTCAAATATTATTTATTGTTAATTGTATTTGTCTTAGTCATGACAGTAATATTTACCACACAAATTTCCAAAAAGTATTACAAGTCCGAGGTTGAAAACAAACTGGAAAGTATAGGTATTTCAATTCAGTACTATTTATTGAACAGCACTTCCTCCCTTAAAACAGACTACAACCAATTGGCTGAAAATTTTGCAAACAACTACAACAAAAGCATCACTTCCCCGAACGATAATTTGAGAGTAACTTTTATAGACCTTTCCGGAAAAGTTTTAGGCGACTCGGAAGCTGACTATAAAACAATGGAAAACCACACTTCCCGAAAAGAAGTTCGAGAAGCACTGGCAGGAAAAATAGGCAAGGACTACCGCAGCAGTGAAACATTGCATTTTGACTTATTGTACATGGCCATTCCGGTTCAGCAACTGGACTTGGTTGTGCGAGTTTCAATTCCGTTGACCAAATTGAGTGTAATCGACAAAATCACCTGGTCTTATTCCCTTCTTATAATTTTATCGGTTTTGGTCATAAGCGTAATAATCTCATTAAGAATTGCAGAAACGGTTATTCGACCCCTTAACAATATTATTCGGGCTTCAAAAGAAATCTCTGAGGGGAACTATTCCAAAAGTATTTCGGTAACATCAAAGGATGAAGTGGGACAATTGGCTCTGCAGTTTAATGATATGGCATCAAAACTGAATAAAACAATATTTGACCTAAACAATAAAAAAATTGAAGTGGAATCCATAGTTCAAAGCATCACCAACGGGATAATAGCTGTTGACAACAACATGAAGATTCTTTTGATTAACCATGCTGCATTAAATATTTTAGACTTAGACAGCAATGTTAATGTCACTGGAGATATACTGTCACAACATATCAGAAACAACCGTGTAAACCTTCTTCTAAAAGATTCAATAGAACAAAACACTTCCCTTGAGTGTGAAATCAATCTTGACGGAAAAGAATTGCTGATAAAAACCTCTCCAATAAGGTCAAACAGCCAAGCAGTAGTCAATTCCGGATGGATAATTTCCATTCAAGACTTTACAAAAATAAGAAAACTTGAAAAATTGAGAACGGAATTTGTTTCTAATGTAACTCATGAACTGAAAACTCCCATTACATCTATTAGAGGCTTTATAGAAACACTAAAAAACGGTGCCATAGATAATAAAGATGTATCCTTAAGATTCCTAGATATCATTGACATTGAGGCCGAACGCCTTCATGAGTTAATAAACGATATTCTGCTGCTGTCGGAAATTGAAAATAAGCAAGCCGACACCGATATAGAGAGAGTTGATTTAAACTCCATAATTGACGGTGTGTTCGAGATCATGCAAAACATAGCAAACGAAAAGAATATAGCCTTTATAAACAGCACTTCCGAAGATATTTTCATTAGAGCCAATCGAAACCGAATGAAGCAGATGATATTGAATTTGGTGGATAACGCCGTTAAATACAACGTGCCCAACGGTACTGTCACAGTAGAAGCACAAAACGTCGGAGGGAAAATAATAATAAGCGTTAAAGATACCGGAATCGGAATTCCTTCCCACCACATTCCGAGAGTATTTGAACGTTTTTACAGAGTTGATAAGGGAAGGTCAAGAGATATGGGAGGTACCGGTTTAGGACTCTCCATTATAAAGCACATCGTAAATCTGTACAATGGTGTTATCAATGTAAATAGTGAAGTAGGTAAAGGTACCGAATTTATCATCCAGCTTCCCTGCTGATTAATTGACTTAGCCGTCAGCTCTCCTTAATACGGTATAGCATAAGAATACGGCATACCCTTTCGAGTATCCCTATTATTATCTTTAGCATATGCCTCTTGTAATTGCTGGATAACAACACCTCTCATATATATTGCTTCTGCATCAACAAATAAGTTGTCGGGAAAATTTATTCTTTCCAAATCTTGATTCATGTTGGTCAACAATAATTCATTATTCTCATGACTGAGCAAATCAAGGTCTTCGTATCTTTCTTGACATTTTGAACCTGCAGTTTTTATTTTCTCTGAATAGTAAAAGTTGGGATTTATTTTTTCCAATTCTTCATCAGTTAAGTCAATACTTGTATTGGGTTCATTCAAATCAATACCGTGCATTTTTCTCAATTCATTAATATATTGATCATCATTCTTTATTACCGGATTATATTTTTCTCCATGAAGACCTAAATATATATATTCATCCCTCTCCGATTTCACTCTTTTCAAGTATGCTTCTATTAATTCTTGCCGGAAATTACTTGAATCAAAAATGCAGTCATCCCATTTATATGTTTCAATCCAAATTCGCTTTCCCGAAAAACATATCCTGTGTTGTTCATCCTTTACAGCAACGTCAAAGGAAATTGAAATATTTCTGTCTTTCCATACAACAGACTCTGTACCGTCAAGGATATTTACATTATCTATATCTAGACTGTTATCAAACTCTGATATAAACCTTGCTATAAGGGTATCTTTATACTTTTCAAATATCCAAGTTCTAAATCCTCCTCCACATGCTCTTGCATCAAAATCCACAGGAGCTAAATGCAAATACATCAAACCGGCAGTAATGATTGATATAAAAAATACTAAGGAAGAAAGAACAATTGCTCTTTTTCTATTATGTGCTTTAACTTTTTGCAAGGATTCACTATCATAAAGTTGTTGATTACCTTCGTCGTTGCAACCTAATTCTCTTCTTAACGACTCTAAATATTCCATACATTTTTCACAATTGCAAAGATGGCTTTCAACTATACTGTTTGTTTCATGACTGCAAAACCCGTCAATATATGAAGGTAATAAATCTTGTACTATACTACATTTAATATCCAACATTTTCAACCCTTTCTTGGAATTTATTCTTGCATAGTTATTAATAGCTTTCCTATCTTCCATTTTAAGTTACATAACTTTTAAAGACTTAATTATGTTTACGCTTATATACTATTATAACAGTAAACTATCAATTTTTATTTAGTTTTTGAAAAATTTTCTTATTATCAATTATAAAAAAGTTATCTTGTATTTTCAAATTCAGTTGAATATTTAATTTAAGAAACTATTAGACTTTCTTTTCTAAAAAATATCTTTGAAAGACAGGAAAAAAGCCCCACAAATTACAACTCATGAGGCTTTTCAACAACCATTGAGATTTCATTATATAAACTCTCCAAAATTAGCATTTCCTTCTTTCTACATAAATAAAGTTTATTTATTTATAAATATAAGTTGCATATTGGGGTTAGAATGTCTTGATGGCCAATGCGATACTTCAACCGCTATTTTACTTTTAGTAACATAAATCCCTCCGATAGCACTATCTATTGCCGATTTATCAGCTGAAAACTCCCTTATTAACTTGTTATCGGTTCCATCCAATTTCACACTATAAAGCTTTAGTCCTTGAGAATAATAAATTCTATCTTCATATATGTTAAATTCAGATGCTTCTTCCAAACCTCCAAGTACTACATTCTTAGTCATAGTTCTTAAATCATATGCCATAATATTAAAGACAAACCTTGGTGATTCGTGAACATAATAAACTACTCCATTATGTGTAAGCGGAGTGTCAACAGAAAAGAGTTTCGGCAATAGCGGATTTATTTCTTTGCTGCCATTTAAATCTGTCCACACATAAGGTCTATTATTATATGTACTTGCAAAATACAAATTATTGCCTTCAACACAAAAAGACCACGGTGAGGCTTCATTGCTTATCTTTATTTCATTTTTGCCGTCTAAATCAATTCTTTTCAATACTCGGTCATTATCATTCCAATCATCAAAATATATCCAATTGTCTACTACTAACATATATCTGGCTTCTTCTTTTAATTTATTTGTTACTTTCTCAAGATTGGTACCGTTCTTTTTTATTCTGTAGATAGCATACGATTGATGAAATTGCTTATCTCCAAAGTCTTTTAAGAAGTAAATCCAGTCACCAACCAAATTCAACCCATATATTATCTCAGAAGTTAATAACAACTTTTTGTTATTTCCATTCGCATCCATTCTATATAGTCTATCTTGCATTTTAATTCTATTTTGCTCCACATAAAATATGGTTCCATCATTATCCTCAGCTACTACTCCCCATTGTCTTATGTTTCCGGCTGTATTCCCCAATTTTTGATTTAAGTCAAGTATCAATCTATCTAATAATTCTATATCTTCAATCTCGGATAAATTGCTATTTTTATCCGAAACCGATACCAAGCCTTTGTAATAAAGTATATCCTTGCTTAATACTTCCTCAGCCAAGAACCTTAAAGGCAAGTAGGTCCTATCGCTAATTATTTGAGGAGGAACATCTATTTCTCTTTCAGTGTTGTTCAAATATACCCTGTTATTGCCTACATACATTGTCAACTCGTTATTATCAATACTTATATGTATTTTTTTACTGCTTCCATCCCATTCCACATTTCCGCCAAAGTTTTCAACAAAAAATCTTACCGGCAATAATGTCCTACCTTCTACAATAACTGGGGTAACCGATGAATTTGATATATCTATTTTATCGAAAAATCCGTCAACATAACATTTATCACTATTTATTAGTACAATTATTTTATTTTTCAGTTTGGCATCAACATAAAAACCTTGATTATCTGATGAAAAGGCGTTTAAATTTACGCATAAAAGTAAGATTAAGACTAATAAAAAAACAATACCCTTTTTCATTAAATCTCCTCCTCACCTAGAGTTAAATTTATACCACGAAATGAGTATATTACTCGTTCTTAATTGTTTATAGAATAAAATACAAAAATAAAAAAGTCAAAAACTTTTGACTGCATATTTGATAAACTTACTGCTGTCCAAATAAAAATCTTAGTTCCCATAGAACATTGTTTTACAGCGTATTTACATTTTAGATTGGATTATCACAATTCCATTCGGGTTTTAATATAGATATATCTTCAATAAACTCTTTTATTTTGGTTTCAAGATTCTATAGACCTTTGATATCCTCTATCTTAATATCATTAATTAAATCATCATCCGAAACGTGCCAATTGTTTTCAAAATACTCTCTTGGCAACTCATATACTCTTAATTCAAAAAAATCTCATTTTCTAGGTCTTCTGGTTTCAAAAATTTGGACAATGCCTTATATTTCCCACTATCGTCATATTCATATGCAAAAACAGTAATAAAACATCTCAAATTTTCTTTACTCGATGGTATTTCTGAAGCCAGTTTAACTCCCGTCATTAGGTTGTTTATTTGAACCCTATCAAAATGTTTCATGACTAACCTCACTTTATAACTCGTGAGACTTTTCTACAACTGTTAATGCTTCACTATATAAACTTTCCAAATCAACACTTCCGTCTTTTTTACTTAAGTAAATCAAATATTCGATATTTCCTTCCGGCCCCTTTATTGGCGAGAAATCCAAACCCTTTACCTTTAAGCCCTCACCTAAAGAAAAAGCGATAATATCCTTTATTACTTCCTCATGAACCTTTGGATCTTTGACAACTCCATGTTTGCCGACCTTATCCCTGCCGGCCTCAAACTGGGGTTTAATCAAACAGACAAGTTCACCCTCATCTTTTAGCAGCTTAAAGGCAACAGGAATAACCTTCTTCAGCGAAATAAAAGAAACATCTATCGACGCGAAATCTACCAAAGTACCCAGCTGCTCCGGTTGGACATACCTGATATTCGTTCTTTCCATGCACACAACCCGCTCATCGTTTCTTAACTCCCAAGCCAGTTGTCCATACCCCACATCCACAGCAAATACCTTGGCAGCACCGTTTTTCAACATGCAATCGGTAAAACCTCCGGTGGAAGCTCCGATATCTATTGCTGTTTTGGACTTCAAATCTATTTCAAATACTTTAATTGCCTTTTCAAGTTTCAGTCCGCCCCTGCTGACATAAGGATGAATATCTTCCTTTATCAATATTTCGGACTCCACATCAACCTTGACACCAGGTTTGTCCTCTTTCTTGCCGGATACAAACACAACTCCTGCCATAATGGAGCTTCTAGCCTTTTCTCGGCTTTCAAAAAGCCCCCTGTTTACAAGCAGGACATCAAGTCTTTCCTTTTTCAAAACATAAACCTCCATCTTCTGTCACGACATATTCAAAACAACCTAATCAACTTTTATACTTGCCTTGTTCAATAACTTAATTACCTCATTTACAATTGCTTTCTCATCAAGCCTGTATACGCTCTGAAGCTCGTTTTTAGACCCATGGGGAATAAATTGATCCGGATATCCGAACATCCTGGTCTTTATGTTTATTCCCTTTTGGTTAATGGTCTCAAGTATTCTGCTTCCAAATCCTCCTACAATGGCATTATCTTCGATGGTGATTAAATGCCTGGTCTTCAAAACAGAATTAACAAGAAGCTTTTCATCAATGGGCTTAATAAATCTAAAATAAATTACGTCACAGGTGATATCCATTTTTTCCAGCATATCTGCCACTTTCAGTGCAGTCTCTACTTTGTTTCCAACAGCCGCGATTGTTATATTGCTTCCTTCACGTACAAGCAAAGCTTTTCCGAGCTTGACAGGTACCGAATCAAAAAGCTTTTCGCTGCCTTTCCCTCTTGGATATCTGATTGCAATGGGACCGTTATGCTCATTTATTGCATATCTTAACATCATTGCAAACTCTGCATAGTCACAAGGTGCCAAAATTGTCATATTGGGAATATGACTTAAAAAGGATATATCGTATATACCCTGATGGGTCTCTCCGTCCTCACCGACAATTCCGGCTCTGTCAATGGCAAATATCACATGAAGGTTTTGAATTGCCACATCATGTATCACCTGGTCGTATGCCCTCTGTAAAAACGAGGAATATATAGCAACAACAGGCTTAACTCCACCTCTAGCCAGTCCGGCGGCAAAAGTAACCGCATGTTGTTCCGCAATACCTACATCAAAGAACCTTTCGGGAAACTTTTCAGAAAAAGGAATCAATCCTGTCCCATGAGGCATTGCAGCTGTAATAGCTACCACTTTCTCGTTTTCCTCGGCAATATCAACAAGCTCACGCCCGAAGACATCCGAATAACTCGGGCCGCTATTGGCTTTAACTTCTCCCGTTTCAATTTCAAAAGGTGCTATACCGTGAAAAACATCGGGATTTTCCTCCGCATATGTATAGCCCTTACCCTTCTGGGTACAAACATGTATAAGTACCGGTCCTTTTATTGTCTTTGAAATGGTTAAAAGTTTTTCTATTTCAGTAATATTATGCCCATCAACCGGGCCCAAATACTTAAATCCCAATTCTTCAAATATTATCCCGGGCACAATCATGTATTTGATAGAACCCTTGACCCTGCCTAATGCCTTTGCCGCACTTTTACCTATGGCAGGAATTTTGTTGAGCATAATGTCAATATCCTCTTTAACCTTGTAATAGAAAGGTTCTGTCCTTATTTTGCTTAAGTATTTCGACAAGCCCCCCACATTTTTTGAGATTGACATTTCATTGTCATTCAAAACCACTATAAAATTATTGGGGTATCTTCCCGCATTGTTTAATGCTTCAAAGGCCATTCCTCCGGTCATTGCCCCATCACCGATGACAGCCACAACCGATGAGTTTTCCTTATTGATATCCCTTGCCCGTGCCATTCCAAGGGCAGCTGAAATTGAAGTGCTGCTGTGCCCTGTATTAAAAGTATCATGCTCACTTTCATTGGTTTTCGGAAAACCGGACAATCCTCCAAGTTTTCTCAATGTATCGAATTGTTCTTTTCTTCCCGTTATTATTTTATGAACATAAGACTGATGCCCAACATCCCAAACAATCTTGTCGTAAGGTGAATTGAAAACTCGATGAAGTGCAAGAGTCAGTTCCACCACGCCCAAATTCGAAGCAAGATGTCCCCCAGTCTTTGAAACTTTATCAATCAAGAACCTTCTTATTTCACCCGCCAATTCATTCAATTCATCCAGATTTAACTTTTTTAAATCTTCCGGTGAGTTAACTCTGTCCAATAAGCTAGCCAAAATAGGTTTCATCTCACTTTCTTTTATTTTTCTCTCTAGTACCTGCCTTTACAAAGCCGAATCTTCCTGTTAAAAACTTTAATATTACAGCAACTTTGTATACTATATAGTTGCATTTCTCCATTGCTATAGTTTTACCGACAGCCTTTCCCCCAATGGTCAGTGCCGCAACCGTACCGGTAATTCCGATACTGGCAAGGGTTTGTACCATTCCGCTGGTTGCCGATGCAATTTTTATCACTATAAAACCGCTGGCCACCCCACTTATAACACCGCATATGTCGCCTACAACATCATTGCATATGCTAGATACCTTATTGGCATTTCTTATAAGCTTAATTGCCTGTTTGGCCCCATAAAGCTTCCTTGATGCCATGGCATGAAAAGGGGCTTCTTCAGCAGCAGTTACCGCTATACCTATTATATCAAAAATAATGCCAATTAAAATAATAACCAGCACTATTATAAAAGATATGTATATATTTTTATCTTCCAAAAGGGTTGAGGATATAATCGATAAGCTGGAAGAAATCACAAATGTAAATAATGTAACAAATACGACCCATTTTATGTTTTCCTTCTTTGTACCTACAGTATTGGTTCGAAACTTTACTTTTTTCTCATTGGCCGGATGTTTATAATTGTCATCCACTTAAATTACCCTCCAAATATCTACAGATGAATAGATTATGTCCATTTCTCACAAACTAATTAAAAATAATATAATTAAAATACAGGATGGAAATACACTGAGTAAATTTTGCGGCTTAGGTCAGGCATGATTTCCACAGAGGATACTGAAATGTCGCCAAATCAGCAGTTTCCTTTTAAATCCTCCGCCACATTGTTGCCAATTGTGGGGCCTGATTACCACTTAGTCCACACTGCAATCCCCAGTGTACCTCTTAACAGAACAGTCTAGGGGTTTTCCCCGACAGTCTGACCGATTCCTAGCCTCTTTTGCAAAGGTGGTTTCAAACTGCTTTAGTGTACTCGTATCGGCCAATACTTGCACACCTGACCATTATCCACCAACTTCACTCAAGGCAGGCTACTCTGTTCACAGCACCTTAACGGTACCGCATAACAGGTTTACTCCCTACTCGTAGTCGAGGTGGCACTTTTTAATCTAGTTAATAAAAAGTGGCTTTTCTCCCACAAGGAAGGGTCTCCACGGTAGAGGGGTCAACGCCCGCATGCCATTGCGGATCGCCCCTAAACCTTAACTCCCAGCATCAGCCCACTACTGGGCGTAACAAGCCAACACAAGGAACTTCATCGATGTGCCCTTTAGCGGATTTTTAGGCCCGCTTTCAGAACCGGCAGCACTGACTAGAATACTGCACCATCCTGTCTTTTTGGCTGTTATAAGTATTTTGTAACACAAAACAGTCTCTACTGTGCTACAAAGGTACCCTTTCCATTTGTACCGTCAACTCTACAGATAATATTCCATAGAAGGTACATAAGTATAACAGAAAAGTATTATATCATATAAACAGTTATGGATAAAGGATAACTATTATCTGTAAACCGCCTTTAACCTTCAAAAAGTGCATTTATTTCGATACAATAAATTTATAGTTATTTATGCCTTGTTTTTGTCCACTTTGCTTATCTTATAATCAAATCATCCATGAAACAAGCTAACCCAGCCAAATGCCGATAAGAATTCCCAACAGTGCACCCATAAATACTTCAAAAGGGGAGTGTCCCAATAATTCCTTCAATTTCTCATCAAAGTGCAACTTGTCATAATGTGAATGCAAAAGTTGATTCAATACCTTCGCCTGCTTTCCTGCAGCCCTCCTAATTCCTGCCGCATCGTACATTACAATCAAAGACACGGCCAATGTAATACCGAATTCTACTGAATCAATTCCCCTAATTTTACCTACAACAGTCGCAAGGGATACTATAAATGCCGAATGGGAACTTGGCATTCCTCCGGAGCCTACAAACTTGGTAAAATCAATCTTTTTACTTGTCATAAGGACATTTATAACTTTTAGAAATTGTGCCAAAAACCAAGCGAAAGCAGGTACCGTTATTGTTCTGTTGTACACAATCGCATTTATAATTTGCACTTCCTCGGAATCCTCCCTCAATAAAATTTACATTTCTCTTATAACAAGATACTCCGCAAGCTCTTTTAGAAAATCCGCTTTAGTACCGAACCTTTGTAAACTCTTTATTGCTTCATTGGTGGTTTGCTTAAGCATGCTTTTCGATTTTTCAAGTCCGTAAAGACTTACATAAGTAGTTTTCTTATTTACTTCGTCGCTGCCGACTCTTTTTCCCAACTTCTCAGTGCTTCCTTCCACATCAAGAATATCGTCCTTTATCTGAAAAGCCAATCCTATTCCTTCGGCATATTTTTCCAAATCCTGCAATTCTTCTTTGGTAGCATTGCAAATTATTGCAGCAGAAACAACAGGTGCTTTTATCAGTGCACCGGTCTTACACCTATGCATATACTCCAAAGTTTCAACAGACACCTCAGTATTCTCCGATTCGATATCAACCACCTGTCCTCCAATCATGCCTCGAACCCCGGAAGACTTTGCTATATATGCCATTGCCTTGACCTTATTCTCCAGATTGCTGAAATTTCTTGACGCATTCTCAAGCATCAACTCAAAAGCCATATTCAAAAGGCCATCCCCTGCCAAAATTGCGAGTGCCTCACCATACACCTTATGGTTTGTAAGTCTTCCCCTTCTATAATCATCATTATCCATGGCAGGAAGGTCATCGTGTATCAGTGAATAAGTATGAATCATTTCAATGGCACATGCAAAGGGAAGAACTTCATCGATACTTCCGCCAAGCATATCGGTTACCGCAAGGGAAAGGACCGGTCTAAGTCTTTTTCCACCTGCTAAAAGACTGTATCTCATAGCACTGTATATGGATTTTTCTATCAATTCATTTTCTTTTATGCATTCTTCCAAAAAATTATTCACTATATCCTGATATCTTTTTTGCTTTTCTTTAAATTCCATTCAAAATCCCCCTATAATTCTATACACTAGTCCCTTATAAAATCTTGTTCAATAATATCACCGTTTTCATCTTCCACCAGCATGGTTATCTTTTTCTCAATTTCATCCAACATTTTACTTAATTCTTTCGAAAGAGTCACACCTTTTTGAAAAACTTCAATAGACTCATCTAAAGACATCTCTCCCTGTTCAAGCTTTTCCACTATTTCTTCCAGTTCATTCAGTGATAATTCAAAATTCTTTTCCTTTTTTGCCATATCAAATCCTGCCCTTCACATTATTTATCGTACATTCCAAATCTCCGTCTGCAAGGTTGACTTTTATTTTATCATTTATTTCAGTGTCTTTTACCGATTTTATTATTTGCTTGTCATCAATAGATTTGACAATACTGTATCCTCTTGCCAATATTGTCAAAGGACTTAGGGCATCAAGCTTACCTATTAGGAAATTCAACTTTGACTTCGCTCTCTCCTGCCTAACTAAAATTGCCCTTCTCATATCCTTACACAGAATATCCAATTTCATTCTCTCTTGATAAACTCTGTCATAGGGCTGCCTAAAAACAGCAGAGTTTTTGAGCTCCTCAAGTCTCTTGCGTTTAAGTTTTACATTTCTTAAAACAGCATTTCTAAGTCGCATATCCAACTCAACCAACCTGCCAATCAGCTGCTGTTTCTCTGGCATTACAATCTCTGCAGCAGCCGATGGTGTAGGTGCACGTACATCCGCCACAAAGTCGCATATTGTATAATCGGTCTCATGTCCCACAGCAGAAATAATCGGAATCTTTGAATTAAATATGCTTCTTGCCACAATCTCTTCATTAAAAGGCCAAAGTTCTTCCAAAGAGCCTCCACCTCTAGCTATTATAATCACATCAACACACATTAAACGATTTAGCATATCGATTGCCCTGCTTATTTCTTGGGCCGCTCCCTGACCTTGAACTTTAACCGGATAGACCTTGATACGAGTGTTGTAAAATCTTCTGTCGAGCACATTTATTATATCCCTGATAACCGATCCCGTAGCTGATGTAACCACACCAATTGAACTTGGCAGAAAAGGTATTGCTTTTTTATAGCAGCTGTCAAAAAGCCCCTCTTCCGAAAGTTTCCTCTTAAGCTGTTCAAAGGCGATATGAAGATTACCGACTCCGTCATTTATCATTTCTTCGGCATAGAGTTGGTACTGACCGTCTCTTTCGTACAACGAGACATATCCCCTTACTATAACATTCATACCATTCTCCGGCAGGAATTTTAAGTAAGAATTGTGGTTTTTGAACATAACACATTTGATAACACTGTTCTCATCCTTAAGTGTAAAGTACATATGTCCTGACGAGTGATATTTGAAATTGGAAATTTCACCTCTTATCCAGAGGTTTGACAATATCATATCCCGAGAAATAATTTCTTTAATATACCTGTTTACCGAAGAAACCGTCAATATATTGTCAAAAGCACTATATAAAGCTTCTTTCATTCCCTCACCTATAACAGTCCGCTTAATATTTTTATTAATTTTCATCACAACAACCCACCTTATTAAGGTGGGTTGCCAAAATTTCAAGTACCTTTACGTTTTTTCCACCTCGCTAGGTAGTGCCTTGACTTTTGAAACTTTACCCAATATGCCGTTAACAAAAGAGCCGCTTTCTTCTCCACTGTAATTTTTAGCCAGCTCAACGGCTTCATTTATGGATACATTAAAAGGAATATCATTCCTAAAGCACATCTCATATATGCTAAGCCTTAGAATAGACAAGTCAACCTTTGAAAGTCTCGAAAGTTTCCAGCCTTTTGAATACATTTCTATGGTTTTGTCAATCTCCTCTACATTCTTGTATACACCTTCAACAACATCAACAATATATTTAGTATCGTTTTCATTTAAAGCTTCTTGTTCAAGGGTCTGCCTTATCTGTTCTTCTCTGGAATCCTTCTGAATCTCCAACTGATATATAAGCTTCATTGCAATTTCCCTGGCTGCCCTTCTTCCCATTAACCTTGTACCTCCTCAAAAAGTTCGAGCAATCTTGTAAATATATGTAAATATCCAATATCCATTATTGAACTGAATTTAGTTTTACATTTCAGAAAACTATATATTCAATAAGCATTATTCAAATTATAAAAGGTCAATAAATATTATCTTCTTTTGGCATAAATAAAATTCCAAGTAACAATTATCATCTATAAGTACCCGGCGGTAATATTCTATCCAATAAGTTTCTTAAATAGTCCTTGTCCTTCGAAACCTTTTTTCCAATATAATAACCCATTAAAACACATATTGCAATAAACACGGTCTGAAAAAAACCCACATAAAGTGTGCACAATGCGAATATCAATCCGAAAAGGGCACCGTTTATTTCTCCATAATGATTTTTATAGAAATCGATAAATTTTTCCCAACTCATAATTACTCTCCTATTCAACTCTGGATTTGTATCCGGTGTATATATTTTCCACAGAAACCTTTACATCATTTACATTAATACCTGAAGTATCTTCAACCGCTTTCTTTACCTTGCTTTGAAGCTCTTCCGATAGAGTTGGAATATGAGTTTCGGGTAAAACAATAGCTTTTATATATATGGAAACATCTTCTCCAAGTTTACTCACATAGGCTTTGGTTTCCTTAATACCGCTAATTTTTCTCGATGCTGACAAAGCTATGTTTTCAATGGTATTTAAAGATATTCTAATTTCACCTATTTTGCTGGCCCTACTGATAGATTTTTTTTCCCGTTCACTTCTAACACCGGAAAAAAGAAATATTACACTAAGTGCAAAGAATATCAATTCAACAATAAACATTAGAATATTTGAAGCCTTGTTGGGTAATACATACTCTGTAATATATTCTGTTGTACTGGTAAACAGATTATGGTTTAGAGTCATTGCCATCAATATCACAGACACTACTGTAAGACAGAAAGCGTAAATTGCTAAAATGGTCCTAAATATGATATTCATAAGTCACCTCTTCACACTTTTCTTTTGTTATAAACCCTAATACTACAATTGTTAATAAAAAACCGAACTTTTATACCTTTCCTAATCCACTCTCAAAGCTAAAGATGGGCAAATTTCCATAACATTTTTTACCTTCACACTTTTATCCAACTATATTATATTTTATTTTCAAAAAAAAATAAACCCTAGAAAGGGATTATTTTAAAATACTTAAGATTTTCAAGTCCTAAATCCTATTTATTTCACCCGTGAAATGTCCTCGCTGATCTCTCTTCTGATTTCCTTTTCAATATTTACACCTTGAACATGAATATTTACCTCAATGACATCCAACCCGGTCATTGTCTCTACAGCCTTTTTAACCTTTTCCTGTATATCCCATGACACATCGGGAATTCTACAGCCGTATTCAACAATAATATATAAATCAATAGCAGCCTCTTTCTCTCCTACTTCAACTTTTACACCTTTTGATAAATTTTTACGTCCAAGGATTTCCGCAATTCCACCAGCGATTCCGCCGCTCATTCCTGCCACACCGGGTACATCCATAGCAGCAACTCCCGCTATAATGGCAACTACTTCTTCCGATATTTTTACGTTTCCAATCTCAATACTATTACCCTGGACATTTTCTTCCATTTGAATTCCCTCCCCGCTGCATCACGAAAAAGCTGATATACAGATATTATTATAACACTACAGATCAATGTTATCAACAAAATGTATCCGATGAACATAATATTACCGTATGAAAGTCAATTTTATCACATCAAGCCTGTAATTTGCCTTTCGGAATACAATTACATAAAAGCTCGACAACCACTTAAAAGATTGTTCTAACATGAACATCGGCAATCGCAACATTAGCCTGCCTTGATGCAATATCGGCAATTTGTGTGGCTTCCACATCGGACAGATTCGGTGCTTTTACAACAATATCGATACTTCCGTCATCAGCGATAAATACAACAACATCATTATAACCCTTTTCTTTTATCAAAGTTTCAATAGCCATTTCTTTTTCGGACCTATCTATTAATGCCAGAATCTTCTCATTAGCTTGAGATTTCAGTTGTTTATCTGCATCAGGATCTTTAGTAATTTTTTCTAACTCTTCTTTGTTTTTACCCCTTGTCACATCTTTATCCATTTTGGCCTGTGCAAAAAACTCGTTAGCCTGTTTTGAAGCCTGCACATCCTTATTGCTGCTCTTTTTATCATCCTTCTTTTTGTCATCCTTATTATCTTTCTTATCTACCTCTTTATTATTCTTTTTGTCCGATTCTTCCGTTTTCTCAGCCAATTCATTTTCAATCAAGTCACTGTTGTCCACATAAACCGCTTCACCAAGTCTCGGAGAGTCGGTATCCACTGTTTCATTTACAGATATACTGCTTTTATTATAGCTGTATTGTAAATACCCTGCAATGACAATCATAAGAACCAGTGATAAAACTACAATTTGCTTTCTTTTCAGAACCATCATCAAAAAAATCCCCCTTTATTATTACTTTTTTTATAATTAATATTTATTGCAAATTTGTCTCATTTATATCTACTTTTTATAAATTTTTTATTCTCCCATCTCATCCCCCCTTTCTTTCAAAAACCTGAATTTTGTGCACCGGTACATCAAGAAGTACTCTCACTGCGTTTATCAAGCACTCTTTAACTACTGGATCACCGGCACCGTCTGCCACCACCACTACACCCTTAACCTGGGGAAGAAGTTCTTTTAAAATAATGGGTTTCTTTACACCGCTTCCGCTATCTTCATATGCAATCTGGCTTTCATAGGAACTTTGATTTATTTTTCTCGTTCCTCCGGCACTATCTTTTTCGTCTGTCATTTCGTCACTTTTCTTTACATCCGAATAGGGTACTATTTCCCTACCCGACAGGTAAGTCACCATTACTTCAACTTTTCCAGCACCGTTTATCTTAGAAAGTATATTCTCAATATCTTTTTCCAAATCTGTCTTTTCATCGTTCACTCCAATTACAGAAACCTCCTCTGTTTTTTCATCCAGTTTGTTCTCAACTTTCTTGCCGGCTATATCCTTTTTGGATTTTTCTCCTTCTCCAAAAAGGGTACTTCCGGCTATTATGATAATAACCCCGATAATTATCAGAATTATAAGGTTTTCTCCCATTTTATTGTTTTTTTCACTTTTCAAAAGCTTCTTAAAATATTCCAGTATTTTTTTTAACTTATCCATTTTGCCCTCCTCACTTCTTCCTAAGGTATTTTTAGTTTTAGACAAGAGAAATTATTATGTTTTCCTTTTGTATATTCAGCAAATTTTCAATCATGCCCACAATCTGTTTCTTTAGTTCGCTGTCAATATTTTTATCCGATACCTCCTTAGTTTCCAGACTTTTTCCTTTGCCTATTACAATTTTATCGATGCTCTTTACAGGCTCGATTGTTTTTGATTTTTCTTTACCTTCCCCAAGCTTTAGCTCAAGATAAACCCTCTTAATTTCTCCGAATTTTTCGTCGGAATAATCCTCGTTTATAATTACGTCTGCCTTTACGTCCGATATACCTTTGATATCTTTTATCAAATCCTCCAACTGATTTATGATTTTGTTTCTATATAAATTTGTAATCTGCTTTATCTGTTCCTCTTTCAACACCTGACTGCTTGCCATTATCTCCTTTTTATCGATAAAATTGCTGTTTGACATTTGATAAGCCTTAAGATCAACACCTTTTTGCAATAACCCCAGTACCGGATTAATTAAAGCAATAACAAGGACCAGTCCGGAAACCAAATTTATCATTTTTTTCATTCTCCCCGAAGGTAAAAGCATTTCCAAAAGTACTATAAAAATAACAAGGGTTGCAATATTCAGGCACCATTCCTTTAAGAATTCCATCATTTTTATCACCTCATCATTGCACTCAAATTGCTTGCAGTAATCAAAGTGGTAACCGTTAAAAGAAACATAAAGGCAACTGAAGTCACTATTGCAAAAATATATGTAATCGAACCGGCTACTTCCCCAATACATTTTATTATTCTGTTTTCTGCCAACGGCTCCAATAAAACACATGCCAATCTGTACAAGCCTATGATAGCCAACATCTTCAAAATGGGTATAAGACTTATTGAAATTATGCCAATCATTATTGCAACTCCAACGGCATTTTTAATTAACAGAGTGCACCCTATAACGGTATCTGCAGCATCGGCAAGGTACTTTCCCGCTATCGGTATAAAAGTATTTATTGCAAACTTGGCTGTCTTGCTGGTCACACCGTCAACCACAGCTCCCAAAGAGCCCTGAAGCGATACAACCGCGACGAATAAAGTCAGTATAAAACCCAAAGACCATGCAGTGATAGTTTTTAAGAAGGAAGCAAGCCTTGTAACCTGTATTTTATCGGAAATATTGTTAACTATGGATATTACAGTGGAAAGTACAATAAGCGGTATAAAAAGGTTTTTGATTACAGTAGCGGTAAATTGCACAATCATTATCAATATGGGCTGCAGCACTCCGCCGGAAGTAATATTTCCTCCTGAGATTAGCAAAGTTATAAGAACGGGTATTGAACTGTACATAAAATTTACCATTGCATCGATTATTTGAATTCCTGCTTTAAGGGCACTGTTGAAGCTTACCATCAATATTGATACCAATACTATATAACATACATAGAAGGCAAGTTCTCCCACACTTTTACGCATAAATGAAGCCTGCAAGTTGTTAAGAACCGCACAAATAATTACCAGAACAACTAGTTTAATCAGTAGATCAATATTTATATACACTTCTTTAAAAAGATACATTAAAATTCTGTTGAAAATATTTTCAATATCAAATTTGAAATTTCCCTTTGCCACATCCTTTATCAAACTTCCAGGGTCATAATCGGGCATTATTTCGTGAAAATCCTCATCCATTGTTTTTTTAAGGTTGTCCTCAATAGATTTGACTTCATCGTTTTCCATCTGTTCCTCTATTATTTCATTTTCCGTTAAAATTTCTTCACCGTAGGTCTTAGTCGGAAAAGAAACACCAAATATTATAAACAACACACATAAACATATTAATTTGACAAAGTGGCAGATACCCATTCTTTTGTTTTCTCTACACATTTTATCCCCGTCCGTTCATTCTTTTTAGCCAGGTAAAACAATTGAAATCTCATTTTCCATAAAAAGGCTTATATTATATGTCGCAACAGTTTTTATCCATTCAGTATAAACCTATGGCATTATGTTAATAATCAGCTCCATCAATGATGTTATTATCGGAACCGCCAATACTATAATCATCACTTTGCCGGCCAACTCCACTTTTGAAGCAATGGCATTTTCACCGGCATCTTTGCATACCTCCGCCCCAAATTCCGCAATATATGCTATGCCCACTATTTTAAGCAGTGTTGAAAGATAAATGGTGTCAATATTAATCTTTTGGGCATAGCTGTTAAGAAGTTCAACCACAGCTGAAATTTTACCCAATATCATTGCAAATACGATTATACCGGTTGCAATACTTATCTGTATTGCTATCTCAGGCCGATTTGCTTTTAGAACCGCTATTAAAACTGTTGCTACCAATGCCAATCCTATTATCTGAAGTATGTCCACAAATATCATCATCCTTAAATTTAGAACTGAAATAAGGCCTTTACGGTATCGAACAAGTTCACAATTTCCTTCACAATCATCATAAGTACAACTATCAGACCTGCAAGAGTCGTCATCATCGCCTGCTCATCTCTTCCCGACTTGTTAAGCAGAGCATTTAAGACTGAAACCAATATTCCTATGGCAGCAATTTTAAAAATCAATTCTATATTCATAACTGTTCTTTCTCCTCTTGTTTTTAGAACTATTGCAGCTTTTTTATTTATGGGAACATATTAATAAGTTCCATATCTTTTCTGTACAAGTTATATATATTCAAACAACCCTTTTTTTTAGAACAGCAAAATAATTATTGCCAGACCTCCTAAAACTCCAAGATTCTTAAACATCCTCTCATTCTTGCTTCTGAGTTCCTCGGCTTTTTGCTCTTGAATTTTCAACTGATTTACAGTCAGGCGAATATTTTTTATCTGCCCTTCCAAATCAGAACTTCCGAGCATCTTGCCAAAGGAAATAATTATATTTTCGTCCTCGGAATTTAGGTTAGTCTTGGATATATTTTCCCTTACAGCCTTTGTCCAGGCTTCACTAGCACACAATCCGTCATCAAGATTTTCAATAGTTGCTTTAAAAAAAACCGCCACGCTGCTGTCGGTACAACTGTATACTTTTTGAAATGCCTCTCTCAGTATGTTGGATAAAAAGCTTATTTCGTTTTCAAATATCTGAAGCAGTGTTTGAAGCACTTTCAGTTCCTCCGGTCTTTTGGCATAAGTCCTTGCATGGGAATATCCCAAAAGACTGCATGAAATAAAAACTATCAAACTCCCCAAAATTTTCAGAATCATAACTTCTCTCTCCTATACAAAAACTTCATATTACTTCCGTCAATTACCTCCTCAAGGGTACCGGGCCCATTATAACTGCTCAATACTATCAATCTTTCAAACACTTTTTCTTCAAGCATGGCCAGGACTTCTTTTCTAAGTTTCAATTGGGAAATGTTATAACCATGTGCTGTTGTTATTATCTTTACTCCTGCATTAATTACCTGCATTAATGCTTCCTTATCTCCGCTACTCCCTATTTCATCGGTTATAATAACATCAGGAGACATTGATCTTAATAGCATTGACATTCCAAGCTGCTTAGGACAGGCATCCAACACATCGGTTCTTACCCCCACCTGTTTTTGGGGTGAACCCTTAAAACATGCAGCAATTTCCGACCTCTCATCCACTATTCCCACCTTTAATCCCTTTAGCCCCAAGTGGGCAACTCCATCGCTGATATTTTTCGCGATATCTCTAAGTATTGTGGTTTTGCCGCACTTTGGCGGAGATATGATTAAAGTGTTGTATATATCATTTTCTCCCTGCACAATATATTTGAGTATTTCGTTTGAGCACCCGTTTACTTCTTTTGATATTCTGATGTTTATTCCGGATATATCCTTTATATTTTTTACTGCTGTCCCGTCTAATACCGCTTTACCGGTTATACCTACACGGTGACCGCCTTTTAACGTAATGTATCCGTTTCGAATTTCATCCTGAAAGGCATATATGGAATTTTCACTTATCAGTTCTACGGTTTTGATTATCTGTTCCTGATTTACATACACAGGGTTTTCAGGTCTGATTTTCAACTCTCCCGTTGCCTCTAGAAAGAAACTGCCCTTGTCATTTTGAATCATTACCGGTTTGTTTACCCTAAGCCTTATCTCCTCCGTGTACATCAAATCCCTGACAGCCACCTTTCTTATGGCATTTCTCAAGTCCGGTGAAATAAACTTAAGTATATCCCTTTCAAAACCCGTGACTTCCTCAATCTTATATACTTGTTTGTCATTAGTAAGCATTACATTTTCCCCCTATACCGACAAAGTTTTGTCCACTTAAAAATAGTTATAAAATTCTTATTTAATTATTATTAAGATTTGTCCAATTCTATGACAAAAAAAAAGACCTTTTTTAGTAGGTTGTAAAAAGGTTTATAAATACAGCTTTTATGACCTTCGAAAGCCCAAAATAAAACCAGCGAGCAATCTAACAACTACTCGCTGGTAAAGTATGGCTATATTTCATTCTACTTGAGCTCCACACCAACTATTGACATAGAGCCATATTTACTTATAAGTACTATTCGTTATCGTCTTCTTGATCGTGATCACAACAATCATCACAATCACAATCCCATTCAACTGCCACATCTTTTCCGCAGTATGGACATTCAAAAGATTCTGCCTCTTCATCGAGCATATCTTCTTCAAGTTCAATTATCTCACCGCAATGCGGACATTCAACTTCTGCAAGCACATCATCATCTTCTTCGTCGTCACAATCGCAGTCAAAAAGAACTCTTTCAACTTCTGCAAGATCTTCATCCATATTATCTATCTGTTCACCAAGCTGCTCTTGAACTTCTTCAATATCATCAATAGCAAGAGCCATGTCATCTAAAACATCGATTATCGTACTCAGTAACTTGCCTTCGTTTGTCTCGCTGCTTATTTTCATACCTTCAGCCAATCCCTTCAGGTAAGCCACTCTTTCTTTGATAAAGCCCATCGGTCTCTCTCCTTTACTTTGAATTTAGTAAGTAACAATACTTCAGCAAATATAAAACCAAACTAATTTTAACTTTCGCAACTCGTAATGCACTTCCGACACCATCATCCCCGTAACCAACCAATCCGGGTAAATTAAACAATATCCAACCGGGTAGATATAAAATATCGGTAATGCTTTAAAGTAGCGTAATATCTTCCATTTTACTGATATATTATACCCACTAAACTCTTTCTATATACTCCCCTGTACGGGTATCTATTTTGATAACGTCGCCGTTATCGACAAACAAAGGCACTTTAATTACTGCTCCTGTTTCAACAGTTGCAGGCTTTGTAGCTCCTGTAGCAGTATCTCCTTTAAAACCTGGCTCTGTTGCAGTTATTTTCAACTCAACAAAGGTAGGTGGCTCTATACCGAATACATTTCCCTTATGGGACAGTATTTTTACTACATCATTTTCTTTTACAAACTTAAGAGCATCTCCAACCTTGTCCTTTCCTAGAGGTAATTGCTCAAAGGTTTCAGTATCCATAAAGTGATAGAGATCGCCATCGCTGTAAAGATACTGCATGTCCTTTCTTTCAATATGTGCCTTAGGCATTTTGTCAGTTGGATTGAATGTTCTTTCTATTGTAGCTCCAGTTACAATATTCTTAAGCTTTGTTCTAACAAAAGCTGCTCCTTTTCCTGGTTTAACATGTTGAAACTCAACTACTTGAAATATTTGTCCGTCAAGCTCAAAAGTTACGCCGTTCCTAAAATCACCAGCAGTAATCATTAAAATATCCCTCCAAAATTATTATATTAAAATCAATAAAAGTCACGGGTAAACCCCTTCTCTATTGTCCCTTTCATCTCGTCCTAAGAGATTGAAAAGATACTCAATATATATTGTCTTCAGGTCGTTTTCAAAAGCAACTAATTCAATTTATTTGGCACTTTACGCATCCAAATATTGGGAATGGTAATTGAAAAGCTATTTTTGAAGGACCCACTAAATATAAATTCATTTCCTAGTTTATATTAAAATAAAATCCACGCAATTTCAAGAAAAAGTTTCATACAGAGATAAATAATACTAACACTCTGAATGATAAAAAGCTTAATTGCCGCAATTTAAGTATATCATTTTCTTTTTAGCCAAATTAATTTTACAGTATTATCATCTCCTTTGTGGAACCGGTCAATACAATAGGTTTGTCATCATTAATCACTATCATGTCCTCGATTCTTACTCCTCCCAAACCGCTCACATAAATTCCCGGTTCTACTGTTACCACCATACCGTTTCTCATTTTTATTGTACTTTGCGGTGACAATCTTGGCTCTTCATGAATTTCAATACCCACTCCATGTCCCAAACTGTGACCGAAATTATCTCCATATCCTGCATCGGCTATTATATTTCTGGCTATGCTGTCAATTTCCCTTCCTGTCAATCCGCTTACGGCACCATTGACTCCAGCTCTTTGAGCTTCCAAAACAATATTGTATATTTTTTTCAGTTCCTCTTTCGGTTGCCCCACAAAAACTGTCCTCGTCATATCAGAACAATACTCGTTATATATTGCCCCAAAGTCAAGTGTTACAGCATCTCCCAGTTCAATAACCTTGTCTGATGCAACTCCATGGGGAAGACTTGCTCTCCATCCCGATGCAACTATGGTATCAAAGGAAGGCCCCCTTGCCCCCTGCTTTTTGAAATAATACTCAATCTCAGCTGCAATTTCCCTTTCGGTTACCCCGGGTTTAATATATTTCAGCACATGGGAAAAGGCATCATCGGCCAGTTTTACCGCTCCTTTAATTACTTCAACCTCACCCGGGTCCTTGGCAATTCTTAAATTTTCCAAAGTCCTCTCTAAAGGCAAAAGTTTTTTTATATTTAACTTTTTGGAAAGGCTCTCATATGCTTTGAAAGTCAAATACTCATCTTCAAATCCGAGAGTACTGATGTTGTTGGAAGTAATCAAATCATTCAAAGTTACGTTCAAGTTACCCTGGTATTGAACAATTTCATATAGCGGTGCCTCTTTCTTTGCCTGTTCGGTATACCTAAAGTCAGTGACAAGTATAGCCTTGTCATGGGTAATTAGCAAATTGGCAAAAGTTCCTGTAAAGTTTGACATGTATATGTAATTTTCTCTTTTGGTAATCAAAGCCGCATCTATGCCCTTTTGGCCAAGCTTACTGCGAAACTCCCTAAGCCTTCTTTCTATTTGATTCCTATCAGCCATACGTATCACCTTAACCTCTATAAATTTGCTTTTTTCCCAACCGAAAGAATTATAAATATTCTACAACATTACTGCCGCATTCAATCCCAAAATATAGCTATTGCTTCCAAACCCGCATATTTGGCCCACACAAACCGGTGCAATGACAGAGTGGCTTCTAAACTCCTCTCTGGCATGTATATTGGACAGATGTATTTCAATTGTCGGTATCTCCACAGCTTTTATGGCATCCCTTATAGCTATGCTGTAATGAGTATAGGCACCGGGATTTATAATTATAACATCGGTGTTGCCTCTTGCAGCGTGTATCTTGTCGATAATTTCACCCTCGTGGTTGGTCTGTATAAAGTCTATATCCACATTAAGTCTCGTGGCTTCGGCACTTACTTTTTTGGCTATATCCTCTAAAGTTTCAGTTCCATACACTGCTTTTTCTCTCGTGCCTAAAAGGTTTAAATTCGGACCGTTAATTATCAATATTTTTTTCAACCTCTATCCCCTCCACAACAGATTGATAAATTTTTTTCATCTTTAAAGCATCTTCAGCCATGTTATCCCGTGACTCACATATAACAACGGGTTCCATTCGTTTTATATAAAGTGCCTGGGCCAAGTATTCAAACTCAGGACCAAATTGCACATCGTCCATCGTCCAATGTTTCTTTTCCCCACCCTTTGTGTACTCGATTCTGCTGAAATGGCAGTGTAAGTATTTTAGTCTATTGTAACCCAATTCCTTTTCTATCTTATTCAAAACAGCCAGAAAATCTTCCGTCGAATTCAATGCACCAAGACCTCGAGCGTGAATATGCCCGAAATCAACGGTAGGTAAAAGTCTTTCATCAATTTTGCATATTTCAATTATTTCCTCCAAAGAGCCCAATTGATTTTTCTTTCCCAAAACTTCAGGACAAATGATTATATCATCCAGTCCCTTTTCCCAAGTTTCTTCCAAAACTTCCCTCATTACTTTTTTTGCAGTATCAAGTGCCCATTTTTTGTCCACCTTGCTGTAAGAACCGGTATGCACAACTATCCTTTTGGCACCCATCCATTTTGCACAGGTCAATGTTTCCATTATATATCTTTTCGAATTAATCCTCTTCTCTTCTTCCCCACTCGCCATATTTATATAGTAAGGTGCATGAATACTTAGAAAAATACCGTTTTTCGCTGCCTCTTCACCAATACTTCCGGCAGTTGCCTCACTAACATTTACCCCTTTGCTGCATTGGTACTCATAGGCGTTAAGCCCCATGCGATTGAGCCACGCGGGCATCTGAACCGAGGATTTGTAACCCTGCTGGTAAAAACTCTCTGAATTCCCTGAAGGCCCAAATCTTATCATTCACTCCCACCTTTTCTTATTGTTATAACTTTAAGGCAGCATGCCTCTCTATTTTACTCCTAATATCCTTCGAAACAGCAAAAGTTTCGGAGATATCGAGTTCCTTGCTTTTACACATTTTTCTACATTCAAAAAAATAAAACAAAAAAATATATAAGCTTATTATATCTAAACTTATATATTTTTAAAACAAAATATTTATTTTAAAAGTAATTACCATCATTATCCGATAAAAATCATACACATAGAAGTTCACACTTCCGTTTGACGATATATAATAACACCAATGGGATATAATGGCACAACAAATCACACTTGCTCGTGTCTTGGGTTTCGCTTTACAAGTACAGCCGCTTTTGTTATGGCAGAAATCACATCCACCTCAAACTGTTGCCTTAATGAATCGACTTTGGAGTATAGTTCTCCTTTCTCACTTACAATATATTTCGAAGGCAATTCATTCAATGCTATGGCTGCAATATCCAGAATACATTTTTCGCAATTGCAAACCTTCACATCTTCCAAAACATCCTTAATCAACGAAAATACTATTTCTTCCATGTAGTTTTTAATGTGTGCCATCTTTTTCCCTCCTCCAAGCAATATCAACTATCCGTAAAATGCTATACTCCATAAAATCCTTAGAATGATTCCCGTTCAATTTATCAATCAAAAACTATATCGTACAAACGTGCTCTTTTATTAATCTTTTTTAATCTTTATCTCCAAAACCCTAAAAAATGGAATTTTTAACTACATCATTCTTGAAATCACTGCATTAATGTACATGTTTAAAATATCCCAACCGTAGAGATAAGTTATAAATGTACCTATAACTATAAACGGTCCAAAGGCAATGGTACTTCTTCGAGTTTTTAATTTTAAAACGATAAGAATAAAACTTATAATTCCGGCTATAACCACCGATATCAAAAGTGCCAAAAAGGTCATTTTCCAACCGAGAAAAATGCCAATCGGTGCAAATATTTTTACATCCCCTCCACCCATGGCATAATCGGTTTTGTAAATTTTCGCTGCAACCATGCCGATAATCAACAGAGTACCAGAACCTGCAACCATTCCAAGCAAAGGGTCCCACCATTGTCCGCCTCTATATATGTCCATCGGGAAAAAGATATTTAAGACAATAATGATTAAACCTGCCACAAGTCCTGTTACAACCAATTCATCGGGTATTATCTTGTAATCCAAATCAATGAAAAACACCACAATCAATATTGACATCAGAAAAGCCGAAGCAAAAAAATCCAACGATATACCGAAAGTATGATACAATAATGCAAAAGTAATTCCCGTCAACAATTCAACTGCCGTATACCTAGGTGATATTGCACTGCCGCAGTACCTACACTTTCCCCTTAGGAACAGCCAACTGAATACGGGAACAAGATCAAGGGCATTGAGTCTTTTCCCGCAACTTCCGCAATGGGACGGAGGATAAGCAATATTCTCACCCTTGGGCAAACGGTAAATGCATACGTTCAAAAAAGAACCTATAATTATCCCAATAATTCCGAAATAAAGCGTCAAAACAATTTCCATAGTTACTTCCTCTTTTGTGTATAGATTTTTATTTATTATAAACTATATTATATAAGATAAATTCCATTATATAAATGCCTTTATGCAAAAGATTTATCATAAATATAAATAAGTTACAAGACCTAAACAGTATCGGCCTTGTAACCTTTTCATTCAAGTATTTTCCGAATAAGCTACAGTACTATTTGCCAATATGACTATTTATCAAAAAATATCTATGAATATCCTTTGTTTTTGAAATCAATAAATTCTTTTCCAACCTTCTCCAACGCTTTCCATATCCATAGCTTTGACACTACCGGTTTTCTCATAGTAATAGAATCCATATCCCTCTTCAAGAGGTTGCGGTATTGAACCGAGTTCTTTTATGACTATTTCTCTAATGGCAACCGGGCCATCCTCCAATGAAATGACTCCCTTCGCAACATTTCTCAATATTGCAGCTTCAATATCCTTAGCGTTTGAATTGTCAATATATATTTTTTCCTGTTCAAAATAAGCAATAACCCGAGGAGCGGCTACCGCAGATAAAATACCGAAAATAGCGACTACAACAACAAATTCGATGATAGAAATTCCCTTTCGATTTTTCCTTATCCTGCTCAGTCCTTTGAACATACAATTACCTCCTTATTATGGATTACGATAAGAGTACTCATTATCTTTTCGGTATTTACTTATTAATAATATTTGCTAAAAAGTTAAAATTATAGCGACATTAACATTTATCGGCATGATTGAAGTTTTACTTTATATTTCTTTCATTTACAATATGTACAAAATCTATTTTCTTTTGAAATAAATATATGAATTTGAAGCAAGAGATATTAGTATGGATAGATAAGTCAAAGAGATTGCATTGCTGCACTCTCTTTGACTTATCTTTTGACTTATCTTAAGAATCTTATTCACTTAGAATTTTTACAAAAGAATTGTAGGCATCCTTTAATTTATCTTCAGAAAGCTTGATTCCTGTCCATATTTCATAGGCACTTATACCTTGATATAAAAGCATTCCCAAACCGTTTATAATCTTACATCCTCTGCTTTCGGCATCGGCAAGGAATTTTGTCTTTATAGGGTTATAAATCAAATCGTATACAATCTGTCCGTTAAAATATCCGATATCTTTTACAGGCGAATTGTTAACATCCGGACTCATACCCACTGATGTTGTATTGATAATTATGTCACTTTCTTCAAAAGCCAATTTAAGTGTTTTGTCTTCAAAATTATATACTTGAACTATCTCAGCAATATTTTCATTTACAACCTCAGCCAATTCCACTGACTTCTGGGTTGTACGATTAACTATGTTTATTTTTTCGGCACCCTCCAATGCGATTTTCACAGCAATGGGCCTGGCTGCTCCTCCGGCACCTATCATCATAACTTTCTTATCTTTAAAACCAGTACCGGCAGCTTCTCTAAAAGCTCTTAAAAAGCCTTCCCCATCAGTGTTATAACCGTATAACCGTCCGTCAATTTTTTTAACCGTATTTACCGAACCCATCAATATAGCTTCTTTTGCATTTTCATCAATAAACTTCATAATATCGCGTTTGTAGGGAATTGTCACATTAAAGCCCAGAAAGTCGGTAACCTTGATAGCTTTCACCAAAGTCTCAAGTTTTTCCCTATCCACTCTTAACGGCACATACACCAAGTCTAATCCCAACATTCTGCTTAATGAATTGTGAAGCTGCGGCGAAATAGAATGTTCAACGGGATTTCCGATCAATCCTAAAAGTTTGGACTTACCTGTAACACTGTAATCGATAATCATAATACCTCCTTCTACCAAACATTTTATAGCAAAATTAAAAGATTGGAATAAAATTATTTTAATTTCACTTTTTCTGTTTCAGTAAAGATTTTTCGTATTTATAAAGAACATACTTTTCCGCTATTCTCTTAACTCTTACAAAGAAAATTTCTTTCTTGTCAATAGGTTTAACAAGAATGGTAAACATATTCAATCTATTGCCACCATATATATCGGTAAAAATCTGATCGCCAATTACAGCTGTTTCTTCAGGGTCTATATCCATAAGCCTAACTGCCGACATAAAGGCCTTCCTACTAGGCTTTGAAGCATTGTGTATCGCAAATACCTGTAACTTTTCATTAAATTTTAAAACCCTTTTTTCTGAAGCATTGGACACAATACATACTTTAAGTCCGGATTCCTTCATTCTCCCAATCCATTCCAATGCATTTTGGTCCGGTTCTGCCACATGTTCCGGTACAAGAGTATTATCGATATCCAATATAAGTCCTTTTATTCCTTCCTTCTCAAGCATGCTAAGTTCTATATCCTGAACTTTATCGACTCTATATTTCGGATAAAATTTCTCCAACATAATTTCCTCCTATTTTGCATCGAATACACAATATCAATGATGGGTATTCTGTAACTGAATTATTCAGGGCATCAGTATATAAAATTAATACATTTATAATAGCAAATAATGTAACAACATAGCAATATAGTTCCCACAATAATATATAACTTCCAAATTTTCTTTGCCTATTTTTATAAAAAGCTGGATTTTTGAAATAAAAAGTAGCATAATATATATAAGATTTTCCTGGCAATCATAAGTTTGCAGAAATATCATACTTTATAAACTATTTTTGGTCTATTTTTTGAAAGGGGTTAACAGTATGTCTTACCAAATTACTATTGAAAAAACAAAAAATCCAAAGCAAAAGCCTGATGAAAACAATTTAGGCTTTGGAATACACTTCACTGATCACATGTTTTCAATGGATTATACCGAGGGTATTGGATGGCATGATCCGAAAATTATACCTTATGCTCCATTAAGTCTCGATCCTTCATGTATGATATTCCACTATGGACAAGCAATTTTTGAAGGACTGAAAGCATATAAAGGTGCTAATGGAGACATACTTCTTTTCAGACCTAGAAAGAATATGGAAAGAATAAATGTTTCCAACGAAAGGTTATGTATACCTCCAATTGACGTTGACTTTGCCGTTGAAGCTGTTAAAACTTTGGTGGATGTCGAAAAAGATTGGATACCGAAGTCGGAAGGTACTTCACTCTATATTCGTCCGTTTATCATAGCAACCGACCCTTATCTCGGAGTTAGACCTTCCCATACATATAAATTTTTGATAATCCTCTCCCCTGTTGGGGCTTATTATAAAGAAGGAATCAATCCCGTAAAAATTTATGTAGAAAGCAACTATGTTCGTGCAGTTAAAGGCGGAATCGGTTATGCCAAAACTCCGGGAAACTATGCTGCAAGCTTGAAGGCTCAAATGGAAGCCAAGGAAAAAGGTTATACCCAAGTTTTGTGGCTTGACGGTGTCGAGAAAAAATACGTTGAAGAAGTAGGTACCATGAATGTATTCTTCAAAATAAACGGAGAAGTTATCACACCTTCTTTGGAAGGCAGTATTCTCGCAGGAATTACCAGAGACTCTACTATTGAACTGCTCCACTCCATGGGCGTTAAAGTTACAGAACGCAGGATCTCCATTGAGGAAATATATGAAGCCCATGACAAAGGCACCCTTGAAGAAGCCTTCGGAACAGGAACAGCAGCAGTTATATCACCTATCGGTGAACTTAACTGGAACGGAAGAATAATTCAAATAAATGACGGAAAGATTGGCGAAATATCTTCTAAAGTTTATAACGCCATTACCGGAATTCAAAGCGGTAAGTTGGAAGATACCTTCGGTTGGACTGTTAAAATTTAATTTACAGCTTTCTCTTTACATTTTGCAATATCAAAAACGAAGGGAAATTTACCCTTCGTTTTTTGGTACTCTTTAAATAAATTTTCATATCCTCTCTTAATAAATATTAATATTATTTAACAAATTTTCCTTATATCTTTTGTAATCTTCGCAAATATACATTATAATATGATATATGAACATTTGATATTGCAAGCAAAATAATTCCGGAGAACTTACAGAAAAATGAAGAAGAAACTTAATATAAACAAAACCATAATCTCAATAATTGTTATAAACATAATACACTTAATCATACTTGTTGGTGCTTTGGCATACACCGCCATATCCAACAGGCTAAACACTATTGTACCGAATTTCTTGACTTACCTTTTCTTTTATGGAATGGTATTTATAACAGTGTTTATAGACAGTTTCATTACCTTTAAAAATGCAAAAGCACTGTTCGAATCCGAATCGCAATATGAAGTTCTGAAAAGCACTTTGAGCCAATTGGAAAACCTGAATAAAACCCTTAGGGCTCAAAGACATGATTTTATGAATCATCTTCAGGTGGTATACAGCCTGATAGAAATGCATGAATACAAAGACGCCGAAGATTATATCGAACAGGTTTATAATGACATACAAAAAGTCAACAAGTTTTTAAAAACCGGTAACCCCGCAATAAATGCCCTTCTTCAGGCAAAAATATTGGACTGCGAAAAAAGAAACATAAAAACCGAATTAAAGGTTACTTCAAGATTGGACAATTTCCATGTACCTTCCTGGGAGATGTGCCGCATACTCGGAAATATCATCGACAACTCCATTTATGCCTTAGAGGAGCTAGAAGATAACAAACTTTTAACTATTTGCATTTCCGAAAACTTAAAAAGTTTCAATTTCTCCATTACAAACAACGGGCCTAGTATACCGAAGAATATAATAGGCAAAATATTTGAGGCCGGCTTTTCGACAAAGGGCAGTAAAGGTGAAGGCATGGGGCTTTTCAACACCAAAAACATTGTTGAAAGATATAATGGTACAATAAATGTATCAAGTGCGGATACTACTACTTTTGAAATTATTCTACCGAAAAGCAGTGATGTTTGAGTTAACTTATCAAAAACGACAATTTAGACATTAAGATGTATAATTCGGAGAATTGATATTTGTTTTGCTTTTCAAATTGTTTATACTTACCCTGTAAACGGAATTGAACATATATAATTTGACTGTTTAGATTGCTGAAATTCAAAGCATCAAAAATTCCTAAAAAAGGAGGTGTTGATATGATAGATCTGGTAGGTCTTTTCAGCAATATCGATTTCTTATCGGCTGTATTATTTATAATGGGTATTGCACTGGTAGTTATAGAAATGTTCCTTCCGGGTTTCGGTGCTCCGGGTATATTTGGAACAATTTTCCTCATATTAGGAATTGCATCGGTGGCAAGAAATCTCTATGATATAATTATTTTGGTAATTATCATATTGGTTGTTTTAGGTATTGCACTTTCTTTTGCACTATATTCAGCAACAAAAGGAAGATTGCCGAAATCTTTGGTACTTACCGATTCATTAAACAAAGAAGAAGGATTTGAAGGAACGGAAGACCTAAAGTACTTCTTGGATAAAGAAGGCAAGACATTAACTGTGCTACGTCCTTCGGGAACTGCGGATTTTGACGGTGTTAAGCTGGATGTTGTATCGGAATCCGAATTTATTCAAAAGAATACAAAAGTAAAAGTTATCAAAGTTGAAGGAAGAAGAATAGTTGTTAGAGAAATAAAGCAAGAATAAATAGTAAATCAATAATTTATATTTATAATTTTTTAATATAGTTATTAGATAAACAAAAAAACAATGAAAGGGGTATTGCCATGGAAAATCCATTAATTATCATTTTTGTTTTAGGAGCAATAATCTTATTTATTTCATTCTTTCTGTCTTTTGTTCCTTTAGGACTATGGATATCTGCTTTTGCGGCAAATGTACATGTAGGAATCTTTACCCTTGTCGGTATGAGACTTAGAAGAGTAGTCCCTGCAAGAATTGTAAACCCGTTGATCAAGGCTACAAAGGCCGGTATCGACGTATCGATAAACAAACTTGAAGCCCACTATCTCGCAGGCGGTAATGTCGACAGAGTTGTTAATGCTCTAATAGCTGCTCAGAGAGCAAACATACCTCTCGAATTTGAAAGAGCCGCTGCTATAGACCTAGCCGGTAGAGATGTTTTAGAAGCTGTTCAGATGAGTGTTAATCCTAAGGTAATCGAAACACCCATTGTTTCTGCAATCGCAAAAGACGGTATAGAGCTTATGGCTAAAGCAAGGGTTACCGTTAGGGCAAACATAGATCGTTTGGTGGGTGGTGCTGGTGAGCAAACTATCATTGCCCGTGTTGGTGAAGGTGTTGTTACAACTGTCGGTTCGGCATTAGAACATAAACAAGTTTTGGAAAATCCCGATGCCATATCAAAAACAGTATTAAGCAAAGGTCTTGATGCCGGAACAGCCTTCGAAATTTTGTCAATCGATATAGCTGACATAGATGTAGGTAGAAACATAGGTGCACAACTTCAGACAGACCAGGCAGAAGCCGACAAGAGAATCGCACAGGCAAAAGCCGAAGAAAGAAGGGCTATGGCTGTTGCAAAAGAGCAGGAAATGATCGCTATGGTTCAAGAAATGAGGGCTAAAGTTGTGGAAGCCGAATCTGAAATTCCAAAAGCTATTGCTGCTGCACTGCGTGAAGGTAAAATCGGTGTTATGGACTATTACAATATGCAGAACGTAATTGCAGATACACAAATGAGAGATTCCATCGCAAAAGCAGGCAAACCGGATTCTTCCAAAGAAGATAAATCTTAAGGAGTTGTAAACTATGGGTGATTATAGAGCTAATCCAAATATAAATGCCAATTATCCTCAAAGACCAGGTCCTTATCCAAACAGACCTGGTCAAGGCCAATCTGTTTCTCTCGGTACTCCTGTGAATAATGCAACTCCAAACAGGTCATCCGATATGGTAACAGTTACAGCCATGCCATCAAACAGCTCCAATCCGATTTCAAATAGGCAGGCTAAAAAGTCTCCTATTCAAAAGAAGCCTAGAAAAAACAATAGACCAAATACTCAGCATAAGACCGAAACTATCGATAATAAATCTTCAGTCCAAAACATGGAAAGCACTACTAAAACCAATGTCCTTCACAATACCGAGAATAAAAATCCACAAGGCAAAACCTTAACCGGTAGCTTGGGCACTTTGTTGGATTTGTCAAATATGAACAGTAAGGACATATTGAAAGGTATTGTTTTCTCCGAAATAATCGGTAAACCAAAAGCCCTTAGAAGGGGGCGTTGGTAAACTTGAATTTCAAAGTCTTAATAGCCGACGACGATAAGGGAATGAGACTGGTCTTAAAAAAAGCTTTGTCAAAAGTTGAAGGCTTTGAGATAGTAGGTGAAGCAGAAGACGGAAATACCGCCCTCTGCTTTTCCGAGTCTCTTAAACCGGATGTCATATTTATGGATGTCGAAATGCCTTTTCTAAACGGAATTGAATGTGCAAAAAGAATAATGGACATAAACCCAAAAACCATTATTATATTTGCAACAGCCCACGAAGAATATATGCCGGATGCCTTTGAAGTTTATGCCTTTGATTATTTGGTTAAACCCTTTAAACTAGAAAGAATTAATCAAACTTTAGAAAGAATAAAAAGCTTGTCAGTCATTCATAAAGAACAGCCGGTAAAATCAATCGGTAATCCCAACAAAACTTTAGATAAACTGATTGTAAAAAATAAAGAAGGTATTAATTTTATTAATATGAATGAAATTATACTTATTCAACGTGAGGATCGAAGTACTGCAATATATACAACCAATGAAAAATATATAACCTCCGAGAGCTTGAGTGAACTGGAGGCACGGTTGGATAGTTCAATATTTTTTAGAAGTCATAAATCATATATTATAAATCTTCTTTCCATACATAAGATTTTCCCTTACGGTCGCTGGACCTATGTGGTAAAACTTAGAGACACGGATAAGGATGCACTTCTCACCCACGAGCGATATGAGGAATTGCAAAAAATCTTTGAAAGATAAAATATATAACATTTTTCTATAGAAAAGTCAAAAAGATTTTCCTTCAATACTTTTTGACTTTTTCGTTTTATTAAAACCTATATTATCCTATCCTGTTTTCATTAACTTACTCTTTTCTCATATAATCTCTTTATAAAAATTCCTTGATATTTTTTCCTCAATAGCCACAAATTACAGGCATTATATCAGCTTTTTTTAATCAAATAACTTAAAATCACCCCTCTATTACACCGATTAATATATAGAGATGATTGATGTGTTTTGGATTTTATTTGTGAAAGATTAAATTTTTCTTAAATTTTTGTCTTTTATACTCGAATTCCGCTTGACATATGCTAGAATTATAATTGGACCACTTTAAAGTTTAATAAATGTAAAGGGAGAAAAAAATGAGGAAAAAAAGAAGTTCAAAAAGCAAATCAAATAATAAATTAAAGAAAAGTGTTGTTTTATGGATAAGCTCCTTTGTTATAATAACTTTATCGGTTTTATTTCTCGGTAAATTCGGACTATTAGGCAATGACAAATCCGCTGCAATAGATACATATGAAGATACTCCTTCCAAAAGTGAGCCCACTATAGACCCCATTGAAATTACAAAAAAGAATGCTGTTAAGTACATACCAACCCCCTACATCAATCCCACACCCGGTGAGATAGATTATGATGCAATTCCCGGACTTACAAATGAGAAACCTTATTCAAAGGAACTTGTTTCAGAAGGGAGCAAAAATATTTTATTTGTCGGTTCCGACAGATTTTCTGGATTGTACGACACAATAGGAATTTTTAGTATAGATAAGGAAAACGAAAAGATTAAAATAATCATGATACCCAGGGATCTATATATCAACTATAACGAAAAAGTAAGGCATTATCTTTCAATTCACGGCAAGGCAAACAATGGAGGATTTTACAAAATCAATGCCGCACATAATATAGGCCCCTATCTGAAGTATGAAGGTAAGTTTGAACCTTATTCAATGAATTTCCTCGCTGACGTAATAAAGGAAAAGTTCGGAATAGTTGTAGACGACTATGTTAAAATCAATCCCGACGGTTTTGTAGAACTTGTCGACCTCTTTGGCGGAGTAGACATCGATGTTCCCATCGATATGAATTACGATGATCCGTTTCAGGATCTTTCCATTCACCTAAATAAAGGCATGCAAAGGCTTAACGGAAAGCAGGCTGAAGGTTTTGTCCGTTTCAGGCAGGGATACAATGAAGAAGGTGAACTCTTCCAAATAGGTGACGTCGAGAGGAAAAACAATCAGATTAAATTTATTAAGGCTTTTATCAAACAGCATGGAACTATTACCAATATAGACAAAATCCCTGAACTGACCAAAACACTCAATAAGAACCTGAAGCATAGCTTTGGCGTTGGAGATATTTTAACTTCCTACATAGGACTTGCCAAAGATGTAATAACAAAAAAATATGAAATTGAAAGCGTAACCCTGACAGGTCAAGGTAAAACACTAAACGGAACCTATTACATATTTATTGAATAAATTACATACTTATAAAGTAGATTACATACAAAAGAGAAAGAGCTGCTATTCTTGCAGCTTTTTCTTTTATGTGCTAAAATATATGCAAAAACTATGATATAATAATGTGATGCAATAAATTGGAATAATAAAAAAAACCTTTTTGTGCAGATTAATTAATATCTCGCACAACTTTGCTGGATAGAGGAGGTTTTTTAATGCATTCCCACGTCCATAAGTATAAATTTGATTCATATTCTTCTAATGGGCATGTTCATAGAATATTCGGTATTTCAGATACCATGATTGGAATTGAAGCTTTTCATATTCATACATTTTTTGGTATTTCTTCATATAACGGGCATTCACATTATTATACAGGTTATACAGGATTACCTATAAAAACTCAGAACGGGCATATCCACAAAATAGAGGGAGAGTTGGATGTAAATTCCGAGCATACCCATACATTTAAGGATTATACCGATGAAGAAGTTGAATATATTGGAACTAAAAAACTCTATAAAAAATTGAATATTTTATAAAATTAAATCTTGCATTTTTTTATAAAACCCATTATCATTATATAAGAAATACAGTAATACTTAATAAGTTTTCAAAAGGAATGTTTAACAAAGTTTATAGGTATTATTTGTAGATAATGTAGATAAGGGCGTTCAAGTTTTATGACACGCTCTTTTATTTCGTTCATTTAGCATAATATATTTAGGACGTTTTAACTCGATAGTTTACATTTTTTATTTATATTTATTGAAAGGGGCTTTCAAAATGTCAAAGGTGGAATCACAACCATATTCTCTTACAGAAGAATTCGGTTCTAATGTTTTTAACGATGCAACCATGAGGGAACGTTTACCCAAACAAACATACAAGGCATTAAAGAAAACGATAGATGAAGGTACTCCCCTGCTTCCACATGTAGCAGAAGTTGTTGCCAATGCTATGAAAGATTGGGCTATTGAGAAAGGTGCCACACATTTCACTCATTGGTTTCAACCAATGACAGGGATAACTGCCGAGAAGCATGATTCTTTTATCTCACCCACAGTAGACGGGAAAGTTATAATGGAGTTTTCCGGTAAAGAGCTTGTTAAAGGTGAGCCTGACGCTTCGTCTTTCCCATCGGGAGGATTAAGGGCTACTTTTGAAGCCAGAGGTTATACTGCTTGGGATTGTACTTCGCCAGCCTTTATCAGAGACACCACATTATATATACCCACAGCCTTCTGTTCATATACGGGAGAAGTATTGGATAAGAAGACACCTCTTTTAAGATCGATGGAGGTACTGTCCAATCAGGCACTTCGTATTTTAAGACTCTTCGGAAACACTACTGCAACAAGAGTTATTACAACAGTAGGTGCCGAACAGGAATATTTTCTCATCGACAAGAAACTTTTTGATCAACGCAAAGACTTGATATTTACCGGTAGAACCTTATTCGGTGCAAAGCCTCCCAAAGGCCAGGAGATGGATGATCATTATTACGGAACACTTAAAGAGCGAATTTCTGCTTTCATGAAAGAATTGGATCAGGAACTCTGGAAATTGGGGGTATATTCAAAGACCAAACATAATGAGGTTGCACCGGCCCAACATGAGTTGGCTCCCATTTTCGGAACAACAAACGTGGCAACCGACCACAACCAATTGATTATGGATACACTAAAGAAAGTCGCACTCAGGCATGGTCTTGTATGTCTATTGCATGAAAAACCTTTTGCAGGTATCAACGGTTCGGGAAAACACAATAACTGGTCGATGTGCACCAACGACGGTCAAAACCTTCTTGATCCGGGAAGTACTCCCCATGAAAACGCACAATTTCTAGTCTTCCTTTGTGCCGTTATAAAGGCAGTGGACGAATATTCCGATTTACTTAGAGCTTCAGCTGCAAACGCCGGCAATGACCATCGACTCGGAGCCAATGAGGCACCTCCCGCCATTATCTCAATATACTTAGGTGATCAGCTGACAGACATACTCGAACAAATTGAAAATGGCGGTGCAAAGTCATCAATAAATAACGGTGAACTAAAAATCGGAGTCAGCACGCTGCCGGCATTACCGAAAGATGCAACCGACAGGAACAGAACTTCTCCCTTTGCCTTCACCGGAAACAAATTTGAATTCAGAATGGTTCCGTCTTCATGCTCCATTTCAGGACCAAACTTTGTGTTAAACACAATAGTCGCCGAAGCCTTAAGCGAAATGGCAGACCGTCTTGAGAAAGCGGAAGATTTCAATTCGGAATTGCAGTCTTTGTTGAAAGATATTGTATCCTCTCACAAAAGAATTATTTTCAACGGCAACAATTACAGTGAAGAATGGATAAAGGAAGCGGAAAAAAGAGGTCTACCCAATATAACAAATACAGTTGATGCAACTATAGCTTTAATCAAAGAGAAAAATATAAAAGTTTTCGAAAAACATGGTGTATTGAACAAGACGGAACTGAGTTCAAGGTGTGAAATTATACTTGAAACGTATATAAAAACAATAAATATTGAAGCACTTACAATGCTTGAAATGGCTAAACGCCAAATATTGCCCGCAGTTATACGTTACACGGGAAGCATTGCCTCCACAATTGCATCTATAAAATCTACAGGTTTAAATGTGGATACAAGTGTTCAATCCGATCTTTTACAGGAGGTTTCAACTCTTTTGACCGAGTTGAAAAAGAAGATAACCGAGCTTGAGAAAGCCACCTGCGATGCATCCAATTTCAGCGGTGATACTTATGATCATGCTGTAATGTATAGAGATGTGGTACTGGCTAAAATGAATGAATTAAGAGCTATCGCAGACCAACTTGAAACGATAGTGGATGAAGGGGTGTGGCCGTTCCCCACTTACGGTCAGTTACTGTTTGATATTTAATAAAACTTCTTTTACTTGGTTGGAAGTTATCAAAAAACATTCCGGAAATTAAAATTTTCGGAATGTTTTTTATTTAGGGGCTTTCGAACGAATTGAAAGCAGCAAAATCAAAGGGGCTCGATGCCCCTGAGATTTTATTTTGAAATTGTACTTATCTACTATAAACATTTAAACAATTTCAGTATTTTATATTATTTATCAAACCTTAAAATCCCATTCCGAATTCCAAGGCTTTTATTTCATCGGGAATCATGTAATGTTTTTTCTCCGGAAGAGTCTTTTTCAAGGCTTCTATAAAGGAATCCTTCGAAACAATATTAGTTGCAGCAATCAACTTGCCCAACAAAATTATAGTGGCAAATGTACCGTTCCCCATATCTAAGGCTGTCTTTGTAGCCGGTATTCTATAAACGCTTACATCATCCCTTGCAGGTGCTCTTTCAACCAATAAACTGTCTGTTATAATTACTCCTCCGCTTGCAACCATTTTTTCAAACTTGTCAAGGGACGGTCCGTTCATTACTATAAGGGATGTAGCAACGTTTATAATGGGCGAACCCACAGTTTCATCGGATATAATTACGTTGCAATTTGCAGTACCGCCTCTCATCTCAGGTCCATAAGACGGAAGCCATGATACATTTTTATTTTCCAGCATACCTGCATAGGCAAGAATTCTCCCGGCTGAAAGTATTCCCTGACCTCCAAATCCAGCTATTATAACATCTTGATGATTCATTTATTACACCTCCAAATCCTTGCCTTTAAAATTGCCTAACGGATAAAAGGGTACCATTTTATCTTTTATCCATCCTAAAGCATCTACCGGTGCCATTCCCCAGTTTGTCGGACAGGAGGACAATACTTCAACTATTCCGAATCCCAAGTTTGCCATTTGCACTTGTATTGCCTTCTTTATAGCTTTCTTTGCATTCATGATGTTTTTTACATCGTGAACAGATACTCTTTCAACGTACACAGCACCTTCCAAGGTAGACAACATCTCACAAACTTTTATGGGATAACCGTGAATTTCAGGCTTCCTTCCGAAAGGTGAAGTGGTTGTAACCTGGTTAATGAGAGTTGTTGGAGCCATCTGTCCCGATGTCATTCCATATATCGCATTGTTCACAAATATAACGGTTATCTTTTCACCTCTCGCTGCTGCATGGACTATTTCAGCCGTACCGATGGCAGCCAAATCACCGTCTCCCTGATATGCAAAAACAACATTATCAGGATTTGCCCTCTTTATACCTGTAGCAACTGCCGGTGCTCTTCCGTGTGCCGCCTGTACCATATCACAATTGAAATATTCATAATTGTTATAGGTACATCCTACCGGCGAAACACCTACAGTCTTACCCTCTATATCCAATTCATCCAACACTTCCGCAATAAGCCTGTGAATTATACCATGGGTACATCCCGGGCAATAATGCATTGACTTGTCAATCAAAGCATGTGGTCTCTTAAATACAATAGCCATTTTAATCCCCTTCTTACTTATTTAATATTTGCTTAATCTGATCCAAGATTTCCTGCTGGGTAGGAATCATTCCACCCATTCTGCCATAGAAATATACCGGTCTCTTACCGTTTACGGCAAGTCTTACGTCTTCAACCATCTGTCCGGCATTCAATTCCACCGATAAGAATGCCTTCGGCACTTCCGCATATTTTTCAAATTCCTTTACAGGGAACGGCCAAAGGGTAATGGGTCTTATCAAACCTACTTTTATTCCTTCCTTCTTCGCCATTTTTATTACGTTATTGACTATTCTTGCAGTAGTTCCGAATGCAGTTACAATAATATCCGCATCCTCACAATTATAACTTTCCACTCTAACTTCATTCTCTTCTATCAACTTGTACTTTCTTTGAAGCTTTCTATTGTGTTCTTCCAGAACTTCAGGCTGGATATAAATTGACTGAATTGTATTGTGCTCCCTTTTCAACCCAGTACCGGTGGTAGCCCATGGTTTTTCCACTTTGACGATGTTTTCCTGATCTTTAAATTCAACAGCCTCCATCATCTGGCCCAATACTCCGTCACCCATAATCATTGTCAATTGTCTGTATTTATCGGAAATATTAAATGCCTCAACCGTCAACTCATACAACTCTTGAACACTGGAAGGTGCCAAAACCACCATCTTGTAATCTCCGTGTCCTCCGCCTTTTACTGCTTGAAAATAGTCGCACTGTGCCGGCAAAATACCTCCAAGACCTGGGCCACATCTTACGATATTAACAATAACAGCCGGGAGCTCAGCTCCTGCGGCATAGGATATTCCTTCCTGTTTCAAGCTGATACCGGGACTTGAAGAAGATGTCATTACTCTAACTCCGGCACTGGCAGCACCATAAACCATATTAATTGCTGCTATTTCACTCTCTGCTTGAACAAAAGTTCCTCCCACCTCAGGCATTTTCTTTGCCATGTAATGTGCAATTTCAGTCTGAGGAGTTATAGGATAACCGAAATAATGTCTACAGCCTGCTCTAATAGCAGCTTCTGCAATTACTTCATTACCTTTCATCAACAATTTTTCACCCATTTTAACTATGTCCCCCTACCTTATACATTTCAATAAATGAATTCTATTTTTCAACTTGAATGACACAATCCGGACATATTGTCGCACAAAATGCACATCCAATACACTTGTCCATGTCAGAAACACCGGCAGGATGAAATCCTTTCTTATTTATCTTATCTTCCAACATAATAACAATGTTTTTCGGACATACAGTTGTACATAACTTACATCCTTTACAACGATCTTCACTAAAAGTTACTTTAGCCATTTAAATCCCCCATTACTTAATTGGTGATAAATAAAAAATTTATTTATCATCTTCACTAAAATTATACTTACTGTTCTTCGACCAATAGCCACTGCGTTTATTATAGAACTCTTTATCTTTATTTTCAAGTTTTTCTAAAAGTTCAGTCAGTATTTTTTCACTATTATTATCGATATCGGTGATTTTCACACCGTATTCCTTTCCCTTTTCATTATCAAACTTTCTCTTAATTGTACCTTCAAAAGTTATTTGCTGCTCCGGTGAAACGTATATTACAAAAACATAATTTGTCTTTTCACTTTCAGCAACATTTATTCCAAATTCTTCCTCCAAATCCTCTTTCACTACGAAAGCCGCACCGGTATGACTTATATTAGTCATTATGGCGAATACGCCCTTTTCATCGTTATCTTTTAATTTTATAACCGATCCGAGATAGACATCATACCGATAGCTGTCACGCTTATTCACAAATCTTTCGATATCATGCACTTTAATAGTTATACTCTGCGGTACATCAAGATTTATTCTTGTTACCCAACCTATTAGAGTAAATTCATAGTCGTCGGAGGTGTATTTGCACTTCATTGTGTCGCCAATCATGATAATACTTTGCATATAGTCCCGCTCAAGTCCTATATCAATTTCTATATAGTCATCATTAATTGAATAGACAATGTTTGTTACCCAGGATGAACTGTTACAGTGCTTTGTCCTTATTATAGTACCTGCACTAAGAAATTCTCCAAGCTTTATATTTTTCATAAGTACTACCTCCATTAGTTCCAAGGCAATTTTATCAACTTATTCAACGGAAAAACCGGGGCATCGATAACTTTTTCCACTCCATCAATCAAATCAGCAAAACCGCTGACAAATCCAATGGGAATTTTAAGTTTGTCCGATACCTTTTCAATCATTCTGTGTCCCTCAACCACAACGTCTGCATCGGTATGTTCCAAAAGATTCGTATTGTTTACAAGCTTTGAGACCTTTAGTCCGCTAGAACTTTCTATTTCATAAATCATGTGTTCAATCTTTTCGACAGTGTCGGTCATTGGTCGCTTGGTATTTACAACAAAGTACATACAGTATCCCTGATTAACAAGCTCGTCCTTAAATCTCGCAAGTACTTTCGCACCCAAATCATCTCCGCCAATATCGAGAATAACATCATATTCTTTTTTTTCAAACAAAGTGTTCATTTCGGGCGGAAGTGCAGGAACATCCACATTTGTATTGGCATACATCGGTGTAATCACCCATATGTCTTTACTTTCCAATTCCCTTTTGGCATCGGCGGTACGAAAATACGGGTTTACTATATCCAAATCAACAATTGCAACATTTTTAGATTCACTTGCAGAGTTTAAAGCAAAGTTGACAGCCACTTCAGTTTTACCGCTTCCGAAGTGCCCTACAAAAATATTTATTCTCTCTTTTGCCATCTGGTTCCCCTTCTGTTCTTTAACTGTGATAATCGGATAAATCCATTTATTCCTTGTGTTCTTTGAAATTAGCACAAAATTAGTTTTCTCTGTAATCTGATATGAATATGACCCGATAAATTCTTCAAGCTCAAAATCATAAATTACTTATAAATATTTTATTACTATTATAACACTTCCAAAATAAAAAAATATAGTTATATCAAAATTTTTTACCTTTTACAAATCCAATAAAAATAACATTTTTGTTTTAAAAATGTAATATTTTAACTTTCTTATTTTGATAATTAACAGGAATAATAAAATCAAATGGGTATCGAACCATGAGATTTTACGGATTTTACGACTTTCGAAAACCGCTTAAAAAAGAAAAAAATAACATAGCATGTTATTTCTTTCTCTGTCGGTAAACTTGTCCCACATTATAAATTGGTTATTCGGTTAAATTTATTTCGAATTGGCCTTACATGCTTCAAAAATACGCTTCGCCAAAACTACAGCACGTTTTTGTGCAAACTCATCTTCTTCAGCCGGCCTATGGGCACATACACCGTGGTGGCCGCAGTCATCTTCAAAATAACCGTCACCCACAATGTTCATTCCATGAACCAGCATAATATCGTGAAGAGCTTTCAGTGTTGTTTCTTGTCCGCCATATTTTGAGGCTCCAACAGTAACACCTGCTGCAACTTTATTGTAAAAAGCTTTTTCTCCCCTAAGTTTTCTGGTCTTGTCAAAAAAAGCTTTCATTTGTCCTGTCACGGTTCCGAAATAGGACGGACTTCCAAACAACAATCCATCGGCTTTCCTCATTAACTCATAAGCTTCGTCAAGGGCTGTATTTTCATAACAGACACCGGAACATGGATTGCTGCATACAACGCAAAAGCTGTGCTTCGCAGTTCTTAAAACTTCCGGTATTTCAATTATAGAAGTTTCGGCTCCCATTTCTTTGAGCTGGTCGAGAACCAAGTTTAATAAATATTTGGTATTTCCATTTTTGTTTGGACTTCCGTTTAGCCCCACAATTAACATTTTAATCACCTCAAAATATAATATTAGCATATTTTAAAAATGTGCACAATTACCGAAAAATCAATTTAAATCGGGTTATTTGATGTCTTTTCCCTATTATAGATGTACTTTGCAACACCATCGGAATTGTTGCTGTCAACTATGCCATTGGCTCTTTGCTTAAGTTCTTCAACGGCATTTGCAACGGCATAAAACTCATCGCATGCATTAAAAAGCGGCAAGTCGTTCAAGTTGTCGCCAAAACCGATGATTTTCTCATACCCCAGATGTTCACGAAGATATCTTACTGCATAATATTTTGAAGCATATTTGCTATGTATTTCCAAAAACCATACATTATCATTATACACATCCCTATACATAACCGCTTCTATTTCCGGGTTCTTCTTAAGTTCGTCATACATTAATTGCAACCTTTCGTAAAGGTCCATAAAGGTGAAATATATAATATTGTTGCCGTCAGCCTTATCCAAAAAGTTTGCCACTTTTTCAAAAGGTTTTCCGTACTTTGATACTCGCTCGTCGTGAAAATCTTTCAAATACTTTGTACATAAATCTTCATAATAGGTTATCTGCTCATCGTCGCAAATTGAATACATAAAGCCGGTAATATCATGCTTTTTCAATATGTCTATTATCTCTTTGACGGCCGAAGTAGGAATGGTCTCCAATTTTACATATTTTCTATGGGCAAGATCATATATTGCAACTCCATTCATCAAAACCACAGGAACATTAATATTAAGCTCTTCTATAATCTTTATAGCAGTGGCAATAGACCTCGCTGTTGCTATAGAAAAATGTACTCCGCTGTCGATTAGATTGTTTAGTGTTTGTTTTGTATAGTCGCTTAGTTCTCTATTGCTCATAAGTAATGTTCCATCGAGGTCTGAAATATATAAAGTTTTATTTTTCAATGTGTATCCTCCTAAACCTATGGTTAATTATCATCTTCTATTATAACTACAGTATAACAACAGATTAGCATATTTTATGTGTTTATTGAACTGTTTTTATTAAAATACACTGTAGTTCTGCTATGGGGTATTTAAAGCTTGAGTTAAGGAATTAGCCTGTTGTTTTAGTGTCAAGAGGCTCCAATTGCGAGACCTTCGCAAAAAAGCTGCTTCTAAATGCTCAGGTCAAGCATTTACGCTCCTTTGACACTAAAACCAAGCCAAAGCTATCAGTTGTTCTTTTGCAAAAGTTGATTAAAAAATAAATCTATAGTTTAATAGTACAATGTATATAACCCTGGTTTAGTGCGTAGAAATAATAAATACCATTAGATCGAAGGGGGTTTTTTATGATATTGAAAGGTAAAAAAATCGGTTATGCCTTTACCGGGGCATACTGCGTTTTTGATCAGAGTTTTCCGCAATTAGAAAAGCTAGTAAATGAAGGTGCTGAGGTCATTCCCATTGTATCCACTCAAGTTTCCGTCACCGATTCAAGGTATGGAAAAGCAGCCGATTTCTTAAGCAGAATGAATAAAATTACAGGAAATACTGTTATTCAAACCATTGTAGACGCAGAATTGTACAACAAAGTTGAAAAGCCTTTGGATATACTGGTTATATCTCCATGCACAGGCTGCAGTTTATCAAAGCTTGCCGATGGTGCCACCGATACACCGGTACTGATGATGGCAAAGGAGTTATTCAGAAACAATAAACCTATTGTAGTAGGAATAGCAACAAATGACGGCCTAGGTATAAGTGCAAAGAACATAGGCACATTACTCAGCACTAAAAACATCTACTTTATACCGTTTGGACAGGATAATCCCATAGATAAACCTTTTTCGCTAGTATCCAAATTCGAACTGACAATACCGACAGTATTATCAGCACTAAATAAGGAACAACTACAGCCCATTCTTGAAAAGTATTAGTATTTGCTTATCGATAAGATCCTCTAGATTAATCTTACCGGTATTGTTGTGTAAATAAAGAAAATAAGGAACATAATTTAATTATCGAACAATAAAATAAGCTGAAAAATCTGTCCAATAGCAAATTACCCTTGGACAGATTTTTTCAGCTATTTTGGAAAAGCCAATATATAGAATTTAAATAGCCTTACAGTTAAGGAACAATGTTCATGCTTTTTTTCTCAATTTCATCCAGCTTTCTATTTGCCTTCAAACCGCTATAGATAGCAATCAAAGCAACTGCATGTATAACAACAGAAAAATAAGCTAGAGATGCTATAGCCATAAGCATATCTAAAGCATATACAATCATACCTAGTATAAAGCTCCATTGATGTCGTTTATTTGCAAAGTATCCGAAAACAATGAAAATCCCGACAGCAAAAACATTAAATACAAGTGCAACAAGCAATAAAACAATCCCTATCTCAGGTTTACCGGCAGTAATAATAAGAGCTAGGATATTCACATTTTGCAATATAACAAGGCCTGCCACAAATTCCCGATTAATCCCGGCAACTAGAACAATAGTATTTATTAGAGAAAGCCCTGCAATCCAGTAGAACCAATTAGCTCCGATCCTTATAGCTTGTTTGGCTCTAAAAACTTCATATGCATATATATCACTGATATATTTTTCAGATACTTGACTGTTTGCCAAGTCATCAATTTGTGACAGTTTAGTAACGTCTACTATCTCGCCTGTGGTAATATAATCTTTCAATGGATTTTCGTCGGGAACATACTTAATTAAGTCTTCAATAAACATAGAATCATTCCTGACGGATAAGGGTATCCAAAGCGGTTTTACACGGCCTTTGCAAAACAATTGCAGATATTCAAAACATAGTAATGATATCGGCTTTACAGCATATATATCATCCCATTTAATAACTTCCCATTCAGTATAAAAAGTCCTTGACTGTTGATTTTTAATAATAAATCCATTTTCATTTATTTTTATCGGACTCATTATAAATATAATAGCTGTAACTATTGTCATTATAATTAACCCGCTTAAAAACATCGCAATAAAGTTTACCCAGGACGGACTTCCAATCAATACAATGATTGTTGGAATCCACCATACTAAATTCAAAAGTAGAAACATTCGTATAAACGATATACGATATTTTTTCTCATCCATGTAAATTGACCTCCAAATAGAACATCTTTTAATTGATTTTATAAAATCAATCCAGCTTAAAATACTGGGAAAATTGTTTACACAGCACTATTTTTTTATTCTTTTACCCTTTATGTATTTTGAAAACACACCCCCAATTAATAGACACCCTACTATAAAACCAAAAGTATTCAAAATAATATCGTTTATATCAAAGAAACCTAACTTCGTAACAAACTACAATAGTTCTAGGGTTATAATATAGCAAAGAAACATCGGAAGAATATCCCAAAATCACGGCCAATAAGAGTTATAAAGAGTACAAATAGTGTGTAAACCACTATACTTAAATCAAAGTGATATTTTTTGCTTTCATTGAACATCCACTTTATAAAAGTAAAAAATATTGTACAGAATAACAACCGCATTAATAAAAATGGCAGCAAGCCATAATTAATGCCTACATAATTAGTTAGAATATCATCAAAGAAATAATAACATACCAAATAAGAGAAAGATATCGAAATTGCTAAAATTAATATATTTTTAATAATCCTAAATATCATTTTCCCGCTTTTGATTATATATAAAGTCGAATTTTCAATATGTTCGAAATCCAAGAACAATTCCGAACAAATACAAAAGCAACTGTTCACTTAAATTATAAAATATATATGGAAAACATGGAATAAATTTAGTAAAATATTTTTTACGTGACTATATATTTTTAATAGCTATTAAGTAGCAAGAATAAAAGCTTTGGTGTTTATGGTTGAATTTCACGAATATTCAACAATTGCAGTTGAAAAGAAATTTAGAAAAATTCGGGGGTACCTATGAAAGCTAAATTATTTTTAATTTTTGCAATTTTGATTACAATGTTGCTAACTGCCTGCGGTAACTATGAAAAAGTTAAGACGGGCAAGTACGAAGATGATGAAAAGGATTGTTGGATAATTCTAGAAGACGATTTCAGTTTCACTGCTGTAATTTGTTATGACCTTTCATCGGGCGGAAAACTCGAAATGAGCTATCACGGAACCTATTCCCAAAGTAGTGAAAGCAAACTGGATTTGGCTTTCAGTATAAAAAAAGATACCGAAATACGTAATGAACATTGGAAAATAGACAAAATAAACAATACACTTTATGATCCCCAGCGAAAAATTACTTTCAAATATTGCGAAGAAGACGATGAATTATATTAGTACGATTTTTGTAATCATTACATAGCAATTCAGTGGTGAATGATTACTGGAATAACTTCATTTTTGCCCAGTTGAAATGTAAATGATACCAGCATTTTAGATTTTTTAGAAAGGATTTAGTAAAATGTATAAAAAATTTTTATTGTTAATGGTGTTAATCCTTACTTCCTCGTTTGCTGCTTGCAATATGGGCAAAAATGAAAACATCTCACCGACGGACAGCTCTGAACCAATAAATACAACAACTGTATTGCCAACCGATAAACCAAATACCTTGAGTACACCCCCTATTTCGGAATTGCTTGGCTTTGAGGGTGGTAACATAGGTGCAGGAGGCTTGGTTTGTAGTGGAAAGGATGGCTACATTTATTATCGTAGCGAAAGCGATGGATGGAAACTATATAAGGCAAAACCTGACGGCTCAGAAAAAACAAAACTCAGCAATCGTGTGCCCCAGTGCATAAATGTCCTTGAAGGCTGGGTGTTCTTTTGTGATTTTACGGATGATTTTTCTATTTATAAAGTAAGAACTGACGGTAAAGAAGAAACAAAACTTGTTGATGGATATTACGATAATCTTTATGTTGCTGAAAGCGGAATGTACTTTGACATGCGTGACAGTAATAATTCCATTCAAATCTACCATGCCGACTTGGACGGTAAAAATATGACAATGATTGTGCCGGATGCATCTTTAATGTACTACTATAAAGGCAAAATTTATCTAGGTTCAAAGCAACTTAGAGTATATGACATTAAAGCAGGGACAGAGAAAGTACTTATTAATACATATGTTCATAATGTTTCCGTTGATGACAATGGTATTTATTTTTGGGCTGTAGACAAGGGAGAATTTCACCACATGGATTTGGATGGTGGTAATGACAGAGTAATTATACGCGGCGGTGATTATTTCAATTATTGCGGCGGTAACCTCTTCTATGTAGGCATCAGTGAAAACAAAAACGGTCCGTGCCACACGGTAAACTGCTTAAATACAGCTACAGACAAAACAGTGGTTTTACTGGAGGAAGCAAACGAATACTTTAACGCACATGGCGAATGGGTTGGAGTTACGCTCAAGCAATTTAATGAGCATCCGGAAACAATCAATCCTGGACTTATTAAACAGGACGACCAAGGGGATATATTTATTGGTTATACCGAATCGGTTGGATATGTTTATGCTGCAGGAGAATATCTTTTTATGCGTGCTTCATTGCGTGAGAGCATTCTTGAAAATGGGAAACTGGATTGCATTGCCAGACTTGATGGCAGATTAACGATTTGGGATTGATTAATAGTTCACATACTATTTTAATTCCCAAAACACAAAGATTACCCATTTTAGTGTCAAAAGGACGGAAATTATTGACCTGAGCATTCAAAAAGCAGTGGCCGTAGAGCATGATAATTTGAAGCAAAAATGCCACGGATGGCATTTTTAGCGTCTTGGGACACGATGTCCCATAGACGCGGCGAAAATTATCATGCCAAGGCCTACTGCTTTTATGCGAAGGTCACTAAATTGGAGTCCTTTGACACTAAATCCAATCAGTACTTCCCCCAAATCCTGTTCTTAAGAATTCCCTAACACTCTTCTACATCACAGACCCCTGACCTTCTCTATAAAGCATTTTATCTTTACCTCATCCTTAACCCCATCGGTTTCAACCTTACTACTCACGTCCACACCGTAGGGCATAACCAATTCAACTGCATCAGAGACGTTGTCAACGCTTAATCCTCCTGCAACTATGATTTTTCCAAAAGCTTTTGCAAGCTTTGCCAGCCTCCAGTCAAAAACCTTTCCGACACCTCCATATGCCCCTTCCACAAAGGTATCCAATACAAAGGCATCAACTTCATACTCATCGAGTACTACCAAAGACCTCTCATCTTTAACCCGTATGGCCTTCCATATTTCAACATCACCATAGGATTTGAACAACTCCTTCAACTTCTCAACATACTGCCCGTCTTCATCCCCATGAAGCTGAATACAGTCCAAACGGCACTCTGCAGCAGCTTCCACCACTTTATTTATATCCTCGTTCACAAATACCCCGACAGCCTTCACTTTTGGGTCAAGATCATTTCTCAATCTAGCCGCCTGCTCCACTGTAACTCTTCGCTTGCTTTCGGCAAAGACAAAGCCTATATAGTCAGGCAGATATTTATTTACATATCGAATATCTTCATCTCTCTTTAATCCGCAAATCTTTACCTTGGTCATATCAATACCGCTTTGCCTCTCAGTTCGTTTATTTTATCTTTGATGGAATGAGCCCTCATAAAGGTCTCACCTATCAACACTGCATCGACACCAAGTTCTCTAAGATACTTTATGTCATTATAATCTTTTATTCCGCTCTCACTTACCACAACCCTGTCATTAGGGATATAATTCATAAGCTTCTCCGTTGTCCTTATATCCACTTCAAAAGTTTTGAGGTTCCTATTATTAATCCCGATTATCTTTGCCCCCGACTCTAAAGCTCGGTCCAATTCCTCCTTGTTGTGAACCTCGACAAGGCATTGCATACCCAGTATTCCCGCTACCACCTGGAATTTTTTCAATTCCTCGTCCGAAAGTATGGAAACAATGAGAAGTATAGCGTCGGCACCAAGGCATCTCGATTGATATACCTGCCACAAATCAATTATAAAGTCCTTCCTTAAAATTGGTGTCGGATATGCTTGACGAATTTTTACAAGATAATCATCATCACCTAGAAAGAAATTTTTCTCGGTTAAAACAGATATCGCCTGTACATTCGATTCGCTATATTCTTTTGCAATCGCAAGAGGGTCAAAATCCTCTTTTATTACTCCCTTTGAAGGAGAAGCCTTCTTAACTTCAGCAATTATGGATATTTCATCTTGTCTTTTCAGTGCATGGAAAAAGTCTTGGGTACTGTGCATTCCAGGCCTTTTAATACGCTGTTTCCAGCCCTCTATCGATATTCTGGCCATTTCTTCTTTAAGTTGTATCTTTTTCTGCTCCACAATTTTATCTAAAATCATATTTACCTCCAATTACCTTTTGCCATCGGTCATATTGTATTTACCTTTCTATATCTACCATTCAATCTGTCACTAATATAAAACAGGAATCATGGAATTTGAAAGTTCTTTTAGCTCATTAAGCTTGTTTAATGCCTTTCCGCTGTCTATCAATTCCTCTGCCATGGCAATTCCGGATTGTAAATCCTTTGTTGCCCTTCCCACATATAATGCCGCTGCGGCATTTAACACCACAATATCCCTCTTCGGTCCCCTGTCTCCATTCAATATGGACAAAATTATCTTTGCATTTTCCTTTGAATCGCCGCCAACAAGTTCTTCTTTATTTACCATTTTCAATCCATAATCCTCGGGATTTAAGAAATAGTTGTCGACTTTTCCGTTTTTCAACTCCGATACTTTAGTTTGGGCAGATAATGATATTTCATCCATTCCATCCATTCCATACACCACCATGGCATTTTCCACACCAAGGTTTGAAAGCACATGGGCCAAGGGTTCGGTCAACTTTTCATTAAACACACCAAGCAACTGACCTTTAGCCGATGCCGGATTTGTAAGCGGCCCTAAAATGTTGAATATTGTCCTGATTCCCAGTTCTCTTCTCGGTCCTGCCGCATACTTCATCGATTTGTGGAATGTCTGGGCAAACATAAATCCAATACCGATTTTTTCAATACACTCTTTGACTTTTTGCGGTTCTAACGAAATATTCACCCCTAAACTCTCCAATACATCGGCACTTCCGCTCTTGCTCGACACCGATCTGTTACCGTGTTTCGCAACAGTAACACCTCCAGCCGCTGTCACAAAGGCTGCCGCAGTTGAAATGTTAAAGGTATATGAACAATCTCCTCCTGTACCTACAATGTCTATAAAGTAGTCCTTATCCACCGTTATTCTGTCCGCTTTTTGCCTCATAACTTTGGCACACCCGGTTATTTCTTCAATAGTCTCTCCCTTAATTCTCAGTGCCGTAATAAAACTTCCTATCTGTGCCGGAGTCGCCTCACCTTCCATAATGCAATTAAGTGCTGCAACTATTTCGTCCTCACTTAAATTTTTACCCTCAACTAATTTAGCAATAGCTTCTCTTACCATATCAATTCTCCTCTCATCTCATCTCAACATTTTAACCCCGTTATTTTAACGGTTCTTAAACAACTTGCATTTTTATATCAAGGAAATTCCTCAATATTTCCTTACCGCTGGGTGTAAGGATTGACTCGGGATGGAACTGTATACCGAAAATCGGATACGTTTCGTGCATCAATCCCATTATTTCCCCATTCTCTGCACTAGCTGTAACCTTTAAACATGAAGGCAGCGATTCATTCTCAACTATAAGAGAATGATATCTCCCCGCCTTTATTCTCTCGTTAACCAGAGTTCTAAATAAGGGACATTCCCTATTTACATAAACCTCCGAAGCTTTTCCATGCATTAGTTCCTTTGCATGTACTATTCTCCCGCCAAAGGCTTCACCTATTGCCTGATGACCCAAGCATACACCCAAAATAGGTATGTGTTCTCCCAAAACTCTTATAACCTCTATGCTTATACCGGCATCTTTCGGAAAACCCGGGCCCGGTGAAATTATAATATAGGATGGATTTATTTTCCTAATGCCTTCTATTGTAATTTTATCGTTTCTAAATACCTCTATATTGGGATTAATTTCTCCAACGTATTGGTACAGGTTATAGGTAAAGGAATCGTAATTGTCTATAATCACTATTTTTCTGCTCATCTTATCTCACCAACTTCCTCTAGGGCTTTTAGAAGTGCTTTTGCTTTGTTCAGACATTCCTCATATTCTTTTTCCGGTACCGAATCGGCCACAATCCCCGCACCCGATTGAACATATGCCTTATTGTCTTTAAAAATCAATGTCCTTATGGTAATACAACTGTCTAAGTTACCGTTAAAGCTAAGGTATCCTATGGCACCACCGTACGGTCCTCTTTTAACGTTTTCCAGTTCGTCTATTATTTCCATTGCTCGAATTTTCGGAGCACCGGATAAAGTGCCTGCAGGCATAATTGACATTAAAGCATCAAAAGCCGTCTTGCCTTCCCGGATTTCCCCTTGTACATTTGTAACAATATGCATTACATGTGAGTATCTTTCTATATGCATTAGATCCTTAACTTTGACTGTTCCGTAGCGTGCCACCCTTCCGATATCATTTCTTCCCAAATCAACAAGCATTGTGTGCTCCGCCAACTCTTTTTCATCGGATAAAAGCTCTTTTTCAAGCCTGTCATCCTCTTCTTTTGTCCTGCCTCTCTTTCTGGTTCCCGCTATCGGACAAGTCTCAACTATACCGTCTTCTACCCTTGCAAGCATTTCCGGGGAAGAACCCACTATATTATAATCGTTGAACTTCAAATAGTACATATAGGGAGACGGATTTATCAAGCGTAAAACTCTGTATACATCGAAGGGATTCCTGTCGGTCTCAACGCACAAACGTTGGGACAAAACCACTTGGAATATATCTCCGTCTTTTATATACTGCTTAGCCTTAATAACATTTTCACAATATTTTTCTTTGGATATGTTGCTGGTATATTTAAACTCCGAATTCTTTTGACTGAAATCCGGTTTGAAATTGTCGTTTATTTTCCAACGGGTGTCCAAAATCTCGCTGTAAATTGATTTTATTCTATCTAGTACACTGTTATATGCCCTTTCGATATTTCCGTTAACATGCAAGTTTACAATTATGTGAATTTTTTGCTTAAGATGGTCAAACACCAATAACTCATCGGTAAATAGAAAATGGCTTTCCGGCAAATTCAAATCGTCTTCGGGCATATTGGGAAGATGTTCGTAGTACCTGATTAAGTCGTAACCGAAGAACCCCACAGCACCACCGGTGAATCTCGGCATTGCCGGTAAATTGGCCCCTTTATATTTTTCCATCAAGGCCCGGATCACTTCAACCGGATTGCCTTCCACTTCAGATAATTCACCGTTTTTATCTTCAATTATTGTCTTGTTTTTATAACTTTTAACTGCAAGAAAGGGATTCCTTCCGATAATGGAATATCTGCCCCACTTCTCACCGCCCTCAACGCTTTCTAGTAAAAAGCAATATTTACTCTGCTCAAACCTCTTAAAAATGCTGATGGGCGTCTCCATATCGGCATATACTTCCATTGAGACAGGAATAATATTATACTCCTTTGATAAATCTTTAACTTCCTCAAGACTTGGATAAAACATTTTGATGCCTCCTTTACTTTCCTAAAGAAGACATGAGAATTGAACCAACTAAAAAAGCCAGAACGAAGAATCCTGGCATACAGAACGAATTAAATTTTCGAACTCGCCTCGTCTCTTCTCATCTCTTCTCGTCTCAACTCAATATAAACTATAAACTCTTCTCATCTAATCTTATCGTTATTATAGCACATACAATTATATAATTGCAATATTTAATTCAATCAAATTCCAAATTCTTTCTCCTCGTCGTTGCAACGGTCAAACCCCTTAATTTTCCATTACTTCAAGACTTTATCCATAGAAAAATTATGGAACAAATCAAAAATTAGTGGTATAATCTATATTATTCAAAAATACGAAAGAGGATAATAATGAAGAACAGTTTTAGCTCTTTAGGCATTTCGCCTCCAATTTTAAAAGCATTAGATGATATGGGTTACGAAAAACCTACAGAAGTTCAAAGCAGGGCTATTCCCCACGTTTTAAACCAAGAAGATTTAATTGTAATGTCCAAGACCGGCAGCGGTAAAACGGCTGTTTTTGGAGTTTCCATGCTTCAATCAATCGATCCTAAAGCTTCGGAACCGGAAGGATTGATTCTCACTCCAACAAGAGAACTGGCCGTTCAAGTAAACAACGAACTGAGGAAGATAGCAAGATATACCAGACATAAAACCATCGCTGTATACGGCCAGCACAGCATGGATTTAGAAATTCAAGCATTAAATAGAGGTGTTTCCATTGTTACCGGAACACCGGGTCGAGTTAACGATCATATTCAAAACAAAAATTTAAAAACCCAAAACATTCGTTTTTTAGTGCTTGATGAGGCCGATAGAATGCTTGACATGGGTTTTCTGGATCAGGTGGAAAAAATTATCCAGGCCCTACCTAGAGATAGGATAACTCTGCTTTTTTCAGCCACTATTCCCAATGAAATTCGCAGAATATGCAGAAAATATATGAAACAACCGGTGACAATCGAAATCAAGTCAGAAACCAAGACAGTGGACAGCATTGAACAAATATACTATCGAGTTGAAAGTCACAAAAAATCCTCAGTGTTGAACCATCTGCTGCTGATGGAACGCCCGGAGAGTTGCATGATCTTTTGCAACACAAAGGCTACTGTAAACAAAACCCAAAACTTTTTATACCGGAGGGGTTACAATTGTCAGGCATTACATGGTGACATACCTCAATCCAAACGGTTAAAAACCATCCAGCAGTTTAAGCAGGGAGAATTCAATGTACTGGTTGCCACCGATGTTGCCGCAAGGGGTATACACATTGATAACCTGTCTTTAGTTATAAACTATGATGTCCCATTGGACAAGGACAACTATATCCATAGAATCGGCCGTACAGGCAGAGCCGGAAACAGTGGCCGTGCACTCACTTTAGTTACAAGTGACGACATTATGACACTGTATGCAATAGAAGAACACATAGGCACCATGATTAACGAGGGAGAATTGCCTACAAAAGAAATGTACAATGAACAGAAATCGGAAGCGGATAAATGGATGCGGGCAAACTCCATTAATACGAGTTCTCTCAGGACGGATGCAGGTTCTAGATCCTTCGCCACCGGCTTAAACCCTAACTCAAAAAGATTACCGAAACCTTATTCCGGGCCAAATGTCAGAAAAACTGCCAATAAACAATATCCGAAAAGGCCCAATCAGCATTATGGCAATCAACATTACAGCAAGTATAATGATAAGAAATACGAAAATAGCCAAAACAGCAAAAAAGTCAAAAAGACCGAGCCGGTATTTTCAAAACATCGGCAGCAAAGGCCGGTTCAAACAAATACAAAAGCAGCTTCAAAGGCTATTATAAACAGTACAGTAAATACCGTAAACCTAAATACCGAGACACAAAAACATGAAAACATCAAGGCAAAGAAATCGTTTATTCAGCGTATAATTCAGAAAATAACCGGAAAATAAATTTGTTTCACAAGCTATTGATAACTTTTGAATATCAATAGCTTTATTGTTATATGCTGCTTCATTAATAACCTTGACATAATCGGAAAAAGAAAAGTAAAATGTTCTATATGAATTCATAGCAAGAATAATTAACACATCATAAGGAGTCGTTATGTCACATAAAACAATTGATTTTATAAAAAAATACAACTATATTTTAATTATATTTGCAGGAATAGTATTAAGGCTTGCTTGGATAATATTTATACCGACTTACCCCGAGACAGACTTTATGTGGTATCATGTCAAAGGTGTCGAGCTTTCACAAGGCATGGGATTTCTCAACGGTATTTATCCTTATTACAGGGGAACTCCCGGGATATATACAGCTTTTAGGCCCATAGGTTATCCCGGAACCCTTGCTTTACTGTATTTTATATTCAGCACAGGTCTCAATGACTTCCTTGTGGGAAAGCTGTTTAACGTCGTGCTGTCTGCTTTAATAATGCTTTTAACCTATAAACTTTCCAAGCAGTTCTTTAATGAGAAAATAGCATTGATAACTCTTGCATTGTATGCCTTTTCACCTTTGGCCATTGCATATAACAGCATTCATTGTTCCGAGATATTGTTCTCTGCTGTTTTAATGCTTTCAGTCTATTTGTTCTTTAACAAAAACAATCCGTTCCTTATAGGGTTGGTAATCGGTTATCTAACCCTTATTAGACCCATTGGCATGTTTATACCTCTGATTTTTGCCTTTTTCATGTTTATAAAAAAGGATTTGAAGTTAAAGAACAAAATAGTATACATAGTTTCTTTCGCCATCGCTGTTGGAGTTGTTGTAGCTCCCTGGCTAATCAGAAACTATATACGCTTTGGAGAACCGGTATTCTCCACTAACGGAGGATATGTCATATATGTAAACAACAACGACTATGCCACCGGTTCGTGGAGCGATCCTTACAAGTATCCGAACAGCCCCTTTTTAAAGTACAAAACCGACACCGGATTTGATGAAATGGCTATTCACAAATTGGGTAAAGAACTGGCATATAAGTGGATAAAAGAGAATCCGCTCCGGTTTATTAAACTTGCCTTTAAACGCATTGCCAATTCCTATTTCCTAAAAACCGACGATATAATGTGGGCAATGACAATTGATGTAAATACATGGCATCCTCTCACCTCAAAGGCAGTATTTTTGGAGAGAATCTTGTACATTCCCTTTTATATTTTAGTTTTTGCTTTTATAATCTATGCTATATATAGGTTCTTACGCTTTAAAAAGGTGGATTTCACAACTTTTATCCTGTTTATATTTGCCTACTTTAATGGGATGATGTTCGTGCTCGAAGGCAATTCGAGGTATGTATTCCCTCTCCACCCCATATATACCATTGGCGTTGCCTTTGTTCTATTTGAAGTGACTAAAAAATTGTTTCCCGTTAAATCGGAGCAAATCAAATAAAAAAGGTAGTTGTTGCATTAATAGTATATATCATATATAATTTAGTTTGGTTTATAAATGACATAACCTTAAAGTTTTTTGCTTTAAGGTTATATATGTCGGATGAACAACATCTATATAGTTATTCTTTTTGTTTACGTTCATCTGTAATACGGATAATATCAGTATAAATACTTTGTACTGAAATCGGAAAGGATAGATGATATAAATGAAATTGGGAATTGTTGGCCTACCAAATGTAGGTAAAAGTACTTTGTTTAACGCTATTACAAAAGCAGGTGCCGAATCAGCCAATTATCCGTTTTGCACTATAGAACCCAATGTGGGCATAGTGGCAGTTCCGGATGAAAGACTCGATAAATTGGCTCAGATGTATAATCCTGAAAAAGTAACTCCCACAGTAATAGAATTTGTTGACATTGCAGGTCTTGTAAAGGGTGCAAGTAAGGGTGAAGGCCTTGGAAATAAATTTTTGTCCCACATCCGGGAAGTGGATGCCATCGTTCATGTAGTAAGGTGCTTTGAGGACAGCAATATTGTCCACGTCGATGGTTCCATCGGTCCTGTTCGTGATGTTGAAACCATTGAAATGGAGCTGATTTTAGCCGACCTTGAGGTTATGGAAAAGAGAATTGACAGGACAAGAAAGATGCTCAAATCGGGAGATAAGAAATTCCAGATTGAATTGGACCTGTATGAAAAAATATTGCAAACCCTCTCGGAAGGTAAGCCTGTAAGGTCAATGAAATTTACTTCCGAAGAAGAAAAGATGGTTTCCCAATTGTTTTTACTGACTTCAAAACCTGTACTGTATGCTGCCAATGTAAGTGAGGACGGATTGCACGATACCGAAAACAATCCTTATGTAAAGCAGATTATGGAGCATGCTAAAAAAGAAGGCTCCGAAGTAATGGTAATTTGTGCAAAAATTGAAGAGGAAATCGCACAGCTTGAAGAGGAAGAAAAGGCAGAGTTTTTAAAGGAGCTCGGATTAACCGAATCGGGATTGGACAGGCTTGTAAAAGCAAGTTACAAGTTATTGGGACTCATCAGCTTCCTTACTGCAGGTCCCCAAGAAGTTAGGGCCTGGACAATTGTCAACGGCACAAAAGCACCTCAAGCAGCCGGAAAAATACACAGCGATTTTGAAAGGGGCTTTATCAGAGCAGAAATTGTAGCCTTCGACGACCTTATGGAATGCGGCTCATATAATGCTGCAAAAGAAAAAGGATTGGTCCGCTCCGAAGGTAAGGACTATGTCATGAAAGACGGAGATGTTACTTTGTTTAGATTTAATGTATAAAACTAAATTTAACACATCTCAAGATTGTCTATTACCTATATACTAAGTAAAAAAGAGCTGTTAGGCTCTTTTTTTTATATTTAGGGGCTTTCGAAAGTCGTAAAAAACTAAAAAAATCTCATAAGCTTGATATTTTTAAGATTTTATTAGACTTCTTATGAGGAAATGAAGGAAAAAACGATAGGGCTCGCTTTCCCAAAAGCTTTAATCAAAGTCTTTTAAAGTCAATGAAGAAGTTAAATCTCAAGTTTTGAATGCCTCTAGCTTTATTCGCTATATAAATTTGGGCACGACAAAATAATGCTCTTATATTGGAGCTTTCTTTAGCTCTTGACAGCAAAAGGTCCAACCGTTTATTTATCAATTAACCCATCAATTTCTTATATTAAGACTTTTTATCTCATTATCGGTAAGAATTGCACTAAAGTCCAATATAGAAATTAATTCCTCTCCCCTTCTACCGACATTTTTCAGGTAGGAATTATGGGTTTCTTTAATTAAGTCAGGGGTGTTTTCAATATCTTGGGCCGGAATTTTTATTATCTCCGAAACATCGTTAACTATGAATCCTATCAGTTTGCCTTCTATATCATTTATAATTATTTTGGTCTTTTTGGTAATCTCAGTTTCACCCAAACCGAATCTCTTATTGAGATTGACTACCGGTACAACGGTACCTCTCAGGCTGATTACTCCATCAATAAATTTAGGCATATCCGGCATTTTGGTGATTGATTCATATTTAACGATTTCTTTGACTTGAGTAGTTTCTACACCGCATACTTCATCATTAAGAGTAAATACAACTACTTGGATCCCTTCCATTTGCATTACCCTCCTTAGTTTTTATATAACGCTAAAGAAAAGAACATTTGAGAATTAATTTTAAGAAAAAAGTATGACCGATATATAAATAATATCATAAAATAATAAAACAATGCAAATTTTGTTTTGATGCAATATAAGGAAAACTCATGATAATGATAATCAATATCAAAAATTTCTATTGACCTGGAAATATTTTAGTGCTAAAATATTAAATAATAAATTGAAGCAAAATTAAAAATTGTAAAAAGCGATGATAAGGGAAAGTAAATTATAGTGGCTTTTTAAGCGAGTCAGGGATGGTGGAAGCCTGACAAAAGTGCTTTAATTGAAGTTCCCCTTAGAGCTGTAAGCTGAAAAGCATGTTTTGCTTAAGTAGGCAATACCGGATCTTTCACCGTTAAAAGAAAGGATGTATCGGAAGTTGATTCTTTCCCGTACATTTATGAGTGGGCTTTTTAGCCAATTTGGGTGGTACCGCGTGGATAATATACTCCTCGTCCCTTAAGGGATAAGGAGTTTTTTATTTTGTGTTTTTTAGGTAGCATTGATTTTAAAGATTTATTGAACCGAATTATTCATCAACATTTATAAAGGAGGTAATGTGCTATGATTATCGTCATGAGACCAACCGCTACAAAAGAAGAAATTGAAAATGTGGAAAAGAAACTTTTCGAACTTGGATTCAAAACTCATCCAATAGTCGGAGAAATAAAAACGGTAATAGGAGCTATAGGTGACAAAAGGCATCTAAACACTAATGTCATATCCACCATGCCCGGTGTTGAAAGTCTTGTCCCCATAATGAAACCATACAAACTTGCAAGCCGTGAGCTAAAGCAAACACCTACAATAGTTGAAGTTGGAGATGTAAAAATCGGTGGTGACGAACTGGTTGTTATGGCTGGACCCTGTGCCATTGAAAATGAGGAAAGCTATATAACGACAGCAATGAAAGTCAAGGAAGCCGGTGCCAAAATCTTACGCGGCGGAGCTTTTAAACCTCGTTCCTCGCCATATGCCTTCCAAGGCCTTGAAGAAGACGGTCTTAAGATTATGGCTGCCGGTCGTGAAGCAACCGGTTTGAAGCTTGTCACTGAAGTTGTCGATACCAGAGATGTTGAGCTTGTTTCCTCCTATACCGACATCATACAAATCGGTGCAAGAAACATGCAAAACTTCAGACTACTGAAGGAAGTGGGCATGTCCAAAAAACCTGTACTCTTAAAAAGAGGACTTTCAGCTACTATAGAAGAATGGCTGATGGCTGCAGAATACATTATGGACGGCGGAAACCCCAATATAATTCTGTGCGAAAGAGGTATCCGCACTTTTGAACCTTCAACGCGTAACACCATTGACCTTAGTGCAATACCTGTAGTAAAAGAGTTTTCACACCTTCCGATAGTAGTAGATCCAAGCCATGCTTCAGGAACGTGGAAATATGTAAACGCACTTTCGAAAGGTGCAGTTGCCACAGGTGCCGACGGATTGATAATAGAAGTTCATCTAGAGCCCAATGCCGCTCTTTGCGATGGCGACCAATCCTTAAAGCCTTCAAAATTTGCCGAGCTCATGGAAGAATTAAAACCTGTGGCCAAAGCCGTAGGTAGAAGTCTTTAATAATTATATGGGGTTGGGGGCACAAAGTCCCTAACCTCTCAATTTAAATATAGCATTTTAAAATTTGATATTTAATATTTTACTTAATCAATGACTTTTATCGTTTCCATAATATCAGCTTCTATTTTACGCCAATCAAAAAACGGTTTATTTTCATCTTCATACCATTCGAGAATCAATTCACCCAAATCCGATTGCAACTCATCATCGACATCACCGTATTTTTCAAACAATTCATTTATTTCCCTTGCCTTACCCGGAAACTCTTCCAACAACTGATTTTTATCATATAAATCATTGAGTTTCCAAGAGTTTGGTCGTCTTTCCTGTTCATAACCCCAGAGGGTCATTAATTTTCTGTTATAAGCAACACCGTTCTTCGGCATATAAGCACGAATCTGTGTCCCATCGTAATATATGATAAAAAATGTGCCTATTTCATCGCCGTCATCACCTCCTGCACAGCCAAGAAAAGTAAGGCCGTTTTTTAATGTGTGCAGTCCGACCAATGAATCGGGTTGAGCAAAATCGCCTCCAAATTCTCCAGGTACACACGTAGCGTTTTCCAATCCATAACATAAATCCAATCCCGCAGCATTCCTAAAAATCAACAAATCCAAATCATATTTTGTTCTTTCATTAGCTTCTACTGCCATAGGTGCATCCTCAAAATTCTCTAGAGGATAACCGCACTCCTTACCTGTAGCCCTAATAAATTCCAATACCTTTTGCTTGAAAAGCTCTTCACTAATTCTAACGGAAGTTCTCAGTGAGTCATTTTTCTTATAATCATTGGTCATAATCCATCACCCTTTATTGTTTATACCGTTCCTATCAATAGTTTAGGCTAATTTATTTACTCATACAAGAAGATTCAATATAATCTCCCGTGTAATAAAACAATAGTTTTTAAAATTCCGGCTCTGCTTCTTCACCGGCTTCTAAAGAAATCTTAACTCTCTTATGCTTATAAACAACATCGGTTTTAATTTTATGTTTAGCCTTTATTATACATTTTGTCAATTGCCCCTCCCGCCAATATATAGATATCTCTGCACCGCCACGAACACACAATCCCTTGATGCTTCCGCTCTCCCATGCTTTAGGCAGGGCAGGAAGCAAAACTATTCGCTGCCCGGTACTCTGCACCAGCATTTCAGCAATAGCAGCCGTTCCGCCAAAGTTACCGTCAATCTGAAAAGGAGGGTGATTGTCGAACATATTGGGCAGGGTGGATTTTGCGATAAGTTGCTCCAAATTGCTATAGGCCTCCTCACCATCCCACAACCTGGCATAAAGATTGATAATCCATGCCCGACTCCAACCGGTGTGACCTCCGCCGTGGGCCAACCTTAGCTCAAGGGTTCGCCTGGCTGCCTCGGCCAATTCGGGAGTTCCGTCCATGGTTATCTGGGATGAGGGATGAAGCCCGTACAGATGGGATATATGCCTATGGCCCGGTTCAACCTCATCATATTCCTCCGCCCATTCCATAATATTTCCCCTCGAACCTATCTGTGTCGGAGGCAGCTTGTTTAATGCCTCTATTATCTCACTGTTCATCTCGTCACATATTCCCAATATTTCTGCCGCCTTAATGCATTGACCGAATAAATCCCTAAGTATTTGGTTATCCATGGTGGCACCTGCTGTAACGGCACCTTTTACTCCATTAGGAAGAATGTAAGTGTTTTCCGGTGATACTGAAGGGCAAGTTTTTAGATACCCTTTATCTTCAATTAGAAAATCAAGGAAAAACAATGCCGCTTCCCGCATAATCGGAAATGCCTCTTTTAAGAAATCCTTATCCTGAGTAAATTCATAATGTATCCACAGATGGGTGCATAACCAGGCCGCACCCATAACCCAGTAAGAGCCAGGAATCCAGTGGTCCTGAACCGCTGTATCTCCCCATATATCGGTATTGTGATGTGCAACAAACCCGCGGCAGTTATACATGGTCTTTGCTGTTTTTTGCCCGTTTGGCACCATTCTTTTAATTAATTCAAACAGAGGCTTATGGCATTCAGAAAGGTTGCATATTTCTGCAGGCCAATAGTTCATCTGGGTATTTATATTAATGGTATATTTCGAATCCCATGCCGGATTCATGTCTTTATTCCAAACTCCCTGCAGATTGGCAGGAAGACTCCCCTCTCTACTGCATGAAATAAGAAGATAGCGTCCGAAATCAAAGTATAGTTTTGCCATGCCTTTATCAACTTCTCCTTCTTTCGCTTTCTTCAACCGCTCATCAGTGGTAAGTTTCTCATATATTTCTGTTCCGTCAAGCTCAAAACTTACTCTTCCATATAAGCTCATGTAGTCTTCCACATGGCGTTTTCTCAGGTCATCATAGGAATGTTTTGCCGCATCGGACAAAACCTTTTCCAACTGTTCTTTCAAATTTTTAAAACGGAAAGTAGTCCCTGCCGTAAACAATAAAGTAACGGAGTCTGAGCCATTGACGACAAGGTGTTCCCCAACCACTTCACAGCTTCCCCCCTCGGCCACAGCCTTTAGCATCATGGCAAAATCAAGCCCTCCCTTGCCCAAGTTGCCCTCTAGCATAACGGTATCTTTTCCGACTTTCGTGACTCTATCATAAAATCTTTCCCTTGTAAGTAGGGCGGAAAAGGAAATCTTTTTCTTTTGGCAAGATGTAATTCTAATAGCCATGACATCATCAACTTTAGATAAAAACATTTCTCTCTTATAGGTGTTATCGGCCAATTTAAACTCCACGGTATGAACCGCATCATCAAGGGATAAGCATCGTATATAGTCGCTTTTATCTCCTTCCATGCCTTTGAACCTTATTGTCAAGTCTCCGAGAGATTGATAGGGCCTCTGACTCTGGGGAATTCCCGATAAAGCATATACCATCAGCTCCTCCGCTTCAGGAATTCGTCCGTTTAAAATCAATTCCCTTATCTTAGGAAGATTCTTTAAGGCATCGGGATTGTTTCGATCAACAAAAGCCCCATACCACACACTGTCTTCATTTAACTGAATGTGCTCAGTTTCAATTGTTCCGAATATCATAGCTCCTATGCGACCATTGCCGATAGGTAACGCCTCTTCCCAACAACTTGCCGGCTTATTGTACCATAACTTGCTCATTTACCTCTTTCCTTTCACCCATAATTAAAATAACAGTATAAATAAGCAACACATGTGTAAATTATATAATTTCTTATATATCCATTAAATAAATTTTTAACTTAAGCAACGAACCTCCATACAACAAACAAAGGGATGAAATACTTAGCTCATCCCTCTAAAAAACTCTATTTATACTCCTTCATATACTCCCCATGGGCTAAAATCATCTCATCGCACATTTTAACAATGTCATCGATGGACAATTCTGCTGCCGTATGAGGGTCGAGCATGGCTGCCTGGTATATTTTTTCCCTACTCTTTGTATGAGCCGCTTCTATGGTTAAAAGGTGAACATTTATGTTGGTCATGTTCATTGCCGCCAGCTGAACAGGCAATCTGCCCACATGACAAGGTGAAATCCCATTGCCGTCCACCATGCAGGGAACTTCGACACACGCATCCGACGGCAGATTATCAATCAATCCGGTATTTAAAACATTTCCGCCAATCTTAATAGGCTTATTGTTGATTACAGCTTCCATAATATAAGAGGCATATTCCCTGGACCTTTCATGAGTTACTTTTCCATCCTGAAGAATGTTGTTTTTCTCGTTCTCCCATCCTTCAATCTGACTTACGCACCTTCTTGGATATTCATCCAATGGAATATTGTACTTTTCAATCAATTCCGGATATTTGGATTTAATAAAAAAGGGATTGTATTCTGCATTATGCTCACTCGATTCGGTGCAGTAATATCCCAAATACTTGATATATTCATATCGAACCATATCATTATGCTTTTCATTGCTGTTCTTTAAAAGGGCACGTCTCCTAATCTCAGGGTATAAATCGTTTCCATCTTTATCCCTTATGTCCAAAAGCCATGCCATGTGATTAATACCGGCAATTAATTCACGGCGTCCTTCAAGTTTATCCTCCATGCCAAGGTCTTTAAGCAGATAATATGAACAGATTTGAACGCTGTGACACAAACCGACGGTACGTATCTTTGTATACCTTTGCATATAACCGGTCAAAATGGACATGGGATTGGTGTAGTTGAGAAATAGTGCATCAGGACAAACCTCCTCCATATCTCTTGCTATATCTCTCATAACAGGTATTGTCCTAAGACCACGCATAATCCCTCCGATTCCCAATGTATCGGCTATGGTCTGTCTCAAACCGTATTTCTTAGGTATTTCAAAATCTATAACGGTACAGGGTTCATAGCCCCCAACCTGAATTGCATTGACTACAAAATCCGCATCCCTTAAAGCATCTTTTCTTTGGTCCTCACCTAAATATGTGTAAATCTTGGCTCTGGACGAATTAATGTTTTTGTTGATAGCTTTGAGAATGACTTCCGACTCTCCGAGTCGTTTGGGATCTATATCATACAGGGCAATTTCCGCATCTTGAAGGCATGGTGTACACATACAGTCTCCAATCACATTTCTTGCAAATACTGTACTTCCGGCACCTAGAAACGCTATTTTAACCACTTCATTCATCTCCTTGTTTTCATATCTTGTTATTATACCAATAAGAATATTACGCTAAATACCGCACTTTTTTCACTACACAAAATACATTCATCGTAAGTCATAATAAAATATTCGGCATCGGATACTTTCGATTTCGGTATTTCATTGTACTAAGAAAAAGACATTACCAAGTTAAACTATAATTATTTATTATTATAGTCTAATATTGGGTATCAAACAACGATAAGTACTATTGTATAGTTGATATTTCACAACTAAATAAAGTATTTCCATATATTCAATGTTATTAAGACAATAAAAAGATTCTTGCCAATAAAAAAATTAACATCAAGCAAGAAAGGAGAACGGAAAAATGGAGTTGAAACATAGATTTATTCTTTAAGTTTTTTATTTAGACATAATGAACAATTAATTTTAACTTAAAAAAACGCACAAAAAGGACACGGTATGAAAATTAAAAATACAGTAAACTTTAGCTGCCCAAATAGGTATCTATATCTATCTGGACAGTTTCCCTGAGCTTTCCAATCTCATCATAGGTAACTACTATATTTTTGCCTATTTCTTTTGCATAATACAGTGCTTTATCGGCATAGTTCACAACCTCTTTTATATCTTTGGAATGGGTCGGATACTGGGCTATGCCGCAACTTACAGTAACCTTGCACTTTGTATTTTCGTCTCCTATATTGAAATTTTGCTTCTCAAGCTGACTTCTGATTCTATCGCCTATTCCTTTTACAGTTGCCATATCCAAATCGCCAATAAGCACAATAAATTCTTCTCCACCGTAACGGAAAGGTATATCGGTCTTTCGGATATTTTGCATAACTATCTCACCGAATATGGATAAGAGCTTATCTCCCCACATATGGCCGTATGTATCGTTGAATTTTTTAAAATTATCAATATCAAACATCAATACATTTAGGGGTTTTCTTGCATAATCCGCATAAAGAGCCTCCTCTTCAAGCTTTTGATCGAAGTAATGCCTGTTTGCAAGCCCTGTAAGTTTATCGGTTCGCGCAAGCTTGAATTCTCTTTTATGCATTTCATCATATTTCTTGACTTCCGTAATGAGCAGTGAAATTCCATAGGCAGTAATAAGCATAAACAAATCCCTGCTTATCAGCCTCCAATAGTTGAATTCGTTCAAGCGGTTTCTCTCAAATACCAAAATAAATATGGAATACATGGAAATAGTGAAGACGGTTATATTGACAATACTTGCTATATCCCTACTCATGCCGTAATAAGCGATTATAAACAGCAGTACTATGAAAATGTCCGATTCTATTCCTCCAAGAAAATAGGAAATAATACAGATTAGAAGAACATCCACATAAAATACTATGCCAATATCCTTCTTAACCCTCTCAGGTCTGTTAAAAACAATTAGCAAAGATATAAGAGCATTATACAACACAGTCAGCGATACGGTCAGAAAGGCAAATTTCTTTGTGACAGCATGTTCTGAACTGAACAAGAAAGCTGGAATGATAAATATCAATATAGTCCATCTGAAATACAGCATATTTCGCTTAAACTTAGCTAACTTTTGCTTCTTTTCTTTTATAGACTCACTAATGATATCATTAACCATAGCTCTTATTTCCTTTTTAATTTATTTTTTAAAACAAGTTCCCAATAAAATTTCCATATTTTACTATATAATACTACAAATAACTCCAATTAGCAACAGCAAATCCCTAGGTTTTACACCTTCTTTTCTGTGCTATTGGTCTGAAAACAGCATATAGTAAGGCATCCATTACACCTCCCTACTTTTTAGATTTGGCATATCTTCAAAAAGTCGCAGGTGTCCTTACACTATTCAGTTTGAAATGTTTCTTGGAAATTGCCAATTGCTTTAAAATAGATTTCTAATTTTTAGGCTGTTTTTTGTTCCAATAAAGTACAAGTGTTATTCCAAAGATAATAAGTACTGTACCTACAACAAAACTAAATGTAATACTTTCGCCTAAAACAATTACAGAAAATATTGACGCTAAAACTGGCTTTAAGAAAAATACAAGAGATCCTTTACTTGCACCGGTCAAAGTCAATCCCATAAAATATGTGAGATACGCAATTCCCGTCACAAATAAGGATAAGTATAATATATGAAAAGTTGCTGAATAGTCAAACTTAATAACCGGAATCCTAAAAAACATCAAAAACGGTAATAACGTCAAGCTCCCAAGCAGAAAGGAATAGGAATTCATCTTAAGGCTGCCAATTTTTTTCGATACCTTTCCACCTAGAACGGTATAAAGTCCGTACAACAATGCCGACAATAATGCCAAAACCGGACTTTTCAAATCCATAGGGGCAATTTTGATTCCGTTTAGGGATATCAAAAGCACGCCCGATACACCAAACACAAGTCCAACAATTTTATTTAAATTGATTTTTTCTCCGTTAATTAGTGCTGCAAATAAAGTCACAAAGATAGGATTGCTGCTAAATATCACTGCTGCCATAGAAGCTTTCGAACCTGGTATATTCAAACTTAGCTGAAGCAAATTCATACTCAATGCAACATTTGTCACACCAACAATCATTACTTTCCCAAGGTCCTTAAGTTCTATTGCGATATTTCCCTTAGCCAATAAAACGATAAAAAGTAAAGTACCTCCGATAAAAAATCTTAAGAAATTTACTTGAAACGGGTTAACTCTGTTTACCAAAGTCTTGCTTACAACTTCATAGGTGCTGAAAAAAACAATTGTGATTAAAATATATATGTAACCTAATTTGGTAGATTTCAAAATGTGTATCCTTTCCAATTTTTACTTTCAACAATATTATATCGTAATGATTTTATTTTTACATAGGTCAATATTCCCATGTTGGGTCCTATTAATAAAAGCCTATAAATTTAAGCCTCTTTATGCATTAAATTTATTGCACAAAAAATGTATAATTATATTATAGTAACCCTTTGGCAAAATGTCAAAGTGAAGGTGGTATTTTTATGGATATGATGAATTGTGAATGTTGCGGTAAGGTTTTTAATTCAACAGGTTTCTTCAATTTATGCCCCGTTTGCACCGAAAAGGATGAAAGAGATTTCGCCATGATAAAGGAGTATCTCTGCGAACATCCCTATGCGAAGATTTTTGATGTTGCCAATGACTTAAATATGTCGATAAAAAAGATTAAACGCTACCTTAGAGAAAGTAGACTTGAAATAATAGAACCGAACAATAGATTTCTTTTCTGCGAAGATTGCGGCAAACCTATCAGATCGGGGAAATACTGCGATGAATGCTATAGGAAATTCCATCAAAACTTTAGAGCAATTTACGTTAATAGCACATATAGATACCCGTCACGCATAAACTTGACCACTACCCATAGCAGACTATAACTTCCCCCGATAACATAAATGGATAACCTGTATTAAAGTTATAACTCTATAGCTTTAATACAGGTTATCTATATTTTGGGTCTTTCCGATTTTCTTCATACTTTAGCTCACTTATCTTAAACCGATAAGCTTACCCTTAGTATTATCAGATAATATTTCGATACAGCTTTTCGTATATCTTCCAATAATTATTGACTCTTCTGACATAATTCTCAGTCTCTTTGAAAGGTATTCTTTCCAATTCCTTTCCGGAACTGCTGTATTTCTTATCCTTCAACCATCTTTGCACATTACCTATGCCTCCGTTATAGGCAGCCAAAACCAGGTCGTTGTTGAGTTCTCCATTATATTGATAAATCTCGTTTTTCAAGTTTTTTAGATACCAACATCCTATCTTAATATTTATCTCAGGATCATACAGGTGTTCAACTCTAAAGCCTTCAATCCCCATTTTTTCAGCTGCCCAAATACCCGTATCGTCAATTATCTGCATTAGCCCTCTTGCGTTCTTATGAGATGTTGCATTAGGATTAAAATTGCTTTCGGCTTTTATTACCGAAAAAACCAGAAACGGATCCAGATCATTCTCCTTTGCATATCTTATAACCAAATCCTTGTACTCCAACGGGAACAAGCTCCTCCCAATACCGTTCAGCAATAATAAAATTACTGCAAAAGCAGCAGCAATTACTACTAATTTTTTAAAACTTCCCATCATTTTGTTCACCACTAAAACCTTCCCTGTCTATTATGCCGTAACTTAAACACAGCTCACTTCCAGTCTTCCTAAATTAAAAAATTTCACTTTGCATGTAATGATATGAACATAGATAAAAATAGTGTGAATTTAAATATAATAATATTTCCTAACCTGCTGTTCCAACTCTTCAATAGAACCGTTATTCTCAATAACTATATTGGAAATGCTTTTATAAAATTCATCGCTAAGCTGTGAATTAATTCTGTCCTCTACTTCATTGTATGTCATATTGCTTCGTTCCATAACCCTTTTTATTCGAACATCCTTATCGGCAACAACAGCCCAAATCTCGTCAACTACATCAATAAATCCATGTTCTATGGGAATGGGTGCGTCCACCACAGCAATTTCGTTATTATTTAAATTTTTTATCATTTCAATTATTTTTTCTGCAACATACTTGTGAGTTATCCGGTTTAATTCTTCCAGCTTTTGCTTATCCTTAAACACTATTCTGGCAAGCTCTTTTCTGTCCAAATTTCCATAAGAGTCTAAAATTGTCTCCCCGAAGCAGTTCGCAATTTCCTTTAGTGCCTTCTGACCTTTCTCGGTTATTTGCCTTGCCAAAACATCCGCATCTATAACCTTGGCACCATAAGATGCAAGTATTTTAGACACAGTACTCTTGCCGCTTCCAATTCCTCCAGTAACTCCAATTATTCTCATTATCCTTCATCCCATCCCGGTATACCGTAGCATTATTGAAATTTAACATTCTCAAGACGTAAATAGAATGTTTCAAGGTCCAAAAGTATCATAATTCCATACTTTATGGACCTCCTTTTAATTTCGGTTACTTTGTCTCATACCAGCTAGAACCCGATTTTACATCTACACTCAGAGGCACTCTAAGCTTAACTGCATTTTCCATACTTTCTTTCAAAATCTTTGTTACCTCTTCCAATTCACTTTCATGGGCCTCTATAATAAGTTCATCGTGAACCTGTAAAATCAGCCTTGACTTAAGCTTTCTCGACTTAAGCTCATTGTGAACTTTAACCATCGCTATTTTTATTATATCGGCAGCACTTCCCTGAATAGGGGTATTCATCGCTATTCTTTCACCAAAAGCCCGGACATTGAAGTTGCTCGATTTAAGCTCGGGCAAATATCTTCTCCTTCCGAACATGGTAGTGACAAAACCGAACTCTTTTCCCTGAACCACGATGTCATGCATATACTTTTTCACATTGGCATATTTGTCAAGATATCCGTCAATATAAGCTCTAGCTTCTTTTCTGGTTATGCCAAGATCCTTTGAAAGGCTGAAGTCTCCAATTCCATATACTATTCCGAAGTTTACCGCCTTTGCTTTCGACCTAAGTGCCGAAGTCACTTCATTCATAGGCACACCGAAAACTTTGGAAGCTGTTGAGGTGTGGATATCCTCATTATTGTTAAACGCTTCAATCATGTTGGCATCATCGGTTATATGTGCCAATACCCTAAGCTCAATTTGCGAATAGTCGGCATCTACCAGCCTGTAACTTTCATCGCTGGGTACAAAAGCTTTCCTTATATTTCTTCCCATTTCAAGCTTTATGGGAATGTTCTGAAGATTGGGCTCTGTACTGCTTATCCTGCCCGTAACGGTTACCGTTTGATTAAAACTGGAGTGAATCTTGCCGGTAACCGGATTTATTACCGCCATTAGACCGTCAATATAAGTCGATTTTAGTTTAACCAACTGACGATATTCTAAAATTTTCGGTATAATCTCATGTCTTTCGGAAAGCTCTTCTAAAACTTCCGCATCGGTGGAATATCCGGTCTTTGTCTTCTTTACAACCGGAAGTTCAAGCTTCTCAAACAGAATTACACCCAATTGCTTGGTAGAATTAATGTTAAACTCCTCTCCAGCAATTTCATATATCTTTAATGTAAGATCATGAAGTCTATCATCAATTTGCCTCGAAATGGCCATAAGCTCATTAATATTAACCTTGAATCCGTAAAACTCCATATCGGCAAGAACATTGACCAACGGCAACTCTATCTTATAATAGAGGTCCGATTGATCGTTTTCTTTCAGCTTATCATCAATTTTTTTCACACATTTAATGATAACTTCCGGATACTGTCCAACCACATTTTTAAGCTCTTCCTTGTCCATGGCATCAAAGGTTACAAAATTCCTTCCCTTGCCCGACATCTCCTCAACCGACTTTACACTTAAGTTTAAATAATCGTTTGCCAATTCCGAGATGGTATAAGTATCACGGGAAGGGTTTATGATGTATGCACCTATCATGGTGTCAAAGGCAATTCCATTTAACTCGATTCCTTTGTTTTTTAAATATACTATGAAATTTTTCAAGTCATGACCGTATTTTTTAATCTCCCTATCTTCGAAAACACCTTTGAACTCTTGTAAAAACTCATCTTCTCCGAAATTCTCACCAAAGGCTAAAAAGTACGAACTGCCCTCTACAGCCGATATGGAAATTCCCGATAGTTTGCTTCTAAATTTGTCAACCTTGTCTATCAAATAGTAAATACATGCCTCTTTTCTTTTTTCAACCTCATTTTTCAATTCCAAAATTCCCATCTTGTCTTTTACAACTTTTATATCAACTGAAAAGGACTCTTGAGCACTGCTGTCCCTAAGTCCGTATTTATCTATAAAACTTTTAAACTCCAATCGTTTAAAGAGTTCATATAGTTTCGGTTTATCAACCTCAACTCTTGCCAACTCATCAATATTACATAAGAAAGGCATGTTTCTGTCAATGGTGGCAAGCATTTTACTCATAAAAGCTTGCTCTTTATATGTTACAAGCTTTTCTTTAAGTGCTTTTTTGGTAATATCCCCAATATTTTCATACAAGTTTTCGATAGTACCGTAAGTCTTTATAAGCTCTAAAGCAGTCTTCTCACCTATGCCCGGAACTCCGGGAATATTGTCGGAGGCATCCCCCATTAATGCTTTAACGTCAATAAATTGAACCGGTTCAATACCATACTTTTCCCGTATAATCCCGGGATCGTATTCTTCTGTCTCGGTTTTGCCACCCTTTGTCTTAGGTATTTTAATTCTTATGTTTTCGCCGGCAAGCTGCAAGGCATCACGGTCGCCGGTAACAATTACCACCTCCATATCCTTTTGCTGTGCACATAGTGATATGGACCCCAGTATGTCATCAGCTTCAAAGCCTTCCATCTCAAGCCGCTTAATCCGCATTGCATCAAGCACTTCCTTGATAATGGGCACCTGGACCCTCAACTCATCCGGCATTCCCTTTCTATTTGCCTTGTAGCCGTCAAACTGTTTATGTCTGAATGTGGGTGCCTTCAAATCAAAGGCCACACAGAGATATTGCGGATTTTCCTCCTCCAAATACTTATTCATTATATTTATAAATCCATAAACAGCATTAGTATACAATCCGTCCGATGTTGCCAAAAGATTTGGACCTTGCAACCCGTAAAAAGCCCTGTTCAATATGCTGTTTCCATCGATAACCATTAACTTTTGCTTTTTCATTTTTATCCTCTCATATCATAAATTCAATACTAATATTTCTCAATATCCGTTTTTTATCCATTATTTTCATTGCTTTTGCTTAGGGACAATGTTATATTCTCACCTTTGAAATATGTATTTTCGGAAGAGTCCGCAGGAATGCATATTTCCATTTCATAGTCTTCCGATTTCAATATTGCATACCCGTTCTCAATTCTGTCGACAACCGCTTTAATTTCCATTTGCACCCTCACCTTTTCAAATGTAAAATTTAAGTCATGCATATAAAAACATTTTACACAAAAACAAAACAGCAGTAAACTGCTGTTTCGGATATTTTTTATTATATTGTTAAAATCAACAAAAAGAAACGAAATCAAATATTTATACGCAAAATTAGAAGATTTTTCAGCTCTTATTCATTATTCACAATACCAATGTCAATTATAATCTCATCGCTTGTTTCTAAAATGTTTAACTGATTAAGTATATTTTCCCTCTCTTGAACTAGACTCTTATATTCATCAGTGTCGGTTGTTTTTCTTTTCTCAAACTCTGACATAATTTGATTAATTTCCGTCAATCTATTGTTCAGTGCTTCTTCATTGTTTGAAATGTAGTATTTGCCTTTATATTTGTCTCTAATCTCTTTAATAAAATCATCATAACTTGATTTATCCATACTATAACTTACTATATAATCGGCTCTATTTGTTGCGGTGAATCCCATAATTGCTCCAACGGAGCCACCCTTTGCCGTAATTGCCTTAGAATCGTTATTAGCTACTTCTTCAATTTTTGTACCGTATTTTTCGGCAATATCATTTATAGTCGATACATCCGAGTTAAAATTATCGGAATATGCCGTTATACTAATGGAGTAATTACCGCCATATACATTAACATCCTCATTAAAAGCTATAAAAGTTCCTCCGTCATTAGTCGCAATGCCGGGAACATCTGTTTCAGTCGGAACTGAACTTATTGAAAAATTATTATTGTCCGGGTCCGTATTTAATGCAAAGGTATCACCTGTGGCTGAAACGCTTATGTCATCGGTGTTGTCTGATTCTATATTCTCTGATTTATCATAACTTGCGGTTAATTTATTTTCATCTTCCCTTTTTAAAGCAGCAACCCGATTTTGCTCATCCACCTCTTTGTAATACATTGCCTCTTTCCTACCCGATATACCAAACATTTGGCTTAAATTTCCAAATCTATAGAATAATCCGCCTGCTGCAAATACCAGTATAAATATTGCAGCAATAGAAGCCGTTAATTTCATTTTTCTGTATTCCATCAATCGAATTTTCCTATTTTCTTCCATCTCTTTCTGTTCAGAAATCAATTTTTGATGCAAACTCTCATTAAAATTTTCCGGTAGCTCGACTTCATCAAGACCATTACACATTTTCACTACTTCTCTCAACAGTTCAAGCTCTTTTTTACAGGAACTGCACAACTTGACATGCTCTTCAACAGCCTTGGCAGTCACATCATCAAGCTCATCATCAATATATAATGACAATAATTCCAATACCTCTTCACATTTTTTCACCCTTATCCCCTCCTTTCCATATTATTTGACGTATTCCTCATCAAAAAGTTCCTTCTTACCTTGAAGAATTTTTTTAAGTGCCTGCCTGGCTCTATTTATCCTTGATTTAACCGTGCCCTCAGGGCAATTGACTATTTTCGAAATTTCGTCATAACTAAACCCTTGAATATCCCTTAATACAATCATATTTCTATAATCATCGGGCAACTGCCTAATGGATTCATTTACAATATTCTTTATTTCGTTACTTTCCGCTTCCAAATCCGGAGTAGGAGCATCATCAGGTATTTGCCTTTTTACTTCACCATCTTTCAATTCAATATCCTCATCTAGAGATATAACAGCTTTCTTTTTTCTCCTGCGTAACTCATCAAGACAGACATTCGCTGTAACTCTATATATCCAAGTTGAAAATAAGCTATCACCCTTGAAATTTTTTATAGTTCTGAAAGCTTTTAAAAAAACTTCCTGAGCCAATTCATTTGCATCATCATAGTTGCCTATCATTCTATAGGCTATATTAAACACTTTCTTTTCACAACCTAGTATTAGTTGTTCAAAAGCTTCCACATCCCCTGATTTTGCCCTTTTTACCAAATCTCTTTCCTTTGTGTCACTCATGCCGGCACTCTCACCCCCTGTGCGGTTTTTGAAAACTTAAGTTTACACGGTTTCACCAAACAATATAGTCAAAGATTTTGAAAAATGCTTCTAAAAAACAGTTCTAAAAAGATAGCCTCTTAAGTTACTTCCACGGATGCATACCGGGCACTTGGGTATGAAGCTTTTTCACTATGGAACTGCCGGCCTTAAGCACCCTATTTAAATATGGCAAAAAATTCCCTTTTTCCACTTTAGTGTGGAAACATAAAAATAGCACTTAAAACTGCTTTTTAATTATAATCGAAAAAAAGGGGCAATTTCTACACTATCACAATTTTACTCCAATACCGCAAATTTTTTTGGAACCTCAGTTTTTGTTCAGATTTGAATAATTAGGACTCAAATCTTATTATACCTTTTTTTAATCCTCTTTGAAACTGCTATTAAAATAAATAATAAAAATTTAACATGAAGTCAAGAGATTTTTATATAATAAACTCTCAATGCACCGGAAAAGGTAATACAAATAATTCTTAAAATTCCATAAACATAACTTTTATGAAGAATATGTATAATCCAAATGTAATAATAAATTAATAAAAGGATTTTTTTATGAAATGTAGAATTATAAATATATATATTTATTTAAAATTAGGCACAATTAATTTACTTTGGAAAAAGAATCTTCCAAATAGAACTGTAAGGTATCTCTGTAAAAAACTTGAAATGTGAGATATTTTTACAACATTTTCACAAAAGACATTTGCGTATTTTGGAACATTGTTAATATTAATCGAATAAGGAGTCAATATCATGATAAACACGATTTTAGTAACCGATGATAATGTTCTTGATAATGCAATAATCAGAAACTATCTTTACAAGGAAAGATACAACATAATATCCGCACTGAACGGGCGGGAAGCGTTAGATCTAATTGAAAGCCGTAATATTGACTTGATACTTCTCGATATGGTTATGCCTGTTATGGACGGCTACGAGTTTATGCAAGTATTTTCTAAAACCCCCTATTACAAAGAAATTCCCGTAATAGTTACTTCAAGTTTGGATTCCGCCGATAATATCAAAAAAGTACTCGAATATGAAATATTCGACTATATTTTAAAGCCCTTTGACAATATTAACAAACTTATTATTGTAAATAAAATCAAAACCGCTTTACGCTATAGAAATGTTGTTTTAGAGCTGAATAAAGCAGTAAAGCTTGTAGATAAGTTATCCGGCGAAGTAAAGCAATAAAATACAGCAATTTAATCTGTACTTTTTAACTTATTCACTATTTTATCAAATGACCGGTAAATCCGTATTCTACCAATTTGTCATACGCCCTTTGCACGTCCTCAGGTATTTCCTGATAAATTTGAAATCCTTTCTCAGCATATATTTTTATTCGCTGCAAGTCACCAACCATGATGCTTATCACTTCTTCACGGGTAATCTCGCCATCGCAGTAAGTTTTCAGATATTCTTCAAAATCAATTTGAGGTGAAGTTACCATTACTTTCTCAATATCCCACTGCTTTTTTATGGCAGCATAGCTTCTCCTCTCCATATATGGCTTATTCACCGCAATAATCGAACTTAGCTTAATTCCCTTGCTACAAATCAACTCCCTAGAAAAAATTATATTTTCACCGGTATTGGTAGACCTTGTTTCAAGCAGTACCTTATCCTCCGGGACACCCATACTCCATGCAATTTCTGCAAACTTTTCCGCTTCTGTCTTTTTCCACAAATTCTTGGTTATTTTTCCCAAGCCTCCGGATATAACCATTAAGGGAGCCAAACCCATAAGATAAAGCTCAGCTCCCCTTTCAGCCACACGAGTGTCATGGCTTCCCAAGACCAATATACAGTCGGCATTGGTTAATGTATGGTTCATATGATGATAGTCCCAAATAATTTTCGCAAAGCGTTCTATTTCAGTGTTCATAGGGTCTCCTTATGAAAATAAAGCTTCGACAAATTCCTCCGCATTAAATCTCTGCAAGTCATCAATTTGCTCACCTACTCCAATAAGCTTAACAGGAATTTTAAGCTCTGAAGATATGGCAATAACTATACCACCCTTTGCCGTACCGTCCAGCTTTGTCAAAACAATACCCGAAACCGGAGACACTTCCTTGAAGGTCTTGGCTTGTACAATAGCATTTTGGCCGGTAGTTGCATCTAAAACCAAAAGTACTTCCTTAGATGCATCAGGCAACTCCCTGTCAATAATTCGGAATATCTTTTTCAATTCATCCATTAAGTTCTTTTTGTTGTGGAGCCTTCCTGCCGTATCGCAAATCAACACATCACCTTTTTTGGCTTTTATCGATTGAATAGCATCAAATACAACAGCAGCAGGGTCTGCACCTTCAGAATGTTTAATCAAATCCACACCCACTCTGTTGGCCCATATTTCAAGCTGATCTATGGCAGCCGCTCTAAAAGTATCGGCTGCTGCCATTATAACCTTCTTTCCGCTCTGCTTGAGCTGATTTGCAATTTTTCCTATAGAAGTTGTCTTTCCGACACCGTTTACTCCAACTACAACAATAACACTAGGCGAAGTTTTTATATTTAACTCTGTGCTCTCCGTAGAAAGCAGTTCTTTCAATTCCTCCTTCAGCAACTCCTTAACCTTCATAGGATCGGTAACCTTGTTATCCTTAACCTTTTTCTTAAGATCTTCAATAATTTTAAGACTTGCCTCGGCACCCAAATCCGATGTAATAAGAATTTCTTCCAGTTCTTCAAACAATTCTTCATCGATTTTTCCAAATGAAACTAAAACTTGATCTATTCTCTCGGTTATAGCATTCTTTGTTTTCTTAAGTCCCTCTTTTAACTTGTCAAAAAACCCCATAGTTCATCCTCCATTCAATATTCCAAAAACAATATTTACCAAAAACAATATTTATATGAAGCTCCGCTTTTTCGGTTAGCATCAAAGTCCCACCAAAAGAAGAGCTTAATGGCAATAAACCTTTTCTATATTTAACTCACCTTGTCCCCCATTTTTAACGACACTACTTTTGAAACTCCGTGTTCTTGCATAGTAACCCCGTAAAGAGTATCACATACTTCCATGGTTCCTTTTCTATGGGTAATAACGGCAAACTGTGTCAAGTGCGAGTACTTTTTCAAGTACTGTGCAAATTTATTTACATTGGCATCGTCCAATGCCGCCTCAATCTCGTCAAGCACACAGAAAGGTGTTGGATTAAGCCTCAATATGGCAAATAAAAGTGCAATGGCTGTAAACGCCCTCTCTCCTCCCGAAAGCAGCATGAGATTTTGAAGCTTTTTACCCGGTGGCTGAACCTCAATTTCAATTCCACTCTCTAGAACATTTTCCTTGTCTAAAAGTATGAGTTCTGCCCGGCCTCCATCAAAAAGCTCCTTAAACACCATATTGAAATTGTCGTTAATAAGCTTAAACTGCTCTAAAAACTGGCGTTTCATAATTGTTGTCATTTCATCGATAACTTTGCGGAGCTTTTCCTCCGCTTGTTCCATATCATTTCTCTGAGCAGTCATAAACTCAAAACGTTCCTTGGTTTTTATATAGTCCTCAATGGCAGCTACGTTTACAGGCCCGAGCTCCTTAATCTCATTTCTTATTTCATTAATCTGTCTTTGAGCCTGGGCAAGACTTCCAATGTCCTTTTTAAACTCCAAAGCATTGGTATAGGTGAGTTCATACTCATCCCACATCCTGTTTTGGATTGCCTGCATTTCAGACTCAATTTTGGCCTTTTTTACTTCCACACGGCTGTGTTCTTCCTGCAGGAGAAGTATATTTCTATTGAGCTCGGCTATCTGTTTCAATATGTCTTGAGTTTCTTCCTCTAAGGCCTTTCTCTCTTCAACTATCCTGTCTATTTCAAAAGTTTTTCCCAATTTTTCTTCTTCATACCCTTTGATCAAGAGCTTCAAACCTTCATTTTTCTCGTTTAGGGATTTTATTTCCTCCAAGTTTTTATTTTTCTCAGCTCTCTTCCTCTCAACACCCCTTGTAAGGCTCTCCCTCTCCGAAACAATCCTTTCAAGGGCTTCATTGACTCCGGCAATGCTATCTAAAATTGAATTTACAGATATCTTGTAATCGGTAATATCCCTATGCAAAGCATCTCTTGCAGACTGCCCTTCCTTGTGCTTGTCCTGATATTCAGCCACAATTCTTTTGGCCTCTGCAATTTCATTCTCAATCTGGTTTAATTCTTGCATATATTTTTCAAGCTCTTGCTCGGTGTTTTGCTCCTGCCTGGACAACTGCTCCTTCTCTTGTTTGAGCATATCCATTCTTGAAGCAATTCTCTTAATATTATCCTCAATCTGGGCTAAATGACTCTCATCTCTGATTATTATGAGTTCATTGTTTTTTAAACTGTCTTCCTCAATGGAAATGTCATTTATAATTGCACCAAGATTTTGGTTCAATTCATTTATGCTTTTTTCCAACTCAGACTCTTCATCTTTAAGCTTAACAAGTGCTTCTTCAATCTCCTGTACTTCCCTGTTTCTACTCAATATTCCCGATTCTCTGTGTTCTTTGCTACCCCCGGACATGGAACCGGTAGTACTTAAAATATCCCCCTCAAGGGTTACTATTCTGAAACTGTAACCGAATTTACGGGCCATTTTTATTCCGGAATCGAGATTATCCACTATCACTACCTTGCCTAAAAAGCTTAGAATTATACCTCTATATTCCTGGGCATAGGAAATCAAATCGGAAGCAACGCCTATAAAACCTTCCTGATTTTTTATGTTCCTTAGCGTATTGTCATCAAAAGTCTTTCCGTTAACCGAAGATATGGGCAAAAAGGTAGCTCTTCCAAGCCTGTTGTTTTTTAAATATTCGATTGCCCTTTTGGCATCTTCTTCAGTGGAAGTAACAATATTCTGCAATGCTCCTCCAAGACTCATCTCTATTGCAGTCTCATACTTGCTTTCAACTTTAACCAACTGTGCCAAGGCTCCATGAATACCCTTACCCAACTGTGGAGATTGCTGGCATGCTTGTAAAAGCAGTTTAACGCTTTTACTGTAACCTTCAAGGTTTCTTTCCATATCTTTAAGCATCTTAAGCCTTGATGACTTAAATTGAATATCCGATTTAACAGCGTTCTGCTTCTTTGTTTCAGCTTCAAGGCTTTGGCTTAAATAAACCTTTTTACCGTTTAAAACTTCCAGTTTGTCTTTCAAACCTTTTATCAAATTTTTTGTCTTTATAATACTGTCGTAAAGGTCTTCTTTTTTCATCATCTCCCGGTCTTTTTCCAAAGCCAGTTGTCTTATTTCCTCGTCAATGCCCGACTTTCTTTTATTTATTACCTCGATATGATTTTTAACATTGTTAATCTGTGTCTTTTTATCCGACTGCAAATCCAACTTATCCATAATGGTCGACTTCATATTTTCAATTTGTCTTTCATGCTCATCCAATGTCGCCATTAATTCCTGAAGTTTTCTTTCGGCTTCCTCGTATTTCTTATTGTAATCGGCAAGTCTATCGTTTAAATACTTTATTTTATCATTTTTCGCAATTTCTTCCTTTGAAATACCGGTAAGTTTCTCCTCAATCTCTTCTATTTCACTGTCAAGTCTGGAAATATTCGAGGAAAGATTATTTTTTTTCTCATCATTAAGCTTAATTTCCGAATTACTCTTCTCCAAACTGTTCTCAAGATTGTAAAACTCCTGTCTTGAGTTGTCGAGCTTGTTTTCTAGTTCTTTGAGCAATGCAAGCTTCTTCTGGTTCAGTAATGTTATTTCTTCAAGTTTTTTATTGTCACTGTCAATATTATCCTTTATGGAAACATATACCTCTTCAAATTCTTTTATCTTTTCCTTATACTTGGATATATTCTCTATATATACATTTATCTCCAGTTCTTTTAAGGTATCCCTCAGATTCAGATATCTCTTTGCAACGTCGGATTGCTGCCTTAACGGCTCCAACTGGGTTTCCAACTCATTAATTATGTCATTTATTCTGACAAGATTCTGCTTGGTAAGTTCAAGCTTTTTCTCAGCCTCTATTTTTCTTACCTTATATTTCATAATTCCTGAGGCTTCTTCAAAAATATTCCGTCTCTCTTCGGACTTCGAGCTCAATATTTCGTCAACTCTTCCCTGTCCGATAATGGAATATCCATCCTTACCGATACCTGTATCAAGAAATAGCTCATGCACATCTTTCAATCGGCAGGGACTCTTGTTGATTAAATACTCACTCTCTCCGGAACGGTATACCCTCCTGGTTACAGTAACCTCGCTGTAATCAATGGGTAAAGAGTGATCCTCATTGTCAATTGTAAGGGAAACTTCGGCAAAACCTAACTGTTTTCTGTGCTCCGTGCCGGCAAAGATGACATCCTCCATCTTTCCGCCTCTCAAGGTCTTGGCACTCTGTTCACCCAAAACCCAACGAATGGCATCGGAAATATTGCTCTTGCCGCTTCCGTTAGGTCCTACAACAGCTGTTATACCCGAATTGAACTCTATGCTAATCTTATCGGCGAAGGATTTAAACCCTTGTATCTCAAGCCTTTTTAAATACATCGGAACACCCCGGTATCTTTATTTTTCAATCAAATATTCTTAATAATTTTAACATATTTATTTATTTTATCAATAGTTTGAAAACTTAAGCTTTGTCATAAAGTCGATGCCAATATAATACTAAAACTTCCGGAAAAAAGATGTTTCTGTTTTTCAAGGCAGCTTACCTGTTTCTATAACTTCCGGAATACTTTGCAGCTGTCAAAATTGCCTCTAACATGCTTATATGGCTTGCCCTTCCCGTCCCAGCAATATCAAAGGCCGTTCCGTGGTCCACCGACGTCCTTAAAAAAGGAAGCCCTATTGTAATGGAAATGGTTCTTTCAAAATCAAGAGTCTTCGTAGCGATATGCCCCTGATCGTGATATAGGGACAATACAGCATCATATCTTCCTTTATAGGCAAGATAAAATACAGAATCAGCCGCAACGGGACCTTCAACCTTATATCCCATTTTAACGGCCTCTTCCACAGCTTTTTCAATTTGCCTTTCTTCATCTCCGAACAATCCGTGTTCACCGCAATGGGGATTTAATCCTGCCACTGCGATGGTTCCATCGGTTAACCCAAGCATTCTCAAAGCCTCTGCCGATTTTACGATATAGTCCAGCACCCTTTCCTTAGTAACCATATCACAGGCTTTTCGAAGCGATACATGCCTGCTTAAGAAGAAAACCCTTAAATTCCCGACCTCAAACATGGTCAGGGGATCTACAGTACCGGTTAAACCGGCAAAAATCTCTGTGTGCCCGATATATTGAACCCCTGCTGCTTTAAGCGACTCCTTGTTGATTGGAGTTGTTACAACAGCATCTATTTTCCCCTCTAAAGCCAAATCTATTGACGTTTTTATATAGCTATATGCAGCTTTTCCTCCAAGAGCTTGTACTTTACCGTACTCAATCTTGCCGGTATCCACTGCCTCGTCATTTATCAAATATATTGCATCGGGACTTTGCCCCCCATAAAACATATCTTTTACCAAAACCAATTCCATTTTCAAACCGCATACAGCCATAGCTCTTAAAATTGAATCTTTGCTTCCTATAACCAAAGGACTGCATACCTCATATATTTTCTTTTCCTTAAGAGCTTTTACAACAATCTCAGGGCCTATTCCTGCAGGATCTCCCATGGTTATTCCTATAGTTGGCTTTGTCATTCCTACTTCCTCCTGTACTCAAATGTTTTGCTGTATTCCTACTCGAACGTATTTCCGCCAGTCCTTTTTATACATCAATTCAATCGAATTTTCTTTCTAAATTATAGCATAATCTGCTAAAGCATAAAAACTCAGTCGGCATTGAAAAACTTCGATTTTATTCTATCACTATGTTCGAAAGTTGCTTAAAAAGAAAAAAGTGGAGAAAAATTTTTCGGAAGATAAAAATTTGCGTTCTTTCTTCCGCACTTTTCTTCACTCATTCACTTACATGGAATACACAAATACTTCACTTTTAAATTAAGCTTTAGGACTTATAATTCCAGATTTCACATTGGACGAAAAAGTAATTAAAGCAGCTTTCACGACCTTCGAAAGCCCCTAATCATGACCACCAGCTAAGCTGGTGGTTTGCTCTTGCCCTATAAGGGCATGTTACTTGGCAGAGCCTAAAAGGCTCTCTGAAGGTTTCGCCAACCGCACACCTTCTCAAACTACCCCTAAA
>Ga0134093_1000066_pt1 | contig 118657 bp, 124 predicted proteins | sample 4_1taG_FD_94452 | JGI IMG/M metagenome (GOLD analysis project Ga0134093, IMG submission 94452) | Switchgrass degrading microbial communities from high solid loading bioreactors in New Hampshire, USA - 4_13_20_68_A1 metaG | ecosystem: Engineered > Bioreactor > Semi-continuous > Anaerobic >...
AGGACCCTCCCACATTTTCTGCAGGTTGACCGCAGGATCTTGTGTATGGTGTCTGCGAATCCCACGTGTATGACCGGCCTTGCAAGGTTTATGCTCCCGAAGTGTCCCGGGCACTCCCCTCCCCTTGCGCCGCAGGTCCAGCAGCGGAACCGGGGGTCTATCACACCGAGCCTGGGATCCATGAGTCCGTTCTCTATGGGGTACCCGTCCTCGTTGTAGGTGTCCGGGGTGACGATCTGGGCGACGGATATCTTCCTGATATCCTCTGGGGACATGAGACCAAATTCTATCCCCCCAATCTTCTTTAGAGTTCCTCTCAAGTTATTCTCTCCTCTGAGTTATTTTTTGGTCAGAGCTTCCTTATAAGTCCCTCAATCACCGCCTTCATCACCGCACCATCTGCGGGGACTGTGTGGGTCCTCCCGGAGTGGGTGATGTTCAGCAGTGTTTTTTCCGTGTTGAGGAAGTGTTCAGTTCTCTTCTTGTTCTCCCTCTGGACCGCTATGCCATTGGTGTAGGGCTGGATGGCTAGGACCTTCCTGAGGTCTATGTTCGTTGTCCTCTTTGTCCCTGTGAATATCATCCTCCGTGTCGTCAGGGTCAGTGTACCGGTGTCTATCCTCCGGAGTTCGTCACGGGATTCGCTTATGGCATTGAGGGCCCCCATCCTGAATGAGAGATTCTTTGACACCCTTATGGTGGGGCCCCCGTATCCGCCGGCAGTCCTTCTAACGGCCCTCGGTTCGTAGAGGTCAATGTTGTGGAGTACGAGGACCGCCCTCTCGTTCTTCCTGAGTATTATGGGAGTTTGGGGCTCTCTGAATGTGACATTCCCCTCTGCTGCACTTTTAAGCCATCCTTCAATGTCCCTCCTTCTCTCTTCAATATCCCTCTTTCTCTGGATCTCCCTCTGGAGTTCATTGGATACTCCGCCATTTGCTATCCTGGTCCATTCCTCCTCTGTGAGTGTCTTCCCACCGTACAGGCGCCAGGCCCTGGTGTTCTTGTCTGAGACCCTGCTGAGAAGGTACCCATTTCCCTTGTAAATGAAGACTGCGCCGCAGTTACTGCAGCGCATATTCCTCTTAGACCTTCCAGGGACCCTCCTTTTTGGGAATGGTGTTAATGGTGCTTCCCTGCAGACAGGGCAGAGGTCCCTCCATGATGGGGTTGTCAGGGATTGGTCTGAGAGCTGCCTGCTCTTAATCTTCTCAAGGTAGCCTTCCATGCGGTCCTTATCCAGGGATGTTGTGATCTTCACATCAGGTTTACTCCTGTCGATCTCCACCGTGACCCTTAGAAGCTGCGGACTCAGTGCCCTGAGCTCCCCACTCAGTGCCTCGAGTCTTGATCTTATCTCAGCCATGAGTTCCTCCATGGACCCCTCAAAGTCGCCTCTTCTGATCCTCCTTTTCTTCACGAGCTCCTTTATCTCATCGTTGCATTTCATGAGTGTTTCATTGTCCATCCTGAGGATCTCAGGGGTCAGTCTGCCCAGGTTTTCAGTGTCGTCACTGGCCGTGAGTGTTATGGTCCTTGGACCCGCCTTCATCCGGGCCGGTTGAGGCCTGGTATCCTCCCCTTCACTCCCCCTGAGGGGGCTGCCACATTTAAGACAGTAGTTTGCCCCATCACGATTAAGCTCCCCGCATTCACGACAGTAAACCATAATATAACCCCCCTGGCTCAGGGATCAGATCCCCGAAGTGAACCATTATATGATCCCATGCAGTCATTCTGCACACTGTACAATATAAATGTATACCCTCATCTGGAAAAGGTTTAACGGTGGGTCCTCCGGCTTAAGCCTCAGGGAAGCCTAAAGGTGGAGGCCTAATGAGGGATGGTGAACTTCGTAATAGTTCTCTATAACGAACATATGGTCCGAATAAACACTATTTGTAATAAAATATTTAAGAAGGAGTATTAAATAATATTTTTGGAGGATGTTGTATGAAGTTCGGAGATTCGGACCAGATAATCTTTGAGACCTGGGTACTTCGCCAGGGCCTGGAGAAGTCCACCTTCAAGACCTACCTCCAGTGCCTCAGGAAGTACTGTGAGGTCACCGGCATGACACCTGCAGAACTCATAACCGAGGCTGAGGAAGAGGAGGAGTCTGGCATCAGGATGAGGAATCGCAGAATAAACCTGCACCTCCTGAAGTTCAGGAAGGCCCTTGAGGATGAGAACAAGGCCCCCTCCACCATCAACCTCTACTACTATGCCATAAGATCGTTCTATGATGCGATGGACATAGAACTCCCCCGGATCAGACGGCCCTCCGGCGACATCTGCCTGGAGCAGAACTACGGGAGGCTAATCACCAGGGAGGAACTCAGGACACTCGTGAGCATGGCACCCTCCAGGGAGAGGGCCCTCATCTACCTGATGGCACTCTCAGGGATGGCCCAGGCAGAGGCCAGGAGGCTCACCATCAGGAAGTTCCTGGACGCTGCAGGCGATGCAATCGGCCGTGAACTGAAGACGGTGGAGGACCTCTTCGAGGCCGAGGAGGACCTCAAGGAGGAGATCATCACCCTGGACATCGTGAGGAAGAAGGTGAACTACCGCTACATGACATTCATACCCCCTGAGGCCACCAAGGAGATCATAAACTACCTCAAGGAGAGGATGTACGGCCGCAATGAGAAGATCAGGGTCAGGGACTATGACCGGGCCCTCTTTGTTAAGAGGAACGGGGAGGACATTGACAGGGACATCATAGTAACAAACTTCAGGCGCATAGGCCTCGAGGCTGGTTTCAAGAAGAAGGAGGGCGCCTACAGTTTCTGGAGGGCCCATGCACTGAGGAAGTACTTCATATCTACCATCATAAACAAGATCGGGGACAAGGTTCTCGCTGACTTCCTTGCAGGTCATAAGATATCTGACGTGGATAGGGCCTACTGGTACATGGACCCTGAGGACCTAAAGAGGAGGTACATGAAGGCCCTTCCCTACCTCTCCATTGACGGTGTTGAGGTCAGGACGATTGAGGACAGGGATTACAGGCGTCTAAGGGAGGTCGAGAGGATCTATAACCAGATGAAGGATGAGATCCGGAAGACCGAGAAGCTGATCCAGCTATTCAGGGACCATCCCGAGTTCAAGGAGATTCTCAGTAAGAGGACCAGCGGCTGATTTTTCCACCTTCACAGATTCCTTTTCTTTTTTCACAACCTTTGATAATATTTATATATAATAAATTAATACTAATTATAGTAATAATTTCGGAGGTGTACATTATGAGCGATGTCTGTGAAGAGGATATAATGGAGGCGATAGACGCATTCGAGAGGCTTGTCAAACTCCTGAACGATGCCGAAACACTTCTGAGGGAGTGAACATGCAGATGGTGAAGGTTCTGGTTTCTGCGAGGTGTAAACCAGAGTCAAAGGTGATCATAAAGAACAGCAACTACACCTACGGCGATGCAATCGACTACTTTGCCAGGAAGATCAGCAACGAGAACACGAAGATCCTTGTTGAGATTGAGACCCTCAGGGAGAGGATCATGGAACTTGAGGACGAACTCAAAACCACGAAGAGGAGGATCGAAAGGAAAAAGGAATACCTGCAGCTCCTCGAATCAAGGTACTCAGACGAGGTACAGGTTGATGAGATGGTCATGGAGTCAATCAGGACCATAAGGAGTATAGCTGAAACATTCGACTGCGAACCGACTGAGATCGATAGGTTCACCGGCGCCGATACCCTTGAATTCCATGCCAAGAAATGTGGTATCACACGGCTTGAACTTGAAGAGCTCCTGAAAATGGACCTTTAAACCCAACTTATTTTTTTATTCACAGCCCATAACCTCCATGTCCCTGGTTCTCTGAATCAATTCTGCAGTCCTCCTTTAGTCTGGCTTTCTGCAGCAGGAATGGGGCGGAGGGAAATTGGCGATAAATTATAAATTTTTATAAGTTCCATGTGGCAAAGGTTATGCAGAGGTGTTATCAGTATGGTTAACAGGAGACCGAAAGGAGGACTTATAAACATGGAACCTGTTGTTGTCAGACTCTACTCTGATGAAATCGAGGCCCTTAAAAGCAGAGTCCCGCCAAATACAAGCATGAGCGCCTACATACGGAAAATAATCCTCAAACACCTGGAAGATGATTAGAATCAAGTTATGGGCCTTATTGATAAATCCAGAATAGTGAAAAAGTTTTTGATAGATCCTCACTCTTGTTCTACAGGTTTTTCTCTTGAACTATGTTATGATATGTATATCCGATATATGTTATTGTATATAACTCTGCGAGGGTGGCCTTAAGGGCGGCGTGATATAATATATGTGATATATACATCCGCTATATACATATATAAGATATGTATATCAGGCGGCACAAAGAGTAGCGCCAGCGGGCCCATCATTTCTCCGGGATGTATATCCATGCCCCGTATATCATCCCTTGTATTACGATATATGTATATCAGCTTCACCCAAAATTTTGGGGTGCCTCCGGAGGATTATATACACAGATGTGTATCCTATATCGGCTGATGTGTATCAGACCCTTCATTTCCATCTCCTGAAAAACAGTTTTAGGGCCGCTGGAGTAAATTGTAAATCCCACCCACCCACCCCCTACCACCCCCAATACAACAATGCCATAAGGTGGGTGCTGGAGTCAGAGAGAAACAAAAAATGACCTGCCTGTCGGGAGCCCCTCTTTTTTGTACCCATACCATTTTTATTACGTTCAAGTTCATTTTTAATATGATGTCCGTGGGCAGGTTCACCTCAACCACGTTGCTACCCCCCATCTGCAGCCGAGTCTCCCTCCGTATTTATGCCTCCACAGGTGGTGGGTGTCCCTGTTCACGGTCAAAAATCTGTTGAGGAGGTCTGAAATTTGGATGGATATGTTAGTAGTGAGGCCTTCTTGAAACGTCAGGACGACCTCAGGAGGTCCCTCATGCAGGAGAATTTTGATGTTCTGAGTATCAGGGAGCGTGAGCTCTACCTCATGCTTGCAGGTGATGGTGAGACGGTTTTCATCTTCCTGGTCCTCCTGCCATACATGGATGTCTTTGAACTCCCCAAGGCCTACATATGGAAGCTGAGGAGGCTTGCAACGAGGTTCAGGGCGAGGCCGTTTGTCACCACCATGATACCTGAGGTGAGGAACTGGTTCTTCGTGCCGCTCACCGCCCTCAGGGATGATGGGTCATGTTTTGTCCTGGACGTGGAGGCCTGCAGACATAAGGGGTTCTACCTGCACAGGCTGATTTCAGAGGAACTCCAGCAGAGACTTGTATGAGGTGCATAACAATGGCCGATATTTCAGGACTCATAAGAGAATTATTCGAGGATAAGATAAGGGGCCGCCTGTTCTTTGATGAACTATACGGGGACCACTACTTTTTCATACCCGATGAACCTATTTACATGGAATGCTTTGACGAGTACCTTCCAGTCATCTACATCCCACCCGAAGACGCAGAACAAATATTCAGTGAAAATGAACTCACAGAGGTCGCCCTGGATGGCTTTTCCATAGTATCGCTAAGCGAGAGACTTGTTTATGAATTGGCCGGCTAATCGATTTCCACCCTCACAGGACCCTCACCTTCTCGCTCTATGGCGACCATCTGGACCAGTCAGTAAAATCAGACAAAAATGGGATTGAAATAAGAAGATAATTTACTCTTTGATTTTGAGTGTTTTTCCGATGTATTTTGACTTTGTTTTTCCGTTTTCTTTCCAGTAGGCGTACCAGTAGGGGCCATGAGGGCATTTTTTGCAGCCTTTCTTCCCGCATCTGACCTTCTCAAGCCTGTAGGTTACTGAGGCCACGACCTCCCTTTTTCCGGAAGGTTCATCCTCAGATTGCTGGGACTCCAAGGCCCTGATCCTGGCATCGATGTATTCCTTCATCTCCTGCAGCCTTTCAATATCCCTCTGACGGTCTATTATTGCTGTGAAGGTCTTTAACATGTTACCACCAATTAATCTTATGTAACTTTTTACATATAAAATTTTGTTAATGGTTACATAAGAAACATGGCAAGGTAGAGCCACCCGCAGGCTTTCAGTGATTTCCTACCCTGTCATTCTCTGATGATACGCTGGTTAGCCGGACGTGCTCAACTCCCTTTAGACCCATCATTTTCTCTGTGAGTTCCTGGATCTTTTTTATGTTTCCCCTCACCACCAGGACCTCAAGGAATCTGGTCCCTCTTAGGGGAACTCTCATCACGGCATCTATGTATTCAGTGTACTTGTGCTGTATGTCACCTATCTCGTCTATTACTCCTGTTTGGTAGTCATAGATCACTGAAACCGTACCTGTACGTTCTCCTTCCATTTCATTCATCCACTGGTACCTTACAATGTAGTCTTTAATGGCGTCCCTTATACCCTTTGATCTTGAATTGTACCCACGGAACCTTAGAACTTCATCGAACTCCCGCAAAAGCTCCTTGGGCAGGGACATGCTTATCCTTGTCACTTTACTCATGTTAACACCCCTTGTTTCCGGCTTAGCCTTTAATATAAATTTGAATTAAGTTACTACAAGATAGTATTATTTTAGAGATGGTTAATAAGATTAGTGTTCCTGCAGCAGGAACCTTCACACCGCTGGAGCAGGAGGGGCTGACACAGGATATGAAACTGAAGGGCGATGGGTATCACCGGGAAGAGGGTGTAAATAAGTTGATAATATTGATACTGCTGCCTGAAATGACACCACCCAAAAAATAAGTAAGAAACCTTTTCCATCCACAAAACCTCTCCCTGAGGGTCTCTGTCAGAAAAACAAAAAATCCACCCCCTTATCCATACTTGACTCTTTTAAAGGGCTTTGGTAATGCAGGGTGTCAGGAGGTGTCAAAGCCATCACCACCATTGACCGCCGCAAATAAATAATAATTTCAAGTACAAATTCTCATAAAATATTAATATAGGATGTAATTATATTATCATCACGGGAGGTGATAGTGATTGAAGACAGGATTATAGATGCATTGAATGACGGTAAAAGCGTTGCAGTCCAGTACCGCGATGTTAATGAGTATATGGAGCTTGACACAGGCCATGAGAAGATATACCTTGAGAATGTAAACCCTGCGAAGGAGGTGGCAACAGAAATCCTCATGGAATTTTCCACAGCATCAAGGAACACCATATACAAGAAATACACCACAAACGAAATCGTGCAGGAGATAAGAAAGAAGACAAAGAACAGGAATATCCTCCTGGTCTTCAATGACCTGCAGCAGGCCTCGAAGAGCAGTGTGAGGGTCCTCCTGGACATCATGGAAACACTGCAGATCCTCTGTAGCATCAGGGGCGGGACAAAGAAGCACCAGAGCAGGCTTCTGAAGAAACTTGTGATCCTAAAGGACCCAGGGGATGAGGTGATAGACATAACACTCCCCATGGTAATCTTCGCAGGTTCAATCGCGTTCATGGTCTACCTGAAGATAGCCCTGAGCCTTTCGGGCTTTATGGTGCATATAGTGCTTGCATCGATATGGTTCGGGACCATAATAGCCAGGACGCTTCTCTGGATTAAGAAGTGAGGAGGACCTCAGATGAGTGATTTAGCATACCTCTTTCTATTCGGCCCTGCGGTCGTGTTCGTCCTCTTCTGTGGGTGGTATTTTCTCTGGATTTACATGGCAGGGATAACGTGAAGTGGTATACACACGCAGTCTTCGCAGTGTTTCTGGGTGCAATACTGGGCTACATACTTGGATCGGAACTCACGGTCAGGTTCTTTATAATAACAATCACAGCGAGTATCATCCCTGATTTTGCAGAGAAATCTGTCTACGAGACACATAAAAGGCAGCTCCACAGTGTGTTCTCTATTGTCCCCTGCATCCTGGTGTATATCTTCCTCGACCTGACGGTGGGTGCGGCCCTCACGGCAGGCATGGTTTCACACCTCCTTCTTGACTGTCTCACACCTGCAGGCTGCCCCCTCCTGATGCCCCTGAGCAGGAGGAGGTACAGTGTGATGTGGAGGTACAGTGACAGCAGGGCCAGGGAGAAGAGGATTGTTGCAACTGCTGTGCTGCTGGCACTCCTCACGGTCCTGGCGGTTGCAGCAAGCGGCACCTTCACTTCAGCCATCTCAGCATGGGCGAACAGGGACACCGCGGGTAAAGTCAACTCAACGAACTCCACAAACCCAAGCCTCCATCTCACCATCACCAACCCACAGAGGGACACCTGGGTCCACCCTTTCCCCAACGGCAGCTACTTCATTGACGTGAGCGACTCCCCAGGGACTGAGAAAACTGTTTATCACAGGTACTGCACTAAGCCGGGGCCGGAGCGTAAGGTTAAGTCCTCTGAGGGCCGGGGCAATGGGAGTGCTGGAGAAAACGGGACGGGGTGATTGTTCTGTCGGGATCTGATATCGATGATGTGGTGAAGTTCATATCGAAGCTGGAGTATGATCACGGCAAGAAGATATTCCTCCAGAGGGTCTACCTGGACCTCAACACTGCCTGTAAACTGCATATACTCAGCTTCATTGAGGAGAGGTCCAGGAGTGACATCTCGCGGAGGGCTATTCAGAGGATGATAGATGATTATGAGAGGGAATACGGGAACCTCATTAACCTTGCGAAGAGGGACATCCTCATGTGGATATAGGTGCAGCGGTTCCATTTCCCATTTATTTTTTCTTATGTAACTTGTCCACAGATCAGCATCTACATGGTTACATAAGAATGTACCCAAAGGCATGCTTTAAAGCCCCACCCGAGTTTCCAGTGTGAATAACATAGGAGGTGAAACATGCGAAGTGCTAAATTCGTTCTTGCAGCTCTCCTGACCCTCTTTGTTCTTGCAGGTTCATCGGCTGCAGCGGATGTAGGCATTGAACTTGACAAGAACATGACCGACGGGAGCGCAATAAAGCCGACGTACAATTCGACAATGAAAATCAAGGCCATAGTGAAGGCTGGTAACCAGGACGTTCAGAATGTGACTGCAACGGTACGACTGCCTGAGGGCCTCGTACTCCAGGACTACTACATGAGCCAGGGATACTATGACCTCGAGACGGGTACCTGGGAGGTTGGTGACATCCCTGCCTATGAGGAGAGGTCCCTGACATTCGTTTGCCTGCTTAACAGGACTGGCAGCGTTACTGTGAACGCCAGTTTAACAGCTGATGGGGATGATAACAGTGCAAACAACAATGCAGAGTTAGGTTTCAAGGTGTTTGGCGTATCAGACCTTCAACTTAACGTCACGAGCAATAAACAGACCCCACGGCTCGGCGAAACTGTGAGACTGACGGTTAAACTTAAAAACAATGGTCCGCATGACGCGAACAATGTCAAAATAGGCAACTTCCTTTCAGGCGGACTCGTCGTACAGAGTTTCAGCTATGATGCAGGCTACTTTGATGACCTGACAAAGGAGTGGGTCTTTGACACCATTGCAACGGGTGAAGAGGCAACCCTCACACTTGATTGCCTTGTCAACAGGACAGGTGAACTCTCAGACTATGTTTCAGTGAGGGAGGTCGATGAGGGCGACACCAACGTTTATAACAACATGGCCCGCGCCACCCTCTCAGTGAGGGGCACAGACCTCGATCTAGATGTTTCAGCTTCAAAGACTAGGGCCTATCAGGGCGACACTCTCAACATTGTCTGCCGTGTGAAGAATAATGGTCCTGAGAATGCCCAGAACGTGAGTGTCAACCTGCAGCTACCTGCGAACCTACAGGTCCAGAACGTCCAGGTGGACAGGGGTACTTACAGTAACGGCATCTGGTCCATCGGTGATCTTGCAGACAATGAAACAGCGCTTCTCAACATCACTGCAAGGATTGTGTCTGCAGGTAACTTCACAGTGAACGCCTCTGCAGTCTCATCTGCGGTTGACGACAGTAACCCCGTGAACAACGATGATACAGCGATGATATCTGCAGCAGTCCCCAAGAGGGCCCTCAAACTCAAGATAAAGAACAACTCTGCAGTGACGATCAGAGTACTCCTGTATGTGACAGTCAATGATCACGGCAAAATCACCAGGAAGACCTACAACTTCTACCTCAAGAGGGGCCTTACCAGAGAACTCAACATGGGATACTTCCAGATCGGTACAACCGCCCTCTTCAAGCAGTACACATATAATACTAACTACAGATCAAGGACAGTGTCCTATCTGAACACCTACAACTCCACCGGTGTCAGGACACAGAAGGTGAGCGTCAGTGGTGTGAAGGGAAGGCAGAAGGCCCCCCTTGTGAGGGTGAGCACTTTGTACTTTGATGAAAATGGGTCAACATTAACATGACCCACTTTAATATCTTTTTTAGATTAATCAGCTGCTGATTAGCTTATTTTTTTGAAAATAGATATTATAAATTCACAGTACCTCATGGGCTACTGTCAGGGACTCAGATGGAAAATTAGTACCTATAGTGGAGATAATGAAAATTCTCGGAGAGAGTAAAGAACAGCCTTGGCCGTAGAGATGTCCTTTTTATAACGTTTGACTATGTGCTTTTGACAAAATTAAGATAGTTATATAGTTTTAGTGATCAAAGTTGATCATCGGCAAACAAAAGATCTACATTATACAGTCTACACTATTTAATCCTTATTTTCGTTTATCATCTTAAATTCTTCTTCGTATATGTATTTACCAGAGACTGAGACAAATCTTTTTGGTTTTACCGGTTTTTTGAACTTTTCGAAGTTTTCAAATTCTATCACATTCATTTCTTTTCGTCCTTTAGAATACTCCCTGAACTCTTCCTCTGTTATCATCAACCTAGCGCCGTACTTTTTAAGTATATCACTTTTCTTCTGCTTCCCTATGGATTTGATATCTGCCCATCCTGTGTATGCCTTGGCGCCATGTGACTCATAGATTATGAACTTATCCCCCGGCGAGACTCTTCCAAGGTATGACTTACCTACAAAGACATCTTTGCCTTCATCATAGATTCTACGAGCATATTCTGTTGGTACTGGATGGGAAACACCCATTATTTTCATAGCTTAACCTCCAGGTCGTTTTTTTATGGCTTAATAAATTTACCGACGCATTTTGTTTATTAAACTTACTAAAGTTCTTATCTCTTGATTTATAGGATCTAGCTGAACTTCTTTGGACGTATTCCTATAGATCTGGTCATGTAGATTTAGTTTATCTTGGTTTAAGACAAGTTTTTCTATTTGACATTTTATGTGATGAATTACTTCAGTTTTTATAGGAACGTTATCATCGTTGTTTTCATTATAATAAACCTCATCAATTAGATTATCTAAAAACTCATAGTCTAACATATTCAATTCCAATAGAGCGTCGATGACGTAAAGATCAGTTAAATAGAATAGCCAATCGTCAACTTTTTTGCCTTTCCTTATGTTTTCATCGTAATTCATAATGTACTCTATTTCATCGGCGTTTAGTTGATAGAGTCTTCCAAGTACTATGTCACAGAGATCTATGATGATCTTAACATTTGATGTTTCAAACCTCCTATGTTCAGCATCAAAGTTATCAAATAAAAATTGCATTAGTTTGGAGGATAAGAGGTCTAATAGCTTAGATGCTTTTTCGAGTTTATCTATGGAGGGTATGGGGCAGTTTTCCATGATGTCACTGTTCATGTGCCTTCCGTCGCCGTATATTCTTAGCCAAATATAGTATAGGTTGCTGTTAAGTAAAACTAAGAAGAAGCTGGTGAACTCTCTGGCAACATATTTTTCTTTAATTTCAGTACTTTCATATGGTTTTTTATCCCATGCATTGTACCAGTAGTTTCCACTAGTTCTTATCCACATCTCTTTTCCGTTTTTGTTTAGGATATCCTTTAATCTTCTTCTATTTGCGGTTATTTTCTGGAGTATTTTCGCATTATTACCTATCTTGGGCAACCTATGTTTTTCAGAAAATGGGCTGCCAATATCTTTTCCTAAAAGGTAATTATTAGCTAAATGGCACTTAATCCCCCTTCCTAGTGTAGGTGTCTTTCTAAAAAATTTTGATGTATAGAATTCACATCTGGAATCTTGTTTCTTACCCTCTAAAAACATTATAGAAACAGACAGGGTCATTCCCTCAAAGAATCGGCAGTTGTCTCTATCAAAAGTGTAGATTCTGCATCTATTAAAATTGTTATATATCGTCTCTCTTGTCTTTGAGAGATCCTTTCTGTAAGTTATACTTGCTGTTATAATAAATGTAAGGTACCCCTCATCACATAATATAGAAATAACCCTTTCTACAAAAGTAGAAGAGATATCATTGACGCTATATTTGCCTTTCAATAGTTCTTTTTCTAAATTTGTAAGAAGATTCCCATAAGGGGGATTTCCTATTATTATGTCAAAGTATTTTCCTCCAACAAAAACTTCTGGAAAATCAAGGATCCAGTGAAAAGCCTTGAGTTCATTCACCTTCTCAAGGGGAGTATCATAATCCTCAGCAAACTTTTCATCAAATTTGCTGTAGAATACATCATTTATAGTATCAATGAGATCATTAATTGCACTAGCTTGTGTTGAATTCAGGGATACAATTAGGATAGAGACCAGCTTCTCTTTTATCTTCAGAAGCCTTTCTATATCGGTCCATTTAATTTCTTTCTGACTGAAAATAGTGTTTAACTCTTCTATATCACTGTTTATATCACCCTCTAACCCAAGGGCCTCGCTACAGGATTCTAAATATTCTCTGAGGTCATCAAGAATGTCTATCTTATTCTCAATGTATTTCTTATCTTTTCTTGAGGCCCCTGAAAATGAGAAAAGATCAACTTTATCCTTTCCAATGCTTGCATAACCGATCAGTGAGTTTCCTTCTCTGAGGTTAAAGTGGACATTGGGGAATCTCACAAAGACTTCATCACCCTTCCCTGATGGTCTAAAGTGTTTTGCCATGCTGAGGAAGAACCTGGCCCTCGCAACCTTCAGGGCTGAAGGATTAATGTCAACACCATAGATGTTCCTTGAAAGTATTATGAAGAATTTAAGGTACAGGTTGAAGTGTTCATCATCTATCTCAAGAAGATCAATACGCTTTATTCCACCCCTCTCATCTGTAACAGTGATTTCAAAACCATTAGCTCCAATATACCGTGCCCTGTTCCTTAGTTTATGGTATACGTCAACAAGAACATCTATTGCACTTTCAAGGAAATGGCCTGAGCCAACGGCGGGGTCAAGTATCTTTATATCACGAAGTTTATTGAAAAGAGTCTTAAGGGTTTCTGAATCAGCATTTTCAATTAAAGCATCTATACTTGTATGCTCTGTATCCATCGAGTTAAGGAGGTAGGGTTCAATGGTATTCCAGGCAATAAATGATGTTATTTCCTCAGGGGTGTAATATGAACCTGTCTTTTTCCTTACATCTGCTGTTATTAGTTTCTCGTAGAGGGCCCCCAGAACGTATTCATCGATGTCGCCCTCTATCCAGTCTCTGCTCTCAAAAAGGTTGAGGACAGGTATACCCCCCTTTATCTTCCCTGGATCTTCATTTATCAGGGTTTCTGTGAAGTTTTCCCTGTAGAAACAGTTGTCAGGTATGTCGACGATTTCGAACTCTTCCTCGGTGCCGATGAAGATGGCTGGGCCTATAACCACGACCTTCCCTACTTGGTCGTCCTCATAGTACTGTTCATTTTCGTTTTCACGTATTTTCTTAAAGAAATATTCAAGGAATTCCTTGTAGTTTTTAAATCCACTCCCATCGAGGCGTTTCTGTGAAAGCTCTTTAAACTTGGTTATCAGGTAATTTTTATCGTTGTTGAAGAAGCCTCTGGCCTGCAGGTACCAGAGGGTCATCATCTGCATCAGAAAGTTGTCGGCAAACTCTATGCGCCTATCTTCCTCAGGTATCCCCCTGATGTTTTCAGCAAGATAATTCCGGGTGTTATTGAATAGTTTGTAGAAGTCCTCAATGATGTCCTTCCTATCAAAGAGCGCATCAAAGTTGGTCTCGGAGGGTTCCTCTATCGTTTTTTTGATTTTATTCTCAAAACTCTTGTTTATCTTATTTATTGATCTTATTATGTGTTTATCTTTACGATAATCCTTTATAAGGACTTTATCCCCATAAAAAACGAATGATATGCGTGGAGTGTAACCACTTCCAGGTGCAAGATAGTTTTTAATTGACGTGACCTCAGCCCTTTCCTCTGCCCTGATAAGTAGGAACCCTTGAAATAGGTTCAGATCTGGTTCGCTTAGTTCAGGTACAATGTAGAGATCATAATTTCTGCCATCTATACTGATTTCTCTGGTTTCGTATTCTTCAAGGATCTTTTCAATGTTTCTTGCTATATCCACAGTACCACCCCTTCATCTTATGTTCGACTCTCACTGATGGAAGGCCAAGGACGCCCTTATCATTGAGATAATCATAAAGTGAGTCCACAAGTTCATCTATATCAAGTATCTCGATCTTGTCACCCGTCATCTTTATGAGGCCATGATCTATGAGAAGGGACTTTATTTCCCTGGAATATAATCTGAAAGGAAGTCTTAAGACCGTATTATATACACTTTTAAATTTCTCCCTGTCAGTCACATCACTTATTTTTAGAGTTAATGTATTTGACAGAACCCTTAAGAACCCTTTCTGATCTTCACTTATGGCTTTAAGATCCTCAAGAACATTTTCAACATGTTTTTCGAATTTTTCGAGGCCCTCAATTGCTTTATCTACCTTGTAGGGGGGTGCTTCCTTTTTGCGGATGAGGTCAAGAAGTTTTATTGGACTTGCTTCTTTAACTTCGCCATCCTCTAATGTCAGGACCTGTTTTTTTATCTTGTAGGGTCCCTTGTAGTATTCATATACACCTAGGAGGGTGTTATCATCATGAATATAGCTGTAGTATGTTCCATCCATGTTTTTAACTTCATTGAAGTCCTCTGGAGTGTATTCAAGGTCGTACTGTATTATGTTGAGTAGTTTATAATCGTCAATCTGTTCCTGTGACATTTTTTCAGATATGAATCCTTTGATCTCACTTGAAAGTCCATACTCTTCAAGTTCTCTCATGCTATTCTCTGATAGATCCTTTATTTTCTCTCCAAAGGTCTCTATGTTGATTTTTTCATCGGGTGAGAGGATTCTAACATCCTTTCCCACAATGAGTGTTATGTCATCTATTTTCTCGTTGAGCTTGTTCAGTATACCTACGAGGACCTCAATTTCTCCTGATGGCATGTAGTTGACCACTGTGATGTCCTTCTCGTTACCTATCCTGTTGACTCTTCCAACCCTCTGGACTATGATCATTGGATTCCATGGCAGGTCATAGTTTATCACTGCGTCTGCATCCTGGAGGTTGATACCCTCGCTTAGAGCGTCTGTTGTTATGAGGATTTCAATTTCACCATATTTTCTAACTTCTTCCCAGCCATTGTTGGAGCTTGGCGAGAATCTCTTTATGAAGTTTATCTTTGTTTTTGTCTCTGTTTCACCGGTTACCAGTCCAACTTTGAGGCGGTCCCTGTCCTTGAGCCATGGGTGGAGGTTTACTTCATCTTCTATCCAGTTTCTAAGGTTTCTGTACAGGTAGTGGGCCGTGTCCCTGTATTGTGTGAATATTAGGATCTTCTTTTTGTATAGTGAGGGCGTTTTTATCTTTTTTGACCTGAATTCAGGGTTTACCATTATGTTTTTGAGTGCTCTGAGTTTGGGGTCATCCTTGTAGGAGAAGACTGGTATCTCTATAATATCGTCTTCTTGCACTGGCAGGTTTCCAAAGGTTTTAAAGTCGGTTCTCTCTTTTTCTTTGAGTTTATCAATGCTGTTAAAGATTTTATCCATGGCCTTGAGGTCCTTTTCCATGGATTCAAGTATTGCGTTGATGCCAGATTCCAGGGGGTTGATATCTGAGTCTCCATAGTCCTCTATGATTTCTATTATCCTATCTATCCGGGAGATCTCTTCTTCCAAACCGTATTCTTCTATTATTTCATTTAGATCCTTGTTTATCTTTGCTTTTTCAAGCGCGGCTTCGAGTACTCTCTGTAATGTTGTTTTGCTCCATTTTGACTGTTTCTTGAATCGTTCGTAGAAGATTTTCTCCTTTTCATATAGTCTCCTTAGGCTTGTTTCGAAGGGGTATATTCCGCTTTCAAGTCTTTTTCCCAGGAGCAGTTTCAGGAGGTCTGCTATCTCTATGAGCTTTTTCTCAGGTTCTTCATCACCTATTTTATCTTCTTCGAATAGGATGTACCTTGCTCCGTAGAGTTTTGTGTGTTCAAAGTTGAGTTCGGGTAGAATGTCTTTGAGGAGTTCAATGAATTCTGTGTAGTCTTTTTTGTAGAATAGGGAGTATTCCATGCTGAATGGTGTGGGGTCCTTGAATATTAGTGGTTTGCCGTTTATTTTGAGGTCCTTAAATTCTTCGAGTATATATTTTCTTGTCCTGAGAACCATTACTTCGTCGAGTATTTCTTTCTTTATTTTATTGGCAGTTTCTTTGAGTTCTTTTTTCTTTGCTGGGTCTGGATCGATTTCTATCTCTTTTTTTAGTCTTGTGTATTTGTTTATGAGTTCATCGACTTCCACGCCCTTTATTTTGAAGGGCATGAATGTGTCCTCCATGAATAGTCTGATGAGGTTATAAACGTCCCTTATTGAGTTGTTTATCGGTGTAGCTGTAAGTAAAATGAACTTGTTCTGTTCATCAGTGCTTTTTCTCTGGAGTTTGCGGGTGTTTTTCCATCTTTTTGTGTTGCTGTTCCTGTATTTGTGTGCCTCGTCTATTATGAAGAGATCATATTCATCAGCAAGTTTTTTGAGGTTTTCATCTTGCAGGTTCTGTAACTTTCCAAGGGACATGAATCCTATTTTTCCAAGGGTTTTGTCATTGTCTCTGATTTCATATGCGCTGTTCAGGTCATTGCCGGTTGTTAAGAGTCTTTTGCTCTGGCCCTGGAAGAAGTAGTCCTGGTTCAGGAGGAGGTCCTCCCACTGGTTTATCAGTGATGGGGGTAGTATAAGAAGTGCTGATGGTTCTTTGTTTTCTGGTTTCCAGGTGGGATGTTTCCCGTTGATGTATTCTTCGATTATGGCGCCTGCTATGAAGCTTTTCCCAAGGCCCACTGAGTCTGCAAGGATCACTCCATTGTAAGTGTTAATTGAGTTTATAGCATTCATGACGCCTATTAACTGGAATTCCATTAGGACGTCCTTTTTAAGAAGATTTTTCACCCTCCCATCAAACCAGTGGTATACAAGGTACTTGAAGAGAAGTTCGGGTTCTATGTGTTCCCCAAGTTTGGGATATTTAGTTTTCTCGGCAGTGACTCCTGAGTAATCTATGATTTTTATCAGGTCCTCGCTGAAGTCTGTCGCCTCTTCCCATAGTTCATCAAACCATTGGTTGAGGTAGACTACCTCTTCTCTTGAGGTTAATAAGACGTTGAGCTCTTTGTTCTGTGTCAGACCTTTTTTCGTGAAATTTGATGATCCAACGACAGCCAGGCCTGGGGACTGGTACTCTGAGGGAGGGTTGGTTAAGAATAAATATAATTTAGCGTGCAGCTTTGATTTTTCGAAGAGCTTTATCTCTATTGTATTTTCTGCAATGAGCTTTTTGAGAAGTGTGATGTTCTTTTTCTGCATATCAGATAGGTCTGTTTGCTGGAGGTCACCTATCATTTTGTCTTTGAATTGTTCCCTGAGTTCATAGCCCTCTTTGATTTCCTGACCTGTCTGGTGTGTTGTTTCATCCCCCATCACTATTTTGAGGAAGGGTTTTTTTTCGAATTCTTCAGGGAAATCGTCTTCAACCAGTGAAAATCCGGTTATGAAGAAGTATCCTATTGCAAATTTGGCCTCTTTGCAGTTTCCTAACTGGTCCTTTATGACTTTCACAACTTCTCTGTTCTCAGTGTTGTCCATGATTGTGGGACCATGGTCTACCATTTTTTCACCGTATTCTAGGAAACATATTTCATTGAGAGGTTTAACTCTTGGTAGATATTTTAATCCTTCATGTATATAGTTTATTATTTAATTTTTCTGGACTTGTGGAAATCTAATCCTCATCTGGAGGTTATATAGGGATCATTCTGTTATATGTCTGTTTACTAGAGGATTAAATGTGGATTATAAGTTTTATGGGCTTTTATTGGCATGTGACTTAATAAAAATTATTTATCCAACCTTTGGGCTTTAATGAGGGCTTAATGGTTATTTGAGTTTTTCTAATGTTTCTGAGAATTCTCTGTCTGTGAGTACTGGTTCACCCTCGAGGGGGACCTCCTCCTTGAGGTTGGCGTAGATAATTGCTCCAGGTGTGGGTTCGGCCATGTAGGGTTGCTTCAGCCTGTGGACCCTCAGCACCCATATGTAGGCTTTTCTGCCGTTAAGGTATGATCTTACGTGGTCCCTTGTCCAGATGTAGAAATCCTCTGACGGTATTCTACTAGGCGGCCTTTCTATGATCTCTTCCAGGGTGGCGAAGTATTTGATCTCTGTTTTATCATCATCCTTGTGTGGGATGCTGTGTTCTTCAACGAATGGGCGGTGTTTTTCCTGGAAGCTTTGGAGGTAATCATCTTTAAGGGCATAGCTGACTGTGGGGTATAGCAGGAATTCTTTGAGGCTTGTTCTGTATGTCCTGATAAGAAGGGTCTGTTTTCCATGCCCCAGGGCATCTATGGTCGCATTCCATTCCTTAAGACACTTAACTGTACTTTTCATTACGGATCCTCCCTTTTCCTGTATTCTTTTTCCCTGAGGTATCTGCCGTCCATGGATACTGGCAGTTAGTTGCATAGCCGAAGAACTAGTCTAACTCTGATGAGTTCCGGGCCCTCAAGGAAAATCTTAAATAATATTTAGTCTAACAGTACTACTTAAGTGTTTATTCTGGCCGTGTGGATTCGTAAGTTCTCTATTACGAACGTGTGGTCCGGTACACCATTTAATAAAAATATTGAAATGAAGCTTTCTCCAGGATTATCCCTGTAACTAATAATTCACCTGGCGGCAGATGCTCTGGTTAATTAATCATGGTAGCACCTGCATTGGGGTCCCATGAGTCATATTCCGAGAAGTACTGTCCTGCATCCACATCATAGTACCAGGCCACCCATCCATGGGTGATTTCATCATCATATAAATAGTAGACTGGGCCCCGTATGCGATGGCCTGGTGCAGCCCCCGGTGGACGGGCTGAGTCTGTCCCGGAATCCTCCCCCATATCCACCGAATAATCTACAGCAGGTTTCCTATTGAGGGTATCACTATCTGATGATATGGGTGAATCCCCTTTGTGTTGAACCTCTTCGAAAAGTATCCCTGCCATAAAGGCCACTGCCCCCACCATGATGAAACATAACACAAGAAGAACCCTTGCTCCCCTATCCAAAAAAATCACCCCGTATAACATAAACTGGGTTCATGGAGCAGTGCTGTTTGAGCAATTTATCCACGCATTCCTACCAGCAGATTCCCTGTCTTCACAGGACGTCCCCTGATCCATTCACGGTCCTGATACCGGGTTTATGTATGTAGAATCCTCATTCAGCGCCTTCGATATAGATTATGGACTATTACTATATATTAAAGTTTTTTTATATTATCATCAGAGGTGCTTCAATATTTTGATTCAGGGGGAATATCAGTGGATAAACTGACAAAAATATTGATTGTAGTTTGTCTTGTTCTCTTTGGGGCGCTTTCATTTATGGCGGGTATGATGCTCAACGTTGAGGTGGATTCACAGAATAATTCCTTCAGTTATGATGTTAACACAATAAAGAACCCGACCTCATCCAATAACGAAAGCATTGACAGAATCAAGCCAATGCCAGAGAACTGGGTGGACCAATCAAGGTGCCCCTACTGTGGGGCTCCCTTCTCGTACAGTTATGATGTTCCATGGTACGAGAAGGACGGAATAATGTACGAAAAAAGATACAGGGAATATGAGTGCGGGCATATTATTTTCATGGGAACTGATTATGTACGGATATATCTATGGGACGAAGAGGCCCGGCAGGAAATCCGGAAAGAGGCCATGAAGTATCGGGGAAGACCTCCTAAAGCCATCTAATCCAATATCAGATTTTTAAACTCCAGATCTCAAAGTTCCGGTTAGTTTTTATGTCCCGGATTCATGGAGAACTATTAAATTGGCCGCTCAGTATTCATGAAATATAAGAAAAAGCCAGAAAGTTGTGGAGAACAGGAAAACCATCAATAGAGCCAGTCCCTGTATTCAGGGTTTTCCTTCATGTCCTGGTACAGCCAGACCATCCTGTCAAGGTACCACAGCTTGCCAAGGTAGACCATTGCAAATCCAGGTAAGAGCGGCCACACCTCCAGGCGGTAGACACCCCAAACAATGGGGACCGTCCCGGTGGCTGCTATGAGGTTCAGTATGACCGGGACCCTCCTGTGATGCTCGGGTACAGGGATCCTATCACGGTTCAACCAGACCCTCTCACCGAGAACCGACCTGGATGCCCAGCTGTCCGTAGATTCCGGTCTTTTAAATATCCTGGGATTCAGATAGGTCCAGAGGACCGCGAGGGTTACCGGTATGATAGCCCACCAGCCCAGCCACTCCCTGCTCCAGAACGCTGCAACAAGAAGGGGCAGTGCCGTGAGTCTTGTCCAGACACTCCATGGATTTGCATGCCTCAACCATGTTTCCTCATCCATCCGGAAGGCCGAGGATATTCTCTCCTCAAGGGTCATATAAATATCTATGGAGTTCATTCCTATCAAATGTTTCCCCCCTCAGATACAGTGACAGTACATGTCAGATGCCAGCCACCGTATTCCATTCACCTCCATGGTTTAACTGCTAGGTCCTCTCCCTGTACTGGAGTTCCCTGAAGGGCACCAGTATCTCTGTCCCCCCTTTCTCCTCATCTACAAGTATCTTCAGGTCACCCTCAAGCTGCTCCACAAGGATCCTTACAAGTTTCAGGCCGGTGCCTTCCCCCTCCCCACTGAACCCAATGCCATCATCTGCAAAGCGCATGTGGTACCCCGATTCCCCCTCATCTATCTCAATGTGGACCTCTCCCTTCCCCTCAGGGAATGCATGTTTTATGGCATTTGTCACAAGCTCATTCACCATGAGGCAGAGGGGCATTGCTGTTTCAAGGTTGAGTCTGAGGTCAGCCCTGATATTGAATCCCACACCATGTGCACCCAGCAGGGATTTGAGGTGCTCTGTCATCCGGGAGATGCATGATTCGATGTGTACACTGCTGTAGCCATCAGTGCTGTAGAGTGACTCCTGTATTATGGTCATGGCCCTCACCCTGGTCTGGGTAGCCAGGAGCGCCTCCTTTACCGGGCCATCTGCATCCTGAAGCTGGATGTTTATGAGGCTTGTGATTATCTGAAGGTTGTTCCTGACCCTGTGCTGAAGTTCCCTCAGCAGCGCCTCCTTCTCCCTGAGGGATGACCGCAGGTCCTCCTGTACCTCCACAAGCCCGCTTATATCCATCAGGGATATGATCCCACCATCATCCAGGGGTATGGCCCATCCCGTGAAGTACCTCCCACCTGACCTGATGGTTCCTATGGGCTGTGGAAGATCCTTACCCTCCAGGTTTTCCCTCCACAGTCTCCTGAGGTCCAGTTCCAGGTTCTTCATCGCGGTGTTGCTGTGCAGGACTTCCCCGTTACGGTCCAGGACCGCCACCGCCTCCTCAAGGTTATCCACAACATTCCTGAAGAACCTCCACATCCTCTGGCTTTTCCTCTGATTTTTTATTCTCTCATAATCCACCACGTTGAGTTTGTAGGCTGTGAATGTTATTATTACAATTAAAAGTGCCAGGTTCAGGGTGGCCAGGAAGACATCGGCAGAGAATGGTATGTGGCTGCTGCCGCTGATTACTATGAATGACGTGAGGGTCAGGGACCCTATCACGATGGGTATCAGCATCCTCCCGGTGTAGCCCCCGATCCTCCCTGAATAGAGTGGCTCCACAACACCATGGGATGGGTGGGTGCTGAGGAGACCTATGGCCAGGAACACCATCATTGCAGCAGAGGTTATGCATGCCCTGAAATGCGGCTCTGTTTCCGTAATCCCTGTAATCTCTGATAGGAACAGTGCATATGCCACTGTACCCGCAGTGTAACTGATTATCTGGGCAGCCGAGTATCTTTCAATTGAAAAAAGGATCACTGCAGTGGAGTATGATATGATTATCATGGATGTTACTGTCCATGCCTGAGGGTGGAGGGGCTGGCTACCTCCAGAGAACTGGATGGCCAGGACCATCAGTGATAGAACGAGGGATGTTACTTTCCTAGAAGCCTTCAGGGCGAGTATGGCGGCGGCCAGGAGAATGAAGCTCATGAATATGGTCGGGTCCTTATCAAGGAAGGGTCCAACCTTGGGTGTCTGGAGTGCCCCGGTTAACCATAGAATCAGTGCCATGACGGATATTGTGAGTACAGAAATGCTCATTGAAAGTGTTATCTTTTCATCGAGGGATTCTGGTCTTAATAAAGCTGCAGAGCCCATTTCAATCACCTTTCTGATCTATAAACATGATATAATAAATATTTTTTCGAAAAAATCTTTAAATGGAATATCTGGGGGAACTGACAGGATAATAACCATTTTAAGGCCTGCCGGGCGGAGATTCGGTGTTTCACGTCCGGCGAGTACCGGCTTCTTATGTAACTCAAAGGTCACGGTTACATAAGAAACACCTTCAGCAGCAAAAACACTGAGTTTATGGTCATTTAATTGTGATCTGACTGCAAACAGAAGTTACTGCAGATGGACGGGCGGGAAAATAACGGATAAAGAATCTGAAGTCTCAAAGATAGAAACAGAAGAGAGAATGATTCCAGATAATGTCAGTTATTTTTTAAATTTCAATTTATAAGTTAAAAACATTTTTTGAAGTAGTCAGATTCAATAATTAATTATGAGTTAATTAAATTGACATCTAAATTTCAAATAGAAACTTTTAATTATATAAACATTCAATTATGCTGTAATTATTGAACAAGTTAATAATAAAACAGAACAGTTAATGAATAAGGTGATATAATATGTCTTCAGATGATGACGGAAAAACTGGCAGATTACGTGGATGGTGGAGTAAAAGGAGCAGTTACAGCAGAAAGGGTATCATAATCCTCGGCATAATACTCTGGGCATACTTCACATATTCACTGGGTTACAGCGAGGGGGTGGACTCTGCCATAGAATTTGACGAAGAAAGATTTCAGCTGAATATCGTAAATTACACCATAAGTCCTGATCCTGACGGTTTTTGCACTATCACCGTTGAGATTCAGAACAACTATGAAGAACCCGTGTCTGTTGATGGTATCAGCATAACTGGTTTTAACTCAAGGGAAGATCCTTTGTATGGGTGGGCTTTTGGGGGTCCTGTACTCAAGCCCGGTGAGAAGACCAGAATCAAAGGGACCATCTTTGAGGAACATCCCCAAAATTTTACTGTTGGACTTGAAACACAAGCACACATTTTTTAGAGGACTTAAGATTTGATTGACTTAATAAGGTGATTTAATGTCTTCAGATGTTGATGATGGAAAAACTGGCAGATCAAGTGGATGGTGGAGTAGAAGGAGTACCTTTACAAAGGCAACCCTGATCATAATACCCTTACTAATAGTGGGATTCCTCAGTTTTATGTTGGGTGATATTAATGGGTCGTCAGATGTCTATGATGTCCTCCACGATAAAGCCCAGGCAGAGGTGCTCAACTACACGGTCCTCTCAGATTACAGCGGATACCCTGTTGTGAGAGGGGAGATCCAGAACAGATACAGCTCAGCCATGCAGATCGATTATGTCTGGGTCAAGGGATTTAACAGGGATGGAGATCTCATAGGTATGGGAAGGGCTCCGGTATTCAGAGGGTCATCCCGCATAGAAACCCTGGGACCAGGTGAAAGGGCCTATTTTGAAACAACATACTGGAGCTTCGAGGATGGCTACGGACCTGAGGATGTGGTATTCTTTGGTATCACGGCCCGTGGTAACCTGTTAACTCCATCAGGAAAGTTCTGCACTTGAAATGGATGGTGAGCTGATATCCCTTTTTTTATTTTTCTTATATTGTCCATTCAGACTATGAAGACACTCAGTGCCTCCTGAATAACCCTGATATCATCATCTTCACTTTATTCAGATTTATGATGTCAGATCCATCTTCAGGATCATCTGCGGACTCACTTCCAGATACAGAGAATCCAGAGCTATTTAAAATATCAAAAAGATCCTCCCTCTCCTCCAGTAAAGCGTTAAAATCATCATCATCCCTCAATAAGTCTTTAAGTGATTCATTTTTCATCAAAAGACCGGTTCCGATTAGATATGCGAATATATGGCGGCGTTCCTCAGAATCAGATTCCATGATTTCGTCAGTGATATCAGCGCCATCCCATAACCTCTGAATGGTCCTCAGAATCCTGCTCCTTTCTGTGATCTCCCCTGGAAGTTTTATGTCCTCCTCAGTGAGATAACCATCAAGAACCAGTGACTCAATGAAACCCGCCATGGAATCACATGATGCGCCCTCAATGAGGAACTTCAGCATGGTCGCCGGAGGTAAATCAGGATCAGTGATGGTCATGCCAAAGAGTTCCTGGAATTTTCTCCTGAACTGCCCCTCAATGGGGCCCCTGTTGATGTAAGAAAAGTTTTCCAGCTGGGGCATTACCTCCTCAACTGAGGAGGGTGGCTCCATGGAATCAACCAGGAGCGACAGCCGGTAGGCTGCATTGATATCCTCCCTTGAAACTCTTTCATCACAGTTCTCCAGCCATCTCTCATAGGTTGAAACGGGATGTAAAAGCCCTGCTGATTCGCCCGGGCAATCAACTGTTCGGTTATACAGGTCAACAGAAACAGGGTTCCCTCCGTAGGGCATTTCCTCCCGGAATCCGAGTATTTTAAGGGGATAATGGTAGAGGCTGCCTCCATCAAAGGCTGAATCCCATCCAAGGTTGACCTTCAGTTCATCCGGGATGTAGAAGAGAACCTCATCCAGCAGTTCTGATACATCAGAGGGTTCACCGGCTAAAAGCAGAGGTGGGCAGTCCCTGATCCCTGAAGCCATCTTAAAAAGGTATGATGCTATCTTCAGTTTAAGGTCATCGGACAACGGGGGGCGCATATCCCCGGGGGGAGAATAACCTGAAATCTCTATAGCCTCAATGTTACCGCTATTCCTGTCAACGATTCCTGAGTTTAAAAGGTCTTCGATCCCATTAAATACATGGCCTTTCACGATATCAAAGAGTTCAAGGGGTGTTTGAGCCATCATCCAGATTTCAGGCGGGAATAAAAATCCATGACACAGGAAGAGACCTCCCCTCCCAAAGACATCCCTCTCCTCAGGAAGGTCAGTGAGGTAAAGGATTGCAAGATAATCCATACCATCTATCTTCCTGTAAAAAACCGTTAATTTATCTCTAAAGCCATCTACCTGTGGCTTGTGTATCATTCTCTCCATTTCATAAAGGTCTTCCCTTGAAATAAGATCCACAGGATAGAAGACTGTGTGAAAATCCCTTATATTCCATGGAGATTCTTCAGGTGGCACCTTGGTGTATACAAACTGGTATATTTCCATGAACACCTACCTCCTCCTGATTTTGCCAATAAAACTCCTGACACCCTGTGCTGATTCACGGGAGCATGCGCTCCTCATTGCAAAGACGAGTGGATTGATAACCCCCTTTGGATGCTCCGGTTCAAGTTTCGTGACCAGGGTATCCCCCACTGGACTGGCACCTGTTGAGGAGATCAGCGTATAATTAACACCTTTAAAATTGTTTTCAGCCAGATTAACAAATCCTCCACAGCCCTCACTTCTCAGCCATTCCCTTATCCTCTCAGAATAGTTATCAAGGGCACTGAATCTGGCCTCCAGGTCATCATTCATCCACCAGTTACATGAAGATTCGTTTAAAAATTTATGGAGGTCCTCAGGGAGGATGTCAATCTCGTCGGCCTTTGTCAGAAGCACAACCATTTCCTGCTTATCTGAAAGGTCAACATGCATCTTCTCATACACCCCCCTTATGTATATATCAAGGAGACGCTCCATTTCAAAACTCACATCACCCATATCACACTTACCAAGGCCGCTCTCACTGAGGCTTATGAGAAAGAACACCGTGTCGGCATGGGCAACGAATCTTCCCATATCGGTTATCTTTTCGGCGCTTTCATAAACCCTTCCCGCCGTATCATAGAAGCTGAGGAAGATGTCACCCATGGATGGCACATTCTGCAGATGTATGAGGGCGGGTCTGGGAAAATTTTCAGGTGTGCTCGCTGGAAGCCTTGAGTTTTCAAAGTTCCTGACATCTGAATATTTTATTTTATGGGTGTGGTCATCACAGGTGCGCCATGAGAAGTTCCTCCATATATCCCTGTTTGAAAGGACCCTCAGGGTATAAAAGAGGCTTGTGAGATAAACCGTCTTTCCGTGACCCGTGAACCCGACAAGACCTATCCTTGCCCTTGAGTTAAGGGGGTCAACATAATCCTTTGGGAGTGCCTCCTGACATTCCCTGCAGCAGTAGCCGATCCCCGGTTTGAGTTCAGGTCTGGTCTCATTCAGGCAGTAGGGACATCTAAGATCCATCACCCAGCCTCCTTCTGAGTTCCTCCCAGAATTCAACATCAAAGATTCCGGTCATATAAACACCATCTGCACCTACTTTGAGTTCAGCTTCCATTTCAGAACAGACCGTCACCCTGTCCCTGAATTCAGCATAGCGTTCTGTAAGAAAATAAACATCCTGATTTGTGCTTCCACGCCAGAGCAACGGCGCACTCTTTTCCTCAACGTAGGGGCCGTCTATGAGCACATCTACAAATTCAAGGAGCTCGAGCCCGCCCTCTATGTTCCCTTTAAGGATTTCATCCATTTCATATCCTGTGAAGCATACCACTGTGAGGCCCATCGACTTAACAGCCCCGGCAAGCTTCACCAGCTCCATGGCCTGGGCGAGGGGTTCGCCACCGGTGAAGGTCACCCCCTCTATTTCATCCCTGAGGTCCCTGATCATATCAACCAGCCGGGCAGTTTCAATGAGATGACCGCCATCCTCATCATGGAACTCCGGATTCAGACACCCCCTGCAGCGGATGGGACACCCCTGCAACCATATGACAAACCTTCTTCCAGGACCATTAACCCTTGAGGATATAAGAAACCTGCCAACCCTCAGTTTACCCATAATATACCTCCATGATTCCAGTACAGATTCAGTACCTCCTCAACCATGACGTAGAGATACACCACCATCATCCCCTTACAACCCTGAATCCAATCATGCCCTGAACCATGTCCATTTTAACCTCCTTGAGTTCTTCTGGGGCCCATGTATTTGGGAGAAGACCGTGAAAGGGTTTTCCAGCGACCCTATTCTCAATTCCATGGATCCTCTCAAAAATTCCCTCCCTCATAAGGGGACAGAGACCGGCTTCCAGCCAGTGAAGAACCGGCTCCGGGGATCTACCATTGCAGATCATTTTAAGAGCAGGGGATACTTCAGCTATACCCTCAGATAGTTCAAGAAGGGCCTTCCATTCATCCAGGGTGGGCAGTCTGTATTCAGGTCCGAGGTAGCCGAGGAAGTCCTCAATAACATCAAGATCCAGACCCGTGATGAATAACTCCCAGACCCTATCACCCGGGTTCCTCCAGCTCCTGCGGGGATTCAATTCCAGGACCCCCCTGTACCACTCATCGGTGTAGTCAGAGCCCTCATCATCCACAAGGAAACGTTCAAACTGGTACTTGCTGACAGGGAACAGGCCGATGGAATGATCCCAGCTGTCCAGCTGGATCAATGGAAATCCTGTTCGATCAAATACTATAGAATAATCCAAATAGATCATCATCAACCCTCTCGTATGGCTCCACGTCCTTCAGGTACTCCCATCCACCATCATCCTTCAGACGGTAAATCTTACCCTCCGAGGTTATTATCTTCCCATCCTCCAGGGGATATGCATGGGCATCTGCCAGTGAAATGTATTCATCTCCCCTGAAGAGGATGCATCTGCCTGCGGGAAGTCCCCTTAAAATCAGGTCCCCGGAGGGGCATGTCATGGTATCAAAGGCGTGTTTTTCACCGCAGCTGGGGCATTTGAAGTCCCTTTTCTCTGTGGCGGATCTGATGATGTCCCTCAGATCATCGGGGATCTTATTCCATTTCTGATCAAACCAGGGCCTTTCCTCCTTAAAACCTACCCTCTCTGTCAGTGACCCCCTCTGACGTCTTATATTGAGTTCTGGAACTTTGTCCTTACAGATTGCTGCAAGGTGGATTTTTAAAGGCTCAGATGATGGTTCAATATTCAGGATGAAGTCCCCATCCCTGAACACTATCTCCGATGATCTGAATGGCTCAACACTGTAACGCAACGGGACAAAGCCATCACCTGAAACAAAAACCTCGGTAGGCTCATTGTTTAGGAGGGGAGATATCTGGAGGTTGATGTTTGATCTGCCGATAACCCTGTAGGGGCCTTCAATGTCCCCATCACCCATGTTGATGAAGACCAGCCTCTCAGGGACATCTGTACCCTCCCAGTCCTCAATATCAATGGGGACCCGTGATGAAACAAGGATTATGATACCTGTGAATTTCTCCTCATTGAGTTTCTCAAGGACCGGGTTTATTAGAAGGGGCCTGTTCCTGCCACTGCTGAGACATCGCGGACCATCTCTCCTGAGGTCCCCTGAGGTCCTGATGGCTTCGTGTTCCCTCTGGCCAGGGAAGTAGACCCTGTTAACTCTCCCCGGGAAGGAATCGATAATTTCAGCTGAAACCTTCATTATATCCTCCGAGAGGACCTGTGATGGCTCAAGCACAAGGACCAGGGGCGTTGTCAGGTTCACCTCACAGTAAAGGTTCATGATCTCCGGCATCTGATTACATCCCCATCAACATATACTTCGAAATTTATATCTGACATCCCCCTTTCCTCTGCAAGGAGCAGCTGGTCAGCCACTATGTTCCCTATTTCATCTTCAAGGGCATTTACAAGACCTCTGCCCCCGAACTCTGATATTGAATCTCCATACTTCTCAAGGAAATATCCTGTTAATTCCCCGGAGAGGTGGAGCCGGTGCCCCCTGCCTGCGAATTTGTCGCGGAAGTTCTCTGAAATGTCCTTGAGTTTGTTTTCGATTATGTTCACCTGGTAATCTGATTTTTTCAGGTAGTTGAAGGCTATTATATGTGAGCCTATCCTGTTAAGAAGTTCTCTTCTTGATATCTCATGCATGAAGAATTCTCTAACACTGCGCGTGAAGTGTTCCCTCACCCTTCTCTCCCTTTCAGAGTCAGAGAGATCGCTGTCATTTATTATTTCATCAAGTTTCCTCTGTTCAGAGGTGGTGTTTCCCCTGCTGTCCACGGTTCTGGTCCCGATGTTGGATGTGAATATTATCACGCTCTCTGTGAAGAAGACCGTCTGTCCCCTGCTGTCTGTGAGGCGTCCATCATCAAGGATCTGAAGGAATATATCCATTATCTTGGGGTGAGCCTTTTCGATCTCATCAAAGAGGATGACCGAGAATGGTCTGTTCTTTATGGCGTTGGTGAGCTGTCCTCCCTGTTCATATCCAACATAACCTGGAGGAGAACCTATGAGCTTTGATACTGTGTGTTCTTCCTTGAATTCACTCATGTCAAACCTTAAAAATGCTTCCTCCGTATCAAACAGGTACTCTGCCAGTTTTTTGGCCAGGAATGTTTTACCAACACCTGTAGGCCCTGCGAAGAAGAACGTTGCCTTTGGTTTTGACTGTCCCCCCGATGAAAGGCCCACAACACCTGAACGTGCCTTCTTTATTGCATTCACTATCTCCCTGACCGCATGATCCTGTCCGACAACCCTCTCCAGAAACCAGTTCTCTGCCGAGTCCAGAAGCCCCTTCGGGGGCCCTGTGAGGGGTATCCTGCTCCATGGATCCTCTTCGGTACCTATACGGTACCTGTTAACTATTTTTCTCAGCATTGAAGAGGAGACTTCCTGGTTCTCATCAATTTCTTCCAGGACGTCGCTGAGGATGTTTTCGAGGTCCTTCATGTAGAGGCCCTCTGTGATGTTGGAGAGTAAGTCTATCTGATCGGATGGGATGCTTGCTGAGGCCAGTGTTGTGGAATAGTAAAGGTGTCTCTCTGCTCTGTCAGGGAGGGGTATCTCCATCACTGCTACACGGGGCGAGTTCGTATAGTACTCAACCGGGATCATCGTGTCCCTGAGGGCTATCATTATGAGGCGGTTGTTTTCAGATATGTTCTCTATTATCTTCTGTATGAGCGTCACAAGTTCTGCTGTGGGTTCAGAGTACATTCCATCTGGAGCGTAGCCTGTGATCTTGTCGATGTAATTTATAATAAAGATCTTTTTCTCATCAATGGAGGTTATTTCGTCCTCCAGCCATCTGTGGAGTACGTCACTGACCCTGTCCTGGCTTTCGGTTTCCCTTATCTCTGGCTGGTCCCCATTGAGTGGCGTGATCCTTTCAAGTGACCACATGGGGGAGTGGCCCCTCCCTTCATGGTCAAAGAATGAACCCCAGCTCACTGTCCTATCGTATCCAAGTTCCTTGCCGGTCCTGTTGATAAGGTCTGTGAGGCCCCTGACGAGGTTTCCTTCCTCGGTGAGGTATGCGGTGTCCCTTATGTTTCCGTGGATTATGAGTACCTCTTTCTGATTCAGCAGTCTTTTAAGGTTATCCTGCCATACTGCCATGGATCAACATCCCCATCATATCCTTCTCATGCGACTTTCTGGAAGCCTCTTTGCTTTCTTCTCCTTTAAGGCCGGTTTATTCCTGGGTCCTCCCTGGTTCCCTTCGAATTTTGTCCGGATACCATATTCCTGGAGTTTCTCTGAGAATTTGTCGAACTGTTCATAGCAGGCTCCATCTTCACCTGAAAATGGTGATTCAACCTCTATTCTGTCCATGGTAAGTGAAAAGCGCATCTTTCCTGCGGAATATGATTTCAGCTCATATATGAGGGGGCTGGATGGGTCCTTATCATCCTCAAGGTATGGTTCTGAAACTTCCTTCCAGCCCATCCTTTCAGCGACCTCTTTAACGGAAGAGAGGACATGCCTGCGCATCCTGTCGTTTGATTCGAGTTTCTCGGCTTCCTCGATGAGGCCTCTCAGTTCATCTTCAAGACCTGGAATCCTGGCTTCGGCCCCGCTGAAGTCCCCCCCTTTCACGGCCTCCATGGCCTTCTCAATCTTCTCCCTGAACCTCTCTGAATCTGAAGACTTCCACTTCTCAAGAAGGTCCTTTTTCCACTTAAATCCTGCATTGATACTCTCAAGTTTTAACATGACCCTCCTTTCCCTTCTGGCCTTAACCTTTATATCGACCACGGTCCCCAGCATTTCCCTGGCCATCTTCTCAGTACGTTTGAGGTCACTCTCAATTTTCTGGAGTTCGTTGCTGTTCATCGTGCTGTCGATATATACATCCGTGGCCCCGTTAATCCAAGATTTCACCCCTGCAATTTCAGGAGACCTCTTCCATGCCCCATCAGGAATTTCATCCAGGTTTCTCAGTATCTCCGACTTCAGACCCTCAATCCTGGTCCTTGAACTGACTATACCTGATAATGCCATCTCCCTGGCCTGAATCTCCCTCTCAAACTCAACCGGCGAGAATTTAAGTCCACTCATAGAATCACCATAAATTAACTGAACCACATTATGGTATGATTATACTCTAATTGTTTTTAACTTTATTTATAAAATGATGATTAGTTAACTTTATTAGATGAATGAAATTTAATCTAATCATCACACTGTAAAAGTTGAGGGTGGTGTCTATGGAAGGAGAGGATACCTGCGCTGGCTGTCTATTTCTGATTGTAATCCTTTTTGTATCCTATCTAATAATATCATGGATAGGTGTGTGGGGTTATCTGGCCCTGATAGCCATCATTGTTCTCTTATTGTTCTTGGTAGGTATTTCAGGCTCCCCTGATCAGCAGGAGCATCCCGGAACCCATGCTTCCGCCAAAACAGTGCCGCCCATAAATGGTGATATGATCGCCCTGAATGGCTTGAGGGACGGACTTGACCCTGAGAGCCCTGAATACGGGGATGTCATTAAAAAGATCACTGGATACCTCAGGGACTCCTCTGATCCAGAGGTGAGGGCCAGGGCCGCAGATTACCTTGGAGAGACAGTGGATGCCGTGGTCCTTGATGCACTTAGGGAGGCCCTCAACGACCCCCATGAAAATGTCAGGGTAGCTGCCAGGAAGGCCATTGAGAAACTGAAGAAGGCTCAGAGGCCCCTGAAGGAGAATTACGGGACACTGATATGCGGGAGGGACCTCTTCAGACCAAAGAAGATCCGCACCCGGGAGGGCCAGTTCGTGGTCTGCCGTGTCTGCGGTCACTCAAAGTTCCTTGAGGACGGAGTAAAGGAGGTTGTGGGTATAATCGGTGATGCTGAATACTCATGGAGACAGGAAGACAGGTTATTCATCAGCATGTGGGATGAGAAAACAAAAAATGCGAGAAACGCAGACATTGACACCCTCTGGATCACCGAAGCAGATGACATTAACTATGGCTGGGCCATAAACGCTGTATATCAGAAACTCCAAAATGATGTGACAAGGGCAAAGCCAATCAGCGAAATACCTGTGATCATAAAGGGTGTCCCTGAAATATCTGAAGAAGAAATTGAAATCCTCCAGAACTTTGGAGGAATAAAAAATGGGATCTGATGAGATTCAAGATCCCTACACGGGTGTCCTATCAGCTGTTTCTGATACACTCTGGATTGGCTGTTAGCATCTGCAGATGTAACACCCTCCTTCCTGGCCATCTGATTCTTTAGGGTCTCAAATTTCCTGCGGTAATAAGCTGATGTGCGGTGATCTCTGCAGAAGCTCCATAGGCTGCAGCATCCCCTGAGATCCCGGTTTCTGGTGAAGGCACTCCCTGCGTGACAAGGTTTATATACTGTGTGGTACAAGGTACTGTGTGCAGCACATAGATGTGCCATATCATGTGAGGGATCATCCAATGAGCAGTGTCTGTGAAAGATTTGAAAGGGAGCTGAGGCGCGGCGCAATACAGCTTGCAGTGATCTGTCTACTTGAAAATGAGAGATACGGATACGAAATTGTTAAAAAACTCAAAGAATCCGGATTTCGCGTCGAGGAAGGAACCCTATACCCCCTCCTTAGAAGACTTGAAGGGGAGGGGATCCTCAGCAGCAGGTGGAGCACGGACGACACACGACCAAGAAAATACTATACTGTGACAGATTACGGGAAGAAAGTCAGAAAAAAGTGGCTTGAACTCTTCAGATCAATAAACAGGTCCCTTGAAGACCTTACGGAGGTTGATCAATGAATAAAGTTGATGAATTCATAGCAGCTGTGACCAGAAGGATGCCCCCTGAGGAGAGGGAGGAGGTTGCACGTGAACTGGAAACACATATACTTGACAGCGCAGAGGCGATAGCAGCCAGCAGAAAAACCAGCGTGAATGAGGATGTGATCCTGGAGGCCATTTCACGTATGGGATCCCCCGAAAAACTTGCGAAAATGTACCCATCAATCAGAAAATGGAAACTGGAGGGAATCGTCGATGGTGGGATCTGTGCAAGGTGCGGGACCTGTGCAGTGATATGTCCCAACAACATCCTGACATTCAATGGCAGACCCGAACTAACAGATGAATGCCTGAGAAATGGTCACGGGATGTGTTTCGAGGTATGCCCCCGGGTGTCATCAGGCAAATACCAGATAGGGATACGGGAAAACTTCAGGGAGGAGATCCTCTACGGGAGGGGCACTGCCAGGGGGCAGGACGGTGGAGTGGTAACCTCCTTCCTGAGGTACCTCATGGAGAATGACCGGATAGACGGCGCCATAGTTGTGGGTCATGAAAAATGGAAACCAGTATCGCTGGTTGTCCAGAGCGCAGATGACCTCGAAGCAACGAGCGGTTCAAAGTACAGCATATCAACCCTTGAAGCACTTAAAACAGCATCAGAACTTGGCCTTGAGAGTGTGGCGGTTGTTGCGCTGCCATGCCAGATCAATGGACTGCGTAAGCTTCAGTACTTCCCATACCTTGCAAAGCATGACCCTGAACTTGGAAGGAGCGGCAGACCCGTGAAACTCCCCGAGATAAGGTACCTCATAGGCCTCTTCTGCACAGAGAAATTCGAATACACTGACCTCAGGGAGGCACTCATGGATGAGGGCATTGATATCAGCGAAGTCAAAAAGTTCGACATCCGGAGAGGTAAAATGGTTGTCCATCTCGATGGAGGCGAACGCACAATTGAACTCAGCAGGATAGGGCTCTGTGATGGCTGCAGGCTCTGCAGGGACTTCGATGCTGAACTTGCAGACGTCTCCATAGGCTCTGCCGGAAGCCCTGATGGGTACTCAACCGTCATAATAAGGACAGATAGGGGTGCTGAAATCAGGGAGGCCCTGGATCTGCTGGAGGGCGCAGACAGGGAGGCCATCGAAAGGCTGAGGAAACTGAAGCTAAAAAGATTCAGAAGGGAAATTGAGAAAAGAAGAGAAAACGGTGATTACATATCCTTCTACTGGACCTCAGATCACCCCGGGGTCTCAGAGAGGGCTGATGGAACATACTTCATAAGGATAAGGGCACATCCAGCCGGATGGTACAGCCCCGACAGAATCAGGGACATCGTTCAGGTGGCAGAGAAATACGGTGCAAGGATCAAAATCACCAACAGGGGATCCTATGAACTCCACGGGATAAATGGCTTTGATGTTGAAGACGCCGTCAATGAACTGAACTCCGCCGGTCTCCTCACAGGTTCAGAGGGCCCCCTTGTAAGGGCAACCCTCGCATGTCCGGGTAAGGAGAACTGCGGAAGCGGGATCATAGACACAGAGGAGATCTGCACCGCAATCGAGGAAAGGTTCAGGGAGAGACCAGCCCCCTACAAATTCAAGATAGCTGTAAGCGGATGTCCTAACAAGTGCATGAGGCCCCAGATACATGACATTGGAGTGGTGGGTGTCGAATTTCCCGTAACCTCTGAGGATCTCTGCAATGGCTGCGGAAGATGTGAAGAGGTCTGCAAGGTTGAGGCAGTCAGCGTAAGGGGGGAGACATCCTACACCAGCTATGACCTCTGTGTGGGCTGCGGGAAGTGCATAAGATCATGTCCGCACAGCGCAAGGGAGGTTAAGGATAAGGGTTATGTGCTCTACATTGGCGGTAAAGCTGGAAGAGAACTCAGGGAGGGTCTGAGCATGCGCATTGATGATCCCGGTGAAATACTTGACTGCATAGATGCCGTCCTGGATGTGTACGGGAGGTACGCAGATAAGCCCCAGAGGGAGAGGCTTGCAGCCACAATGAAACGTCTGGGGGAGAATGAATTCATGTCAGAGGTCATGATGGTACTGAAACGGAAAAAATAAAAGAGAGGGTTTATGTTATCCTGACACTGCTGAGTATGGCCTCAAGGGTTGCAGTATCAGATAGTGGGCCCTCATACATGAAGGCATAGCCACTGGTCCTGCTGAGCTTCATGTAAACGAAGGTGGTGCGCGTTGTTGAGTCCGTGGCTGTTACCACTGCAGCGTTACGCCCTGCTATACTGCGTATCTCTGCAGATGTAACACCCTCATTTTTAGCCATCTGATTTTTTACTGTCTCGACGTCCTTGAGGTAGTAACCTGATCGTGCCGTGACCTTTGCAGCGGCAAAATCATGACTGCTGTTACCCACATAGACTATAACATCCTTTGAAATTCCGGGTTCCTTTGTGAAGGCACTCTGGGCATTCTCAGGGTTAAATGTCTCCCATTCCGCAGGGTAGGTGAAGTTCAGTGTTCCGTCAGAGAAACTCTTATACTGGGGTTCCTCACTCACACAACCCGATACAAGCACCGTTGCGGCCACAAGAACCAGAAATAAAATCTTCTTCATAATTAACCTCCCTGATAATTAAGTTGTCAGTGACTGGATTTATAATTTTCGCGCAGGTTGACCTGAGTGCTCCCATCTCCTATCAAGGCAGTAGCTGATGCCGGTCCCGCAAACAGAGCCATAACATATAAACATAGGATGAGGCAGTTCCCGCAAACAGAGCCATAACATATAAACATATAAATACTCCTCCAGTGAAAGATTAGGAACTATAAAGGGTTAACCCCAAAGTATAAGCAACCCCATGATAAAAGATTCATGATCTGAAGAATTGATTTTAGGTTGATAACCATGAAGGTTAAGGAATGGTGTATGTTCTGTGGGGAATGTGCAGGTGTATGCCCACGGAACCTCATAGAGGTTAGGGAGACATCCCTCAAATTCAGAGAGGATGAGTGCAGGGAATGCAACATATGCATACAGGTGTGCCCGGTCAGGGCCCTTGAGAGGTGATCATCATGGTGACTGAAGTGGATGTACTTGTAATCGGAGCCGGGCCAGCCGGTTCAACCGCAGCAAAACATGCAGCCCTTGGAGGAGCCGATGTACTCCTTATAGACAAGAAATCAGAGATAGGAGCCCCAAAGAGGTGTGCTGAGGGCGTGTCCATAGGGGGCCTTGAATCCCTGGGTATAGAGCCAAACCCCCGCTGGATCACAAAGAAACTTGACGGTGTCCGCATGGTTTCACCAAACGGCACCGATGTATGGTTAACATCCGATAAGGTCGAGCTCCCTGAGGCAGGTTACATCCTTGAGAGGAAGGTCTTCGACAAATTCATGGCCATGGACGCTGCAAGGGCCGGCTCCAGGATAATGGTGAAGACCATTGCAACCGGCATGGAGAGGACCGATGACGGCTACCTTGTAAGTGCCGAGTGCATGGGAGAGAAATTTGAGATAAAGGCCAGGATAGTCATCGCTGCAGATGGACCCGAATCAAGGGTTGCAAGGTGGGCCGGCCTCAACACAGCCACAAGGCCGAAGGATATGGAGTCAGCGGCCCAGTTTGAGATGGTCGGTGTTGAGATGGAGGACAACAACTGTATAGAGTTCTACTTTGGAAGCGTTGCTCCTGGCGGTTATGCCTGGATATTCCCGAAGGGCGATGACATCGCCAATGTTGGCCTTGGGGTTCTTTCAACAGAGACCGATAAGAGCGCCTATGAGCACCTCCTTGAGTTCGTTGAATCATGCCCTGCCACCAGGAATGCGCAGCCAGTTGAACTCAACATTGGAGGTGACCCGGTTGGTGGCATGCCAAAGAAACTGGTGGCCGACAGCCTCATGGTTGTGGGTGACGCCGCAGGTCAGGTCAACCCCCTCACAGGTGGAGGTATAATAAGCGGTATGAAGGGGGGTATGCTCGCAGGCCAGGTTGCAGCTGCAGCTGTCTCTGAGGGTGATGTAACTGCCAGGCGGCTCGGTGAGTATGAGAGGCTCTGCCGTGAAGAGATTGGGGATGAGATATCAAAGTATCTCAAGGTCAAGGAGTACCTGCTTACACTCAGTGACAGTGAGCTCGACTCAATTGCAGAGGCCTTCCAGGACGTTGAATTTGAGAAGGTGAGCACCACCGAGCTTGTGAAGAAGCTCATAAAGGTTTCGCCAAAGGCTCTGCTCAAACTCGGAAAACTCTTCTAATAAAATTCTAATTTTCTTCATTTAATGACAGGAACATGAGCTGCTGTTAGCATTTTCGCTGCCCGATAAACTGATCGGTTCCATACCCCCATACCCATAAGGACCAGTTTTCATGAATCCGTTTTTTAAGATCTGAGATCTCCTGTGAGATGAAAACTGCAGATATTAAATAATAGGAAATAGAGAATATTACTATTAACAATAAAGGGGGTGATTGAAGATGGCATTTATCATGGAACCGGTGCTTACCATTAATTTTATATTCTGCATGATAATCCTGGTAATGGGATACCTGGGCTTCAGGAAACTTGAAAGTCCGCTGCTCCTTTACATCGGAATAGCCTTCGGGTTATTTGGAGTATCACACCTGGCCCAGCTGGCAGGATACCCAAGTGGTGCGGTGGCACTTATAATAATCCGGATCATAGCTTACCTGCTGGTCATTTTCGGCATTTTTCAGGCAATAAAAAGTTGATTGAGCCAGGAATCTCAAAGGTTTAATAAGAGTGAGTTGCAGGGTTCCTCCAGACACCCGCATGCAAATTCTGCTGGGGGATCCTCAAGGAAATTTTCAGAGCGCATTTCACTGAATGAAGGGTTCTGAACTCTTCCAAATATTAGTTTTTTTGCATATCTGGCTGCGGATGAAGTTCATCACCTCTCCAGAAAAACTCAGGACTCTCCTGAAATAGAGGGCAGGAGAGATAACCTTTAACGCCCACAAACCTGAAAATCTGATGATAATCTGCATCACCTCAGGAAGAGGAGCACCAGTATGCATATTATGTATATGGTCACAAGAACCCTGTGATAGATCACATCGGCCACCTCAACCATGCGCTCCCTGTCCCGGAAGTTTGAGAGATAGAGGGGTACCGTTGCAAGGAATGGTGGTACTATGACCAGGAGAATCTGGAGGATGCTGATATACCCCAAGAGGTAAGAGAAGGCAAGTAAAATGCAGAATGCCGTGGACACCAGAGTTGTGAGGCCACGCATCTCCTTGTACATTAGGTATGTCCCCATACCCGCCAGGTACATGAGCACATATACTGGTACAGGTACCATCAGGAGACCCCCCAGGAGTACAGCGGCAGATGCAAGTCTCAGGACGGTGTTTGTTGCGGTGCTTGCAAGGGGGGCGATGACAGTATCCTTAAGCCTTACAGGTGGCAGTGTGTACAGGAACTGGTTCAGGACCATCAGAAGGAGTATCAGACAGAATACCCTGTCCAGGAGACAGGCACCAGCAAGGGACACCAGAAGGAGGATGCCCACAAAGAGCAGCACCTTCCGGGGATCAACATGGTTCTCTATGAAGGGCCTCTTCCTCTTCATCCTGTCCTTTCTATCATTATCAATGTCTGTGAGGTCATTCAGTGAGTAAAGGGCCCCCCAGAGTAATGTGACAAGGAGTAGCCCGGCAAGGAATCTGAAGGGGTCTGCAGCCGATGCATAGGTGAGTGCAAGGAGGTACATGTGGATGTTCTTGGCGCCCCAGCTCATCCTTGTTGAACGAAGGAGTGTCCTCAGCATGATCCCATCTTCTCCAGTATGATCCTTGGTCTGCAGCCGTAGAGGTCAATCAGTCTCTGGATCTCAGATTCATCAGCATCAAGGTGGGCCCTTATAATATTTAAGGTTTCCTTTCTGCTGTAATCTATTTTCACCGCCCTGAAGGGGATTGAAAGTGTATGAAACAGGAGAGAAGAAATAACCGGGATATCAGTGAAGAGATCATACTTTTTACCCCTGAAGTAAAACCTCCATGCTGTCTGAAAGATGATGTTGACCTCCGCAAGGATCCTCCTGTTTTTGAGGTACTCCCCCGCACATTTAAGGTAAAACCTGAATGGCTCCAGGCCCCCATCTCTGGTCCACTGGCTGAAACCGGAGAAGCTGGAGAATTCATGGCTGTCATGGAACCTGTCAGCAAAGAGCACGGCATCAAATTCCTTTAACCTCCTGTAGAGATCAGCCCCGGTATCTGCACCCAGCTCCTCCTTCATCCCCTCCATCACATGATGGAAAACGTCATCTGCACTCAGATCCGGGGATTCAAGTTTGCATGGAACCTCATATACGTGCAGCTCTGCCTCCCTTATGGCCCTGTAAATGTTGGCCGACTTACCTGTCCCCGGCGCCCCCACAACGTGGAGTATCTCACCCCGCACATCCTTCATTTGCCTGATGATCTCCAGAAGGCGCCGGTATGGTTCCGTCTCTATGAATATATTATTATCATCTGCCGAGTTAACCTTGTAATCCATAATAATAATTAACCCCCTCAAACATATAACTGTACGGTGATGGTATGAACCTCAAGACCCATGCATTCAATGACCGTGGAAGGATACCCTCAAGGTACACCTGCGATGGCGAAAACATTTCCCCACCCCTATCCTGGGATGGGGTTCCAGGGGAGGCCAAATCCCTTGCACTGATATGTGACGACCCGGATGCACCGTCAAAGGTCTGGACCCACTGGGTCATATTCAACATTCCCCCTGACTCCACCGGCCTGGAGGAGAATGTCCCGGATGCTGGAAGGCTCCCTGATGGTTCAGTCCAGGGCTACAATGATTCAGGGACCCTCGGATACAGGGGGCCGTGCCCGCCCTCAGGTGTTCACAGGTACTTCTTCAGGTTATACGCCCTTGACACCGTCCTTGACCTGGAGCCCGGGGCCAGTAAGGAGGATGTCCTGGAGGCCATGGAGGGCCATGTGCTGGGTGAGGCGAAGCTCATAGGGCTCTACCGGCGTGGTTAAATGGAGTTTCAGGTTAATCTGCAGAGAGACGGTGACTGCAGATACAAGGAGTCCAAGACCTGTTTCAGTACTGCAGATGAACCTTAAAATAGAATCCAGAGTAAACATTTCTTTTTAATGAAAAGCCCATCCAGCTCCAAATAGTTCATTTAATGGGCTGATGGTATCGAATCACAGGCCTCAAATGTTATTGGGGACCCTCAGCTTCGCCGGGAGGGCCTTTATACGTGCAGGTGCACCTATTGCAAGGGACCATGGTGGGACGTTTCTTGTTACCACCGCTCCAGCAGCCACCATGGCGCCCTCACCGACCTCAATCCTTGACAGGAAGGTGGAGTTCGCACCTATGGATGCACCCTGCCTTATTATTGGGCCCCTCAGCTTGTACTTGACCCTTATGGGGTAGCGGTCGTTGGTGAAGCATGCGCAGGGGCCTATGAACACATTGTCCTCTATGTAACTGTTCTTGGGCAGGTAAACATTCGACTGTATACTCACATTGCTACCTATCTTGGAATGACCCTCGATGACCGTGTTTGTACCTATGAGAACATCATCGCCTATGGTCGTTTTCTCCCTTATGAGGACATTGTGCCCCGTCCTGAGGTTATCGCCTATGGTGACATCATTGTATATGACGGTGTTTGAGCGGAGCAGGGGGTTCTTGCCTATAACAGGGGGTTTGCTGAACTTCTTATAGCCATAACCCACAATTATATTCTCACTTTCCCTTTTATAGCCCCATTCCTCTTCCTGGTCACCAAAAAGAAGACTTCTTATGTTTGGCATCTCAGCATTCATCCCCCGACGAGATTTTTCAGGTTGATCCGCTGCCTCAGTGGCAGTTTTTTCTTTACCAGCTGACATCCGGGTTTCCAGTCACTTACTGCACAATCCCTATATTAATATTGACAGCGCCCATAATATATTTTGTGTTGAACTGGAATCCTCCAGCTGATACTGTTAATGCGGGAAGTATGCTCATGGATGCAGATGAACTTGCAGGGATGATAAGGGATATCAGGAAGGATATAGGGCATGGAGATGCGGATATACGCATAGTGGATGTTGTCCTCGATGAGAAGAGAGACAGCCTCCTGATCGTTGCACCTGATCGCTCTGACAAGTCGGCCATAATAGGTAAGGGCGGCTGGGTGGCCGGTAGGCTGAGGGAGAAACTGGGAGTAGGGAGGGTCCATGTTGAAGCAGAGACCGACATCATCATAAGGAGACACAGGGTCGGCCTTGCCCTTGAGAGGATCAGTGAACTTGAAGGATCCTTCAGGGTCCTGAAAATACTTGAGGAAGCCCTTAAAATGCGCATGGAGTATCCATCAGGCCTTGAATTTCTCCTTGAGCTTTCCAGATCAGGTGCCGATGGTCCCGAGGTGGCTGTGGCACTATCGGGTGGGGTGGACAGTTCATTCTCCCTCATAGCCGCGGTTAAACTTGGACTGAGACCCTTTGCCCTCACAGTTGACCCCGGCACCATAATACTGCCAGGTCACATCAGGAGGTCTCTTGAGGAACTCTGCAGCCTCCTCGGTGTGAGACACGAGTACATAGGTGCAGAGCTGGGCGATATCCAGAGCGGGGCCCTCGATGGGAGGTTCCACCCATGTGGGCGCTGTTCAGGACTGATTGAGAGTACTGTTATGGATAAAATAAGAAATATGGAAATTGACACCGTAATATTCGGTGACCTTCTCTCCACTGGCTATCAGTCGGTCAATGTGGACGATGGCATTCTGAGGGTCAATCTGCCGGCCCTCTTCGCAGCTTCAAAGCAGGAGGTTAGATCAGTGGCATCTCTTCATGGTGTGAGGTCCTCAATGAACTTCGGCTGTCCACTACTGGGGGAGGTGCACCGCAGGCACCCCCATCTCAGGCGCTACTCCATACAGAGGGTCCTGCGGGAGACAAGGGCAGGTGTCCTTGAACCAGGCGAGGCCCTTGACCTCATCTGGAGCATCTGCAGTCCCTGAATACACTCACCCTCAGCCAAATATCTTGAGTACCCCGTAGATTATGAGGAAGATGCCAACGAGGTAGCCAACCAGCTGGGGGTAGATTATCATCAGTATACCTATCAGCACTGCAAGAAGTCCCACTATTCTGTTTTCGTTTTCAGATTCCATGTAATAATTATTTATCAAAAAGGATATATAAAAATTTCTGGGAAACTCTCAGGAAATTCCCTTAACCCCAATTTACGGGAACCTCCAGGAAAGGTCAATCATAACCTACCTGAAAGTGCATGAGAGCATGAAAAAGAGTTACTTAATCCCGTCAGGAACTTCCTCATTTCCTCTCAGATTCAATGAAGGACTTCATCTCCTCAACCGCAACCCTGACCATCTCAGGGGCGGGTCCTCCCGGTATCCTCCTCATCCTGACGTTCTCAAGGGGATCAAGGGCCCTCTCAACAAGTTCAGGGTCAAGTTCAAGTTTCCTCCCGGTGACCTCCAGGCTGACCTCGTCAAGGTAAACTGAATCCACATCACCGGGTGCGAGGCCGTCCTCAATGGCCCTTGTAACAAGCCTTCCCACTATCCTGTGGGCCACCCTGAAGGGTATCCCCCGCTCACGTACTATGATGTCTGCAAGGTCTGTGGCTGTTGCGAAGTTGGCACCTGCAAGTTCAAGGGCCCGGTCCCTGTTAACCCTGATGCCGAGGAGCATTCCCCTGACAACCCTGATCATTGAGAGTACCGTGTCGACGGCCCTCCAGAGGTGGGGTGTTACCTCCTGCAGGTCCCTGTTGTAGGTGTAGGGGAGGGCCTTCATAATTCCAAGTATGGTTACAAGTTCTCCCTGGACGGTGGATGTCTTTGCACGGGCTATCTCAGCCACATCAGGGTTCTTCTTCTGGGGCATGATGGATGATGTTGATGAGAATTCATCGGGTATCTCCACGATACCGAACTCGTGGGTGCTCCAGAGTATCATCTCCTCTGAGATCCTGCTGAGGTTCACTGCCAGCATTGAGAGGTCGAATACCGTCTCTGCTATGAAGTCCCTTGCACTGACAGCGTCCATGGAATTTTTCATGTAATCTGAGAACCCGAGGAGCCGGGTCGTGAGTTCCCTGTTTATGGGGAAGCTGGTTGTTGTCATGGCAGCGGATCCCAGGGGGTTCTGGTCAACCCTCTTAAGGGTATCCTGGAGCCTCTCATAGTCCCTCCTGAGGGAGCTGGCGTAGGCCATGAGGTGGTGGCCGAGGGTTGTTGGCTGGGCATGCTGAAGGTGGGTGTAGCCCACCATGACGGTTTCGGTGTGATCGAGGGCAAGGTCTGAGATACTGTCAATAAAATCAAGGAGTTCACGGCTTATTGTCCTTATCCTCTCCCTGAGAGCCAGTCTGAGATCGGTTGCGACCTGATCGTTCCGGGATTTGCCTGTGTGCATGAACCCTGCTTCCTCGCCGATCCTGGCCGTTACGTAGTTCTCAACGGCCATGTGGATATCCTCCACCGATGGGTCCATGTCAAGGGCCTCGATACCCTCCTCCCTGAGGCTCTCAAGGGCATCTATGATTTTAGCGGCCACTTCCTCAGGGATTATGCCCTCATGGGCCAGCATGCGTGTATGTGCCATGTTACACTCAATGTCGGCCTCAAATATGTGGTGATCAAATGTGAGGGACGATGTGAACTCCGCGGCCTCATCCTCCATCCCTCTATTCAATCTGCCAGCCCTCAGGTTCAAGTTTCCACCTATTCCCTGTTTTTCCATTCGGTGTATCCGCATTTACCGCAGGCGTACCTGTCCCCATGGTCTGCCATGAAGACACCGTTTGAGCACCTGACGCAGAAGGGGTTCTTCCTGACGAGTTTACCGTCCTTGACCTCGTAGAGCTCAAATTTCTTCATCTATTCCTCCTCCTCTTCCTCTGATGCCTCAGTGTTCTTCTTTATCACGTGTTCGGGTTCTATCTCGGTGAGTTTCTCAGCTGACTCATAGATCTTGGCATAGCCGGTCGCCCTTGGCTCACCGAAACCCTGGTCAATTTTGTCAACCACGAGAAGATCCTTATCAGCGTCAAGCATTGCAACGAGTTTGTTCTTAACCTCAAGGACCTTTGGGGTTGATTCGCCCTCGTATAAGCATTCAAACCTTATCTCCTTCCTGTTTAAGAGTGGGTTTTCCTTTTCCTCGATTATGTTAATCTCCATTTTATGCCTCCTCAAATTTTTTCATGAGTTCTTCAGCCTTACTGGATGTTTCACTGGCCCTCACCAGCACAACGCCCTCATCTGGCTGTCCGTAGAGGATCACTGTGTCAGGTGGGGCGAGAAGTATTGATGGTAAAACGGCAAGGTCCTCCTCACCGTCAACAACTATCATGAAGCGCTCTCCTCTCTCTGTGGCGCCCTCTATGGCCTCTTCGATGGATTTCCAGAGGCTCTCTGTTACTGTGCCTGGCGGGTTCCTGGATCTGAGAATGGTTGCTGTGTCCCTGAATTCATGGTCAGAGTCCCTTCTCTGGATCCTGTTATCTATTATGCTGACATCGGGTTTAAGGCCATGCTCCAGTGCATTGCGTGTTGTGACGTCACCAACCGTTATGAGGAATGAGTTCCCCACATCAACGTCACTGAATGATCTGTGGAGCTCTCCAAGTGGCCTTTTGAGCTCCGCCCTCAGTTCCTCCGGCAGTATGTACACTATCTGACCCTCAGCGCGTATTCACCAGGCAGTGTTATGTTGAGCTCCCTGGCTATATCTGATTTATCTGGATCTATTATTATGAGGAGTCCGCTCCAGTTGGTGGATGCCGGGACATTACAGACCGGGCATCTTTCGTCACTGGTGATTCTCTTACACCTTGTGCATGCCTTCTCAGTCATTTTTTACTCTTCCTCTTCTCTTCTTCAATCCATTCGAATTTTCCAAGGCCGGGCTGCCTCATGGTGAGGCCCACCTTTACGCCCTCTCTTCGGCCCTTGAGGCTGAGTGCGACTATCCTTGCCCTTACAAGGTCGCCCTCGTCGAGGCGTCTGCCTGACTCCTTACCTGTGAGGGAGCCCTTCTTGGGGTCGTAGGTTATGTAGTCATCGGTTACCTGTGAAACGTGCACCAGGCCATCCACCGGACCTATGCGCACGAAGGCTCCGAACTCTGCTATCTCTATCACCTCACCCTCAACGATTTCATGCAGTTCAGGTTTGAAGAAGAGGGCTGTGAAGGTCACCTCATGGTAGGCGGCACCGTCACCCATTATAACCTTTCCTATCCCTATATCCTCTATCTCTTTGACGGTTATCAGCTGCCCGAGGTTCTTATCCATCCTTCCAACGTAGGTCTCGTTTAGAACCTCGACGGCGACCTCCTCCAGTGGCTCCTCAAAGCGGTCTGGAGGTATTCTGACGGTATCAACAATCTTTGTTACATAATACAATGGGATCCCCCATTAAAGAATTACTCCATATATTTTTTCCTGTAGAGTTCTATGGAGTGGTTGACTGCTTCAAATGCCTTTTCAGCACCCTCCCATCCGAGTGTCTCTGTTTTTTTACCTTCAAGTTTCTTGTAGGTTTCAAAGAAGTTTGCTATCTCCTTAAGGTTGTGCTCTGGTATGTCTGAGATGTCCTTTACATCGGCGAAGTGCGGGTCTGCCACAGGCACCGCCAGGATCTTGTCGTCCTGGTCGCCACCATCGATCATCCTTAAAAGGCCTATGGGTCTTGATTCTATGATGCAGCCCGGGAATGTTGGTTCATCCATGAGTACGAGGATGTCCATGGGGTCTCCGTCATCGTAGAGTGTCCTTGGTATTATACCGTACTCTGCAGGGTAGAATACTGCTGAGTAGAGTACCCTGTCAAGGGCGAATGCCTGAAGGTCCTTGTGGTATTCGTACTTGTTCCTTGAACCCTTTGGTATTTCAACAACCGCATAGACAACCTCGGGTACTGATGGTCCCGGTTCAATATCCTTCCACAGATTCATGAGTAAACCTCCTACTCCAATATATGCCCATCCACTCCAAGATATCTTTTCTGTCTCAGGTAGACGACGGGTATTCCCCTCGACCTTGCCCTTCTTCTGAGTTCCCGGTCGCTGGTGCAGAGGACATCTGAGATCCGGAGAAGCGCGTCGTCAACGGTTTCACCTTCAAGGAGTTTCTCCTCAAAAATCCTGAAGGGGGGTTTCTTTGCGAGTGCGAGTCCAACGGACGCGGCTATCCTCGCATCACCGCCTGAATGTCTCTTTATGCCTTCAAGTTCCCCTATGACGAAGGATGGGACAAGAAGGTCGTTTTTTGGGAAGAGTCTCCGGAGCTCGGATACGATGTCGACCCGGAACTGGTAGGGTATCATAAAAAATTGGTGTCTATGACCACCCTATTTGATGATACCATATCCTATCAGCCTCCATCTTGCACCGACACGCCTGGAGAGGGCTATCCTCTGACCCTCCTCTGCGCATGCAGGGAGTTTGAGGACCACGTCGGCATCATCTGCCCTGGCAGATTTGACAACACCCACCGTGGTTGTGGTACCGACGTTTATCATCAGGGGTTCCCCTGTCTTTATGGGTTCGACCTTGGTCTCCTCCTTGGTACCGACAACCCTCTCCAGGAGGTGTGTCTCCATGGTGAATGAGTGCCTTACAGGTGGCAGTGTGCCTGGTTCCCCGGCAACTGACCCTGAAAGTGAGTCCGCCTTGGTGAGGGCTGGATCCAGGAGTGTCCCGACACCCACGAGTCCGCCGGGTCCAACCTCTTCCATCTCCTCTCCACCGGCCACCAGGCCCGTGATTGTGGAGTGCAGACTCATCCAGGTCTGCTTACCGTCCTTTTTGACCTGTATGCCCGGTCTTATCTCTATCTCGTCTCCAACCCTGAGCCTGCCCTGGACCAGTGAGCCCCCTATAACTCCTCCTGCGAGGTGTTCGGGGTCTGCGCCAGGTTTGTTTATGTCAAAGGACCTGGCCACGTACATCCTGGCAGGTTTATCAACGTCCCTCTTGGGGGTTTTGATTCTCTCCTCAATGGTTTCAATGAGGATATCAATGTTGGCGCCCTGTTGAGCAGATACCGGTATTATAGGTGCATCCTCAGCGCAGGTACCCTTCACGAACTCCTTGATCTCCCTGTAGCTTTCAAGCGCCCTCTCCTTCGAAACGATATCTATCTTGTTCTGGACGACGATGACATCCTTCACCCCTATAACATCAAGGGCCATGAGGTGCTCCTTTGTCTGGGGCTGGGGGCATGGTTCGTTTGCAGCTATCACGAGTATGGCGCCGTCCATGAGGGCTGCTCCAGAGAGCATGGTAGCCATGAGGGTTTCATGGCCCGGGGCATCCACAAAGGAAACCTTCCTGAGGAGCTCTGTCTCTGTGCCGCACCTCTCACATATCTCTGCCGTTGTATAGCACATTGGGGCTTCGCACTGCGGGCACTTCCTGAAGGTTATGTCGGCATAGCCCAGACGTATGGAGATGCCCCTCTTGGTTTCCTCACTGTGTGTGTCGGTCCAGACACCTGAAAGTGCCTTTGTAAGGGTTGTTTTACCATGGTCCACGTGCCCCACAAGACCAATGTTTATTTCGGATTGATTTTTCACAGATTACACCTATAAACGCTTTTATTATTCCTCATCGGCGCCAAGGAGTTCTTCGAGTGGTTTCTCACCCTTCTCAATGACAACGGTGTTTATCTGGACTATGTCATCAGATATTGTGTTTCCCCTGAAGGTTTTTCTTCTTCTCTCGCCATCGCGTCTGGGTTTATAGCCCACACCGCCTGATACAAGGCTCCTTATCCTCCTTGCACCTGGCACTGTCTTCTTCATCGGGAAACCGTTCTTATCGCTTCCACCTGTGATCTTCAGTTTGTATCCACTGAGGCCTATTATTGATCCATCAAATTCGTCGCCTATGGTGAGGCCAATGAGGCCCCTGGACTCTGATGGGTCGACCTCCATCTGGACGCTCTTCTCCTTGTCTGAAATCACAACCTTAAATGCCAATATATCTCCTCCTTATATTTTAAAATGGTGCCTTCATTCCCCAGTCAGGATTCTTCTTCCTCTTGATTTCAGCTATCTTATCCATGAGATCAAGTTCCTCGTCTGTCAGATCCCCTGAGAGCTGTTCTTTAAGGATGTGGTAGTGGTTTTCGGGTATGTCAACGTAGAGTGTATCTCCCTCATGGATCGTCTTACCATAAACAGCATCCTTTATGGCCATTGCAACCTTCTGGCCGCGTGATGCTGATTTGAGGTTTTCACCCTTGTCCTGCATGCTCTCCACGGTACCCACCGTCTCCCCATCCTCATTCATGAGGGGGTAGCCCTGCCTGATGACGCCTGTGAGGACCTCAACTCCTCCAATGGCTGGCTTGCTCTGTCTGAAGACCAGTTTGGGTATGAGTCTTATGCTTGCAGGTTTTATGATGGCTTCCATCCATTTCTTTTTCTTCTCTTCCTCAATGCCCCTGACCCATTCCTCATATTCCTCCATGAGCCTGTAGATGACGTTGCCCTGGAAGAGCTTTATGTCTGAGTTTTTGAGTTCCTGGGCTGCTGAGGGTATCACCTTAACATTGAAGGCTATTATGGCCCCATAGACCCTGTCCTCCTGGAGGGCTATACCTGCATTCACCACGTCCCTCCTTGAGACGTCACCTATGTCCGCCACCTTTATGGGGACATCCATGTCCCTGAGGATCTTGACCACCGCTTCCAGTGATCCGAGGGTGTCTGCCTTCACAACGACGCCTGCCTCATCGGTGTCTATCTTGATGTCCTCGATTTCGCTGAGTATCTCCTCCCTCACCTTCTCGGGGTCTGTTACAACCCTGAGGGGTGAGCCGGCCATGACGTCATCGATGCCCGGTGCCACGATCTTTATACCGGCTGCTGCAACGACCTCATCGACCTTCTGGAACTTCTTCCTGGATTCCCTCATCTCCTCGAGGGGCCTTGGTTTGAGGAGTGATCTTATCCTGGTGGATATGACATCCTTGGATGTCATCATGGCTATGGTGTCGTCCTTTCTGAGTATTCCATCATATATTACAGCGTCTATGGTCATGCCGAGGCCTGTCTCCTCCTTGACCTCCAGGATGGTGCCCCTGGCAGGGGAATCCTCCTCGATTTTGAGCTGCTCCCTGAGGTACTGCTGTGCCAGTCCCATGAGCATTGTGAGGAGTTCAGGTATACCCTCGCCTGTTATGGCACTTATGGGTATTATGCTGACCTGTGAGGCGAAGTCTGTGACCCTGTCGAATCTCTCTGATTCAAAGCCCTCCTCATGGAGTTTGCCCACAAGTTCATAGACCTTTGTGTCCAGTTTCTGCTGGACCTGGATGTCCTGTTTGCTGAAGGTCTCCATGAAGGGGCGTCCCTCGTGGACCCTCCATCCATGGATCCTGTCTATCTTGTTTGCAGCCACCACGAAGGGTGTCCTGTACATCCTGAGGATGTTGAGGGCCTCCTGTGTCTGGGGCTTGAATCCCTCATTTATATCGACTATGAGTATTGCAAGATCCGCGAGGGCCCCTCCACGTTTTCTGAGGGTTGTGAACGCCTCATGTCCTGGTGTATCAATGAAGAAGAGTCCTGGTAGTGTTTCCCTGATCGAGAATTTTTTGAGGAAGTCTCCGCAGATCCCCTCAATGACATCCATGGGTATCTCTGTGGCCCCTATGTGCTGGGTTATACCACCTGCCTCCCTTGAGGCAACTGCGCTGCCCCTTATATGGTCAAGGAGTGTGGTTTTCCCGTGATCCACGTGTCCGAGTACTGAGACGATGGGTGATCTGATCTTCATTGGAATCTCCGCGTTTATTCCTCGTATATCATTTCTCTATCAGGCATCTCGTAACTGCAAATTTCCGATTCATCAAAGAAAAGTTTAATCTCCCTTTCGGCTGATTCTGGAGAATCTGAAGCGTGTATTATGTTTCTACCTGTTTCAAGGGCAAAGTCTCCCCTGATTGTCCCGAGGTCTGCCTCTGCAGGGTTGGTTGCGCCAACCATCTTCCTTATGAGGGATATGCAGTCCTTACCCTCGATGACCATTGCAATGACAGGTGCTGATGTTATGTAGTCCACCAGGTCCCTGAAGAAGGGCTTTTCCCTGTGTTCCTGGTAGTGCTCCATTGCAAGGTCTTCCGGGATCTGCAGCATCTTAAAGGCGACTATCTTGAGTCCCCTGTCCTCGAACCTGGCTATTATCCTTCCTGCGAGGCGCCTTTTTACTGCGTCAGGTTTTAACATTACAAAGCTTTTTTCCATCATTTTTTGACCCATTTAACTTTTCTTGGAACCCTTCCCAGTTTTATCATGTTTTTCTCGCATTTGCTGCTGCAGAAGAAATAGATCGTACCGTCCCTTTTGACGTACATCTTGCCGGTGCCTGGCTCTATCTCTTCATGGCAGAATGAACAGACTCTCATTGGTAAACACCTGCCTGATTATGGGGTCCTTATTTCCTTTGCCTCTCGGATGGTGTCGAGGAGCATCAGGATGTCGCCTTCCCTTATGGGACCCATAACGTTCCTTGTCAGTATCCTTCCCTTATCTCTTCCATCAAGGATCCTGCATTTAACCTGCATTACCTCTCCAGTCATCCCGGTTCTCTTGAGAACCTCAATAACCTCTGCTGGAGTTGCGTCATCCATTAAATCACCTTTATTAAATTGAAATTGAAAGGCTTTTAGTGCCTTTCATCTATTTCTTAAGTTCTTCGACCTTTTCTATTATCTCTTTTATGAGGTCCTCGGCGTCGCCTGCCTCAACGATGGCTGATGATGCTGTTCCAACGTTCAGACCTGCGGCTGCACCCAGTTCATCCTTTGTTGGGATGTATATGTATGGTATTTCCTTTTCCTCTGCGAGGAGTGGAAGGTGAGCAACGATCTCTGCAGGTTCAACGTCCTCAGCTATTAATACGAGCTGGGCAACTCCCCTCTCGACAGCCTTGGTAACCTCATTTGTACCCTTGGATACCTTACCTGTCTCCCTGGCTATTTCAAGTGCCTCTGCGGCCTTGTCAGCCAGTTCCTTTGGTACATCAAATTTCACGTATATTGCTTTTGCCATGCTGTTTACCTCCTTTTTCATCTGGTTTTTCTACCATCCATCGGTAATTACACCAATCTGGATCAATAATCCAAGTTATGGATTAACATGAAGTGGGTGAGTACCTTTATATGTTCTCGGTATATAAAACTTGCTGGATACAGATTTTCATGAGAAATCGTATTCTGAATTATCCCGGATCATCCAGTGAGACGCCCAGGAAAACAAGGATTAATAGAAATTAAAGCTTCATCACATATAAAGTTTTGCTGCCAATTAAAAAGGGAAGGAATAATGGATGCAGATGAGAGTTACATCCTTTTAACTGCCAGTTCAATGTCTGAGGCTTTAACCGTCTTCCTTCCAGCGTGTTTTGCAAGTTTAACGGCGTTTTCAGCTATTTCTTCACCTTTTGCTTCAAGGACCTTTGCAAGGGCTTCCCTTGCATCATCACTTACTCTTTCTGCACCGGCATTCTTTATTATTCTTCCAATTGGAGCTATTGGCAATTCCATAATTAACCACCTCATTTTATGTGATATTATCTATTCATATAATCCTATATAAATATATCGCTAATTTTAAGGTTTTTCTGAGCCATCGGTTGGTTCATGGGGCACCTTCAACCCAGCAGTATATCCACGAGTGCTTGGAGGGTGAGAAATTAACTTCAAGTTGTCCAATGAAAAATAGAAAAGCTTAAAAAAGAGAAAGGTATCTTCAAGAAGTCAGGGGGCTAGGAGGACCCCGTACCCCTTATAATGGATCTTAACTGGTTTATATCAGGTTCTACCTCAACTGGTTCCGTTGATGCCTTTATGGCGGTGTCAGGGTCCTTGAGCACATGGCCAGTGACAACACAGACCACACGTTCACCCCTGTCAACAACACCCTCATCAACGAGTTTGATGAGCCCTGCTATGGACGCCGCTGAGGCGGGCTCAACACCTATACCCTCCCTCCTTGCAAGGAGTTTCTGGGCAGAGAGTATCTCCTCATCGGTCACGGATTCAGCATAACCATCTGACTCATATATGGCCCGGAGGGCCTTGAGGTAGCTAACAGGGGCCCCTATCCTTATGGCCGTTGCAACCGTTTCAGGATCCCTGACCGGTTCAATCTCGGTCCTGCCCTTCCTGAAGGCTTCTACCACCGGTGAAGCGCCCTCGGCCTGTATACCGGTCATCATCGGCCTCTCATCTATGAAGCCAGCCCTGTAAAACTCTGATATACCCTTCCATATGGCTGAGATATTACCTGCATTCCCCACAGGCAGTATGATGCGGTCAGGGGACTCCCAGCCGAGGTCATCCACTATCTCAAAGCCTATTGACTTCTGACCCTCAAGCCTGAAGGGGTTCACGGAGTTGAGGAGGTAGAGTTCACCCATCAGTGCAAGTTCCGTGACAGCCTCAAGGGCCTCATCAAAGTTTCCCCTCACCGAGAGGACCCTGGCGCCATGGAACATTGCCTGGGCAAGTTTACCGAGGGCGACCTTACCTGATGGGAGGAGAACGACGCAGCCCAGCCCAGCCCTGGCTGCGTAGGCTGCAAGGGAGGCTGAGGTGTTACCGGTTGAGGCGCACCCCACAGTATCAACGCCAAGTTCAAGGGCCTTTGTGATCCCCACGCTCATTCCCCTGTCCTTGAAGCTCCCTGTGGGGTTGGAGCCCTCCACCTTCACGTAGAGCTCAATACCAAGTTCAGATCCTATGGTGTCGCACCTGACAAAGGGTGTTCCCCCCTCATCGAGGCTGACTATCCTTGAGGAGTCAACAGGCATGAACTCCCGGTACCTCCACATGTTCTGCCTTCTGCCCCTGAAGACGTCCCTTGAGACCTCCACGTCACATTCAACTTCAAGTACCGACCCGCACTCACTGCAGGTGTATATGATCTCCTCCAGATCATACTCTCGACCACATGATATGCACCTTATCACAGATTCACCATCCATTTTACCGGTAAGAATAAAGTTTCTGATTCACCTTATCAATATGTACCTGAATTAACCAGGGAAATAAACGGGGTCTAGATGGACCCCTTTATGTAGCTGTATATTCCCAGTGTGAGGTTCGCCTCCACAAATGCTGCCACCACCAGGAAGACCACGCCCACCCCCAGGAGGAGCAGGGACTCCACAAGTTCATCCTGGTTCCTGCCAAGGAAGTGGACAACCCTCTCAGTGAAGGAACCGTACCATGACTCTGTCAGGAGATCACTGAAGAAGTGATAGATGAAGCTTGCAAGCCTGAAACCAGCAGCTCCAGCGATTATGAGGCCAGGGATCTCAAATATTCCGTGGGGCAGTGTAAGAAAGACGAAATCGTCCAGTGGAACCTGGGATGCAAAGAATCCTATGAAGAGGCCGTTCACAATAAGGAAGAGGGCCGTGAAAACACCCAGAAGCAAACCCCCACCATATATCAGAAGAGCTGCCTGAAGGTTGTGAATGAATATGGATGCTGTTGAGAGCTTGATCTCACCTTCAGCCACGCTCCTCCGAAACTCATCCATGAGAGGCCTTATAAGGTCTCCGATGGATCCTGAGAACAGATACCCTCCAAAGAGGGATATGAGGAAGAGGAAGGTTGATGCCAGGAGGAAGGTTTCATTGTTCCTTATAATGTAACTCAGTGTGCCCTCATATTTCTCCTTCCTTCTCATCTTCGAACCCCCATCAGAATCCATCTGACCTTCTTATTTCTCATTTTTATCCCTCAAGAATCCTTCTGGCAGCAGGAAGGGCCTTCTCCCTTTTCACCGAAAGTTCCTCGAAGAACTTCCTGATAAACTCTGCAGTATTATTTTTGCACTCACCGCACATAAGTGTACCGTTTCTGCATGATTCATATATCTCCTCAAGCCTGGAGTCTGAGCCTGACATGTGGTAGAGGAGTGTCTCATATATTATGCACTCCTCCGGCACGCCTCCAAGTTCCTTCTGCTCCTTCAGGGTCTCCCTCCCCCCGGTCTTGGCGTTCCTTATCTTCGCCTCTGCCTCCTCAGGTGTGTCGCTCAGGAATATGGCGGATTTGGGCTTGCTGCTTGACATCTTACCCCCGGTGAGGCCGCCCATGAATCTGTGGTATGTTGATGATGGGAGGATGAAGCCATACCTGTCCCTGAACCTGGCTGCTATATCCCGTGTCAGCCTTATATGGGGGTCCTGGTCCGGACCCACAGGGACAATTACGGGTCTGGGGCCCCCCAGTTCATCCAGCTGGGGGTGCAGGATGTCTGAGACCTGTATTATGGGGGCGTACATGTGGGCCATGCTCGTGGATCCTGTGAAACCATAGATCGCCCTGAGCTCATTGAAGTTGACCTTCCCTGCAAGGACATAGGCGAGGTCCTCCACCATGAGGTTCTCTGACTGGAGGTAGACGTGTATGTTATCCTTCTCAAGGTCAAGTCCGAGGGCAATGTACCCTGCGATGTACTCCTCAATGGCTATCCTCCTTGAGTCCTCGAAGTCCACCCCCCTGGCTGAGTAGGCCTCCATGTCTGCTATGGGTATGAATATCTCGGCCCCCATCCTGTCGTACCATCTGAGCTGATCCACGATCATCTTGTGGCCTATATGCATCCTTCCGCTTGGCATCATCCCTGTTACAACCACGAAGTCCTCACCCTTCTTCATGGCACTGATTATCCTCTCATAGTCCCTGTGTCCGAAGATTATGCCCCGCCTCATGAGCCAGCTGGGTTCGGGTACTTCGTCAAGGACCTCACTGAAGGGTCTGACGCCGAAGTTCTCAATAAGATCCTGGTATTCAAGCTTTGCTGATCCCCAAGGGTCTATCAATCATATCACCGTTATTAAGTCATTTCTGTTGCTTAAGCCGTCATAGTAGCCAGATCATGGCCTTATCCAGTCGACAAGGTAGTAGGTTATGTCCTCCTCATCGTCGAGGAAGGCCATGAGGAGCTTCTTGTTAACCCCATGGGCCACCCTCACATAACTTGAAAAGTCAAGGGCGTGGATGGTGTCATTCTCTGAGATCACCCTCACAAGGTAGGCTGAGTGGGTCCTGCCGGGAGCCCCTCCCCTCTCATATAGTCTGAACTCTGCACCATACTTGAAACCTGTTTTAACTATGTATCCCCTGTTCCTGAGATCCCTGTAGACAAGATACTTGCTGTAGAGTCCCCGTTCACCGAGGAGGGATATGAATTCCTCAGGGGACACCTCATCATCGTCCTTCATGAGTTTGAGCTTACCCCTCTCCATGAGGTAGGCCGCCTCAATAAGTGAAAGCTGAAGTCTGTCCTCATACATCTTACCGTAGTGGCTCTTTCCATGAAGCCTCCTTGCGATGGATGTGGCCTTTATGGTGACCACCTCATCTCCGAGCTGTCCCTCCACTCTCAAACCTCCCAGAAGTGTCTGTTAAGCTACTCGATTATGGCGTGCCTCTCCTTGAGGTCCTTCTCCCTCTTTCCAAGGATCGACATGAACTCTGCTATGAGGCCGTCCAGGAAGAGGTGGGTGCTGTCCTCAAAGAGGGTCCCCATGGGTGTGAGGTCATCATATTCTCCCCTGAGGACACCTGAGGTGTAGTACTTCCAGGGCTCCTTTGTCTTGCTCGGGATGCATATAACCACGTCACTGTAACCCGTGAGGGTCGATTCGGGGGTTGCTGTTACAGCCACCACCGTTGCACCCACAGACCTTGATGTCTCAGCTGCCAGTGTGACGGTCTTGGTTTCGCCGGACCCTGAGATGGCTATCAGGCAGTCCTCGTCCCTTATGGCAGGAGTTGTAACGTCACCAACCACGTGGACCTTGAATCCAAGGTGCATGAGCCTCATTGCAAAGGCCTTTCCTATCAGCTCGGACCTGCCGGTTCCAACTATGAAAACTGATCTTGCATCCATTATCTTCGAGATCATCATCTCAAGTTCAGCTTCATCGACCTTATCTATTGCCTCAATGGCGTGCTTAGCTATCTTCTGAACAGTATTCCTCAGTATCTCCATTTCAATCAACTTTAATCAGTACTTGTGTATGGCTGCATCTGTTAAAGGGGTCTTCCATGGATGACTGCAGCGATTACTCTTGCTCTGGAAGGTTCGTGATCCTTATGCCCGCATTCCTCACCCTGTTCCTTATGTTGAGGTTTATGAGTAGCGGGGTTATCTTCTCAATGATCCTTGCATTCTCAAGGCCGCCGCATTCAATGGCCCGGACACCATCTATCTTCTCTGCAAGTTCAGCTGCAACTTCAAGGGCGTCCCTGTGGTCTGATGCCACCAGACAGTCACAGTCCACTGGCTCAGATACTTCAAGGAGGGCGGAGGCGCTTATGTTGTTGAAGGCTGCTGCAACCCTTGTGCCCTGCTCCCTGAGGAACCTTGCAGCCCTCTCAGCCGCTGAACCCTCCCAGAGGTCAATGTATCTGACTGCTGAGCCGCCGATGCAGCTGTCGATGGGTACCGTGGCGTCTATGAGGACCTTGTCCCTCACCTGATCCCTTATTGAGGCCAGTGTGACCATCTGGGCCTGTAGGGGAACCGTCAGCACCACCACATCGGCAGAGGCTGCCGCATCAGGGTTGGTGGCACCCTCAACACTGAGGTCATCCCTTCCAGCTATCTCAAGGACCTTTGAGGCTGCTTTAGATGCCTTCTCAGCGTCTCTTGAACCTATAATTACTTCCTCACCTGCTACTGCAAATCTCAGGGCCAGTCCAAGGCCCTGGTCTCCTGTTCCACCAATAACTGCTATCTTCATAACCATCACCTTAATCAACAAAATTATCTCAAACCCTGACCCTCCATGGGAAATCCTTCAGGGCGCTGACACCCCAGATAGAGTTCCCTGGAAAGCCAGCACCCCTTCAGCGGAATATTCCCCAGGAACACTGAAGGCCTCCCGGGCATCACAGGGAACCGGGCCCCTTCAGGGCATAATATTCCTCAGGAACTCAACACTCTTTCTGACCTCATCAGGTGTCTTGACCTCCACTGTGAGGACTCCACTGTAGCCTGCGCCCCTCAAACCATCCAGGAGCGCCTGGAAGTCCAGTGAACCCTCGCCCAGGGCGTCGTGACTGTCAACCTCGCCCGTGTTGTCAGAGAGGTGGACGTGCCCCACATGGGCTGATACCATCTCCTCCGTGGAGTAACCCATGGTGGCTGCGTGGGCCGCGTCAAGGGTCACCATAACACCGAGCTCCTCTGCAACCCCCCAGAGATCCTCAAGTTCCCGGAGAAGTGGCCCCTCCAGGCGGGGCATGTTCTCAGGGTATACGCCGACGCCCCTGTCAGATGCGTATTCTGATATTGCTGCAAGGGATTCCAGGTTCCTCTCGGCTATAAGGTCCCTGTAGGGTCTCCCCAGGAAGGGCACTGTGCCGGGGTGGACCACCACCACGTCGGAGTCAAGTTCAACTGCAAGGTCCACTGCAGATTCAACCTCCCTGATGGAGGCCTCCCTCACAGTGTCATTGAGGGACGCTATGTTAATATCTGATATTGGGGCGTGTACCGTGAATTCCAGGCTGTGGGAGTCTGTGACCTCCACCTCAGAGAGGGGGTGCTCATATATGATTTCACAGCACTCGGCCCCAAGGGCCTCGATGTACTCCAGCATCTCCCCCAGTGGGGACGGTGTGAGTGCAAGGGTTGAGACACCTATCCTCATCACACCACCCTCAAGCCTCTGGCCTGACCCTGGCCCTCACCGGTATGCTGTTCTTCACGGCCTCCATTATGATGTCAGCCAGCTCTATGTCCCTTCTGAGTTTTATGGTCCCCTTCTTTCCTACAGTGGCTGTGAACAGGTACTCATCATCCACAAGTATGTCAAAGGACACCCCCACAGCGTCCTTGCCAAAGTTTAGAACCACATAATTCCCTGCAAGTTCAACAGGGACCTCAAGGGTCTCCTCGATTTCCCTCTCCTCCAGGGGCTCCACACCTATGCTTATGCCTATGCTGTTCTCGATCTCCTCGATGGTCTTACCCTTCTTACCTATAACCTGGGGTATGTACTTCTCATCTATCCAGACCCTTGCACGTTCATCGGATTCAAGTTCAACCCTGACCCGGGCACCCGGGATCCTCCTGCGGAACTCCCTCTCGATTTCCCTCTCAGCTATCCTGTGGGCTGACGGTTTGCGCCCTGAAGGGGCTGCCTTTGAGACGTCCATGACTATCGTCTGCTCACCGTAGGTGTATATCTCGTGCATGAGTTCCCCTGATTCAAGGTCCCTGATCTCGATGACCGGCCTTGCAAGGTCAGCCTCCTGCATGCCCGTGGGCACCTTCACGGTGAGGGAGACATCGTAGACAGCCTTAACCTCCCCATCCTCGATGAATATGGTTGTATCAACAACTGAGGGTATGACACCGAGCTCAACCCTTCCAAGGATCCTCTGTATGGCGTCTATGGGCCTTGTGGCGTGGACCACACCAACCATGCCCACACCCGCGAGCCTCATATCCGCAAATATCCTGAAGTCACGGGTCTTTCTGAGTTCATCGTAGATGGTGTAGTCGGGCCTCACGAGGAGGAGTATGTCTGCCGTCTTCTGCATGTCCCTCTCAATGGGTGCATACTGTGTTATCTCACCACCAACCTGGAGGTCCCTGGGTGACTCCATGGTCTTGACAACCGCCTTCATATCCCTGCTGTAGAACTCTGCCACTGCCTGGGCAAAGGTACTCTTACCTGCCCCGGGGGAACCTGCAATGAGCACCCCCTTGGCTGTATCCCTCAGCCTCTCCACGAGCCTGTCGGAGAGCCTGTAGTCCTCCAGTGAAACCCTCGCCACCGGCCTGACCGCGGTTATCTCAAAGGCCTCTGAGAATGGTGGCCTTGCAATGGATATCCTGTACTCGCGGAACTGTACGACCGTGGCGCCCTCCATTTCGATCTCTATAAAGCTCTTGAAGTCACTCTTGGCCCTCTCCACGATCTCACGGGCCATCCTGCTTATATCTGAATGTTTAAGCGGCCTTTTACCTATCTCAACCAGCTGGATTTCCCCTGGCCGGCCCTTCTTGGCCATCGGAACGACATTCTCCTTGAGGTGGACCGACATGGTGTTCTCATCGAAGTACTTGCTTATCTCCAGCTCCTCGTACTCAAGGACCTCTGGTTTGATGTAGAAGACATCGAGGCCCTGGGCCTTCCCGACCTCGGCCTGGACCCGGTCACTTGTTATCAAGAGGGCATCATATTCCCTTGCCGTGGACCTTATCATGGCATCTATCTCACCACCCCTTGAGAGGGATATCTCATCCACTGTGGGGCGGCGCCCGACGAATATCATGGATATTATATTCTCCTTGTGGAGCTTCTGGAGGTTCTTCAGTTCCTCGAGGCCATTGAAACCTGTCTCCCTTCCACGGTTGGCCTGGTATTCGAGTTCAGATACAACTGCCTCGGGCACGATCACCTCGCTGCCCCTGAACTCGTCCTCCTGGACTATCCCGGTGATCCTGCCGTCAACAATAACACTTGTATCTGGAACAATCTTCATCTAACCATCTCCATATATCTCTTCAGGGTCAAAGACCTTCACGGCGTCCTCCCTGACTCTGAGTTCATCTCCATCAATACTCCGGTAGAAGCAGGACCTGTAACCTGTATGGCAGGCCCCGCCCTCCTGTTCAACCTTCAGCACAACCGCATCACCGTCACAGTCCACAAGAACGTCCTTCACGCGCTGAACATGGCCTGAGCTTTCACCCTTCAGCCACAGCTTACCCCGGGACGTGCTCCAGTAGTGGGCAGTGCCTGTTTCAAGGGTCCTCCTGAGGGCCTCCCGGTTCATGTAGGCCACCATGAGGACCTCACCGGTCTCGTGGTCCTGTGCAACTGCAATTATGAGGTCTTCGCCATTAATATTATGTCTGAAATTAAGTAAAATGTTAACATCTCCCTTTGATTTTATCAACCATCTCATCCCTTGGCAGGGTCTCCTGGGAGTTCCTCTCCATATCCTTTACCGTCACCTTACCCTCCTGGAGTTCCCTCTCACCTGTCAGAACTGCGAACCTGGCTCCAAGGTTGTCAGCGTGTGAGAGGGCCTTCCTGAGCTTCCTGCCAGAGACTTCGAGGTCAGCGGATACCCCTGCAGCCCTGAGCTCCTGGGTGATCCTTATGGCCTCAGGGACAGTGGAGTCCTGTATGGGTATCACGAAGACATCAACCATCCTCATGTTCTCCTCATCCATCCCCAGGGCGTTCATGAGCCTGTCAAAGCCGAAGGCGAATCCCGTTGATTCGACCCGCTCCCCACCGAATGTTTCAACCAGGTTGTAGGTCCCTCCGCCACATATCTGTTTCTGGGCCCCCAGTTCCGGCACGTAGATCTCGAATACTATCCCTGTGTAGTAGTCAAGACCCCTTGCTATCCCAAGGTTCACATGGTAGTCATCCACACCAAAGTAGTGGAGGGTCTCAACGAGTTCCCTGAACTCTTCAAGGGCCTCCAGGGATTCACTGTAGCCCCCCAGGTATTCTTCAACATCGTCCAGAACCTCCGGGCCCCCCTGTGTACCTATGAGCTTCATGAGGAGTTCCCGGCTTTCTCCAGATACCTCAACCTCCCCGAGGAGTGCTTCAAGTTCTTCCACGTCGCCCTTGTCTATGACACCCATTATCCTGTCCTGGAGTTCAGATGGGATTTCCTCCCTGCCGAGGATCCCTCGGAGTATGCCCAGGTGGCCTATGTGGACCTCGAATCCTTCAAGGCCGAGTTCATGGAGGGATTCAGATGCCAGGGATATCACCTCGGCCTCTGCCAGGGGGGAGGTTCCACCTATGAGTTCGCATCCGAACTGCCAGAACTGTCTGAAGCGACCGGCCTGCGGCCTCTCATACCTGAAGCAGCTCCCGAAGTAGTACATCTTTATTGGCTTCGGTTTTTTCTGCATCTCATTCATGTAGAGCCTTGCCACGGGTGCTGTTAGTTCAGGTCTCAGGGCCAGTTCCCGGCCGCCCTTATCGGTGAAGTGGTAGATCTGGTTCACCACCTCCTCACCGGATTTGACTGTGAAGAGTTTGAGTTCCTCAAATATTGGTGTCTTGATCTCATGGTAGCCATAGGTCTCGAATGTCCTTCTGAGTACACCTTCAACCTCTTTCCTGTTCCTCATTTCAGCGAAAAGGAAGTCCCTTGTTCCTCTCGGTCTTGATATATCCATGACAGCAATTCCTCCAGTAAAAATGATAAAGGGGATGATGAGAGGTTCATCATTCATAATATTTAAGGTATTCCTTGAGCATCTTGGGGAAGGATGTGGCATTCAGGAACCTCAGACCCAGTCGCTCAGCCCAGACCCTTATACCATCATCGGCCGCCACGACCCCTGCCCCCAGTTCCTTGGCAAGGAGCAGCACATCAAGGTCTGGGGCACTGTCAAGGGTTCCCTTGCGGAGGGCTGATCTGTACTTCTTCCTGAGGTCCTTTATGGCCTTTCCAAGCACCTCGCTCTCGATCTCTGTCTTCTTGACGTCACGGGAGGCCATTATGATGGACTGTATACCTGCCTCCCAGAGCAGGGTCTCTGAGATCCTGAGGCCCTTGTTCATCCTCTCCCGTATATCATGGACGTATTCATAGAATATCTGGGAGGGTATCTGTGTGTCGTAGCGGTTGGGTGTCTTCTTAACTATCCATGTCTCGGCCTTTATAAGGGTCTCCTCCGGGCAGTCGTAGCGTGTCATGTAATCTGTGAACTCCTTGTAGGTGATGGGAGGCATGTGACAGCTTATGTTGAGTTTTATCCTGCTTCTCGCTATGAGGTCAAGCATCCTGTCAACCGAGAGGTTGAGGTCGCCATCACCCAGCAGTTCCCGCAGCTGGTTATCTGTAAATGCCGTTGTATCAAGTACAAATCTCTGCTTTGCAAGCATGTCACACTCTCCCCTGGATTATAGGTAACCTATGGCAACAATATTTATCGCTGATGGTAAATAAATATTGTAAGTGCCATGAGAAAAAACAGATTCTATACTGACCGGTGCAGCATCTAAACCCAAAGAGATTCTTTGCCTGTAATGCCGGGGTGATAAACTGATAACTGGAAAAACACATGTAACCGGAATCATAGGCCATCCCCTGGGGCACAGCCTCTCGCCCATAATGCATAACGCGGCGTTCAGGAGCCTTGGTATGGACTGGGTATACGTACCATTCCCTGTGAAGCCAGAGAACCTGAAAGCAGCGGTTGAGGGCCTGAGGGCCCTTGGGGTTGAGGGTGTGAACGTGACAATACCCCACAAGGAGGCCGTCCTGGAGTACATTGATGATATCCATGGGACAGCGGCCCTGATAGGTGCCGTTAACACCCTGAAATTCGATGACGGGACCGTCAGGGGATACAATACCGATGCCTCAGGGTGCTTAAGGGCCCTTGAGGAGGTGACATCCGTTGAGGGTTCATCCGTTCTTATACTGGGGGCGGGTGGGGCTGCAAGGGCCTGTGCATTCCAGCTTGCAGAGAGGGGGGCCTCGGATATAACCATACTGAACAGGACCCCTGAAAAGGCCCGCCTCCTTGCAGAGGATATGGCTGATAAACTGGGCTTTGAGGCATCATACGGGGGCTATGAACTTATCCAGGGGTCTGTGAAATCGGCTGATATCCTCATAGACACCACGCCGGTGGGCATGCATCCCCACACAGATGACAGGCCACTGGTGGGGGCTGAACTCATGCATGAGGGTCTGGTGGTCCATGACCTCGTGTACAACCCTCAAAGGACGGTCCTCCTGAGAGAGGCTGAGAGGGCGTCGGCCATCCCGGTTTCAGGGATCCGTATGCTCCTCTATCAGGGCGTTGAGGCCTTCAGGATCTGGACCGGGAGGGACCCGCCCCTGGATGTCATGGAAGACGCCCTGAAAAGGGCCCTTAACAGGGATTAGGGTCCCTAGGATAATTAACTATATTGATGGATGACAGAACTATACCGGTCCAGTCCATGAAAAATAAACACCGTTGATGGATCCGCCGGTCCATGGACAGTGAAAACTCCATTAAACCTTATCGGTGATCATTATGAACGGACCTTGGGTAGAGAAGTACAGACCACAGAAACTTGATGATATAGTAGGCCAGGAACACATAATACCACGTCTAAAGCGGTACGTCGAAGAGAAAAGCATGCCAAACCTCATGTTCACGGGTCCAGCTGGTGTCGGTAAAACAACAGCAGCCCTTGCCCTTGCAAGGGAGATCCTCGGTGAGTACTGGAGGCAGAACTTCCTTGAACTCAACGCATCAGACGCCAGGGGTATAGACACCGTGAGGACCAGCATAAAGAACTTCTGCCGCCTCAAACCCGTGGGCGCCCCCTTCAGGATAATATTCCTCGACGAAGTTGACAACATGACAAAGGACGCCCAGCACGCCCTCAGGAGGGAGATGGAGATGTACACAAAGACATCCTCCTTCATACTCTCCTGTAACTACTCCTCAAAGATAATAGACCCTATCCAGTCAAGGTGCGCCATATTCAGGTTCCTCCCACTCAAGGGCCACCAGATAATCAAACGCCTGGAGTACATTGCAGAGAAGGAGAACCTTGAATACGAGGCCCATGCCCTTGAGACCATAGTCTACTTCGCTGAGGGGGATCTCAGGAAGGCCATAAACCTCCTCCAGTCAGCTGCATCCCTCGGTGAGAAGATAACAGAGTCAAGCATCTACGACGTCGTGTCAAGGGCCCGGCCAAAGGATGTGAGGAAGATGATAAAGACCATCCTTGATGGTAAGTTCATGGAGGCCAGGGACATGCTGAGGGAGATCATGGTCCTCCAGGGTATAAGCGGGGAGGACATGGTCACCCAGATCTATCAGGAGCTCTCAAGGCTGGCAATGGAGGGCGAGGTTGATGGTGATAGGTACGTGGGCCTCATCGATGCCATCGGCGAATACGACTTCAGGATAAGGGAGGGCGCCAATCCCAGGATACAGCTTGAGGCCCTCCTTGCAAGGTTCCTGGAACACGCCTAAAGAGGTACAGTAAATGTCATGGACAGAGAAATACCGGCCAGGGAGCTTCGATGAAGTGGTCGGGAACCAGAAGATCATAGCTGAAATAAAGGAGTGGATCAAAGCCTGGAAGGCAGGGAAGCCTCAGAAGCCGCTCCTCCTGGTTGGACCCCCCGGGACCGGGAAGACAACCCTCGCCCACATCATAGGAAAGGAGTTCTCTGATACCCTTGAACTCAACGCCAGTGACAGGCGCTCCCAGGACGCCCTTATGAGGAGCGCCGGTGAGGCATCAGCGACCCGCTCCCTCTTCAACCATGACCTGAAGCTCATCATCCTTGATGAGGTTGATGGGATCCACGGGAATGAGGACCGTGGAGGTGTCCAGGCAATAAACAGGATCATAAAGGAGAGCAGACATCCCATGGTCCTCACAGCAAACGACCCCTACAGCAAGAGGCTGCAGAGCATAAAGCCAAGATGCAGGGTCTTAAACCTCAGAAAGGTCCACACATCATCCATAGCAGCCGCCCTCAGGAGGATATGCCGTGCTGAGGGTATAGAGTGCCCCGATGATGTGCTCAAGGAACTGGCAAAAAGGTCCCGTGGTGACCTGCGTTCAGCCATCAACGACCTTGAGGCCATGGCAGAGGGTGAGGAGCGCATCGGTGAGGAGCTCCTGAAGATGGGGGAAAAGGATGCCACCTCAAACCTCTTTGATGCCGTCAGGGCCGTCCTCAAGAGCCGTGACGTCTCAAAGGTCAGGGAGGCCATGAGGGTGGATGATGACCCCACCCTTGTGCTTGAATTCATCGCAGAGAACGTTCCCAGGGAATATGAGAAGCCAGAGGAGATCAGCAGGGCCTATGATATGCTCTCACGTGCAGACATATTCTTCGGGCGAGCCGTGAGAACCAGGAACTACACCTACTGGCGCTACGCCTCCGAACTCATGGGGCCAGGGGTTGCCCTTGCAAAGGATAAGACCTACCGGAAGTTCGTCCGCTACACAGGTTCATCATCCTTCAGGATACTCGGGAAAACCCGGAAACAGAGGAGCCTCAGGGACAGTGTCGCGGCCAGGATGGCTGGAAAGATGCACATCTCACCGAAGGTCGCCATCTCAATGTTCCCATACATGGAGATCCTCTTTGAGAATGATGAGATGGCCTATGATATAAGTGAATTCCTGGAGCTTACAGACGAAGAGATCAAACTCTTCCGGAAGAGAAAGATAAAGGCGCCTAAAAGGAAAAAAACCCCCAGGAAAGCTGAAAATAAAGTGGGGCCCCTTTACAGTCAGAAGAAAGATGAGGGCGCAGATAAATCCAGAAAGGATAAAGCCGCAAAGACACCCAGTAAATCCTCTAAAAGGGATGATGGATCCCCTGATGAATCATCCAGCAGTTCAGATGATAAGAAGCCTAAAGAAAAACAGACGTCACTCTTCCAGTTCTCATAGTCCCATAAAGATAACCCTTTTTTTATTCACGGTCTCTGAGGGTAAACTAGGTATCAGCCATCAGGATAGCTGGCACTGCCAGCAGCCAGTGAGCTCCATGAGGACTCCGGATGAGGATCTAGTAAGGGGATTGCGGTCCACCCCCGGCCTCAGCAAGCTCCCCGAGATATTCGAGGGATCTCTTCATCTTATCCCTGAACTGGGGGATGTTCCCATCAAAGAATTCAAGAAACTCCTTAACCAGTGGATTTCCTGTTACCTCGATCCTGGTGCCCCGCCAGGCCTCAATCCACTCTGCAGGGACCCCTGATAGAGGGTATATCCGGAGGGGTGTTGACCTAAGGTGATACCCTATCCTTTCACCTGAGAGCATATCCTCGACTGCAGCTGCAATGGAGTGGTCAAGGGTCCCCGGGAGCACCCTCACATCACCTTCACCGATCCCTATACCATACTTCCTCGTGTAGGGCTCAAGTATGATGTGGAGTACGGTGGCCATCTCACCCTCTGCATCGATCCTCACCTCTGAGCGTGGTCTGAGGTTCGAGGAGAGTACCCTGGAGGCCCTTGAACATATCTTCTGGAACACCTTGGACCTCACAACATCCACATCAGGGAACCTCTCCCTGAATAGCTCCTCCCTCCTCCTGGAGAACCTGGAGAACCTCAGGTTGTTTATGAGGACCTCGCCCGGCGTTACACTCACAAACCTTGTATCAACGCCAAGTTCTGAGAGGAAACTGAGTAATTCACTCCTTTCAGGCAACATATCATCTCCCAACATCCACAAAGAGAACATCCACCGGAAAATTATCCCAGCGCCTCTTCCTGGAATACCACACAGAAATATTTATGGAGATGTATTTATCAGTTGGGGTGGAAATCTGATAATGGAGGTGCATATATGTTCGGATTCCTTGGCAGAAGGAGGGATGAAAGGGAAGTTATTGAGATCGAACCCGACGGTCCGGTTGACTGCATAGCTGATTTTACCTACAACTTCTACTGGCAGCACCGTGGTGAAAAGCTGGACCCTGATGAGAGGATTCCAGGAACCAGCCACACCTTCCGGGAGGTTGTTGAACACCTCAAGGATGGAGGAGAGGTCATTGTAAGGGGTGACGCCGGACACAGGCTGGCCTCCAGCATGGGCGCCGACCTCGCCTACTTCGGGGGCGATGGAGGTGTGATGGATGCAGGGGTTGTTACCGTGGAGGGGGACGTTGACACCAGGATGGGCATAAGCATGGTCTCAGGCACCATATACGTGAAGGGTGAAGTCAGGGACCCCATAGGAAACATCATTGAGGTCAGATCCGACAGGAGGGGCTACAAAAAGTTCATGTCAGTCACGGACATCCTCATGAATGGTCTCAGAGCTGAACCCGTGAATGTGACCCTTGAACCTGGACGCATGGTCATAGATGACGGTCATGTGCGGGACACCCTGGCGGCCCGGCTGGATGCTGATGTGGAGATAATCCACCACGGGAACGTTGATCTCTCAACCGGGATACTCCTGAGGCGCGGAACCGTCCGTGTCAGGGGTGATGCAGGTAAGAATACCGGGGCGCTCCTGAGTGGAGGTACCGTCATCATCCAGGGAGACTGTGACGATTTCTCGGGTATAGACATGAGGGATGGTTATCTCATAGTGGACGGCGATGCCGGGAAGTTCCTGGGGGCCCAGAGGCGTGGTGGTGTCATCCTTGCAAGGAGGGGTAAACCAGTACCACCTACCAGTGAATCAGACTTAACAGAGGACGACAGACGGGTGCTGATGGAGGCAGGTCTCAGGCCGCATCTTTTCAGAAAGTTCTCCTAATTCAGCATTAGGTAAATCACCAAAGTTTTTACTGGAAGATTCAGAGCTAGTACACTTATTAGGTGTCACATAATGCGTAAGAATTAGTTCTGTTCTCAGAGCCAAAAAATAAAAATGAATAGAATTTATTTTCTCATGGGACCGAAGTAGTAGCCCACTCCCAGGAGACAGAATAGCCCGATTATGCCTGCAATGGCGTATAGCTGGGTGCCTGATGATTTCGCAGCCGTGGGTGTTGATATCTCATAGGAGCGTCCTGCCCTCTCCTGTCCCTCGCCTGGAGAAGCTGATGCTGCTCCGGTGGACTGTGAAGCCATGGATATGGCACCTGATACACCTTGAGAGAGCCCTGGGGACCCAGTGCCTGTTCTTCCGCCTGATGTGGCTGAACCGCCGGTTGTACCGCCATGTGGTGTTGTGGTGGTTCCCTGGTCATTTCCATCAGAGCCGGATTTCTCACCGAGCATCTCTAAGATGGCTACAAGTTCCTCCTGTGAAAGGGATACAAGACCCCTAGTATGGGCCTGCCTCACATACCTTGCAATCATCTGGAGGGCTGATGGATCAAACTGTGACCTTACAGAGCTGTCAAAGAGGAAAGTGTCTGCTATTCTCCTCCAGACATCAGGGGATGCCACATCCACCAGGGCGTCGCTGGTGAACAGGTCCCTCACCTGCAGTGCTATTGAAGCACTTCCAGATGGCCCCTCACGGAGTTTGCCCTGTACCCAGACCGGGTTGAGCAGTGTCACCGCAAGGTCATCGTAGGTTGACTCCTGCAGTGTCCTTATCAAGGGTGTACCGTAGGCTGTCCTTGCAATGTAGCTGTTTATGTTCCTCCCTGTGAGGTAGTTCACCATGAAGTTCACGGTGACTGATACCCTGTAGAGGCAGGTGCCCTCACCGGGTGCCCTGTAGGGCATTATGACCATGGTGGTGTCAACTGTGCGCAGGAGTGACTCCAGGAGTTTCGGGCTCTGGACTCCATTTAAATCTCTTCCATAGGCATAGGAGTAGTAGCTGAGGTATGTCTCAGCAAGCTGCTCTGGGGTCCAGTCGTCCCTTGACCAGAGTATCCTGTCGACACCTGCTCCATGGGGGTCCGCACCGGGTGGAAGTCCGAATATCCTTGTCCTTGCAAGTCTATCCGCATTTTCATCCGCCTCGGAAGTGTTCATACCTGCTGCGACAAGTTCAGCGTAGATGCCTGCTTTCATTGCGAGGTAGTGCTTCCTCACATAGTTCATCTCAGATGACTCGTTGAGGTTCACTATCCTCTTTATTGTATTGTCGATTACGTCCATGGTGGCAGGGATTGCTCCACGGAAGTTGTGGAAGTCACTTATCACAACGTCTATCCTCGGTCTTCCAAGTTCACTGAGGGGTATGATCTCTGTACCTATGAGGGCTCCGCTCTCATAGATGGGTCTGACTCCCAGGAAGTAGAATATCGCTGCTATGCTCTGACCGCCAGTTGATATCACATCACCTATATCCACGGCCACTGTCTCAGGGTATCTTCCACCGCTGGAATCCCTGTAGCGCTTCAGCATCTCCTCGGCAGCCCTGGATCCGATGACCACTGCTGCGGGGTCAGGGATTGATGATGGGTCAAAGGTGTACATATTGCGGCCCGTTGGAAGGGTCTCCAGGTTGATGACCGGGCTTCTTGCTGATACTGGCTGTATGAATTCACCGTTAAGTGCCCTCAGGAGTGAGTTCATCTCATTACTGGCGCTCATAATCAGAAGGTTCCTTATCTCATCCCTTCTGGCTGTCCTGTTTGCAGGGTCGAAGGATATTATTGCGTCTATGAATTTCTCAAGGGTTTCACTGTCTGGCAGTTCTCCGAAGGTGTGAAGGCCGTAGGGTGTCAGTATCCCTGAAAGTTCCTCGAGGTACTCATGGAGCCTGTCTCTGAGGACACTGAAGGCTGTGGAGCTGTTCACACCGAGTCTTGCCTCAAGTCCGGCCCTCGTCACACCATCCCTGATGAGGGACTCCAGGCTGTTCATTCTGTCAGTGTCTCCTGATGCCTCTGCTGTGCTGTAGGATCCCATGAGATCTGAGAGTTCCTGGTAGACACCGTAAAGCTCTGTCCTCATGACCGGTGGGATGAGGTAGGAGATCGTGACAGCATATGCCCTTCTCTTGGTGGGGTTTATGACCGCCTCCAGAGGGTCCTCCATTTTGAGCAGGTGTATGTTTGGAATCGAACCGATCAGGGTGTTTGGCCAGTCGTCCTCTGTCATTGCATTCACGTGTCCCGGGAGGAGTTCCAGTGTCCCGTGCTGTCCTATGTGGACGACGGCGTCAGCCCCGAATCCCTTCTGCAGGTAGAGGTAGAAGGCTATGAACTGGTGTGTCGGTGGCAGTGTGCCGTTGTTGAGTGTACCGTTCCACTTCCAGACCGGCTGGGGCGCCAGGAGTATGTTGCCCATCATGATGCCGGGGATGACTATGCTGTTATTGTATATCATGATGTTTCCTGGTGCGGGTCCCCAGAGTGCTTCCACCTGTCCTCTGAGTGATGCTGGCAGTCCAGAATACCATTTGAGGTACTCTGATACTGGTATGGTGATGCAGCCTGCATCCACGAGTTTTCTGAGTTCTGTCTGTGTCATGTTCCTGGGGTTCCTGCCTGCCCTGTTTATGAGTTCATAGATGTATTCCTCGGTCAGGTTTCCGTTGCCGGTGCTGTAACCTGCGGCCCTCATGGCGAGGAGTATGTTGCTGAGACTCCTGTAGAGGTTGAGGCCGTTGGTTGCAGGCATCCCCTCATCATGGGTGCTGTCAAAGTAGACCAGAGCCAGCTTCTTGTCACTGTTCGCCTTCTTCCTGATGTTCACCCAGGCGAGTGTGCGGTTAACGAGCTGGTCTATACCCGGTTCGTAGGCCACGTACTCCTTGATGGTGACACCTGTCAGTGGATCGGGACCCACTATGCGGCTTCCACCTATGAGGATGGGCTCTATACGTCCCTGCATCTCAAACATTGAAAGCCAGTAGTATTCAAGGCCCCTGAGTCCCTGCTGTCGTGTGCTGTTTATGTAATCGTCGAGGGATGTCTGGAGGAAGACAGGGAGGGGTCCCTGTACCGGTACGTTGAGGTCCGTGAAGAAGGTTATGGTCTGGTTGTCTGGCCAGTACCCGAACTGGACACATGCAACAAGCGCATCGATGACTGAAGTGTTGTTGACCATGAAGAAGCGCCTTGATGCCCCGATGGGGTCTGAGCAGTAGAAGTAGGGTATCACGTTGAGTCCGCGGGATTCAAGCTTCTGGATGAGGGTCTCATAGACGTCCATGTTGCCAGACAGGTAGTACCGGTTCAGTATTGCCACACCCACCCATGGGGCCCCTGGCCTGTAGAGGGTGGTGTTCATGTACCATTCCATGTAGGGTGCCCTGTCTGTGTAGACCTGCGGTGCCAGCGGATGGTAGAGGAAGTCCTGCATCCCGGGCACAAGTTTTGTATCATTAGCCGTCAGGTTCACGGCTCCGCTGAGCCTGAGAACCTCAAGGAGCGTCCTCTTTATGTTCTCACGGGAGAGTGCAGGCGCAGCCACCGGCCCGTAGGCTGGAAGGTTCGTCACGTTAACACCCGTGATATTGGGTTTCACAGGTCCCAGGACGAATATCCGCGCTCCTGGTTTTAGGCTGGCTGCGATGGCCTGCAGGTCAACCAGAGCATCGAATTCTGTCCCGTAACTCATACCGGTCGTTGGATACCCGGGTCTTGTGAAGATAAAGAATATGTCCACAGTTTTAAGGTCGTTTTTGAAGTGGGTGGATGCCGTTGAGTTGATGTTGAAGGTGTCCATGGTGTAGATCTTCAGTGTGAAGTTGTAGCCAGCGGGCAGGAGGTCATTACGGTAGGCTTCATTCATTATGGGGTCGACCGTGCCCACAACGCAGCCTGTCAGTAGCACAACCATCTCAGTATCCTTCAGCATCTTTGATTCTGTGGTGTTGGATGTTGTGTTGTTGTCTGTTGCAGATACCGATGGGACTGAAATCAGTAGCAGGATCAATGCAATTAACAGAAACCTCTTCATGTTTTCACCTCCTTGACTTTTATCATAATTCACTGATGTAATATCGTAAAGAATTTAGAGTACCCGATATTTAAATCTTAATTAAAAGATTAAAGGTATGAACAACTTTAAAAATTAGCTGTTAGAATGTAATACCTGGGTGTTCTGAAAAGTCCGGATGGATCAGGGCAACCAATAAAAAATAGTTTTTTTACTCGAGGACTATCTTCTCAAAGTATTCATCATATGCCAGGTGGAAATGAGGGAGTCTCATCCTGAGTTCATCCTCAAGTTCAAGTATCCTTCTGAATTCATCCCTGTCTGCAAAGCCTATGAGTTTCCTCTCCCAGGCCTCCTGGCACCTGAGGCTGCATGGTATGAAACCCGATGGCATTATGATGGCACATTTACCCTCAGGGATATCAAGTTCACTGACCTCTGCAAGATGTTCCCCATCGATTGCGTACCGGGTATTCTGGGAGAAACTCCGGATGCAGCATTCAGGGTATCCCAGGAGTCTACCTATGTTCTCATCATCGCCACGATAGACACCGAGCTCCGTTGATATCATTGGGTCCAGGGCGGGCCTCACCGGTGGACTGTACCTTGATGTTATCTCGACCTGAAGCTCAAGCCTTGACATGAGCTGGTTGAACTGAAAATCATCCATCCTGCAGACAACCTTCAGGCATTCCCTGCAGCCCTCTTCCCTGATCCTTACTATCCTCTCATATATGTCCTCGAGCATGAAAACCACGTCTAACCTTTTACAGTGTATTCCACTATGAGGTCCTCACCCAGGGTGTAGGACCGTTTAAGTTCAAGTCTTATGGCATCTGCCATCTCATCTATACCCTCACCATCCACAAGGGTCCTGGCATCCCTGCCCCCGACTATCATCGGTGCTATGCAGACCCGGACCTCATCCACCAGGCCACCGGTCAGCATGGAGTAGTTGAGTGTCGATCCGCCCTCCAGCATAAGTCTCTCTATCCCCATACCATGCAGCCGTTCAAGTAAAAGATGGAGATCGACCCGCCAGGTCCCTGCAACAACCACTTCAGCCCTTTTTCTGAGCTCAGCAACCCTCTCAGGCGGGGCGCTCTCTGAAACACCTATCACCGTCGGGGCCTCATCGTTAAGTACCCTGAAATGGGGGGGTGTCCTGGCCATGCTGTCGACCACAACCCTGACCGGGTTATCCCCGGGGGCTGCATCTACCCTGTGGACTGTGAGGCGCGGGTCATCCGCCAGCACCGTGTTTATGCCCACCATTATGGCGTCACACTCCCTTCTGAGTTCATGGACCCTCCTGAGGTCCTCCTCACCAGATATCTCAGAGCTCCCTGTTGCCGTTGCAATCTTACCATCAAGTGTCATGGCTGCGTTGAGTATAACGTAGGGTCTCATGGCCTTCCTCCTCCGACCTATTTATAGATGTCATCCTATAAATTAATGTGGAATTTTAAGTCGAAGAATGATGAAACCAGTGGAGGTTGAACCATGGAGAGGTACAGGAGGGGAATGGAGATACTCAACAGAATGAACAGGAAATCCTACACTGCCCTCAGGGATGAACTTGAGGATGTTGCACCGGACCTTGCACGCTTTGTTGCTGAATTTGCATACGGAGATGTCTACTCCAGGGGCGTGCTTGACCTTAAAACAAGGGAACTTTTGACCCTTGCCGCCCTCACAGTACTGAGGGCCGATGATCAGCTGAAGAGCCATGTGCGGGGAGCCCTAAATGCTGGCTGCAGTAAGGATGAGATCATAGAGGTCATGATACAGATGGCCGTATACGCGGGTTTCCCTGCAGCCATAAATGCTGTGCTTGCAGCGAAGGAGGTTTTCAAGGAGAATGACCTGCTGAAGTTTGAAAATAGACTCAAAGCTGATGAACTCTAAAAGAGAAAAAAATAATGGGACTCTCAGCCCCGGGAGTCCTATAAACCAAACACTCTTTCTGCATTTGCTGTTGTGATACTGTCAACATCCTCAGGGTCCATGTCCTTGATTCTGGCTATCGCCCTGACAGCTTCCTCCACGAAGGCTGGCTCGTTACGTTTTCCCCTGAAGGGTGAAAGGTAGGGGCTGTCTGTCTCCGTTAACATGCCCTCAAGGGGGATTGCCCTCACAAGTTCCCTGTGGTGCTCTGAAAATGCCACAAGTGTCGAGATGGATATGTAATATCCCTCATCCAGTATCCGGCGGGCTGTTTCAATGCTTCCACCATAGCAGTGAAAGATTACCTCGGTTACCCTGTATTCAAGGACAGTTTCAAGGGCCCTCTCCTCAGCGTCCCTTGCATGGACCACCAGGGGCATTTCATGTTCAGCTGCGAGTTCCACAAATACCCTGAAGGTCTCCTCCTGCCTTCTTCTACCCTCCTCATCACGGGTGTGGTGGAAGTCCATGCCTGTCTCCCCAACTGCAACTATAAGGTCAATATTTGATTCTATCTGCGAGACAACCTCACCTATAAGGTCCTGTCTCGCCTTTGATGCATCAACCGGGTGGAACCCCATTGTAGGGTATATGAAACCGGGGTTGAGGGATGCAAGTTCAAGGGCCCTCCTGTTACCCCCGAGACCAACCCCTGAATCTATAACAGCCCTCAATTTACTCCTGGCCCTTTCGATGACCTCTTCACGGTTCCTGTTGAAGTCCTTGAAGTCAAGGTGACAGTGAACGTCTATAATGATGATACCTCCCATAATCAGTGATTGATATGGATAACGTCTACATACCTCCCATGAATCAATGGGCTGTGCTAGACGCCGAACCTTCTCTCACGCTGCTGATATGACCTTATGGCCCTTAAAAAGTCTACCTTCCTGAGTTCAGGCCACAGGCTGTCACAGAAGTAGAGTTCAGAGTAGGATGACTGCCAGAGCAGAAAGCCGCTGAGTCTTTCCTCGCCACTGGTCCTTATTATCAGGTGCGGGTCCTCCAGACCTGCAGTGTAGAGGTTCCTGTTTATCATGTCCTCGTCTATGTCCTCTGGGTCTATCAAACCCTCCTTAACATCCTCTGCAATCTTTCTTGTGGCGTCAACTATCTCCTGCCTTCCATCATATCCTATGGCTATGTTCACAAGGCGGTCTGAGTACTGCTCTGTTGACTTCTCAGCGACCTCTATGGCCCTTCTGACGTCCTCCGGGAGGAGTTCAAGTTTTCCGACTGCTCTGACCCTGACCCTGTTCTTATGTATCTTCTCATTGCTTGCTATGGCCTCAAAGTTTTCCCTGAAGAGATTCATGAGACCCTTAACCTCCTTTTCTGGTCTCTTAAAGTTCTCTGTTGAGAAGGCGTACGCCGTTACTATTTCTATCCCGAGGTCCACGCACCAGTCCAGGACCTTCTCGAGGGTTTCTATGCCCTTCTTATGGCCTTCTATGGGGTTCATGCTGCCCTGCAGCTTTGAGTATCTCCTGTTACCATCCATGATGATGGCAACATGTCTTGGCATTCTGTCCCTTCTGAGGTTGCGCGATATGTACCATTCGTACAGCTTGTAAAGGGGCTTTAATGGTGACATTTCAAATCTACCTGATCATAATTTTTGTTCATCCGGTCAGTTAATATTAATTAATACGATTAACGGTCCTATTATTCATTATCTTCATTCCATGCTCTGGCAAGCCATTGAGCGAATTTCAGCGCCCTGAGATAGCCTTCGGCTGTCTGTGACCTTGATGTGTCAACAAAAATTCCGTCAAATCCCAGAGCAACTGCACCGTAACTCCTGGCAGTGCCAACCAGAACCAGTGATCTGAATATGAGGTTGCCTGTTATACCATCGGGTGCTATGATGACGTTACAGCCATCAGCCACGGCTTCCTCTATCAGTATATGGTAGTGCCTCACCCTATATTTATCCTTTATCATTGATGTGAGGAGTTCGCCTTCATGGATTGACCTGTCAACCTCTGGTGACCTTCCAAGGTCCCCCCTCCTGCCCCCTGATATCACGCCGACTCTGGGCTCTTCTCCGGTTTTCTGGAGAAATTCAGAGGCTGAAAGAGCGATTTTGAATCTATCATCCACTGTCCTTCCCTCATCTATACCCACGGGGGCGAGCAGAAATCCATTAGCACCCACCTCTATCCATGAAGCCCTGTTCAGTGGCCCGCCTTTTTTGAGTTCTGCCATTATATTTGCGGCTGGCAGTGACCCCCTCACGTAGGCAGCGGCGTCCCTTCTGAGTTCCTCTATGAATTCCTCCTCTGAGTGGACCAGGTCAACCTCAAAGTCCGCGAGGGATGCGGCCCTCTCCATGTTCCTGTTCTCACCGACACCAGCCACTATCCTCATGGCTCCACCCTCACTTCCATACATTTCACAGGCTTATCTCCATATTCCATGATCAGGTCTTAGAGAGTTACGGCGCAGGCAGCAAGATTAATATATGGTCATGAGTATTATAAGATTCAGCTTTTTAATAGATGACGGCAAATAAATATATAAATGTCTTCTGCATAAGAAAATTTAGGTTAACGGAAAAATAATATAAACATGAAATTTTTTAATTAGTGATCCTGCTGACACATTAAAAAATCACTGAAGGAAGGTAGAACCATGGATACCAAGAATAAGATAATAATCGGCCTTTTCATCGTAATCCTCGGACTTTCCGTTGTGACGTATGAGAATTACATCACAAACTCCCAGAACGTTTTTGTGGGAGAGAAGCATGTGCTGCTACTCTGTGCGGATCCCAGTGAACCAACTCCCGGCATAGGTGCCGTTGACATGGCCTTCATAATAACCATGAATGAGGGTAACATAACCAATGTGACTGCTGTGTACCCACACAACATGGCCCACCCCACGGCACAGCCCCCTGCATCCCTCAGGGCCCAGGGCGTCAGCAGGTGGCTCCTGCATGATTCCCTCTGGGAGAATGACACCGAAAAGGGTGCCAGACTTGCACAGGAAATAGTGGAATACAATACAGGCAAAAAAACGGATATAGTGGTCATAGTAACTCCCCAGGCTGTTGACGGCATACTGCAGTCCATAGGACCCGTCTACGTTGAGGGTCAGGGTTATGTTTCAGGAAACAGCATACAGTTCCTCAGGGAGGAACAGCAGCAGGGCTCATCCAGGGGTGTGGCGGTCCAGTCACTCATGAGGGCCATATTCAATGCAACAAAGGACCGCTCAAAGTACCTTGCAATGGTGAATGCCGGTCTACAGCAGTACCAGCAGGGAAACATCGTCGTTGTGCCTGAGGGCGCTGTTGTGCAGTTCCTAATATCAACGGGTCTTGAAAGGGTGGGCAACTGATGAACCCCCCTCTTTTTTCCATTTAATATTTAATGGTTCTCAATGAATTTCATTGAATGATACACAAAACTTAATTATTATAATGTAAATAGTAGTGTTGGGGGATACAGTTGTCCAATGAGAACACTGCAAAAACCAGGGGCTACCTCATATGTACAGAATGCGGGGGTTACTATCATCTCCAGGAGGGAGAGAGTCCAGCTGATTTTTCGTCCTGTGAATGTGGGGGTTCACTTGAATACTATGATACACTCGAGAAGTTCTATGAGGAACCGGAAGCTACCGAAAGTGAAATCAAGGATGAAGATAAAAGGATTAAACTCCTTGAGGATCTTTCAAGGAGCATAGAAAATGAGGAGAGAACCCTCAAAGAGATAAAAACCGGGAAATGGTCCCTCATGGAATTCGTTGCTGAGAAGAGGATAATCGATGATGTGAGGGAACAGAAGGAGATAGTTAACGAGCTCCTTGATGAGGAGATCATTGACAGCAACCTGGTTACTGGTGGAGGTGTGGAGGCAGAGAGCTTCATATCACAGGTGCGTGAGCAGAGGGAGTTCCTGGCTGAACGTGAGGGGAACGCCCTTAACAGCAGATTACTGAAGACAGCTGTCATGGCACTCCTGATATTTGTTGTGATATGCTTCCTCTACTTCTTCATAGCAGTAAAATTCACCTGATTCTGAAAATTTCAGTCAAAAAAATTGATTAATTTTTAAGGCCGCTGAGTACATCCTCGGCAGCTTCAAGGGTCGCCTCTATGTGCTCTGATTCATGGGCAGCCGATATGAAGCAGCACTCAAACTGGGACGGTGGTATGAATACCCCCCTCTCAAGCAGGCCACGGAAGTACTCCATGAAGAGCCCTGTATCGGATTTTTTCGCATCCCCATAGTTCCTGACCTCATCCCCTGTGAAGTATAACTGGAACATTGATGCTGGGCCGGTGACCTGGTATTCAAGGTCCAGGTCAGAGAGGAGGTCCCTGAGACCAGCCCTCAGCGTCGACCCCTTCCTCTCAAGGTCAGAATACATCCTCCCATCAAGGAGTCTGAGGGTCTCAAGACCTGCAGTTACAGATACAGGGTTCCCGTTGAAGGTACCTGCCTGGTAGACGTTACCTGCAGGTGAGATATTTTCCATTATCTCCCTTCTGCCTGCCAGTGCCCCCATTGGGAAGCCGCCTCCGACTATCTTTCCAAGGGTTACAAGGTCGGGTTCAACCCTGTAGTACTCCTGGGCACCCCCTGGTGCAAGCCTGAATCCGGTTATCACCTCATCAAAGATGAGGATGATATCATTTTCACGTGTTATGTCCCTCAGGAACTGCAGGTAACCATTTTCAGGTTCTATGCACCCTATGTTTCCCATGACAGGTTCCACAAGTATGCACGCTATATCCTCACCCGCACCCTCGATGAGTTCAGCCATTGCCTCCTCATGGTTGAATGGTACCGTCAGGGTGTTTCTGACAGTATCCACTGGTATTCCAGGTGAATCAGGTGCTGTGGCCGCCCCTGAACCCGGTCTCACAAGGACGTAGTCGTGGGCACCGTGATAGGATCCCTCAAATTTAACTATCCTGTCCCTCCCTGTGAAGGCCCTGGCAAGCCTCACAGCGGCCATGGTGGCCTCAGTCCCTGAATTTGTGAACCTCACCATCTCAGCGCATGGCACCCTCTCGATGATGGCCTCTGCAAGTTCTATCTCCCCCTCTGTGGGAACACCGTAGGTTGTCCCCCTTTTTATCTGCTCATTCACAGCCTCAACTACACGTGGGTGGGCGTGTCCCAGTATGAGGGGCCCATAGGCCAGACAGTAGTCAATGTAGCTTTCACCATCCACACTTTCAAGCAGGCATCCACTGCCCCCCGCTGCAAAGAATGGGTGGGGGTCGAACCTCCTCACAGGTGAACTCACACCCCCCGGGAGGACGTTACTGGCCCTTCTGAAGAGTTCCTCTGACTTCATTTTTAAAACCTCTAAACCTCTTTATCCTTGGATAATGCTATGAGTGCGTTTGCAGCCGCCACTGCGACTGGTGTGCCCCCCTTGGGACCCCTGGTTATCATATGAGGTATTTCTGTACCTCTGAGGGCCTCTTTGGACTCTGCAGCACCTACAAAGCCCACAGGCACACCTATGACGGCCCTGGCATCCATCAGACCTTCAAGGGTTAGTTCAATCACCTTCATGAGGGCTGTCGGTGCGTTGCCTATGACAACGATCCCCTCAAATCCCTGGCTGGCGGCGTACTCCATTGAAGCAGCGGCCCTTGTGATGTCCCTTTTCTCTGCAAGCTCCCTCACAGCGGGTTCCCTTATGTAGCACCGGGAGGGATGTGATATGCCTGCGCGGACCATTTCAATGTCTGTGAGTATCCCGCCTGAACTCCTGAGGGATGTGAGTGCCTCATCAACAAAGCCCTGGCTGAATTCTGTTATACGTGCATATTCCGGGTCGGCGGTGGAGTGGACTATCCTTTCAACTATGGCCGCCTCAGCGGGACCCAGCGAGGATATATCCTCGGAGATGAGTTCCCTCACTATCTCCCTGCTCTTCCTTGCTATTTCATAGCCCTGGCCTGTGGATGCTCCCATCAAATTATCACCTACGGTGTGAGCCTCCTCCTGTCCCTCGGGAAGAGGACCGTCTCCCTTATGTTTTTAAGTCCTGTGAGGGTCATGTTGAACCTCTCAGCACCGAGTCCCCATCCTGCGTGGGGTGGCATGCCGTACTCAAAGGCTGAAAGGTAGCTCTCAAATGAATCAGGGTTAAGACCCTGTCTTTTTATCTTCTCAACAAGGAGGTCATGCTGGTGTACCCTCATGGCCCCTGAGGATATCTCAAGGTCCCTGTACATGAGGTCAAATGCATGGCTCCTCTCAGGGTCATCCTCGTCTGGCATGACATAGAATGGTTTTATGGCGGTTGGCCAGGATGTTATGAAGTAGTAGCCATCCATGATCTCACCCAGGGCCTTCTCAGCGGCTCTTGGGAGGTCTTCCCCATGTTTCATCGGAACTCCCTTTGAGTTAACCATTTCAACGGCCTCATCATACTCCAGGCGCTCGAATGGTGTTTCAGGCACCTCCAGTGTCCTTCCAAGGGTTTCCAGGGCGTCAGTGCAGTGCTCATTCACGTCTTCAATGACCCTCACCACGAGGTTTTCAAGTATCTTCATCACGTCCTCGTGGTCAACAAAGGATGCCTCGATGTCGATTGATATGACCTCGTTGAGGTGCCTGAGGGTGTCGTGTTCCTCTGCCCTGAATATGGGGGCGATTTCGTACACACGGTCCAGGCCCGTTGACATCATGATCTGCTTGTACAGCTGTGGGCTCTGGCCGAGGAAGGCCTCCCTCTCAAAGTAGGTTATGGGGAAAAGCTCTGTACCGCCCTCTGTTGCAGATGCAACCAACTTTGGGGTGTTTATCTCAAGGAATCCCTGTTCTTCAAGGAATACCCTGACTGAATGCAGCATTCTGCTTTTTATCTTGAATATTGCACTTACGGATGGTTTTCTGAGGTCAAGGAATCTTGCGTCGAGTCTTGTGTCTATCTCAGCCTTAACCTTCTCTGTTGGGTCCAGTGGGAGGGGCTGCTTTGATGTGTTAAGTACCTTGAGGAAGGAGGGTATTATCTCAAATCCGCCCGGTGCCTTGCCTGACTCCTGCACAGTACCACCAAAGGCGACCACGGATTCCTTTTTGAGCTTCCTTATGGATTTGAAGAGGTCCTTTTCAATCTTTTTACTGGGGGCTGTTATCTGTATGAGCCCGTCACGGTCCCTGAGGAGTACGAATATTATCCCTCCAAGGTCCCTTATTTCATGGACCCAGCCCATAACCGTGACTTCATCTCCATCCATCTCCGGTTCTATGTCCTTTGAATAATGAGTCCTTCTAAGATCTCCAAGTAACAATCAAATCACCTCTAACAGTTTAAAGTGAATATTTAAGGTCTCTGATGAAACCATGCATTATCAGAGTTCAGCAGATTAATCCGTCCTTCATCAATCAGTCCCTCAGCCTCCTCCTGAAGGATTCAGCATGGGCATGGAGGCCCTCGTAATCTGCAAGTTTCAGGACGGTGCCCTGGAGGTTTCTGAGGCCCTCCTCGGTTATCCTCTGGACTGTTGGTTTTTTGATGAAGGATTCTGTGGAGAGACCCGAGTACATCCTTGCGCATCCCGAGGTCGGCAGCACATGGTTTGTGCCTGAACCGTAATCCCCTGCAGCCACAGGGGACAGTTCCCCCAGGAATATGGATCCCGCGTTACGGATGCCCTCCAATGTTTCTTCTGGAGAATCCGTCATTATAACAAGGTGCTCGGGGGCGTATGCATTGCTGAAGTCCACAGCCTCATCAATATCAGCTGTTAAAACTATCATCCCGTACCTTTCAAGGGACTCCCTTATGATATTGGCCCTTTCCATGTATTTAATGTTTTCATGGACCATCTCCTTCACCTCAAGGGCAAGGTCCCTGGAGTCTGTGACAAGGACGCTTGCAGCCTGGGGGTCGTGTTCTGCCTGTGCAAGTATTTCGAGGGCGATGTACTCTGGACTGGCAGTTTCATCGGCGATTATAAGGACCTCTGAGGGTCCTGCAGGGAAGTCTATGTCCACTTCACCGTAGACCAGTTTCTTTGCAGCGGTTACAAATATGTTGCCAGGTCCAACGATTTTATCAACGGGCCTGATGGTCTCTGTGCCATAGGCCATCGCTGCAACGGCCTGTGCCCCCCCAACACGGTAAATTTCATTGGCCCCAGCCATGTCAGCTGCCACAAGAACCGCGCTGGGTACCGAGCCGTCCTGTGCCGGCGGGGTGCAGCATACTATCCTCTCAACACCTGCTATCCTTGCAGGTATCACGGTCATGAGTATCGTTGAGGGGTACACAGCCCTTCCACCCGGTATGTAGCAGCCCACACTGTCAATGGGGCGCACCAGCTGGCCGGCCATGACCCCGGGTCTAACCTCAGACATCCAGCCTGAGGGCATCTGCATCCTGTGGAATTCCTCAATGTTGCTGGCGGCTTCCCTGAGTGCCTCCTTCACCCCGGGTTCAAGGTTTTTGTGGGCCTCCTCTATCTCCTCCCTGCTGACCCTGAAGTTCTCAACGGTCACTCCATCGAATCTCCCTGTGAGTTCCCTGAGGGCATCGTCACCTCCATCCCTCACCATGGATATGATGTCTGCCACGGGTCCAAGGACATCATCGACATCAAGCCTTGCTCTTTCAACGAGTTCAGAAATCCGTCTGTAATCAAATTCTGTTATCTTCATCAGCATCCTCCAGTGAAAAAGTTAGGGCGAATGGTTAGTTTTATGGAGCCATTCCCTTTTAAGAATTTAGGGGGCACACCGGATCATTTAATAATTTGAAGAATTCTCGTAATATAAACATTTATTTATATGCTTTCACTTAAACATTGGTTGATGGTTGGAATTCATCCCACGAATATGACTACCATTTGCAATTTTTATATTAATCTGTGGTCATTCCTTAATTTGGATTAGGGGGCATCCAATGGACCAAAATTTTAAATAATAAGTTTAATACACACTTATAAGGAGACTGAGGCTGGTAACCATGTATAAGGATGAAATGATACAACTGCACCAATTTCTGGTATATGTTCTGAAGTACCTTGAGAATGGATATGATATAAAGGATGAATGCGAGGAGTACTTCTCCCTGAACATCAGCCCCCACCACATCCACCGTACCAAGGCCGAACATAAGTACGCTATTTTTGTGCTCTCAAGCGCCATCTCAGAGATCCTCGCCAGGAAAGAAGGTAACAATCTTCCACCAAATGTTGTGAATGGCCTCTCAGAACTTGCAAGGAGATCAAGGAAAGAAGTCGTCAAGATGGAGGCCAGGCTCGAGGCAAAGTAAAAAAACCTCCTACATGCCAGCAAAAACCGCCAGTTCCAGTTAGTCAGCAGTGGTGCCAGCCACATATTTATTACTTATACCCGTATTATTCTTACCGGTACTTGCCGCCTATTTTTAATAGCACCAAACCCATATCTATAACAGAGTTATTTATAACAGGTGTTTGTTTATGAAGGCCACAGAAACCATGATCTGTCTTGTTGATGGAGAGCACTACCTGCCTGTGACAAGAGCAGCAGTTGAAACCCTTGACTCAATGGAGCACATTGATGTGAAGGCCCTGATCTTTATTGGTGGGACAGAGAAGCTCAGGACATCCTCCCCTGAGGAATACACTGAAATGATGGGCAGACCGGTCCACTTCGGGGATGACCCCCACAGGATTCCCTACAAACTCATAGGAGAACTCATAAGAAAGTATGGTGCAGATACCGTCATGGACCTCAGTGATGAACCTGTCCTTGACTACTCCCAGAGGTTCAGGATAGCCTCAGTTGTCCTGGGTGAGGGTGCGGTCTACAGGGGCCCGGACTTCGAATTCCAGCCCCTGACAGAGTATGACATACTTGAGAAACCCTCACTCAAGATACTGGGCACGGGTAAGAGGATAGGTAAAACTGCAGTATCCGCCTACGCCGCCCGACTGATCCACGAACGCCAGTACAACCCCTGTGTCGTTGCTATGGGTCGTGGGGGTCCCGAGGAACCTGAGATCGTCCATGGCGACCGGATCGAGATAACCCCCGAGTTTCTCATGGAGCAGTCAGATAAGGGTGTGCATGCAGCCTCTGACCACTGGGAGGATGCACTCATGAGCAGGATACTCACCGTTGGCTGCAGAAGATGCGGGGGAGGTATGGTGGGAGATGTCTTCATAACAAACCTGAAGCGTGGCGCTGAAACCGCCAACAGACTGGACGCAGACTTTGTTATCCTTGAGGGCAGCGGTGCAGCCATCCCTCCAGTGAAATCAAACCGCCACATAGTACTTGTCGGTGCAAACCAGCCACTTATAAACATAAAGAACTTCTTCGGACCCTTCAGGATTGGGCTTGCGGACCTTGTGATAGTCACCATGTGCGAGGAGCCCATGGCAGGGGATGAAAAGGTCAGGGAGATAGTCGATTTCATTGAATCCATAAACCCCGAAGCTGAGGTTATAACAACTGTCTTCAGACCAAAGCCCCTGAGTGAGATTGAGGGTAAGAATGTGCTCTTTGCAACAACAGCCCCTGACTCAGTGAAGGACCTCCTGGTTGAATATCTTGAATCAGAGTACAGCTGCAGGGTTGTGGGCACCACACCACACCTCTCAAACAGGCCACTGCTTCAGAGGGACATTGAAAGGTACATAGAAGACGCTGATGTGATGCTGACTGAACTCAAGGCCGCTGCAGTTGACGTTGCAACGAAGGACGCCCTTGAGGCTGGACTCGAGGTCATATACTGCGACAACATCCCGGTTGTGAGGGATGGTGCCCAGGATGAACTTGATGATGCAATAATCTCCGTGGTGGAAAGGGCGATAGCCGACTTCAACCTCAGGAAGACGCCCTGAATTCCATGGACCCCCAGAGTAGAGGCAGAGAACGCCCGGAATGGTGATAGCTTGGACGATGCTGACCTGAAGAAACTCCTCAGGTTCACCATTACTGAGAAGAGGGTGATCGAGAAACTCCAGATACCCCCCGACGCCTTCCTCCCCCTTCTTTTCTCCATAAGATTCGGTGGGGACTGGAGTCTGAGGAAGAACTCCGGCCAGTTCATGGCCATCAAGGAGAAGGTCACCCGCTTTGATGAGGATGAGATGATCGGCCGTACCCTTGAGATAGTGTACCTTTTTCTGAATCCCAGGATAATCAGTGAGGAGGGAACCGTTTACCGCTTTGAGAAGTGCGGTTCCAGGAACGAGCGAGAGCTTGTGAGCAGGCCCTACCGTGTTGTTGTGGATGGTGACTACATTTTGAGGGCCGTGCTTGACCCCCTTGACCTTAAGATCCGGCTAAAGAGACTGGAAAAACCCCTCCGGTTCACGGGTTCAGGTGCCTATGGAGTTGCCCATGAGATGGAACACCTAGAGGGTGAGGAATCAGAGGGCACCCCCTTCTGGGAATTTGAGTACGAGATAGAGGAGTGAACCGGGCAAACATTCATACGGATAGTGAAGACACATGGACACTATATCCATAAATATAAATATGAACATCCATTCATATGTAAACTGAGGTGATTAAATGGAGGAAAATAACTGCTGTGGAGATGCACAGAAGACCATCAGTGGCTGCAGCTGCAGCTGTGGATTTCTTGAGTACCCTGACCAGTCAGAGGTCTCTGAACCTGAAACACCATCCACCACAGCCAGCAGAGAATTCCTTAGCAGACTTGAGGATTACGCACGTTCACTCGGCATAGCCAGCATGGGTTATGCGTCCATAACCCCAGAGGTTATCCTTGCAGGTGATTTTAAGTATAAGAACGCCGTGGTACTCACATTGAAGATGGATGATGAACTTATAGGCACTCCTCCAGGGGAGGAGGCCCAGGCCATGAATGACAGACTCTACGATGAACTTGCCGATTTAACCTTCAGGGTTTCAGATTACCTCAGAGAGAATGGGTACGGTGCCGTGGCCATCCACCCCATGAGTGGACTCCTGGATCTCACATCCCTGGCCCAGAATGCAGGTATTGGTTTTAAGGGGACTAACGGCCTTCTCATAGGTCCGGAGACAGGGCCGGCCCAGAAGGTATCTGCAGTGCTCACGAGCATATCCAACCTTCCTCAGAAGGCCAGTGAGCATTCATGGATCCCTGAGTACTGTGCAAGGTGCGGTAAATGCATAAAGGCCTGTCCTGAGGATGCCCTGGTGGGGGTAGATACCTGCTGTGGATCCACAGTTCTGCTCCTTGAGGATAGATGCCTTGGATGCAGTGAGGGATGCACCTACTGCATAGAGAGCTGTCCATTCTACAGTAAGGGCTATGAAACGGTCCGATCAAAATTCATGAAGTTAAGGCAGAAGCTGGAAGAAAGGGGGAAGCTCTAAACTATTTTTTTAATTAATAAACATCTGAATGCACCATCACATCATATTTACTGGCAGACTAGTTGTCTGCTACAAAATTCGTTCTTCTGGCATGAAGAAAGAGACATGACCCATTCCAGCCTGAAAAATCAGCACCACAAATTGTATAATCACCCCCCTAAAATCAGCACCACATCACCCCCATAAAAAAATTGTATAATTTAATAATGAAGTTCAACATACATTAAGGTGGTGTTTAATATGAAGGCTGATGCAGTAAAAATTGCGGATGGTGTCTACTGGGTTGGTGTGATGGACTGGGACATAAGGAGCTACCATGGTTACACCCTTGGAGGTACAACCTACAATACCTACCTCATATTTGGGGATGAACGGGTGGCCCTTGTTGACAACACTTACCCTGGAACCTCTTCACAGATGTTTGGAAGGATAACCGACGCCTTTGAAAGGGAAGGAAGGGATGAAAAGATTGACCTCATAATACAGAACCACATTGAAAGGGATCACAGCGGTTCCCTCACCGAGGTCCTCAGGAAGTATGGTTCAGAGATAATCTGCACCGCAAAGGCAGCTGAGGGCCTCAGGCAGCACTATTCCATACCCCAGGATACCCCGATGCAGACCGTTAAAACAGGGGACAGCACTGACCTCGGGGGAAAGACCCTCACATTCCTTGAGGCCCCAATGCTCCACTGGCCAGACAGCATGTTCACCCTCCTCGAGGAGGAAGGTATTCTCTTCTCAAATGATGCCTTCGGACAGCACCTCTGCATCAGCAAACGCTTTGATAAGGACGTCCCTGAAGCTGTACTGATGGATGCTGCCATGAAATTCTATGCAAACCTTTTAACACCACTCTCCCCCCTTGTACTCAGGAAGTTCAGTGAGGTTAAGGAACTGGGCCTCCTTGAGAAGATAGGGATGATAGCGCCCTCCCACGGCCAGATATGGACCGAGCCCCTGAAGATAATAGCTGCATACACTGACTGGGCCACCGGGAAGTGCAGGGACAAGGCCACCATAATCTATGACACCATGCACTACTCCACCAGGATGCTGGCACATGCCATGGCCGAGGGTCTCATGGCAGCGGACGTGGATGTGTCAGTGCACTTCCTTCATGAGGATGAGAGGAGTGAGATTGTGAAGAATATCCTTGAGAGCAAGGCAGTATTCATAGGAAGCCCAACAATGTTCAACGGACCATTCCCAAGCCTCGGTGACCTGATATATTATCTCAAAGGACTTACATTCGATCGTACAGGCTTTAAAAGGCTTGCAGTTGTATTCGGATCAAAGGGCTGGGGTGGTGGTGCAGTGAGAACCCTGCAGGAAGAGCTCTCAGGTGCAGGATTCGAGGTTGCTGAAACCTTTGAGGTCAACTATGTCCCCACCTCCGAAGACCTGGATGAATGCTACAGCATCGGGAAGAGCGTCGGTGAAAGGATAAAGAAAATGTAGTTTCAAAAAATAGATTAATGCACGAAAACATAGTTTAAAGGATGCAGTGATTTAATGAAATCAATCAAATTTAAGGGCAGCCATGACCCTGAGAAGAAAATTGTTGTGAGCCTCTTCTGGACCGTGAGGAAGACGATAAGGGAAGAGGGGTGCGCACCGGTGCGCATAACCAGTATCAGGACCTCAAAGAGAACCTATGAACCTGAGGGCAGGAAGCTCCTGAAACTCTCAGATGATATCCTGGATGATATAATAAGCGATATTGAAAGGGGTAACACCGTTGAATTCAGTATGACCATGGGTCAGGAGTCACTCAGGATCTGGATCGACAGCGAGACCTTCGCTGTTGAGGCATCAAGGACACCTGAACTAGAAGAGGAGATAGTTGAAAAGCTTGAGCATGAAACCTCAAAGATTACACCCGACTTCTGTCAGACCTTCCTGCCGAAGATATTTCCCAACCGTTAGGCACCTCCACCTAAATTTCAGAAGGATGTTAGGCACCTCCACCTAAATTTCAGAAGGATGTGCTAAAACACACTGCACCACACCAGTTCAACACCTTCATCCTCTTATTTTTTCCAGGAAGAGTAAATTTCTCAGGGTCCTTCCTAAAAAACCGGGACCTAGAAACTCGCACAATCTTCTACACAAATTATTTATAGAACCTTAAACCCATGGATAATTGCATGCTATTTATTTAAGAGGTGATTTAATGGCACAGGGACAGCAGCCCATATTCATATTACCACAGGATACAAGCCGTTACGTTGGAAGGGAAGCACAGAGAATCAACATCCTTGCGGGTAAGATTCTTGCAGAGACTGTGAGGACAACCCTTGGACCCAAGGGTATGGACAAGATGCTGGTTGACTCCCTCGGGGACATCGTGATTACAAATGACGGAGTTACGATCCTCAGGGAAATGGACATCTCACACCCAGCAGCAAAAATGCTGGTGGAGGTTGCAAAGACCCAGGAAGATGAGGTGGGGGACGGTACAACCACTGCGGTCATAATAGCAGGTGAACTGCTCAAGGAAGCTGAAAAACTAATTGAAATGGGTGTGCACCCAACAATCATAGCACTTGGTTACAGGAATGCAGCCCTGAAGGCCCAGGAGATACTTGAAGAGATATCAATTGAAGCAAGCGACAGGGATACCCTCATGAAGGTCGCAATAACAGCAATGACAGGAAAGGGTTCAGAGAGGGCCAAGGAAAAACTTGCTGAACTCGTTGTTGACGCGGTAATGCAGGTCGAAGAGGACGGTGAAATCGACAAGGACAGCATCAACATACAGAGGATACAGGGCGCATCAGTGAACGAGTCAAGAATCGTGAACGGTATAGTAATTGACAAGTCAAGGGCAGACACCTCAATGCCAAAGAGAGTTGAAAACGCCAGGATAGCCCTCCTCAAGTATCCGATAGAGGTTAAGGACCTTGAAACCGATGCCAAGATAAGGCTAACAGACCCATCACAGATGCAGGCCTTCATAGAACAGGAAGAACAGATGATCCGCGACATGGTTGAGAAGATAAAGAGCTCAGGCGCCAACGTCGTGTTCTGCCAGAAGGGTATCGATGACCTTGCACTTCACTACCTCTCACGTGAGGGAATAATGGCCCTCAAGAGGGTCAAGAAGTCAGATATCAAGCGTATTGAGAGGGCCACAGGCGCAAGACTTGTCACCAACATCGATGACCTCACAGCAGAAGATCTGGGAGAGGCCGGTGTTATCTACGAGAAGAAGATCTTTGATGAAGTCCTCACCTTCATTGAGGAATGCAGGGATCCCAAGGCAATCTCCATAATACTGAGGGGAAGCACGAAGCATGTTGCAGAGGAAATGGAGCGTGCCCTTGAGGATGCAATAGGAGTCGTTGCATCCACACTTGAGGACAGGGAGGTTGTTGCAGGCGGAGGAGCACCTGAGGTTGAAATCGCCAGGAAACTGCGTGAGTATGCCGACACCATAAGTGGCAGGGAGCAGCTGGCGGTCTCAGCCTTCGCAGACGCCCTTGAAATCGTGCCTAAGACCCTTGCAGAGAACGCAGGTCTTGACAGCATCGACGTCCTCGTTGACCTCAGGGCAGCCCACGAGGAATCACCCTACATGGGAATCGACGTCTTCGATGGTGAAATCGTCGACATGAAGGAGGCTGGAGTGATAGAGCCCCAGAGGGTCAAGAAACAGGCCATCCAGTCTGCAGCTGAGGCAGCTGAGATGATCCTCCGTATAGATGACATGATAGCCGCCAGGGGCTTTGATGTCTCATCCAAGGACGAGGAGGATATGGAAGGAATGGGTGGAATGGGTGGAATGCCCCCCATGATGTAATCCACCTCTTTTTTTTCGGAGTTATTAATAAAAAATTTATAATAAATATTATCTATCATGATTAATAATAGTAAAATATATAAGTTGAGAGAAACTTACTACTACCAACCAAGAAAAAGATGGCGGTATGAAAAATGTCAAAGGATACCTCAGTTCTCCTGGAAGAAAACCGGGTCTTCAAACCCCACTACACCGTGGTGGAGGAGGCCCACATAAAAAACTGGGAGGCCGAGCTCGAAAAGGGAAAGGACCATGAGAAGTACTGGGCTGAAAAGGCTGAAAGATTCGAATGGTTCAGAAAATGGGACAGGGTCCTTGATGAGAGCAACAGACCATTCTACAGGTGGTTCGTCAACGGCAAGATAAACATGACCTACAACGCCGTTGACAGGTGGCTTGACACAGACAAGAGAAACCAGGTCGCCATTCTCTATGTGAACGAGCGGGGAGATGAAAGGAAGTTAACCTACTATGAACTGTACCGTGAGGTTAACAGGACCGCTAATGCCCTCAAAAGTCTCGGAATCAAAAAGGGCGATGCAGTTGCCCTCTACCTTCCAATGTGCCCCGAACTTGTAATCTCAATGCTTGCCTGTGCAAAGATAGGTGCTGTCCACAGTGTCATATACTCCGGTCTCAGTGTGGGGGCCCTGGTGGAACGCCTGAACGATGCAAGGGCAAAGATCATAATAACAGCCGACGGTACCTACAGAAGGGGTGGGGTTATAAAGCTCAAACCCATAGTGGACGAGGCCATACTCCAGTGCCCCACCATAGAAACAACAGTGGTTGTAAAGCACACAGACATCGACATTGAGATGTCGGATATAAGTGGACGTGAAATGCTCTTCGATAAGCTCATAGAGGGTGAAGGGGACCGGTGCGATGCAGAGGAGATGGATGCAGAGGACCCTCTCTTCATACTCTACACTTCGGGAAGCACCGGAAAACCAAAGGGTGTTCTACACACAACAGGAGGATACATGGTGGGGGTTGCATCAACCCTCGAGATGACCTTTGACATCCACAACGGAGACCTCTGGTGGTGCACAGCAGACATCGGGTGGATAACAGGTCACAGCTATGTTGTCTATGGCCCGCTGCTACTTGGAACCACAACACTCCTCTATGAGGGGGCACCTGATTACCCTGACCCCGGTGTGTGGTGGAGTATCGTTGAGAAATACGGTGTCACCAAGTTCTACACGGCACCAACCGCAATAAGGCACCTCATGAGGTTCGGTGACAAGCACCCAAAACGTTACAACCTTGAATCCCTCAAGATACTTGGTACGGTCGGTGAACCCATAAACCCTGAGGCATGGATGTGGTACTACAGGAACATTGGAAGGGAGAAGTGCCCGATAATTGACACCTGGTGGCAGACCGAGACAGGGATGCACCTCATAGCACCCCTACCTGTGACACCCCTTAAACCGGGTTCAGTGACAAAGCCCCTCCCGGGCATAGAGGCCGACGTGGTTGACGAGAATGGCGACCCCGTGCCCCTGGGTAAGGGTGGTTTTCTTGTGATCAGAAAGCCATGGCCAGCCATGTTCAGGACCCTCTTCAACGACGAGCAGAGGTACATCGATGTTTACTGGAAGCAGATCCCCGGCGGAGTGTACACCGCAGGTGACATGGCCAGGAAGGACGAGGACGGATACTTCTGGATCCAGGGAAGATCCGATGACGTCCTGAACATAGCAGGGCACAGGATAGGTACTGCAGAGGTTGAATCCGTCTTTGTCGCACACCCTGCAGTTGCAGAGGCCGCGGTTATAGGCAAGGCCGACCCCATCAAGGGGGAGGTCATAAAGGCTTTCCTCATACTCAAGAAGGGTCATAAACTGAACGCCGCCCTCATTGAGGAACTGAAAAGACACCTTCGCCATGAACTCGGACCCGTGGCCGTCGTCGGAGAGATGGTCCAGGTTGACAGCCTCCCCAAAACCAGGTCCGGTAAGATAATGAGGAGAATACTGAGGGCCAGGGAGGAAGGAGAGGACCTCGGTGATACCTCAACCCTTGAGGAATAGCTGAGTCCCCATACCCTCCCTTCATATTTGATGTATAAGGTGAGAAATATGCGTGAAACAGAAGTGGTTATATCAGATAAAACCGCCAACCCCGCACCCCTGGGACTTCTGGGATTTGGTATAACCACCATACTGCTGAACCTGCACAACGCAGGTCTTTTTCCCATAAACAGTATGATACTTGCAATGGGGTTCGCCTATGGTGGTATAGCCCAGATACTTGCAAGTGTGATGGAATACAGAAAGGGCAACACCTTCGGTACGGTTGCATTCGGATCCTATGGTCTGTTCTGGTGGTCACTGGTACTCCTCCTGGTGATCCCGAACCTCAAGTTTCTTGAAACATCAGGGACTGCAGCAGCCAGTGCCGACCCGGTTGCAATGGCATCCTACCTCTTCATGTGGGGACTGTTCACCCTGGTGATGTTCATAGCAACCCTGAAACTCAAAAGAGGCATCCAGGTGATATTCATAAGCCTCGCGGTGCTCTTCTTCCTGCTCACTGCAGGTGAAATCACGGGTTCAGCCCTTATAACAGCTGTGGCAGGTTATGAGGGTATATTCACAGGGGCAGCCGCCATGTACGTGGGTCTTGCAGAGGTTATAAACGAGACCCATGGAAGGGACATTCTCCCCACCTGAACCTGAATGGTGGGGGATCATCCCCCTCAAATTCCTGAGGGGAAACCATTCACTATTTTTTCAGCCTGCTTTAGAAAACCTTATATTGAATTAGGTTTAACTAAACTAACAGTAAGGCTTTAGGTGAACCTAATGAAGCATCTCAGTGAAAATATAGAGGAATACCTTGAAACCATCTACAGGCTCTCGGATTCAAGGAAGCCCGTTACCACCACAGACATCTCCCGGGAAATGAAAATCGCCCCTGCAAGTGTAACCCAGATGCTTAAAAAGCTTGATTCAAATGGATATGTTAAATATTCACCATACAGGGGAGCCGTGCTCACAGATAGAGGATACAGGATCGCCCGTAGAATAACAAGGAAGCACAGGCTCCTTGAGAGATTCCTCCATGACGTTCTGGGAATAAAGAGGGAGAGGATACACCGGCAGGCCTGTGAAATGGAACATTCACTCTCAGACGATGCTGAAAGGGCCCTGTGCCATCTCCTTAACATGCCAGGAGAGTGCCCCGATGAGAAGCCCATACCCGCATGTGAATTCAAATTCCAGACATGCGAGGAATGCATTGAGATGAAGGACACCGATATCGAGGAAATAGGCTGCCGTGATGAAAACCTGAAGTCCCTCACAGAGATGGATGAAAACCAGAGCGGAAGGGTATCCTTCATAAGGGGTGACTACAGGGTTGTGAGGCGGCTCATGGATATGGGAATAACCATCGGAGCCCCCCTTACCATGATAAAAAGGGCGCCCCTCAGCGGCCCGATCGAAGTGGAGATCAGGGGGTCCAGGGTGGCCCTGGGAAGGGACATAGCAGATAACGTCTTTATAGAAACAGAAGGCTAGCCCCCCTAATAGAACAGAGCAGATAGAAGGTCTTGACAATGAAAAAATCTGAGATAACCGTTGCACTTGCAGGAAACGCCAATGTGGGTAAGAGTGTTATCTTCAACCAGCTGACAGGCTCGAACCAGATAGTCGGCAACTGGCCTGGAAAAACCGTTGAAAGGGCGGAGGGGTACCTTAAATTCCAGGGAAGAGACATCCACATAATCGATCTTCCAGGGATATACTCATTTTCAACCTACTCCATGGAGGAGATAGTGTCACGGGACTTCATAATCAATGAAGGACCCGACGTTGTCATAAATGTACTTGACGCATCTGTCCTCGAGAGAAACCTTTTCTTCACGCTCCAGCTCATGGAGATGGAGGTCCCCATGGTAATCTGCATCAACCAGGTGGACATGGCCAGACAGAAGGGGATAACGATAGACGATGAGAAGCTGGAGAAGGTTCTTGGCGTACCGGTGGTATCCACGGTTGCGATTAAGGGAAGGGGACTCCAGGAACTCCTCCGTAAGACAGTTGAAGTGGCTGATAAAAAGACACTGCCACGGATAATCGAATACGGTGAGGAGATCGAGACCCGTATAGGGAAACTGATGGATGCCCTCCCTGAAATCCCCGAAGGTTATTCAGCCCGATGGGTTGCAATAAAGCTACTGGAAAACGACCCCCAGATAACAGCCATGATGCCTGAGGACGTTAGGAAGCTTGCATCAGAACTGGCAGCTGAAATAGAGTCCATACACGGTGAACCTGCATTCTCAGTTATAACTTCAGAACGTTATGCCCTCTCCAGCATGATAGCTGCAGGTGCACAGAGGCAGGAGGAAATCAAAACCTCACTATCAGAGAGACTTGACGGCTTCCTCACACATCCAGTCTACGGCTACATCTCATCTGTTCTGGTTGTTGGAGGACTCCTCCTCTGGACCTTTGTTGTGGGGGAGTTCCTCTCAGACACACTCACAGGGATCTTTGGATTCTTCCAGCCCGTTGACCCCCAGTTCTCAGGTTCCATTGAATCAATAATATGGAACGGGGCCTTCGGGGGTATCGTGGCCGGCCTGACCCTTGTGATACCTTTCGTTATACCCTTCTACCTGATGCTATCCTACATTGAAAATTCGGGTCTTCTCACCAGGGTGGCGTTCATGATGGACGCCTTCATGAGGAAGATAGGGCTCCATGGGAAGGCCCTCATACCCCTCATACTGGGTTACGGGTGCAGCGTCCCTGCAATTGACAGTACAAGGATACTTGAGACCCACAGGGAGAGACTCCTTGCAGCCTTCGCAATATCCTTCGCACCCTGCGCTGCAAGGACCATCCTCATCCTTGGACTCGTAGCCCTCTTCGTGAATGTATGGTGGGCCATAGGACTCTACGCCCTGGACCTCCTTATAATCTTCATAATGGGAAAGGTGGCCCTCAAGGCACTTCCCGGGGAAACAACCGGACTTATAATGGAGATGCACTCCCTTAAGATGCCCTCATTCCGTGTCATAGCAAGGCAGACCTGGACAAGGACCAGGTCCCTCATCTACCTTGTATTCCCCATATACATCATTGGAAGCGCCCTGATACAGTTACTATACGCCCTTGGATGGCTCAATCCCATCAGCGCCTTCATGGCACCCCTTACAGTCGGATGGCTTAAACTGCCAGTATTTGCAGGTATACTCCTGATACTGGGCGCCGTCAGGAAGGAATTCATACTCCTCGGACTTGTGTCACTGGTTGGGACAAACATAGGGGCTGCCCTCACAGCACCCCAGATCCTCGTCCTGACCCTGGTCGGTATGCTCTACTTCCCCTGCCTCTCAACCATCGCAATACTTGCAAGGGAATTCAGCTGGAGGTCCACCTCCATCATAACCCTTGCAAACCTCGGAACAGCATTATTCCTCGGTGGACTGTTTGCAAGGATACTGCCACTGATATTTTAGAGCTGAAAAGGTATCATGAGTATAAGGAGAGTTAATTTAACCTCCATGACAGAAATAATTACGTGGTATCATGACCGTGCTAAAAATAATATCCTGGAACGTCAACGGCCTCAGGGCGGTCCACAGGAAGGGGTTCCTTAAATGGTTCATGGAAGAGAAGCCAGACATCCTGTGCCTTCAGGAGATAAAAGCAGCGCCTGAACAGCTCCCCAGGAAGCTCAGGCACGTTGAGGGTTACAGAAGCTTCTTCACCCCTGCGGAGAGAAAGGGGTACAGCGGGGTTGCCATGTACACAAAGGTACCCCCCTCTTCACTGAGGGAGGGTTTCGGTGTGGAGAGATTCGACACCGAGGGTCGGATACAGATCGCAGACTTTGACGACTTCCTCCTCTACAACATATACTTCCCCAACGGTAAGATGTCAGAGGAGAGGCTGAAGTATAAACTGGAATTCTATGACGCATTCCTTGAGGACGTCAACCGGGAGAGGGATTCGGGGAGGAACGTGATTATATGTGGGGACTTCAACACAGCCCACAGGGAGATAGACCTTGCAAGGCCAAAGGAAAACAGCAACGTATCAGGTTTCCTTCCCGTTGAGAGGGCCTGGATCGATAAATTTATTGAAAATGGGTACGTGGACACCTTCAGGATGTTCAACAGTGACCCCGGACAGTACACATGGTGGAGCTACAGGACAAGGGCCCGTGAGAGGAACGTCGGCTGGAGACTCGACTACTTCTTTGTAAACGAGGAGTTCAAAGGGAAGGTTAAAAGGTCCTGGATACTCTCAGATGTCATGGGCTCAGACCACTGTCCCATAGGACTGGAAATAGAACTATAATCAACTCGATAACATCAGAAATGTGATTAGGAACTCCATCAGGCGAAAACTACTGGCGTGACTGGGGAAATACAGGATCTTCCCCGGTCTTCCATGCTGAAACGGTACGTATAACCTCATCGAGGTACCTCAGGGAGTCATCGTTACCGCTAAGGGCACGGGCCAGTTTGATGGCAGTTGAATCATCATCCATCAGCTCCAGGTAGAGCAGCAGATCCTCAAGGAGTTCTTCCTCAGGGTAACTCACCGGAGGCTCCATGCCCCAGATGTTCACGAGGGCCCATTCCCTGCTGTGATCCCTTAGGCCCTCAAGGTCAAACTCCTCCCTTCTGAATACCTTATCCTGTATGTACCTCAGGATATCCCTGTTCCTGGGGGCCCATATCCTGAAATCAGAGTACCTGTCCCTCAGATCATCTAAGAGCTCCTTTTTATGATTTCTGATCCTTATGAACTCTTCCTCCCCTGCTGTGGGATAAACAGCCCCCTCTGCCCTCTGCATTTCCCCTTCTGAATTTACCATCATCTCCTTCCCGGCCTCGATGTGGAGGATCTCATCGTCGCTTAGCTCACGCCTTTCCATCAGTTCCTTCTGGGATTCAAGTTCACTCCTCCACTCCTCATACTTCAGGGCCTCAAGTTCCTGTAACCTGGTTTTAAAGAGTTCAGCTATAACTTCACGGGCCATGAAGCGCTGCCACGGTCTCCCTCTCCTCAGAAGGTTGATGTGGTGGGTTACCTCCATCAAACCGGAGGGTAATGGTCTGAGGCGTGCTGCCAGCCTCCCGGCCTCCCCTGGAAACAGGAGGGGAATGAATTCAAGGAGGGACCATACAGCCACCGAGACCAGTACGGTCACCGCCACGTTCACAGGTATTGGATCCATCAAAAACACAACCGCTTATCAGTCACCGTGTTCAAGTATTGCCTTCTTGATTTCCCTCTTGGTTTCAGAGATGACTTCAATCTTCCTTGCTCCTACACCCTGGTTCTGAAGGTGTTCAAGGAGCTGAGAAGGACTTATAGAGTCCTCAAAGTCTGCCAGGACTGCTCCATCCTCCCTTGCAACTGTAAGTGCCCCGTAGAGTCTTAGAACCCTCTCGGCATTATCGGGGTCGTCTGTAATAATACGGAATGTCCTGATGCTGTGATGTACCTGGCTTATATCAATATCCATCCTCTGGAGGGCTATCAGAACATGCTTATCAAGGGCCCTCTCAATCACCTCAAGGTCCACCCTCTCCCTTCCCATGTTGATCCTGACTGCCTGAGCTATCTGGGCAAGGTCCCTTGCATGGGCATAGCTGGGCTGGAGGCCCTCACCCCCATCGGCAACAGGGGTGTAGACCATTTTAATCCTTTCAACAACCTCATCATCGTACTCCTCCCCTATTTCATCAAGGTTGCGCCTGAAGACCTCTGCGACGTTTTCAACCGGAGGGTTCCTCAGGAATATGTGGAGGGGGGCCCTCCTGAGGTGGGCCTCGTCCATTATACTGACATCGAGGTTTGTTGAGAAGGCGGGTATGAAGTGTGTGTGGAATATGACTGGAACACCCCTTATATAGATTACATCCTTACTGTTCTCCAGCGGGACGATGAGGCGGTTGAGGATCACCTCATGGTCATCCCGCTGCCTTCCAAGGTCATCGATGAGAAGGACTCCCCCATTGGCCTTTATGATGGGTGACGTCTCATAGACCCCCTTGTTCATGTTGTAGGTTGTCTCCAGTTCATTTAAACTTAATTCTGAGCCAGTGAAAACGAATGGGGCGTGTATCTTTATCCATCTGGGGTCTTCGGGTTCTTCAGGGCATGGCCTGTGGAAGTCAGGGTCATAGATCTGTATAACCCTTCCGCTGAACTCTATGAAGCGGGGGATCACGATGGGAGGCAGGAGGTCGGAGGCCTTGCTTATTATGAATGTCTTACCTGTACCGGGAGCTCCATAGACAAAGAGCCCCTTCCCTATTGTGCAGGACTCCACGAGACACTCCTTTGCATAGGATAGTCCCACCACATCCCTGAAGGTCTTTTCAATAACCTCATCAGGTATCCTGATGGGGAAACGGTTACTCAGCTGCTTATCCATCAACTCAAAGTATCTCTCATAGGGCACCGGAGCTATCCCTATGTAGGGGTTTTCCTCCATTACAAGGCGGGCCTTCTCAACACCCCTCTTTGTGAGGGTGTATTCGACACTGGAAAACAGGAAACTGCCCCCAACCTGGGCGCAGAATCCGTCCTTCTCCATCTGACCCAGGATCTCTTCAAGTATATCAAGGTGTATGCCCGTTATATCCGTCATTCTCTGGGTTTTAACGGTCCCGTAGGTTAACATTATCTTCAGTATAAGGTCCCTTACGAAGAAATAGGATAATCCCAGCTCTTCCAGCGTCTTTGGCTGTTTCAGTTCCTCAAAGATTTCAACCATGTTCTCATCGTGGTAGTAGGCTTCGCAGTTCATAATTCATCCCCCTTATCGATGTCCATCATGTTCATCCCCCGTGGATGAGAGATTTCATGGGAACGGGGAGGACCCACTGAAATCCCTCCTTATATGAAAACTAAAGGATCTCCTTAAGCTGACTGATATCATCTATGACCGTAACATCAAGACCGTTCTTCTCAACGTAATCCCTTTCTGCCTCCGTTAACTCTGAGTTGACCAGTATGGCTGACATACCCGCATTTGTGGCTCCCAGTATGTCCTCATTGAACTTGTTACCAACCATCACTGATCTTTCGGGTTTGCAGCCCATCCTCCTGAGGGCCTCCTCAAAGATCCTTATATTGGGTTTTTCGAAGCCGACCTCATCTGAGGTGACGACCTCATCGAAGAAGTGGTGGATGCCGAGTCTTATGAGCTTCTCCCACTGCTTTATCGTTATGCCGTTTGAGATGACCCCAAGCCTGTACCCCTTACTCTTGAGGTCAATGAGTGTGGATGTGGTGTTGGGGAATGGTCTCAGGAGGGCGAACTTGACGTTGTGGTATGTTATCATTCCAAGGGCAATGAGCAGTGGTTTCTCCTCACCGAAAACCGTCTTTGTCAGGACATTGAAATGCCTGTCATAGTTTGATCCTTTCTCGGATATTATCTCCCTGAGAAGCTTGTAGGCCTCCTCCTGTGTTAATGGGAGACCTGCGTCTATCATGACGTTCAGAGCAGCCTTTCTTGCAAGTTTAGCAAATCCTGAGGTGTCATAGAGAGTATCATCAATATCAAAGAAAACCGCCTTCAGCATCGTCCCACCTATTTCTCTGTAATGAAACTCTATAACTAATCAATTATAACATTGTTGGTTTAACGGTGGGATGCGGAAATCATGGAGAGGGTGTCTTAAAACAAAGGATAACTTCCAGCTGATTAGAAATAACGAAAAGTGTTAAAAGAAAGCCTTCAGCCAATTAAAAGAACGCGTCGAGGCTGCTCTGCCTTTCACCCGAGGATAACGAATTCATATCCTCTGTGGAGTAACCCAGGGATGACATTATGCGTGATACCGCAGCCATCACCTGGTTTTCAATGTAATAGTCGGGGTCGTATCCCATGCCCTCTGCGTCCTCAACCGGGAAGGCCCTCTGACTTATGGGGCCCCTTCCCTTCACGATGATGTATCTAACTATGGAGCCCCTCTCAACACGCCTTCCCTTCTCCAGGGATCTCTTTGCAGCGATGACATGGGGACCTATCTGTTTGTACTCAGAGAGGTCCCTTGTGATCTGGGTGTGTATCACCAGGTCATCGAGTTCCACGTCACCCCGTCTTATGCGCCCCACGACTTCCCTTATTATCTCCCTTGCCTTCTCAGGAGATCCATCGCGGAGGATGGCCATAAGAACTTTTCGCTGGGTTTTTTTAGCTATTGGTGCCCAGTCACGCCTTACAAGTTCAAGACCCTTTGCAACTATTGTGTCATCCTCTATGAGGGCGTATCGCTTCTTTGTTACGAAAAAGCCCCTGCGGTAGAAGCCCTCAAATTCCAGTTCCATACCCTCAGGGAGGTTACTGTTTATGTGTTTCAGGAACCTTTTCACCTGGGAGAGTATCTCATCCTCCACCTTAGACAACTGGGACACCGCTGGGGTTCAATCCTTTTATTCCCTGATCAGGACTCCGTTTATGACACCGTCCTGACCTGGCCTTGATGTGACCCTGACGTTCCCGAGGTTTGTCTCAACAACAGCACCCCTGGTTATGATGTTCCTCCTTACGAAGTGGGGGTTCGCTGTGTTCTCAACAACGTTCCTTATCTCTGCAATTTCAACCTTACCGGTTTCAGGGTTAACAACGTTTATCCTTGTATCTGAAGCGAGCCTGACCTTGGTGTTACCTCCGCGTGTCCTTATCAGCCTTACACGCCTGTCACCGATCTTTGTCTCAGCAGGCTCCCTTCCAAGTTCGTACTTCCTTTTACCACGATTCATCTTGGCTCTTCCGCCACTGGGTTTTTTCATTGATTTACCTTGCCAGATTGCCATTATTTCACCTCAATCATTCATACAAGAATCAGTAAAACTGAGTTTAAGAAACTTAGTGACTCAGTACAGATAAATTTATCTATAGTATGGGGCGCACCATTTAAAAAGATTGTGCTTCAGGATCATGCTGGAAGATAAACCTGGCCGCGCCCGGAAGGCAGTACCACTCCCACCTTTTTAACCGGATTGAAGCCACAGTAATTTTTTCCCACTCACAGATAAATGTATTCCCACAGATCATGGTTTTCATTCCACACATATCCTGGCTTCTCAGTCACAGATCAAATCCATACAAAGGTCCGTGAAAGGTTTTATACAATCAGCAAGATACCCTATAGGCAAGAGATTATGCAAGGTGAATCTATGAAAATCGGCATGTCCCATGGTGCAGGCGGAGAAGTGATGCAGGACCTTATATCAGATATAATACTATCAAACATCCATAACACGAGGGTTAACGGCGGAGTTGGCCTCGAGGACCTCGACGACGGTGCAAGCATACCCCTTGGGGACTATGAGATCGTTATCAGTACAGATGGTCACACCATTGACCCCCTCTTCTTCCCGGGAGGGGACATAGGCAGGATAGCCGTTGCAGGTACCGTCAATGATATATCTGTCATGGGGGCAAGGCCCCTTGCAATTGCAAATGCAATGATAATAAGTGAGGGATTCCCTGGGGAGGACCTTGAGAGGATCATAAAGTCCATGGACGCAGTTTCAAGGGAGACCGGCGTGTCCATTGTCACAGGCGACACCAAGGTCATGGAACAGGGAAAACTTGACAGGATGGTCATAACAACCACCGGTATAGGTGTCGTTGGGCGTGGTGAAACAGTGAGGGACTCTGGACTGAGGCCCGGTGATAAGATCATACTGACCGGGAGTGTCGGGGACCATGGGATGGCCCTCATGGCATTCCGTGAGGGATTCGGATTCGACACAGACCTCGAATCAGATGTGGCCCCTGTCTGGGGTATAGTGGAGGCAGCCCTGAACGTGGGGGGTGTTACAGCAATGAAGGACCCCACCAGGGGCGGTATAGCCAATGCCCTCAATGAGATGGCTGATAAATCAGGTGTGGGTATGGTCCTGGATGAGGACAGCATACCCGTACGGGAGGAGGTGAAGGCCGTCTCCGAGATGCTTGGAATAGACCCCTATGAGGTTGCAAATGAGGGCAAGGTTATCATCGGCGTGGACCCGGAATACGCCGAGGACGTCCTGGCTGCTGTTAGGAGTGCCCCCTACGGTGAGGAGGCCCGGATAATAGGTGAGGTAACAGATGATAAACATGTGATCCTTGAGACCAGCCTTGGGGGAAGAAGGATACTTGAGGCCCCTGTGGCTGATCCTGTCCCGAGGGTGTGTTGAAGGCCCTGAAGGAGGGGTGATATGGTTGAGTTATGGAAAGAGAGGTTATATGCATTCATCGTGGACTTTCTGATTGTCACCGCAATAATGTACATCCTCACGGTGGCTGTCTACCCTGCCGTGCTGCTCCTTAACCTGTTCAGCATCTACAGCTACTGGCTGCCCCTCCTTGCATTAATAACACTTATATACTTCAGCTACCTGGAATATCATGGCGGAACCCCTGGTAAGAGGATGCAGGGCCTTATGGTTGTCTCAGCGGAGGGTGATCTTCAGCCCTGGCAGGTGATTCTGAGGAACCTTTCAAAGGTGCTCTGGCTTCCCCTGGCAGTGGATCTCCTGGTGGGTTACCCGCTGGGGCATTTAAGGATCCTTGATGCCATTGCCAGGACACGTGTCATCAGAACCAGGAAGGTCGATGATGGAGGAGAAAGATAGGATAAGAAACCAGATCTGGGATCTCCTCGTGGAGAAGGGTGTCAGTAAGAGGCCCCATGGACGAATACCAGACTTTAAGGGTTCTTTTGATGCTGCGAAGCGGCTTTCGAGGACAGTTGAATGGGAGAGGGCTGGTGTAGTGTTCTGCTCCCCTGACTCGGCCCAGAGCCCGGTTAGAAGACTTGTGCTTGAGGCCGGGAAGGACCTCATAATGCCCACCCCAAAGATAAAGGATGGCTACCTCCTCATAGGGGGTGATGTACCTGATGCTGAAGCCGCGTCAACGATAGGGGGTGCCTACATGTACGGTTCACCCATCAGGGAGTTCCCTCAGGTTGACCTTGTTGTGGAGGGATCCGTGGCTGTTGACCTTCAGGGAAACCGTCTCGGTAAGGGTGGAGGCTACGGTGACAGGGAGATATCTGAACTCAGGGGTCAGGGTGCAATAGATGAGGATACACCCCTTGCAACAACCGTTGATGAGCTCCAGATAATAAGCAGGGTACCGGTTGAGGAGCATGATGAGAGGATAAACATGATAGTAACACCCCTACGGGTGATCAGGCCCCTCCTGGATGACCGGATACCCCGGGTGGTCTAAAGAGAAACAGAAAAATACGGCACCGCTCCAGAAAGCAGCCAGAAACACCACAAACAAAAAGAATACACCACCCCAGACAACTTCAAGAAAACTTCAGGGATAAAAAAAACCAACAGTTTAAATACTCCCGGGTACAATAGAGTAGCTGTGTACTGATTTTTAATTATCTGTGCCTGGCAGAATCCTGAACTTCCAGTTTGAGAATGGTCTGCCAGATGGCAGCTGATAATTGATAAATCGATTTTTAAGAATCTAAGGAAGATAAAATGAAAGGATTAGAATTTAGTGAGTTTGATATCTCAGGGGATATAAACAGGGCCCTTGATGATATGGGATTTGAGAGCACAACTCCAATCCAGGCACTTACACTACCTGTTACACTTGACGGTATGGACGTTGTTGGTGAGGCCCAGACAGGGACCGGAAAAACAGCTGCATTCGCCATACCAGTACTTGAGAACCTTGAAGCCGAGAGGGTGCCCCAGGCCCTCATAATCTGTCCGACACGCGAGCTCTGTCTCCAGGTCTCAGAGGAGATCAAGAGGATAGGTAAATACATGAAGGTGAAGGTCCTCGCGGTCTATGGTGGCCAGAGTATCGGTAACCAGATAGCACAGCTAAGGAGGGGGGTTCATGTCATCGTTGCAACCCCTGGTAGACTGATAGACCACATCGAGAGGGGGACAGTTGATCTGGGAGGTATATCCACAGTTGTCCTTGATGAGGCAGATGAAATGCTGAACATGGGATTCATAGATGACATAGAGCGTATACTATCCCATGTACCTGAGAGAAGGCAGACCATGCTCTTCTCTGCAACGGTTTCAAAGCCCATACTCAGAATTGCAAGGAAGTACATGAGGAACCCCCAGGTTATGCGTGTGGAGAAGAAGCACAGCCCCAAGATAGATGAGTTCTACTTCAAAACCAGGGAGGAGGATAAGGTTGAGCTCCTCGACTGGATACTCTCATCAAACAATATCAGGATGGGACTCATATTCTGTAACACCAAGAGAAGGGTCCAGAGGTTGAGAAGGCAGCTGAACCGTATGGGTTACTCTGCAGATGAGATCCACGGTGATCTTTCACAGTCAAAGCGTGAGCGTGTCATGGAGAGATTCAGAAGGGGAGATTTCAGTCTCCTTGTTGCAACGGATGTTGCTGCCCGTGGTATTCACGTACCCGATGTCGAGGCCGTTGTGAACTATGACCTGCCCTTTGAGAACGAGTACTACGTTCACCGTATAGGCCGTACAGGGCGAGCCGGTTCAAGCGGGAAGTCCTTCACCCTCGTCGTTGGAAGGGAGGTTCACCGCCTGAGAAGGATCCAGTCATTCACAGGTAAGAGGATAAAGCAGAGCAACATGCCCTCCCCTGAGGAGATAAGGAGGGGATATGAGATGGACCTCAGGGAGATCCTCAGGAGGAACCTGGAATCAAAGACTTACAGTGACTCTGAAATCCTTGAGAGCCTTGCTGGTGAGGGTTACAGTTTCAGGGACATCTCACACGCCCTTCTGGATGTACTGGAATCATCCAAATAATCAATTTTTTAGCAATAACCTTTTTTGACTGAGGAGTTCATCATACCTCGAAAGTGGCAAATAACGCTTTAAATTATCATAACAGCTGATGGGTGAAAAAGATCCATCAGCCGCTAGTTTTAAGATGCTGATCGCCTGCACGTTAAATGTGTTTCCAGATCATCCATGAGACGGTTACCACAGATGACCAGTTAACTGACTTCAAGACTCCTTTTGGGAGGGGAAATACCGGGCCGCCAGATTTTAACATGCACCACCGCCCTGAAGACCATTCTGTATTACTTTTATTCTGTAAAGCCTGGAATGAGTAATAAAAGATTTTATATATTGAAGATAACCAAGTAGTTAGCGGTGATCATCATGAAAAGGATCCTTATACTGCTGGTTGCGGTGTCACTGGTGATCGGTTTATCACACCATGCATGCGCCCATCCAGGTCACGGTTACTACCTTGAGGAACCCTCAGATTCAGGTGACAGCGACTCTGATTCATCAACAACCAAATCCCCTGCTCCCACCAAAAAGACTTCAGACAGGAGCAGCACAAGTTCAGGGACAAAGACCAGTAAATCCCCGAGTGGAGGTGTGGAAACAGGTTCAGCTCAGGGAGAAGCAGCTGACGTTTCAGCACAGAATAAAACCGATATTCAGGGACAGGGCGGGAATGAAAGTAGCCCATCAGGGAACATAACCGGAAAAGAGAAACAAGGAACCTCAGGGTACGGGTTCATCCCGGCAGTTGCAGGGCTCTCCCTGGTTTTCGGTTTAACAGCCTTAAGATTTCCAAGGCAGTGATTTCTCTTAATTAACCTATGGAGGCTGGATAAGTGCATATACCCGACGGAATCATACCATTATGGCAGTGCGCAGTCTACTGGGCTGTGGCGCTCATAAACATCGGAATATTCTTCTACATATTCTCAAAGAAACCCCAGAAGGAAAGGAGAATCGTTGGAACGGGCCTTTTTGCTGCGGCTGCAGCGGCTGTATCCTCCATATCCGTACCATCACCCTTCGGTGTCCCGGTACACTTCTTCCTCATACCCCTCGCAGCCATACTGCTGGGACCCCTCACAGCCGTCATCGTTGCAACCCTCTGCCTGGTAATCCAGTTCTTCATACTGGGTATGGGTGGCCTGACAAGTATGGGTGCCAACATACTCACAATGGGTATAGGCCTCGGTGTCGGTACATACGCGGTCTACAGTGTGGTGAGTGAACTTGACAGGAGCCTCGCAGTCTTCACCGCCACCTTCCTCGGTATAATGGTTGCCACGGTGTTCCACATCATGATACTCCTTGCAGCGGGTGTTGCTGGTCCTGAGATGCTGATGGCGACACTTATACCGTTCTACATCTTCGTGGGGGTCATAGAGGGTGTTGCGAACATATTCATTGTATCCTTCCTTGAGAGGATGAAACCAGAATTAACCATGATGGAGAGGGTGTAAATGAGAATTGAACTGGCAGTTCTCCTGGTATTCCTACTCATGGGTGGAGTGGCTGCCCACGGGATGGAGATAACCCCTGAGTCCTTCATTGTAATAGCTGATAATTCAACGGGAAAACTTGCAAGATCAGTTGCGGATGATCTCGGGGTCAACGTCACGGTATACCGTTTCCAGAGTGCAGCTGATGTTGAGCATGAACTGGAGCATGCCCTCGGAAACCCGAATAAGAAGATACTTGCAGTTGCCTACCAGGACACCGTGAGTTCCTTCCTTAAGGCTCACCCTGAGGTAGCATACAGGGTGATGTACTGCAGCGCCGATGAGGCATCAGTAAGGGATAAGCTCCTTGAGCTGAACTCTGTTAACCCCGAGGAGGGGGGCACAGACTTTCTGACACCATTCTCATCGGGTGCCCTCATAGGGGTTACCCTGGGCATGGTGATCGGGGCCCTGTGGATGAAAAGAAAAGTGGAGTAACTGCTATTCAATCCCCCATTTTCTTTTAAACTCAAGTTTTTCCTCTGCAGTCATCCAGTGGCTTCCATCACAGAAGGGTTTGTTCTCAGATAATCCGCAGCGGCAGAGGGTAACCCTGTTTCTAACCTCATACTCCCTTCCATCGGCAGACTCTATGGGTATGCCACCCCTCACCCAGAGGGGGCCCTCACACCTCTTCTGTTTATCATGGATGACCACTATGGATTTCTCATAGTCCCTCTCATAGGGTTTACCTGTTTTTCTGTCCCAGAGGACCAGCCTGCCGGACGGGCAGATCATTGCCTCCTCTATGGCTATCTGTATGCTCTCCCTATCTCCCTTCCTCAGGAGTTCCCTTATACCGCCGGCCCTGAGGCAGAACCTTGAATGGTCGCAGAGTTCGGGTACGTCTGTGAGTTCAAGGTCTCCCGCCCTGAAGACCCTTGCCCTTTCAATGTAGGGTTCCAGTGATGCTGTCTCGGTCCCGTCAAATCCTGTTTTGATGTGTGTACCGTCACAGTAGGGTTTATTCCCCGATTTACCGCAGCGGCAGAGCACGTACCTCTCCTTAAGGGGGAACTGTCTCCTCTCAACAAATTCTCTTGTATGGCCCTCCTCATCGGTTACTATGACCTCTTCATAGAGGGGTACTGAGCCCTCAACAAGGTAGGGGCCGTTCCTGAGCACCTTTATCTTCTTCATTCTTACCACGCCGTGAGAGCATGATTATGCTCACTCCTCATATTCCAGTATAATTATGTTGACCCATCTAAATATGTGATTCCATGAACTGAGGGATCATTCAGCAGGTCATGAGTGAACAGCGTGCAGGCCTCTGCCGCCAATGTGGGAGAGTTACACAAAGAGCTGCAGATACATGGTAAAGGCTCATAAAATACAGTGGTGGGATCCCGGACACGACAGAAAGGGTGCAGAACCCTAAAGCATGAAGGGTATATCTTTGGATCTATCCACAAGGCCCTTTTGAGTGTCCCAAAATTTTTATAATAGTTTACTCTTAAGTAAATTACTGGTGAGTAAATAATGTTTCTGGATCGTGAAAGGGAATTGCAATTCCTTGAAAGAAGATATGGAATGGGCGGACCAGAGTTTATAGTTATCTACGGGAGAAGGAGAGGGGAAAGACAGCTCTTTTACTGGAATTTATAAGTAGACATGGTGGGATATACTTACTGGCCAGGGAGACAAGCAATCTCGAAAATCTAAAACGTTTTTCTGATAGATTATCCGAATATTTTGGGGATGATTTTCTTAAAAGGAACCCATTCCAAAATTGGGACGCCTTCTTAGAATACTTAAATCAAAAAGCCACTGAAAGATTGGTAGTGGTAATAGACGAGTTTCCTTACCTGGTTAAGGGTGATCGGTCACTCCCATCAATTCTTCAGGAATATTGGGACTTAAAACTTTCAAATGGCAGGATCTTCCTCATAATTTGTGGTTCTTCCATCAGCATGATGGAGAAACTGCTCGGCTACAAAAGCCCGATCTATGGGAGGAGAACTGGCCAGATAAACCTTAAACCCGTGGATTTTTTGCATGCAAGAGAATTTTTGCCAGGATATTCACTTGAAGATTTCATAAAAGCCTACGGTATTCTTGGAGGAAGCCCGGCCCATCTACTGGAATTCGATGATAGTAAAACCATCAAAGAAAATCTCTTAGAATATCTGAGGAGTGATTCATTACTTTATCAGGACGCCTTTTTCGTTCTCCGTGAAGAACTTGAAGAACCAAGAAATTATTTCGCCATAATGGAAGCAGTAGCAGCTGGAAAAACCTCCCTCGGAGAAATTATGAACGAAACGGGGCTTAGCAGAGCAACTGTAGCCAAATACCTGTCCGTTCTCATTGAGCTGGATTTTGTAAAGCGCGAAATCCCGATAACCGCAAGCCGAAAAAGTAGAAAGGGACGCTATTACATAAAGGACAACTATTTTGCCTTCTGGTTCCGTTACATCCACCCAAACATTGACCTCATAGAAAGCGAAAGAAGAAAAGAACTGCTGGAATTAATCATTGACGATCTTCCAAATTACCTGGGCGGAATCTTTGAAAATGTTGCAATAGAATTCCTCCCCCTAATATCCAATAAACTACCATTCAAACCCCTGAAAATTGGCCGCTGGTGGCACAAGAACGAAGAAATAGACCTTGTAGCTTTCAATGAAAAGGAAGAGAAAGCAATTCTCATCGAGGTTAAATGGAAAACTCTGAACAAAATAGAGGCAAACAAGATCCTGAAAGACCTCAATAGAAAATCCAAGATCCTTAAAATGAAAGAATGGGAACAATACCATGGAATAATAGCAAAAAGAGTGAAATATAAAGAGAAAATTAAAGGGGGCCTAATCTGGGATCTTGAGGATATAGAAAACCTAAAGTTTAGCCCTGAGTGAATGTTCTTTAGAGAACCAGACCCTGCATCCCTATTACAGCACCTAACTGCAAAAGAAAAAAATGATTTAGGTACATAAGGATCCATTTAACCATCGTTTCTGCGGGCAGTTGCAGCGAAGACCCCCACAAAGCATAGCACACCAAATATCAGGAAGCATATCCTTGTGCTCTCTATGAGGAGGTCATAGTTTGCAGGAGAGATTGGAACCCTCCCTATGAGGAATGCGAAGATAAGCGTCACTATCCCTATGCTGAAGGCCTGGCCTATGAGCCTCATGGAGCTGACGGTTGCCGATGCAATACCATAGTCCTTCCTCTCAACGGAACCCATTATGGCATTGGTGTTGGGTGATGAGAAGAAACCGAAGCCCAGTCCCAGCACGAAGAGTGATACGATTATCATGGGCACAGGGGTTGTTCTATCGAGTATGCTGAGGCTGAGGAGCGCCAGGGAGGTCACAGCCATGCCGATACCTGCAAGTGTCTGGGGGTTGAACCTGTCAGATGCCCTGCCCGCCACCGGCGCCACCAGGGCCATGACGATGGGCTGTGTCACCAGTATGAGGCCACTTGAGCCCGGGTCAAGGCCCTTGATATACTGGAGGTGGTAGCTGAGGAGGAGTGATACTGCAAAGGTTGCACTGTAATTTATGAGGGCTGCAAGGCTTGAGAAGCTGAACCTGAGGTTCCTGAAGAGCCTCACATTGAAGACCGGACTGGTTGATGACAGCTCCATTCTGAGGAAAACAGCGAAGGCTCCTATACTCAGGAGGATCATGAGGGCCCCCATGGTATCAGGGAGAGCTGAGAATCCATACATGAGTAGAAACAGGAAGATACAGTAGGAGATGGATCCAGGGATATCAAAGGTTTCGCCGGCAGCATCTGCCCATTCACCGTCAATTCTAAGGAGACTAACCGCGAGGACGATGACTGTCAGGGGCACCGTGGCGAGGAATATGCTCTGCCATCCCAGGAACCTTGTGAGGAATCCCCCGAGGACCGGTCCCATTGAAAGGCCAATGTAGACTGCGGCCGTGTTTATCCCTATGGCCTTACCCCGCTCATATGGCGGGAAGACCCTTGTGAGTATGGCAAGGCCCGTCACGAATATCATGGCCGACCCGACCCCCTGGATGGCCCTGAACACTATCAGTGCCATGGCTGAGGGTGAGAAGGCCGAGAGAATCGCTGAAACAGTGAAGATTATGTTACCATAGACGAAGACCCTCTTCATCCCGTATATCTCAGACAGCCTCCCGAAGGGGACCGCAAATATGGCGGCTGCCAGGAGAAAGGCCGTGGGTATCCATGTCTGGAGTATTGCATCGATTTTAAACTGCAGCGCTATAACAGGAAGCGCCACATTGATTGATGAACCCATGAAGGGTGTGAGGAATGATGAAAGTGTTGCCGCTATAAGCACATACAAACGCAGTGACCTGTCATTGTACTCATTCAAATTTTTTCCCTCCAGAAAAAACTGGTTATTACTATAGGGTGGGCCATTTAAATAATTTTCAGAGCGAATGAAATGAAAAAATTTAAAAACAGAAAAATGAAAAATGGTCTGAATTCAAGTTTATCTGAAGTAAAAAGGATCAAAAAAGGTTTTTAGGGGATTAGAACCTGGCCGGTGTCTCCATACCTGCCAGTTTAACCCCTGTGAGTGCGGAGGCTTCAACTGTAAGGGCCCTGAGGTCGTCCTTTTCAAGTTTGCTCACATCGGTGTTACCTGCCTGCTGTGTGAGCATGCAGACCTCCTCTGTCATCGCCTCTATGTACCTTGCAACGTTCTTACCTGCCTCCACATAGTCGAGGCGCTTCCTGAGGCGTGGGTCCTGGGTTGCGATACCCTTCCTGCAGGTTCCTGTGTAGCACATCTGGCAGACACGGCAGCCGATTGACACAAGGGCTGCTGTACCTATGTACACTGCATCTGCACCGAGGGCTATGGCCTTTGCAACATCGGCACCGCTCCTTATACCCCCTGCAGCGATGAGACTGACCTCATCACGGAGGTTGACCTCCTTGAGCGCCTCATCTGCCTCCACTATGGCTGCAATTGTGGGTATACCTGAGTGCTCGGTTACAACATCGGGGCCGGCCCCTGTACCGCCCTGCATACCATCCACAACAACGGCGTCTGCACCTGCCTTTGCAGCTATCTTCACATCATCTGCAACCCTGCCTGAGGTGAACTTGACCATTATTGGGACCTTCCAGTCTGTTATCTCACGAAGCTGTGATATCTTCATGCTCAGGTCCTCAGGACCCACTATGTCCATGTGCCTGGCAGGGCTCAGTGCATCGGTCCCCTCAGGTATCATCCTTATCCTTGAGACCTCGGCTGTGACCTTCTCTGCAAGGAGGTGTCCGCCCATACCTGACTTGGCGCCCTGGCCTATCTTTATCTCGATGGCCTCGGAGTTGTTGAGGTACTCGGCTGATACACCGAAGCGACCTGATGCGTACTGTGCAATGAGCTTGGAGGCGTATCTGCGCTCCTCTGGGAGCATTCCGCCCTCACCTGTGTTGGTGGCTGTTCCTGCGAGGCTGGCACCCATGGCAAGGGCTATCTTGGCCTCCTTGCTGAGGGCGCCGAAGGACATGGCTGCTATCATGATGGGTGTGTCAAGTTCAAGGGGGTTCTCGGCGTACCTGTCACCTATCACCACCCTTGTGTTGCAGGGCTCCCTGTACTTGTCTATGGGTGGCCGGGATACCTGGGCAGGGATGATGACAAGGTCGTCAAAGGTCGGTATCCTCCTGACGGCACCACACCCACGGACCTTGTATGTGCCCTCCCTTGACTTCCTCTCTATTTCAAGGAGATCCGCAAATGACCACACGTTCCTGCGATCTTCAGGAACAGCGTTAACCTCTATTGCATTGTTGGGGCACATCTCCTCACATATGCGGCACCCTACACAGTTTTCATGCCTTAATGGTACGGGTTCCCCGTTTATTATCTCGTATACGTCATGTGGACAGTTATTGTAGCATGAGTAGCAGTTTGCACAGAGTGACTCGTCCCTGTTATCGCACATGTACCAGCAGCAGCCGGGACGATCAAAGTTCCTCTTACATACCTCTTCCTTTCTTTCAACCTTAAAAGGCATTTTTAACCCCTCTTATTCCTTTAAAATCTTCAGTAATGGACATGCCGAGTATTTGGTTCCCGCGGCCTTCACAATGTCCTGGGGCTCCTCTGCCAGTACAGGTAAAGGTTTCCATGGCCTTTCCTGGTCCCTGTCAACCACCAGGGCCCCGTCAATGATTCCCTCCCTCATGGCATAGGTGAGGAGGGCTGTTACAACACCACCATCCTGGCCCCTGAACATTGGGGCCCTTGCAGACAGGATCTCAATGTATTCACCAAGGGGTGTGGATGCTGAGTCATGGCCTATTATGCTGTCGGGTACATAGGTCCTGGGGCATGCCACATAGCAGGCATTGCAGCCCTCAGGGCACTCGCCATCGACCTCCGGTTTTCTGTCCTTTATGCTGATTATGTCCTCCGGACATGAGGCCACGCAGGCCCCGCAGAGGACGCATGCCCCCACATCTATCACATCAGACCTCAGGTCATCGAACTGGTAGTCAGTAATCTCGTCGAGGTATTCCTCATCCGGCATCACCCTCCAGTAGAGGACCGGCCTTGCAACGGATTCCCTCCTTTTTATCTCCTGGAGGTTATCCTCCTTCTTACCTGATGCAAGTTTTTCAAGTATCCTGATTCCCCTCTCTGTTAAGGGTTTTGTTTCAATGTATCCTGCCTTTCTGGCCTTTTCTATGAGTTCATGTCCCTTATCTGTCCTTATTATTATTGTTGACCATCCTTCAGGTGATCCAACGGATCCTATGGATATGTCGGACTGTTCTGATGTGAAGTCCATGCACACTGCGCAGTTCTTCCTCATGGCGGCTCTCGCCCTTTCCAGGGGGACCGAAACTTTGCTTCCATCGTTAAGGTGGAACCAGAGCCTTCCCTTCTCTATCCTGAGCTCTGACACATCTGCAAGGTCAATGCCCTCCTCCTCGGCGAGTTTTTTGAGGTATGTGTAGGAGAAGTTTTCCATGCAGAAGAGTCCGAGTTTGAGTTCAACCGGAAAGTCCTCTGTGTATCTGTCCATGAGTGTGGCTGCTGTTATCTGGCAGGGTGTTCCAACCATTGCGTAGGTTCTGGTCATTATCCTTCCTCCGATTCTTCACCATAAAATGGCCTTTTACTCCTTGGCACGATCTTCCTGAAGGCCAGGTAGTCTTCATCCTCAAGGTTAAATCCATAACCTGTGAGTGTCTCCCTCAGTTCCTTCTCATCCTCGGGGGTTATATCCTCAACCCTGGCGTTCTTCCCGAGGCTCTTTATTCTGCCCCTGACATAGATGGTTCCCCTTATTATGGACTCACCTGCATCCTCTGCGAGGTCGCCGAGTACTATTATACGGCCGCCCATCATGAAGAGACCTGTCATGAAACCTGAGTTCCCGCCTATGATTATGGTCCCATTTTTCATTATCTCGCCTGTTCTTGAACCGACGCTCTTTTTAACAACAACTGTTCCTCCGTAGATTCCCTGGCCCACACCGTCACCTGCGGAGCCCTCCACCACCACTTCACCCTCTGTCATGTTGTCTGCAGGGAACCAGCCTGCGTTACCATTTATTCTGACCCTTGGGCCGTGGATCATGGTGGCTGCGAAGTATCCTGCTGACCCGTCGATTATGAGTTCAACGTCCCCTGTAAGACCCGCGCCTATGTAGTGCATTGCGTTGGGGTTTTTAACGACTATCCTGTCGTGGTCAGCTGCAAGAGATTTTATCGCCCTGTTAACCTCCCTCGGGGTTTTTGATCCGGCATCAATTACTGCTTCCCTCATCATATCACCCTTATATCTCGTAGACCCTTACCTCTCCAGGGGATATCTGTTCAACCTCGCTTGTGTCCATGACCTCCCTGAGGGAGACCTCCTCTGATGCGACTGCGAAGACCTCATCGTTTTCTGCCATCACCCCGGGCCTCAGGCCGAGCTGGTCCTTAGCTATTCCTACACCCTGGGGTGTTCCCACTATGTATGAGAAGGGACCATCCATGTCCCTTACTGACTGTTCAAGGGCTTCCTCTAGGCTGTATCCTGAGGCCAGTTTATCTGCCACGTAGTGGACTATGCACTCTGTGTCGTTGTTTGTTTCGAATATGTGACCCTTGCGCTCCAGCGGCTCCCTTATCTTCCAGTAGTTTGTTATCTGGCCGTTATGAACTACTGTTATGTCAGGGATGATGTAGCTCTGGAAGGGGTGGGCATGGTACCTGTCAACTATGCTCTCTGTTGAGAACCTTGTGTGGCCTATGGCGTGGGTGCCCTTCTTTGACCAGGTGTCGTAGCGGTCTGCTATCTCAAGAACCGAACCCACATCCTTTATCATCTCAAATGAGTGACTACCGTTCAGTACTATAACGTCCTCCAGGCTGTCTATATCCATTATTAGTGGTTTAAGCTGTGAGAAGGATTCCAGGGTTATCCTGCATCTGTAGATTATATGGTTCTCAACTGATGGTATGACCTCATCTGACGTTATGGGGCTTACGAGTTCAACTGTTTCCTTAACCATGTCAAGAAGTCCTGGTTTATCCTTAACCTCTATGTTAAGGAGGTACTCGTTTTCATCAAGACCAAGACCTCCATATATGGCGAATCCTGCTGAATCCGGTCCCCTGTGCTGCAGTGCATGGAGCATCCTTGTCATGTCTGCCCCGACTGAGTGCAGTTTACCATCCTTGTAGACCACTCCCGCTATTCCACACAATTCAATACCTCCTTTATAAAGTATTCATGGAGCCCTGTGTCCTCTCCGAGTTCAGGGTGGAAGGCCAGTGCGAGGTTGCAGCCGTCCTTTACTGCTATTATCATATCATCGAGCTCTGAGAGAACCTCAACTCCCTCCCCCACTTCAAGGACGGCTGGCGCCCTTATGAATATTCCATGAAATTTCCTTCCAAGTATATCGATTTCATCTTCAAAGGAGTCTCTCTGTCTTCCAAAGGCGTTTCTCTTAACCTTCATATCTATGAGTCCCAGAAGGGGCTGTTCGTAATCTGTTTCATCTGCAAGGAGCACCATCCCGGCACATGTGCCCATCACAGGTTTCTTTTCGCGGATTATGACGTCCTTTATCCCTGTCTCCTCCATCAGTCTACCGATTACCGTGCTCTCGCCGCCTGATATTATTATTGCATCAGCTGAGGAGGCTTCCTCTGCTGTCCTGACCCTCACAACCTCTGCATCTATGCCCATCTTTTCAACTGTCTTTCTGGTCATTTCGAGGTGTTCGGATACATCTCCCTGAAGATCGAGAATACCTATTCTTATCATGGTGTCTCCTTTGAGAAATTTTTCTGGTTACCTTTTTCATGCTGGAATCATATAAATATACCGGAAGATGTCTGCCGGTTGTTTCTGAACCCTGAACCCTGCAGAAAATCAGGTGTACAATGTTCAGAAATAAGGTCTTGAATTAACTTATAATTGAACAACTATATAAAGCTTTCCGTGGGGGTGCTGAAAGATGGAAGGAAATGACCTCAGGGAGGTTGAATGCACACTGAAGGTCCGGCCATGGTAAACCCTTCACCCCATCACACTGAACCGGACTATAGTGGAAGTTCCTCATCAAGAAACTCCATAACCCTCCTGGTGGAGTCTCTAACATGGTTGGCGGCTTCCCTGAATGCCTCCCTTTCATCACGATCCATCAGCACAGGTACAACCCCCTCAATGCCGTTCTTACCCAGTTTAACAGGTACTCCGAGGCAAACATCCCTTATACCATCGATTTCACCCTCCATGAGGGTTGAAACCGTGAGTATTCTGCGTTCATCATTCAGGATGGTGGTGACTATGTTGGATATTGCAAAGGCCGGTCCATACTCGGTGGCCCCCTTTCTTCTTATGATGTTGCTCCCTGCATGGATGACCTTGTCTATGGTCTTTTTGAGGTCAAACTTCTTGTAACCTGAGAAGTAGTCCCTCCGGGCATAGTGCTCTATGGGTATGCCCCCTATGGAGGTTGAACTTATGAGTGGGACCATGTAGGGACCGTGCTGACCTATAACCCTGGTGTGAACCTCACTCACATGGACATTGAAGTGCCTTGCCATGTAGTTCTTGAGCCTCAGGGAGTCCAGGTGGTTTCCAAGGCCGAAGACCCTGCTGGGGTGAAAACCCGAATACCTGAGGGCAACATAGGTCATCACATCCACAGGGTTTGTAACAACCAGTATAATTGAATCCGGGGCGAATCTTGCGATCTGCCTTGCATAATCTGCAACGATCCTGCCGTTCTTAAATGCAAGATCATCCCTGTCCATATCAGCCGTTCTGGGGACACCCGCAGTTATCACCACTATCCTTGAACCGTAGACGTTTTCAATGTCTGCAGAGTTTTCCAGCTTGACTGAAACACCCTTGGCTGCGAGGGCGTCGCTCATATCAAGGACCTCGCCGAGGTTCTGTTCAAGACTCTCCTTCCTTGAGATGAGGTGGAGGGTCTTCACAGCCTCCTCCTCTGCAAGACAGAGGGCCGTTGCCCTTCCAACACGTCCCGTTGACCCAATTATACTTACCTTCAAGGGGGTTCCTCCTAGTGGGTTTCAAGGTAGTTAACTGCCACCTTCCTTGCAAAACCGGTACCTGTCTCTGCAAGTTTCTCCATTGCAGCCCTGACCCTTTCACCGCCGATCTGCTCCAGTGAGCGAGCGGCACCACTCCTCACAAATCCACTGTCATCTTCAAGGAGCTTTATGAGGGGTTCAACAGCCCTTTCATCCTGGAAATTACCTATGATCCAGGCAGCGGCACCCCTTATCCTCCAGTCCTCATTTGAGAGACTCTCAAGGAGGGGCTCAAAGGCCTCATCACCCATCCTGGATAGTGCTGTTGAAACATCCCTCCTCACCCACTTGTTCTCATCGGCCATAGCCTTTATGAGGGGTTCAACTGCTCTGGGATCTCCAATGTTACCCAGGGCTGCTGCGGCCCCCCTCCTAACAGATTTGTCACTGTCATCAAGGGCCTCAATGAGCTGTTCAACAGCGGGTTCCCCTATTTCAGATAGGAGCTCAACGATCTGAACCCTCATATGTTCATCGCCTTCCCTTAACTGCTCAATGAGCCTCTCAATGTTTTCTCTTCTCTGCATAATACCACCTTTACATATTATGTTCAGAAAGATAGATATGTTTATCGCGGATCTGGAGGAAACATGGGCATGAATAGCTATTTTATTCAGAAAGGACTGCACCACTCAGATATCAGGACATCCCATATGAGTTACATCTTGCTGAGGGTGTTTATGATCTTCATGGTCACAGATTCAGCTTCCCCCATTTCAAGGGACCTGAATATTTCAAGGGCCTCCTTGAATACCTTGTAAAGGTTTTCCCGCTCGTCCATGATGAAGAGAATAACCCCCATTATCACCAGGGACACGGCAGCACCCCTGGAGTCCCCGGCGTCCCTGAAGATTCTTGTGGCTCTCTTAATGAACTTTAGTGCCTCGTAGATCTCACCCTCCTCCAGATGATACCTCCCGATGAGGATGTTGAGGAGACCCTCTGTCTGCCTATCACGTATGACCCCTGCTGATTCGAGGTTGTCCTCCAGGACTTCAATGTCACGATTCTCCCAGCAAACCGCATAATCCTCAAAGCCTTCAAGTAGCTCCACCAGTCTGTCCGAAAACCTGAAGACGGCCACTGTCTCTGAGCCCAGTCCAGGGTTCTCTGACGGTTCCTCACATGATTCCTCTTCAGGTGGTTCCTGAGTGGTCAGTGCCTCCCTTATCTTGCCTGCCTCATAGATCTTCTCCCTGAGTTCCTCTGCAAGGGGTGGATTGAGATCAGAATATATGGAGAGAGCCTCTGAGTAGTGTTCCATTGCCCTGTCAAATTCCCTCAGAGCCATGAGTGAATCACCAAGAAGTTCAGAGGCATAGGCAACTCCCTCAGGAAATTTGAGTTTTCTGTAGGTCTCAAGGGCCTCCTCAAAGTTCCTGACAGCCCTTTCAAGTTCGCCCCGGTCCAGGTATATGACTCCGATGTCTATGAGGACCTCTGCCTCGTGCTCCTGGTACTCATGAAGTTTCTTCTTGTAGTGTCTGAGGGCACTGCGATCATCCCTCAGAGACTCAAAAATGCTCAGAAGATTAAGATAAAACATCATAAAATCCCGTCCCCATGACACATAAAAGGGAATATGAAGACATCATAAAAACCCCCAGCTTCCAAACTATTTTTATCATTACAGCCTTAAAATATTATCCCATGCAGATCATTCAGCTTCATGAGAACACTTCAAGAGGAATTTAAATGTACAGGATAACGGTCATACCCGGTGATGGGATCGGAGTGGAGGTGATGGAGGCAGCCCTTCACGTCCTCCAGGCCCTTGAAATTGAATTTGAATTCACACATGCAGAGGCAGGTAATGAGTGCTTCAGGCGCTGCGGCGACACACTGCCGGAGGAAACCCTGAAGCTTGTCAGGAAGGCTGATGCAACACTCTTCGGTGCTGTGACGACTGTGCCAGGACAGAAGAGTGCCATAATCACATTGAGGCGTGAGCTGGATCTTTTTGCGAATTTGAGGCCAGTTAAGTCCCTGCCAGGTGTCCCCTGCCTCTACCCGGACCTTGACTTTGTTATTGTGCGGGAGAACACCGAGGACCTCTATGTCGGTGACGAGGAGTACACCCCTGAGGGCGCCGTTGCAAAAAGAATCATAACAAGAACCGCCTCCAGGAGAATCAGCCAATTCGCCTTCCAGTACGCCC